>Ga0213870_1000768_pt1 | contig 14937 bp, 13 predicted proteins | sample WICALVC2017_Meta_FD_160119 | JGI IMG/M metagenome (GOLD analysis project Ga0213870, IMG submission 160119) | Freshwater microbial communities from subterranean cave lake in Wind Cave National Park, South Dakota, United States - WICALVC2017 | ecosystem: Environmental > Aquatic > Deep subsurface >... | reverse complement strand
ATCAAGACCATGGCTATAGCATGGCCGCGATTGCCGCACAGGCTGGGGTCCACTACTCGACGGTGAGTAAGGTCATTCAGGGGGCGAGGCGAAGCTGTTATGTCAAGACTTGACCCCAATGTTTCATGCGCTGGCCACGCTCATCCGCGAGTTCTCGCTGGTCGAAGTCCCGGAGGCCTACCGCAAGCGGCTGCAGACCGAACCGGTGCAGGCGGTCTATGCGTCGCCGGTCTATCCGAAGGTGCGGCTGGTGGACAAGGCGAGCGGCGGCAAGGCCGATGGGCTCAATGCCGGCATCAACTGTGCCCGGTACCCGCTGTTCTGCGTCGTGGACGCGGACAGCATCCTGCAGCAGGACAGTCTCACGCGCGTGGTGCAGCCGTTCCTGGAGGATGCCTCCACCGTGGCCAGCGGCGGCGTCATACGCCTCGCCAACGGCTGTGTGGTGAAAGACGGTCTCGTCACCGAGGTCCATCTGCCGAAGGGTTTTCTGCTGCTGTTCCAGCTCGTGGAGTACCTGCGGGCGTTCCTGTTCGGGCGGCTGGGCTGGTCGCAGTTCAATGCGGTGCTGATCATTTCCGGCGCATTCAGCATGTTCCATAAGGAGCGCGCGATGGCGGCCGGGGGGTACCGCGCCGACACCGTCGGCGAGGACATGGACCTGGTGGTGCGGCTGCACCGCACCTTGCGTCAGGACAAGCGTGGCTACCGGATCGCGTTCGTGCCCGATCCCATCTGCTGGACAGAGGCGCCGGAGACCCTGGGCGCGCTGAAGAGGCAGCGCATGCGCTGGCAGCAGGGCCTGGCGGAGAGCGTGGCGCCGAACTTCGGGCTGATGTTCAACAGGCATGGCGGTGTGCTGGGCTGGCTGGCGTTTCCGCTCACACTGTTGTTCGAATTCTTCGGGCCCTTCATCGAGATACTGGGTTACCTGTGCATGATCGTGTTTTGGTTCCTCGGCTTGCTGACGTGGCCGGTCTTCCTGGTGTTCCTGTTCGCCTCGGTCGGGCTCGGCGTGCTGCTGTCGGTGAATGCGCTGTTGCTCGAAGAACTATCCTTCCACCTGTACCCGCGCCCGGCGCAGCAACTGAAGCTGTTCCTCGTCGCCATCCTGGAGAACTTCGGCTACCGGCAGCTCACCGCGGTGTGGCGCTGCATGGGACTGGTCAAGTGGATGCTGGCGCCCAAGGAGTACAGACACAGGAAGGACGACAGGCGCAGCGAGGACAGGGAGGAGGAGAAGAGGCGCGTGGGCGAGATCCGGCGCGACTCGTCGTGGCAGGACCCCTGATCGAGCGGGATGACCGATGTGTCTTTGCTTTCAAGAACTTAAGTCGATGGATGCCTGCTTTCGCAGGAATGACGGCAAGAACTTCTGGTTTTTTGAGGTGCCCTAATGACTCCTCTGACGATCTCCCTGGTAGCTGTGGCGTTGGCGGCCGGTGTGGCGCTGGCGACGGGCACCGCCGCGGCCCAGAGCCTGCCTCAGACTGGATCCGGGGCCGCCCCCGCCGAAGCCGCGGCCAGCCCGGCGAGCTACGAGCAGCAGTTCCAGCGGGCGCGCGAGCTGGCGATCTCCGGCCAGCGCGAAGAAGCCATCGTCGCGTACACGGCGCTGCTCACGCAGTCTCCCGGCAACGCCGACGTGCTCCTCGGGCGCGGCCGCACCTACGCGTGGATGGGCCGATGGCAGGAAGCGGAGGTCAACCTGCTGGCCGCGACCCATCGGTCGCCCACCTATGCCGATGCCTGGTCGGCGCTGGGCGACATGTACCTGTGGAGTGATCGGCCGCTACCGGCCGTCGCCGCCTACGGCCGGTGGCGGGAGCTGCGCCCCGAGGACCCGGCGCCGCTGCTCGCCCGCGGCCGCGCCCAGCGCTTCGCGGGCGACCTCACCGCGGCACGCGCTGACTTCGAAGCCGCCGAGACCCGAGGCGCCGACCCCGCGCAGGTCCAGTCCTCCTTCGCGTCGCTAATGCCGCGCGTGCAGAACCCCGAAGCCTTTGTGCCGGAAGGCTATCGTTGGTCGGCGAGGGTCTCGGCGGGCTTGAGCCAGTTCAGCCCGGCGCGGGATAGCTGGTACGGCTACGACGTATCGCTCCGTCGTCATTTCGAGCGCGGTTCGCTGGCGCTCGAATGGCTCGGCGCCCACCGTTTCAGGAGCAACGACTACGCCTGGGCGCTTGATGGCTACGTCGGTCTCTGGGCGCGTGCCTACGCCAATCTCCGTTACCAGATGAGCCCCCAGGCCAGCCTGTTCCCGGAGCGCTCCTGGCGCGTCGAAGTCTTCCAGGGCGTGGGCCATGGATGGGAGCCTTCCGTGAGCTACGACCGCCTCGACTTCACCAATTCCAGTGTCGACATATACGGTGTCGGCCTCGGCAAGTACGTCGGCAATTTCTACCTGCGTGTGCTGTCGCGGTACGTCCCCGGGGTGGGATCCGGGAGCCTCAGCCATCGTGGGCTGATCCGCTATTACTACGCGGGCAATGGCGACGACTACGCGGAGATCAACGGGGGTTCGGGCCGAAGCAGCAGTGAGCTGCCTCGCCGCGGCATCATTCGCAACAGTAGCACGTCCGTCGGCATCGCCTTCGTGAAATACCTCACGCCCCACTGGGGCTTTAAGCTCGGCGCCGACTACGGCGATGACACCGGCGGTTTCGTCGAACGCGGCGTCTCGGCGGCCGTGTACACCCGCTGGTAAGACGCCGGGCATGGGGCCGATCGATTCGCACGGCGGGGCTGGGCGCGGTGCACGACAAGGCACGCTGGTGGTCGCCGCAGCCCGGTTCCTGCGGCTGTTGCCGGCGCTGGCCATCGCCGTGCTGCTCATCCGGGCGCTGGAACTGCAGGCGGCCGGCATCGGCGGCGTGGCCGGTGGCGCGGCGCGCCTCACCGGCGTCGCTGTCGGGTTCGACCTGGTCAACCTCGCCAAATACCTGCCCGTGCTCTTCCTGCTCTCGCTGCCGTGGCTGCTGATCCGCGCCGACCGCGTGCGGTTCTGGTGCCTGGGGATGTTCTGGTCGGCGCTGGTGCTGGTGGAGGTCGCGCTGGTCTGGTTCTTCCTGACCGCGCGCGTGCCACTGGGTGCGGACCTGTTCGGGTATTCCTGGCAGAACATCCGCGAGACCGTTTCGACTGGAGCACGGCTCGACGGGTCGACGCTGGTCGTGGTGCTGGTGCCGCTGGCCGGCCTGTGGGGTGCCCTCGCGTGGCTGTCCGCCCGGGCGCGGGCGGCGCCGGCGCGACCGCGTGCGGCCGTCCTCGTGGTCGCGCTGTCGCTGCTGGGCTGGCTCGCTGCGCCGTTGCTGCCCGACGCCGACCGCCTCGGCAGCGAAGACGCGTACAACCTCGCCGTCAACAAGACCGCATTCTTTGTTGAGGACACGGCCGCGTACCTGCGGAACCGTCCCGTCGAAGCGCCGGCCGTGGCCGCGTCCGCGACGGCGCTTCCCACCGGGTTCCAGTACCTGGACCCGCGCTATCCCTTCCTGCGCCGCGAGCAGACGCCCGACGTCCTCGGGCCGTATTTCTCGATCGCCACGCAGCGCCCGCCGAACCTGGTCTTCCTGATCGTCGAAGGCCTGGGCCGCTCCTTCTCGGGGCCGGATGCGGCGCTGGGCAGCTTCACCCCGTTCCTGGACGAGTTGGCTGGGCGCAGCCTGTACTGGGACAACTTCCTGGCCGTCCAGGGGCGCACGTTCACGATACTTGCCTCGGTGTTCGGCTCGTTGCCGTTCGGCGACCACGGCTTCAACGCGCTCGGCGAACGCATGCCGGCCCATGTCAGCCTGCTGAGCGTGCTGAAACGCCAAGGCTACCGGCTGAATTACTACAGCGGCTTCGACCTGGAGTTTGACCACCAGCGTGAATTCCTCGAGCGGCAGGGCGTGGATGCCATGGTCAGCAGCGCAGACTACGGCCCCGGCTACATGCGCAGCCCGGCCCCCCCGGGCCGCAGCAGCTGGGGGTACGCCGACGCCGAGTTGATATCGCGCGTGCTCGCGTCCCGGGCGGTCGACAACCGCGAGCCGTTCGTCTCGGTGATCGCCACGGTCACGATGCACACGCCGTACACGTTCCCCGGCCAGGCGCAGTTCCGGCCGCTGTTCGAACAGCGGCTCGACCAGCTCGGGATCGCCGCCGACCAGAAGGACCGTTATCGCCAGTTCCGCGACATCTATACCTCGATCCTCTACACCGACCAGACCCTGCGCCGCTTTTTCGAGGCCGCAACCACAGATCCGGCGTACGCGAACACGATCTTCATCGTCACCGGCGACCATCGTCTACCGGAACTGCCGATGTCCACGCGGATCGAGCGCTACCACGTCCCGCTGTACTTCTATTCGCCGCTGCTCAAGCAGCCGGCGCGGATCAAGTCGGTGTCCTCGCACTTCGACATCGTGCCGTCGCTGCTGGCGTTGCTCACTCACAATTACGGGCTGAAGTCGCCGGCCGCGGTGACCTGGATCGGATCGGGGCTCGATATGGAACCCTCGTTCCGCAATACCCACGACATCCCGTTGAAGCAGAACAAGACCACTCTCGTCGACTTCGTGACCGGGCTCTGGTTCCTCAGCCACGACCAACTCTACGCACTCGGCGACGGCATGGCTATCGAACCCGTGCAGGACGCCGCCGGGATGGCCCTGGCCAGCGCCCGCTTCGCGACGTTTCGCGCCGCGAACGCGCAGTTCGCCCGCGACCGGGCACTGCTGCCGGACGCGGCGTCCGCGCCGCTGGTGGCCTATCGGGATGAGGATCGGGTGGCGCCGGACGCGGTGTCGGCCGGACCCGCGGCGCTCGCGGTCAGCGCGGTCCATGCCCCGGCGACAGCTCCGGCGGGCGCGCTGAACATCGAGATCGTGTTCGCCAATGGGGGGGCGGCGGCGACGCCGCCATTCGTACCGCTCGTGGTGCTGGTGGACCTCGACGGCCGCGAAGTCTCCGAATCCTACGGCGCCGCCATGCGCCTGCAGGCCCGCAGCAAAGCCACCGTCAGCGTAGCGGTGAAGTCGCAGGGCATTGCCCCGGGTCGCTACTATCTGCGGGTGATTCCATTGGATCCCGACACCGGCAAGCCCGTCGGCGCCGCAGGGCGCCGCATCTCGGTGCTTATCCGTGACTAGGGCCGGCGAACCGGCGCGAGCAAGCCGGTCAGCGACCATGTCATCGATACCTACGACTACGTCGCGCTGATGGACTATCGCGACCATGCCGAAGGCAACGACGGCATCATCGATCACGCCAGCGGCGAGATGGCCTATGCGGGCGCGTGCACAAGAAAGTGGTGATCGGCATCGAGACCACGCCGAACGAGATCCGCAAGGTCTCCTTCAACCACCTCACCGAGGCGGATATGGAACGGGAACTGGCACTCACTGCGAAGGCGTTCGGCGGCAATCCGGCGTTTGGCGGATTTGCCCTGCACCACTTCCGCGGTTACCGCGAGTGGCTGCAAGCGCAACGGCCCGGGCAGTAGCGCATCCCGATTGCAAAGGTGTATACATGAGCGTACAAACGGTCAGCGACTCACTATCTATGGGAAGCCAGAGCCATGGGATCACCGCGACGCTGGCGCACCGAGCCGGAACAGGTGCGGATGCCGCGCATATCGCCGACGCGGTAGTCTCGATGTGGCAAGAGATCGACGCCGCCCTGGCTCCCATCATCGGACAGCGGGGCGTCGCCATGCTCTACAAGCGCAGCCTCTACCTTATCGGTCCGGCCCACCCATGGCTGGCGGGCACGTATGCAGGCGTGCAGGCGGCCACGGATCTCGTGGCACTGAAAGCTGTGCTCGCGCAGCAGAGCAGCGCCAACGCCGCCGCTGCCGGCGTCGCCGTTCTGCAGACGTTCTACGAGTTGTTGGTCAGCCTGATCGGACCCTCGCTCACCGAGCGCTTGCTTTGTTCCGTATGGGGAAACTCTTTAAGCGGCCCGCCCGCGCAGGACCCCTCGCCATGACCGCCAAAGTGCCCATCAACCGTTTGGCCACCGGCGTGTCGGGCCTGGACGAGGTGCTTGGCGGTGGATTGCCGGAGTTCTCGTTCAACCTCATCGCCGGGCCGCCCGGCTGCGGCAAGACCACGCTCGCCCACCAGATGATGTTCGCGCTGGCCACACCGGAGCACCCCGCGCTCTATTTCACGGCGATGGGCGAGCCGCCGCTGAAGATGCTGCGCTACCAGCAGCAGTTCAAGTTCTTCGACAGCGAGTTGCTCAACCGCTCGATCCGCTTCGTCGATCTGACGGACACGCTGGCCGGCGACCTCGACCAGGTGCTGCGCCGCATCGTCGCCGAGGTGGAAGCGCACAATCCGGCGTTCGTGTTCGTGGACTCGTTCCGTTCCCTGGCGCACGCGAGCGGCGCCGCGGGCAACCCGCAGCACAACCTGCAGCAGTTCGTGCAGCAACTGGGCATGCTGATGACGAGCTGGCAGGCCACGACCTTCCTGATCGGCGAGTACGTCATCGAGACCGACGCCAGCCCGGTGTTCACCATGGCCGACGGGCTGATCTGGCTGCGCCAGAGCGTGCAGCGCAACTCCATGGTGCGCAAGATGGAGATCATGAAAATGCGCGGCCAGGCGCCGCTGCCGGGGCTGCACACCTTCCGCATCAGCGCGGCCGGGATCCAGGTGTTCGCACCTGCAGGCGTTGCGGTGGCGGCGGCCATCAACGCGACGACCGGAGCGCTTAGTTCCCGTCTGTCGATGGGCGTGCCGCGCCTGGACGACATGCTGGGCGGCGGCTTGCCGCGCGGCTACTCGGTGCTGGTGGCCGGGCCATCGGGATCGGGCAAGAGCATTCTGGCCGCAGCCTTCCTGGCCGAGGGCGCGCGCTGCGGCGAGACCGGGATCATTGCGGCGTTCGAACAGGACCCCCACCGCTCGCGCAACCGCGTGGTCGCCGACCTGATCGAAAGCGACCGCGTGGGCCTGGTGGACAGCCGCGCCTCCGATCTCTCGATTGACGAGATCGTGGGGCTGCTCCTGAGCGAGGTCCGCCGGCTCAAGGCGAGTCGCGTGGTCATCGATTCGCTCTCGGGCTTCGAGCTCTCGCTGGCGCCGACCTTCCACGACGACTTTCGAGAATCGCTGTCGCGCCTGGTCACCGCCATGGCGGGCGCAGGCGTCACCCTGCTGATGACCTCCGAACTGGAGGACCGTTACACCGACCTGCGCTTCAGCCCCTATGGCACCGCCTTCATGACCGACGCGATCATCGTGCAGCGCTACATCGAGGTCGACAGCCGGCTGTTGCGCGTGATGGCGGTGGTCAAGGTGCGGGCGAGCGTCCATTCGGGCGAGCTGCGCCTGTTCAGCATCGAAGCCGACGGCATCCGCATCGGCGAGAGGCTCCCCGACCAGGAAGGACTGCTCGGCGGCAGGCCGACGCGAAAGCGTGCCTCTGATCTGCCCGCCTCGGCCACCGGTGCCGATGATGTTGAGTCGCCTGGGCCGGGTCTGTTGCCGTGAACACAACCCCTGACCGGAGGAGCGAGAGCGCGACGGTGAAGGCCGCGCGCGAGCTCGTCCAGCTGCAGGCGCAAGTCGAGCAGGTGCGTGCGACGCTGGCCGAGCTGCAACAGGACGTGGTTGCGGCCAAGAGCCGTCTGGGCAGCAACCAGGCGGCCCAGCTTCTCGAGGCCAACGAACAGCTGGTGTTCGCGATGCTGCGCGCTAAGACCGATATCGAGACAGGCGTCCGGGTGCTGAGGGAAGTGTCGCGGTTGGCCGAACTCGATCCACTGACGGCACTGCCCAATCGCGCGCTGCTGCTGGACCGCTTCGCGCACGCCATCGCCAATGCAAAGCGCCGCCGCGACCGGTTGGCGCTGCTGTTCCTGGACCTCAACAACTTCAAACAGGTCAACGACACGCTCGGTCACGCAGTCGGCGATGAGGTGCTCAAGCTGGCGGCGCATTGCCTCGCGTCCTCGGTTCGCGAAGTGGACATCGTGAGCCGCCTCGGTGGCGACGAGTTCCTGATCCTGCTTACCGATGTGTCGCAGGCGTCCGATGCAGCTTTTATCGCCGACAAGGTGATCGCGGCACTCGGCGCCCCCAGCCGCATGGGCGATCATGTGCTTCGCCTGACGGCGAGCATCGGCATCAGCATCTACCCTGAGGACGGCGAGGATGCCGAGACGCTCATCGATCGAGCGGACGCCGCCATGTACCGCGCCAAGAGGCACGGACTCGGCGGTTTCGCCTTCCACGGCCAGGAGCCCACGGGCGAGCGGAGCGTGGCGCTGCCGGTACTCGCAGCGCGGCACCGCCCCTTGACCCACTACGAGCGGGCACGGGCCGAGCACGAGCGCCGGCACGCGCAGTTGCGAGAGGCGAACGAGCAGTTGGTATTGGACGCGCTCAACGCTCAAGAACTGCAGGTCGCCGCAGAGCAGGCGCAGCGGCGACAGACGGAGTTCCTGGCCGTGCTGGCGCACGAACTGCGTACCCCGCTGGCGCCCATCTACATTGCGGCGACACTGCTGAGCCGGGTGCGCACCGGCGAGGCGCTGCTGCCGCGGTTGCAGGTCGTCGTCGAGCGGCAGGTGGCGCACATGACGCGCCTGGTGGGCGATCTGCTCGATCTGGCGCGCGTCAGCACCGGCAAGCTCAGGCTCGAACGCCGGGCGGTCGATATGGCCGACCTCATCGACCAGGCGGTCGATGCCTGCCGGCCGGCGATGGACACGCGTCTGCAGCACTTCGGCGTCCATGTCCCTGCACGCGCACTGCACGTGCACGGCGACCCGGTGTGTCTCACGCAGGTGCTCAGCAACCTGCTCGACAACGCGTCCAAGTACACGCCGGAGAGCGGCGAGATCGGGCTGGTCGTGGTGGTGGTCGACGACGCCATCGTGATCACCGTGTCCGACAGCGGGATCGGGATCACCGCCGAGGCCCTGCCCACGATCTTCGAGCCATTCGTGCAGGACATTCAGGCCATCGGCTTCAACGAAGCTGGCCTTGGCATCGGGCTCACGGTGGTGCGCGAATTGGTCAAAGCGCATAGCGGCACCGTGGTCGCGAGCAGTGCCGGCAGCGGACTCGGCAGCCAGTTCGTCGTCACGCTCCCTCTGGCTCGGGCGCCCTACATTTGACAAGCCTGCGGACTACGCTGCCTTCAACGCTGGCACGCGCATCTATTACTTACTCGTGCGGCCGCGCCACGGGAGAACGCCCGGGGCTGCCGACGAAGGGCAGCCACAGAATCCTCGCCAGCGTCAGGTGGTGCGGGTTGCGGAATTGTTCCAGGCCAAGCGTCATGTGGAGGTGGCCCTGATGTGGCGCAGCCCGATAGGTGCCGAACAGGCGATCCCACCAGGGCAGGTTGAACCCGAAGTTGCTATTGGTCTCCAGGGGTCTCACAGAATGGTGAATACGGTGCATGTCGGGGGTAACCACAATCCAGCGGAGAAGACACTCGACCAGCTCCGGCATGCGCACGTTGCTGTGGTTGAACATGGACGTGGCATTGAGCAGGACTTCAAAGATCAGCACTGCACTCGGCGGCGCCCCCACAAGGACAACGACCGCTAGCTTGATGAGCATGGACAGCGCCACCTCACCAGGGTGGAAGCGCACCCCCGTCGTGACATCGACATCCAGATCCGTATGGTGCACCATGTGAAAACGCCAGAAGAGCGGCACGGCGTGGAACAGGACATGCTGCAGGTAGATCGCGAAATCCAGCACAATGACTGCCAGCAGCATCTTGAGCCAGCTTGGCCAGTGCAACTGGTTCAGCGCTCCCCAGGCGTGCTCCGTGGCAACGAGTGCCGCGCCTACCGCACCGGTGGCGAACAGCAGTCGTACCAGCAGTGTATCCAGCAGGACTGTCCCGAGATTGGCAACCCAACGTGTGGGCTTCGAGGCGCTGAGCGGGCGGCGCGGTGTGATGACTTCCCAGGATGCCATCAGGCCGAGCACCCCAAAGAAGCCGGCCAGTCGAAGCAGCGAATCCGTCTCCATCGTGGAGGTCTTCTCGTTGCGGGGACGTTCCTACACCTCGAAGAGGAGTTCGCCCTTCAGCCTGCCCCCTCAAGCAGCACGCTACCGAAAAGCAGGAGCAACGTCAACCAGTCGCGCCGATCTGCCGCACAACGCTCACGACAGCCGATGGACAGAGCTGCCATGAATTCGCTATAGTGAAGACCGTTTTTGTTGGAGGCGATGGGGTTCGCCGTGAACCGCCGCACCCGCGGCTGATGACCCCTACCGAAGGTGACCGGTAGGGGTTTTTTGTTGCCCGCGCCCCTGTGGCCTCAGGGGTGTTCACAGGCAGAGGAGCCATCAGCGATGGAATTGACGTGGCAGATCGCAGCGGTCTGGGTCGGCATGGCCTTGGTCGCCACGCTGATCTCGATTCGCATCGGGGTCTCGGTGGCGCTGATCGAGATCCTGGTGGGCACCCTGGGCGGCAATCTACTGGACCTCCGTCCCACTCCGTGGATCGACTTTCTCGCCGGGTTCGGCAGCATTCTGCTCACCTTCCTCGCCGGGGCGGAAATTGACCTCCAGGTGATGAAGGCCAAATGGCGGGAAACACTCTCCATCGGATTCGCCTCGTTCCTGGGCCCTTTCCTCGGGGCCGGCGCCTATGCCTACTGGGTGGCCGGATGGTCCCTGGAGGCCGCAGAGATCGCCGGCATTGCGCTATCCACCACGTCCGTGGCGGTCGTCTACGCGGTGATGGTTGAACGTGGATACAATGACACGGTCTTTGGTCAGATGATCCTGGCGGCCTGTTTCATTACCGATCTGGGCACGGTGCTGGCGTTAGGCCTGCTGTTCGCCGATTACGACTGGAGGCTGGTGGCGTTCGGCGCCGGTACTGCCGTGACCTTGTGGGCGTTGCCGCGAGTGACGCCCTGGTTCTTCGCCAAGGTCGGCAGCCGGATCAGCGAACCCGAAACCAAGTTCATTCTCGTGGTCTTGTTCACGCTGGGCGCCTTGGCCCAGGCGGCGAAGAGCGAAGCCGTTTTGCCGGCGTACCTGGTCGGGATGGTGCTGGCGCCGGTCTTTCTGACCAACAAGACCTTGTCGCAGCGCATGCGGGTGATCGCCTTCACGGTGCTCACGCCGTTCTATTTCCTGAAGGCCGGGGTGCTGGTGGGATGGGACGCGATCGTGAACAGCCTGGGCTTGATCGGACTCTTTCTCGCCGTCAAGGTCGCCGCTAAGTTTATCGGGGTCTGGCCGCTGACCCGCGTCTTCCGCTTCGGGCAGCGGGAGGGTATGTACTTGACGCTGTTGATGTCCACCGGGCTCACCTTCGGGACCATCTCGGCGCTGTACGGGTTATCGAATCACTATATCTCTTCCGAGCAGTACACGGTGCTGGTCACGGCCGTGATCTTAAGCGCGGTGGTGCCGACGCTCATTGCCGAGCGATGGTTTGATCCGGGGACGCGTCCGAAAGAAGAATCCTTGTCGTCGAGGGGCTAAGCAGAGAAGCAGGAGGATGTATGTGGCGGAAAATCCTGGTTGGGTACGATGGGTCGGAAGGAGCGAAGAAGGCGCTGGCGGCTGCCGTGACACTCGCGTCCCGCTTGGGCACGGAGCTTCACACGATTTCCGTGGAGGAGAAGCTTCCACACTATGCGGCCACCGTGGGAGAAGTCATTGAAAGCAAGCAAGAAGCCGCCGAGTACTTTCGGAGAGTGGCCGAGGAGGCGCGGCAGTCGGCCCAAGCCGGAGGCGTCATCCTTCAGTGCCATATTTTGCCGGGCCATGAGGTGGAGACGATTGTGACCTTCGCCAAGGACCATGGCTTTGATCTGCTGGTGATCGGTTTCATGGGACACTCCAGGATCTTTGGTCGCATCTGGGGCAGCACCTCCCAGAACCTCACCAAGCTGTCACCCTGCACCGTATTGGTGGTGAAATGACCTGTCGGTTGAGACTTGCTGTTAAGATGAAGATCAGAAGGTCAGGGTCAGGTCTAGCTATAGCTAAGTAGCAAGCAGGGTACATGGAATGCACCCTACAACAATACCATCCCGCATCGGCGGTAAAGCCTTCAGTCTGAAGCATTGATTTTAAGTAGGCTGGTCTATATACTAGCCTGTATCAATTTCACCTTGTAGGAGCAAGCCATGAAAATCGAAATTGGTTCGTATCAAGCGAAAACCAGGCTCCCTGAATTGCTGCGGCAGGTCAAAGCCGGCAGAAGCTTTACCATCACCAATCGCGGGGAAGCCATTGCGGATCTGGTGCCGAGCGCGGGCGCGAGGGCGAAGGACACAGTGGCGGCAGCAGAAAAACTCAAGGCATTCATGCGGGCCGATCCGGTGCGTGGTGTCAACATCAAGGCCCTCATCGAAGAAGGGCGCGCGTGAGCTTCGTCCTCGATAACTCGGTGACCATGCGTTGGTTCTTTGGCGACGGCAAGCCACAAGAACTGGCCTATGCCGGTAAAGTGCTGGATGCGATGAAACAGGCCAACGCCCACGTACCCGTGACATGGGGGCTGGAGGTGGCCAACGTCATTGCCAAGGCGGAAGCCAAAGGCTTGGTGACAGAAGCGCGGAGCGGGGCATTTCTTGAAATGCTGGAAGGCGTGGAAATTGAAGTGGACGCGGCCACATTCGCCCACGCCCTGTCTGATACCCTCCAACTGGCGCGGCGCTACGAACTCTCCGCTTACGATGCCTCCTACCTTGAACTGGCCTTAAGACTCGGCATCCCGCTGGCCACGCTCGATGAAGATTTGCAGAAAGCTGCAAAGAGATCTGGTGTAAAAAAGTTTGGTTGAAATTCCAAAGGTCTGTGGCCGACGGAACAAGGAGCCCTTGGAATCCCGCTCTCCTGGCCAGTTCGCTGACCGCTTGGGGTATTGACCCATCGGGCGAGATCAGGTCTTCTCTGGTCAGCCCGATTGTTTGCAGGACGTATGTCAATACAAATGTCTAAGGAGGTTTGAAATGATGAGATCACATCGGGAAGCCAGAACCAGTGTGCGTGTCTTTGCCCTTTTCCTTGCCGTGGTGTCTGTTCTCTTTGGTGGAAGCTCTGCTTCCGGCGCCGACGTGAGGCTCGACACCGCCAAGATCGAACGGCTGACCGGCGCCAAGGGAACGTTCAACGAACAAGAGGGTGTCTTCAAGGTCAGCGTCGCACGCACCGATCTCAAGGTCACCGCGGCAGGCGTCAAGATCACCCCACCCCTGGGCTTGACCTCCTGGGCCTCCTTCATGAAGGCTGGGGATGAAACGATGGTTATGGGGGATCTCGTGCTACTGGAGGATCAGGTAAATCCTGTGATGGACGTGGCCCTCGACAACGGTTTGGAGGTCACAGCCCTGCACAACCACTTCTTCTGGGACTCCCCCAAGGTGATGTTCATGCACATCAGCGGCATAGGCGATGAAGACAAGCTGGCGTCCGCAGTGGGGAAGGTATTTGCCAAGATCAAGGACACAAGCGGCGCCAAAGGCCTGGCCCCCATGGCCATGATTGACCCCGCCCGGTCCTCCCTCGATACGAAGAAGATCCAGGAGATCCTGGGGACGACAGGCCAGATGACGGATGGCGTGTACAAGGTCACCCTGGGCCGCACGACGAAGGTGCACGGCCACGAGATCGGCAACACGATGGGCGTGAACACCTGGGGGGCCTTCGCTGGGAGTGATGCCCGGGCTGTGGTTGATGGGGACTTCGCGGTGTATGAGCAAGAACTTCAGAGTGTGCTGAAAGCGCTGCGTGCGGCCAGGATCAACATCGTCGCCATCCACCATCATATGAGTGGGGAATCCCCGCGCGTGGTCTTTCTGCACTACTGGGGCATCGGCTCGACCACTTCGCTGGCGCGGGGGTTACAGGCTGCGCTCGACATGCAAGGCAGTGCTGCTTTGCCGCAGCCATCCGCGAGCCTATCGATAAGTGAAAGTGATCGTACTCGGGTGTGGAGCTTTGACAGAACTCCGACGGGCACGCTGCCGCCTGGATTTGTGCTGGGGACGTTTCCTGACGGCCGTCCGGCCGGCGAATGGCAGGTCGTTGCAGCCCCGAAGGCAGGCAGTGCGCCGCACGTGCTGGCACAGGCCCGGGAGAAAGGGGCCCACTTTAATGTCGTCCTCATTGACGGCACTTCCGCGAGCGACCTGGAGCTGGGCGTCTCTTTCTTGCCGATCTCAGGAAAGATCGATATGGGCGGCGGTTTGATCTGGCGGGCTACGGATGATCGGAACTACTACATTACACGGGCCAATCCCCTCGAGCAGAACATCCGCGTGTACCGGGTTGTCAAGGGCGTGCGGACGATGCTGAAAAACTTTAACCAGACCATTGATCTCAAGAACTGGCATACACTGCGGGTCGTCACCCAGGGGTGCCGGATGCAAATCTATTACGACGAGCAGCCAGTGTTCGATCTGTGTGACGACACGTTTGCCACCGGGCGCGTAGGCCTCTGGACCAAGGCGGATGCGGTCACCTATTTCGACGACCTCTGGCTCAAGATTCTGAAGTAAGGGTGAGAATCTGCTTCAGACTGAGAGAAGAGACTCATGCATCGCACGCCCTATCACGGTGCGGCAGGACATCCTGCCATGAGCCGCGCGCTTGCGGTGATCGGCGCCGGGGCCTGGGGGACGGCGTTGGCGTTGCTTCTGGCCGAGAAAGGCGAGCGGGTCCGGCTCTGGGCGTTCGAGCCCGAAGTGGCCACCGGGATCGTCGCCGCGCATGAGAACACACGCTATCTGCCGGGCGTTGCATTGCCGACCACCCTGGAACCCACCACGTCGCTTGCGGAAGCGGTCTTTGGCGTTGAGGCGGTGCTCTTTGTGGCGCCGTCCCATGCGGCCGCCGGCGTCGCAGCCGCGCTCGCGCCGCATCTGCCGGACGGCGTGCCCGTCATCACCGCGACCAAGGGCATCGAACCGGCGACGCTGCGGCTGATATCGGTGCTGCTTGAAGA
>Ga0213870_1000767_pt1 | contig 14943 bp, 13 predicted proteins | sample WICALVC2017_Meta_FD_160119 | JGI IMG/M metagenome (GOLD analysis project Ga0213870, IMG submission 160119) | Freshwater microbial communities from subterranean cave lake in Wind Cave National Park, South Dakota, United States - WICALVC2017 | ecosystem: Environmental > Aquatic > Deep subsurface >... | reverse complement strand
ATTATCTCCTGATACTTCTCATAAATTTTTTTATTACTTTCTTGAATCCCTGCAATTTTTTCTCTTGAATTAAGATGTAACTTTTTGCTACGGCCGTTGAACGAAATTAAATCATTCTTTCGAATCTCTTCCTCAAGCTCAATATACTTCTCATTTATTTTATCTAACTTCCAGATCTTATTTGCCAAAGCCTTTACATCTCCTGATGCAATTTTTGATACTTCAAGAACATAAACCCAATCATCTAGGCCTTCACTTTCGATAAATTCAGCAAAATCTCTTGTTAAGTCATGTGGCGATATGTAGACTGACTGCTGAAACATGCCAAATCCTAGCTCTCTTAACTTTATTCTCATCCTATCTCTTGTCTTTCTATTTAACTCAAGAATATCAAATATCACTACTCGCCACTTTTTATCCCATTTTGATTTCTGAAACCTCAATAGTGAAAAATCTCTTTTAATCTTGCTCTGACCCTGTGATGTTAATCGAAGAAAAGGCATACCGTTTTTTATCACTTTCTCAATATAACCAGTCTTAATATTCCGCCAAACCAGATGATTAAACTCATGTCTTTTATACCTTGCGGGCACGAATCCATACATGTTCTCATAGCTTTTGCCGACTATTCCAAGAGGATCTTTCAATTCTTCAAAAATATCTAGAACATTTGCCAATCCTAAAAGAAGCAAGTCTTGAGGACGCAATAATTTTTTCATGAATACAACCATTTAACTTTATGCAACGGCCGTTGTCAATAGTTACATGCCTCTTCGAGTTCTGGGATTCCCTATCTCTGCAAATATTAATTAAAAACATATTAATTAAAACCAATTGATTTGTCACAAAAGAAAAACCCTGGGAATCAGACCCCAGGGTTTTTGCAAAACCACACTAAATAATTTTATTTTATTTAGGCGGTGGCGGAACAAGACAGCTTGTACTTCCAATTGTAACCGCGCCAAGAAGGGCATTTATGATCGGATCACCCTTAAGCGTGATGTGAGCAATAATTGCTCCAGCTTGTCCATTGCTTGATCCTATTGGTTTTGAAGATGCAGTTGCTCCCGGTGCTTCGGTAATCTTTACTTTATCACCTGGGCTAAATGGCCCAAACGGACCGCTACCGCTTGCATCAGTCACCCAAAGCTCTGTGCCTACTGGGAATTTACCAGCTATACCAAGCTCGTAGTAACCATCCTCATTTTGTCCACCTTTTGGTCCAGGAGGAGTTGTTTTTCCTGCTGGAGGGACTGTTTTTCCGTGAGGATTAACCGTCTCAACGCAGGACACTTCTACCTTTTCCGGCTCTCCGCCGCCGCCAGAGACGCATTGGCCCACCGGGATTTCCCAGGCGTTGAGTATGCGATCATACGCATCCTGGGACCAGATGGCACCCTTTCCTGCGCCGGCAAACGTCTCGTTGTCGCACTCCAGGTCCTCGAGTCTAAACGGGGCAAACGAGGCGAAGAGCACCGAACCAGAGCCGTCCTTGTTTGCTTCATAGATCTCGGAGCAGCCATCATTAGCCAGGTAGAGCTTGGGGCCACCAACTGCTATACCGGAGTTCCCGCAGCTGCCTATGGCAGGAACGAAACTCCCAAGGAGATTACCTGCCAGGTCATAGTGATAGACGGTGGATGATACGTCAGGGCTAACCCACAACGTGTCATCGCTGCCGTCATACGCCAGACCATCGGTGCAGGCAGTCACCGCGAAAGCTGGGATTGAGCCGTCTACGGCGCCCGCCGTGACGTCAATCAATACCACATGCCCATGTCCGTTGCAGGCCCAGATGCGGTTCCTGCCCGCATCATAAGCCATGGCATTGATGTCGTTACCAAAAGGCAGGCCTGCGATAGCAACTGCACCATCATTGAGATGCGTGACCGCGTCCACTCGTTCCAGCACGTTGCTGCCCCAGCAGGAAAGTACCAAGCTGTCGGTGGTAATATCGTATGCCAGACCGGTGCCAACGCCGCTGGCGCACGCCGGGATGCCGGCCGTTACAGTGGCGTCGAAGGACGCCAAGTTATCCCCATTCGCTGCAAGAACTACTACTGCTGTCAACGCTAAGCCGCCGATCAAACCTGCTGCTCCTGCAAAAATTTTCTTTTTTATGCTCATTATTTTTCACCCCCTTCCTTTTTTAAAACCCGCGAAAGTCTGTTTCACGCGGGTTTAGGATTTATGTTTGTATTTTGTAAATCATAAAGTTATGTCTTTTTTGGAAAAATATCGAAGTATATATACTATACCAAAGAACAATTCTTAATTGTCAATCCCCAAAAAAACTGACACTACCCCAGTTTAGCTTCAAAACACCCATGTCATTGCGAGTGCAACGAAGCAATCTCTTTTTTTCTGATGGGATTGCCGCGTCGGGCTGATTTCATCATCCCTCCTCGCAATGACAGCCACAAAGTGGGGTATTCCCAACCCAAAAAATCCAAAAAAAACACCCCGCTTTTGAGGGCGGGGTGTTTTAAAAACTCCCTATGTCTTGAGATTGCTTCTCCGTCAGCTGACGGATCGCAATGACAAAAACTTACGGATTGAGAGAGTTTGATGGCGGGAAAACATCAACAGTTACGGTTGATACCGCATTACCTGTAAAGACATCCACTGTTCCGCCAGTATTGTTTTTGGCTTTATTCTTGCCGGTTTTGGCTTTTGAAAGCACTCCGGTAAGAACTTCTGTTTTGTTTTTCTGTTTTACCTTAGAAGTCTTTTCCTTCTTAAGTGTCACAGAATTAATACTGCTTTCTCCGTTGCCGGAGATCAAAGCTCCGTGTTCCACCCATTGAGAATCACAGCGCTCGCACTGACAACAGCATGGATCGGTTGCAGTGTTTGATCCGCCTTCAACAGACACTCCTACTGTTGAAGTAGCATTTCCAGTATCAATTGTAACACCTGCTCCGGTATTTCCATTTGCCTTGTTGCCGCCTGTACCAGCCGATGACTCAATTTCAGTTAGTACTGCTGTGCTATTTTTCTGGTAAACTTCGCAATTGGATTTGTTTTTGATATAGATTGAATTGATGGATCCTGAGCCGTTTCCAGAAATATCAGCAGTTACATCGGCAAACGCAGCTGTAGCAACAGATGATAAAAGCAATGAAGCAGCTACAATTCCCGCTCCAACTTTATACGCAATTTTCACTTTGTTCAACATCTTTTAATCACCCCCTCTCCTGCTAAGTTTTAACTATTAATTTAATTGTCAATTTCTAGTTTGTGTCTAAGATGCATAACTACCACGCACTGTAGTGTGGTAGTTATGCAGTAAAGTTAGCAATTCATATCTCACAACTCACTTCTGTTTCTGCATCGCATGTATCAATATTTGGTCCTCCATTTGCAAAATCAATTCCTGCATCTCCTATTAATATGTCTTTCCCGTTTCCACCTTTTAATGTATCCGCAGCATCTCCACCCTCAAGCAAATCATCGCTATTTCCTCCATCAAGAGTATCTGCGTCTTGACCTCCGATTAAATGATCTTCATCGTTTTGACCTTTTATCGAGTCTGCGCCTTTACCACCATCCAATAGGTCTTTCCCATTATTTCCGTTAATTGTGTCTGCATCATCCTCACCAAAAATCGCATCATTCCCGTTATTCCCATTGATTGAGTCAGCACCACTGCCTCCCAAGATGCAGTCGTCTCCACTATTTCCATTGATCTTATCTGCCCCTTCAAGCCCTATGATAAGATCATTTCCAGGTGTACCAGTTAAGGTTTCTGCTTTTGAAGTACCAATTATTGGATTTGGCAAAAGATCTATTTGATCACACGCATCAGGCAAAGCAATTGAGAGGCCAATTTTTAAATCAAAGACGACATTTGTTTCCTGAAACTCATTTCCAGCAGACTGTTGAAATGTCACCTCAAATGTATATGTGGTGGCGTTACCGGCAGCTATTTCTGATAGTGGAATGCCATCTGGACCACCGCTTTCGGTAAAAAATTGATCCAGTGTTTTTGGGCCATACAACACTGTTGTGCCCTCTTTGATCTCGATATCAAGTACCGCAGAAACACTGCCAATTTCCGATGTCTTTATTCCCCTAACTCCTACAGAGCGAGGGCTCAAAGCGCCATTACTTACATCAACATCTCTTTCTTCCACATCTCCAGGCGCCATATTAAGGACATTAAAGATCGGCCCCACATCCCCAATCCCAATTCCCCAGTCAACTGTTAAATCCCCAACCGCATAAGCAGTAGAAATGTTTCTAAAAGCATTCCTATTCCCATAGAAAACAAGTCCCACAATTGCTGTCAAAATAACTATAAACAAAATCCTCTTTTTCATATATTGCTTCTTGATCTGTCATTGCGAGCGACTGAAAGGAGCGCGGCAATCTCTGAGATTGCTTCGTCGCTAACGCTCCTCGCAATGACAAAAATGTTTAAATATAACCACATCGTCGTATCTGTACCGATCCCATATCGGAACCGTATCTACGATCCAGTATTCATGGTATTTCCGCCGAACTCGTACTACTTTGCGGTTGCGATAAAGTCCTCAAAATAAAATCGGTCGCATTATCATTTAAATCAAAACCGTTTCCTTTAAATTCATCCGCTCCTCCAACTGCCATTGAACTTGCAGTCGAAGATGAAAGTGCTTTCCTTTCCATGCTCTGGTTTGCTGTAGGATCAGGAGAAAACTCTGTACCTTCTTTTAATGATTGCGAAGCTGAATTCCAACTTAATGCATCAATAATCGTTCCTATGTCTTCGGCTCCAAACCTTAAAGCGATACTGTTTGAAGGCGCTATATTTGCCGCAGTACTTTCATCAGCACCAATAGATACACCATACCCATCATCACTACTTGCCCAAAGATAAAATCCATGAGCAGGAATAATTGCTGAAGATGTCCACGACTTCATGGTTGTGTCGTTTGGAGAACTCCCTGTCCGTTTTACTAAACGATGACCATTTAAATCAAACGGGGACGAGGTAGGATTATAAAATTCAACAAAGTCATGATCTGTTGCTCCTGGTCCTGCTGTTATCTGAACCTCGCTAATTACTATGTGGTCTGTTTGGGGCGGAAAAACATCTGCGGCGGAGAAGGTGTTGTCTTGCGATTGCGCTGTGTCGCTAAAAAGAGCGTGGGTTACTCTATAAGAAATAAACCCGATACTGAATATAAATAGTAGTGATAGTATCAGATATCTAGATTTCATATCGTTATAAATCCGAATATCGAATATCGAAATCCGAAACAATGATCAAAATTCAAATTTTCAAATGCTCAAAACTAAGTCTGAATTTCTGTCATTTGAATTTGTTTCGAATTTAGTGCTTCGAATTTCGAATTTTTCCATTCCTCCCTCGCCCGCTTCTCCGCCTCTTTCATGATTTCTTTCCTTATATTATTCAACTCAAAGACTACAAAAAATACTGTCGGAAATATTATAAGAAGCGCGTATCCTTGGAAAGTTTTAAGAAACAAAACAAGTTGTCCAACAAAAGGCACGAAGAAAACAGACTTTCCCAACACATCTTCTCGTGCTACGAGTTCTTGATCAACAGTATTGTTCGTGTCTCCTTTGGTCTGATAATGCAAAGCATTGTTCTTGACTCTCACATCTGTAATTCTGTGTGTAACAGTATTGCTTCCTTTCTCAAAAGAAATCACATCGCCTTTGTTATAAAAGGGTGTTTTTTGAGTGAAAATTATGCTTCCTTGAGGAATCGATGATCCCATGCTACCTGTCAAAACAACAAAAGACTGAATCCCACCAAGAATTGGAGTTTTTGAAGTGATAAGAGTAAAGACGACAAATGGCAATAGTCCAAGGATCAAAATTGTGAGTGTTATTCGTAATATTTTCATATTGTAAACCATTGCTTCATTGTTCGATTGCTAAATTGTTTTAGCTTCGTCATGCTGGCTTGTCCAGCATCTCTCTGCGCTATGGAGATTCTGGATGCGCTCTCCTTCGGCAAGCTCAGGATCGCTTACCAGAATGACGAAAACCCTCTGCCCTCTGGTGGTGGGCACACTTCCCCCCACCACCAGCGTAAATCTAAAATTTATAGAACCTGCGTAGCATCGTATTCAACATCAAACACTACGGTCTGATCTGCTACCGTGCTATCTGCATCGCTTGGCAGTCTCCCTGTCATCCTACATAACATCTCTTCTGCAGGCGTTAGGGAACCAAGTGCGGCATTCCCTCCATTAAACCAATCTCTTGGTGAAAACTCGGCCGTTGGTGTCTCATCCGACAAGTCTCCATCCCCGTCCAAATCACATGTCCACTTTACTAGAAGCACGTTGTCTATCGTTTGATCGCCATCTCCTGCTGGTGTAATTGAACTGACATCGGCAGTAACGTCTAAATCAATTTTTGAGGCACTATTATTTTTCAGCCAAAAATCAAAATCTCTTGATTCACCAGGAAAAATTCCAGTGAAATTTGGTCCTGCAATAGATTCACCAAATATACCTGGGCTTTCTACATCTAGCGCAATCTGCAAATCTGCATTACCAGATACAAAAGTATTATCTTCACTTGTTGCAGTGTCTGTAAACAAAGCAAAGGTTGCGCCGCCCAAAAGAGCGAGTGATGCCAGAATGGACATTGCGCTTAATGCTATTTTTTTATTCATCTTTTTTCTCACCTCCTCTCGTTTTTAAGTCTTAACTCATTTTGCGTCACTCTGGCTTGTCCAGAGTCTCTAAACGCTTGGAGATTCTGGATGCGCCCGCCAGCTGGCGGGCTTACCAGAATGACGCAAATGATTAGATTTTGAATAGTCTACGGAAATTGTGGAATATAAAATACTATTGTCGAAGTTGGAATTATTAAACGATAAGAAGATTTGAGCAGTGAGCAGCTTCATATTTAATTATAGGCTAATTGAATACTTAGTATACCTAGTCCTTTTTTATTTTTCTCTGGGATACTTTACTTTTCTATTCTATTATAGAAAGCGTTGTTCGTTGACTGTCAAGGATGACAAAGTAGAAAGAATAATATCAGAGGGAGTCAAAATTATAAATGTCATTCCGAGCGAAGCGATAGCATAGCCGAGGAATCTCACACCACAAAAGCAGCTCAGCGGAGCGAGATCCCTCCACTCCCTGCGGTCGGTCGGGATGACAAAGTGGGATAATGTTAATTTTTTTGGGGGCTTGACTTTTTTCTGACTTTAGTTATTAAATAGAACTATGTTAAAAAAATCCGATCCTCACTCCAGCGCTAAAGCATTGATAGCATTTCTAATAGTTGCATTAGCTTTTACCGTAATGGTCGTTTTTTATAAAAATAGACTCGCAATTCTTGAATCAGGCAATTTAAAATCATTCGTGTTTCTCGTTTTCCTTGGATGTTCATTTTTGCTTACCCTTTTATTCTTGGTTAACAAACCCCTTAGCGAAAAAACAAAAAGTAGAAAAAAGAGATAATCCTCTACCTTCCAAATCCGAATATCAAAATCAGAAATCCGAAACAGTTTTCAGAAGACAGATGACGGAATACGGAAAACGGATAGCAGAATATACGGATTATTCAGATATCATTTTTTCTGTTTTTTTCTGAGTTGACAATGCGTAAACCATTGACATTAATATTGTAAGGGAAGTATAGTAAAGATAATGGATAAAATTGACTTGTCATCTTTTAAGGGCTTGTATCTGAAAACTGCTCGCGAGTATATAGATAAACTTAAACTAAATGTAGAAATACTTTTAACTCAGTCAGATAATATGGACGCAATCAATACAATTTATATATCTGCCCACTCATTGGGCAGCCAAAGCACGCTAACCAACTACAAAAATATGGAATCAGTCTGCGGAGTTATTGAACATATTTTCCTAAAAGTCAAAGAAGGAAACTTAAAAATTTCGGAGGATCTATTAACAGTGTTAAAAGACTCAATAATAGGTCTTACAAATTGTGTTGATTCAATAGATAAAGAAAACAAAGAAATTGATCTTTCAAGCATAAAGAATCGCTTAGAATCTATTTAAAACGTCATTCTGGCTTGTCCAGAATCTCTCTGAACGATGGGGATTCTGGATGCGCCCTTCGGGCTTACCAGAATGACGGGAAAAGGATTAAGTTCTTAAAACTATGAATATACTAATTGTAGAAGACGATGTTTTTTTCCAAAAGTTTTACTCGCAAAAGCTTCAGGAAGCGGGTTTTACAGTAAGTATTGCGCCAGACGGAGACGTTGCCCTAGATATTGTGCGTGAGGTAAAACCAGATCTTATCATTTTGGATATTATTATGCCAAAAAAGGATGGTTTTGAGGTTTTGGAAGACATTTCTAAAGACGAGGCTCTAAAAAAAATTCCTATTTTGGTATTTTCAACCTTGGGCCAAGACATCGATGTGCAAAAAGCATTAAAACTTGGGGCAGTAGGGTATGTAAATAAAACTTTTTTTGATTTTGGAAACCTAAAAGCCAAGATTGAAAACGCAATACAAAGTAAAAAATGACATGTGCGCATATGCTTATAACTGAGGAGCAATTAAAATCATTACTCTTAAAAAACAAGATTCTTGATGAAAAAAAACTTGGAGAATTAGTAGAAATTGCCAAAAACTCCAAATCAACTCTTGCTGATACCCTAATAGAAAAAGACGTCATAACGGATGAAAATCTTGGCGTTCTAACCTCAGATTTTCTAAATATTCCATTTATAATACTTTCTAAAATTTCGATACCTGAAGATGTATTTCGCATTGTTCCCGAAAGAATAGCAAGAAAACAAAAAGTTGTACCGTTCTCCCGAGACGCAAGCGGCATCAAGCTTGCAATGGCAAATCCGAAAAATACCGAAATAATAGAACTTTTGACAAAAAAAACCGGAGAAAAAATAACCCCATTCATTAGCACCGAAAGAGACATCGATAATGTACTTTATATTTATAGAAAAGACCTGCAACAGACATTCAACGAATTGCTTGAGAAAAAGAGCACATCTGCAACAGAAATTGTAGATTTGATTATCAATTATGCATACGAGGATAAAGCGTCTGATGTGCATATCGAGCCAGAAGAAAAAAATACGCTAATTCGTTTTCGGCTCGACGGAGTTTTGCATGATATTTTAATATTACCAAAAATCCTACACGACCAGATCGTAACGCGCATTAAAGTGTCGTCTCGCCTTCGAACCGATGAACATTTAAGTCCTCAGGATGGAAAGTTGCGCGCAAAGCTTCCCGAGGAAGACCTTGATATTAGGGTGTCTATTGTTCCAATTGTTGAGGGAGAAAAAGTAGTATTAAGACTCCTAGCGTCGCACTTTAGACAGTTTTCGCTCATGGATCTTGGAATGTCCGAAAAAGATCTAGATAAAGTAACTAAAGGGTTTAAAAAATCCTATGGCATGGTGCTTTCAACCGGTCCAACAGGTAGTGGTAAAACAACATCAATCTACGCAATATTAAAAATAATAAACACAAGAAATGTAAACATAACAACAATTGAGGACCCGGTTGAATATAGAATCCAAGGCCTTAACCAAATACAGACTAATATAAAAACCAATCTTACTTTCGCAAGCGGACTAAGATCAATTCTTCGTCAAGATCCAAACATTGTTTTCGTGGGAGAAATAAGAGACTCAGAAACAGCCGGTATTGCTGTAAATGCCGCTTTAACTGGACACTTAGTACTCTCTACTCTTCATACAAACGATGCTGCTACAGCCTTGCCTCGTCTAACCGACATGAAAGTCGAACCATTTTTAGTCGCATCAACTGTGAATGTAATTATGGCACAAAGACTAATCCGCAAAATCTGCGAAATGTGCAAAACGTCAGTTAATATTACGCAAAGCGAGCTTGCAAAAAATATTCCAATTGAAACTATTAAAAAACACTTCGAGAATAATAAAGATATACGAATTTATAAAGGTGCTGGCTGTAAGGTATGTCACAACAGCGGATATTCTGGAAGAGTAGGATTATTTGAGGTGCTTGAGGTGAGCCCAGAAATTAAAAAATTAATTATTGAAAAAAGCGATTCTGACGTAATAGCAAGACAGGCGATGTCTGAAGGCATGACTACAATGCTTGATGATGGTTTGGAGAAAGTTAGAAAAAGCACAACGACTCTTGAAGAAGTATTGCGTGTTACAAAGGTAGAATCGGTATAAATAACTCACCTTACGCAGTGTTCGTCATGCTGGCTTGTCCAGCATCTCTCTACGCTATGGAGATTCTGGATGCGTCCGTCTGCTGACGGACTTACCAGAATGACGGAATGCGCGTAACATGAGTAAATAAAATAACCATGAAAACGGAAAATGTTTCTATATCAAGCAGCGATAAAATCGCGCTAATAAGTAATCTTTCTACCATGCTTGAAGCAGGCATTCCAATACTTGAATCTATCGATTCTCTTCTTGAGGACTCCAAAGGGGGCTTAAAAAAAGTTTTAGAAACCTTGCGAGAAGATGTAACGCAAGGTAAACGCATCCATTATTCTTTTGCCAAATTCCCTAACGTTTTTAACAAAGTGACAGTAAATATTATAAAAGCATCCGAAGAATCTGGTACTCTTGATGAAACCTTAAGAGACTTACAAGAGATTATCGCAAAGGAAAACGAATTTAACGATAAAATAAAATCAGCTCTTATTTATCCAACAGTCATACTTTTGGTTTTTTTGGCAGTTTTAATAGTAATTCTTACTTTCGTTATCCCAAAAATTTCTATAGTTTTTAGTAGACTTAGAGTCGAACTGCCGCTTCCAACTAAAATATTAATATTCATCTCAGATTTATTGTTAAAACAAACCTTACCAGTACTAGTTGGTATTATTATTGTTATGGTAGGGACATTTATATTGTATAAACGAAATCGAAGATTCTTTATAAGTCTTCTTATCTCTCTTCCCGTAGTCTCGGGTCTTGCGAAACAAATTGATTTAACACGATTTTCCCGAAGTCTATATCTTCTTCTTAATGCTGGAATACCAATTACGACAGCTCTGGAATTAGCTCAGGACGTGGTGGTAAAAAAAGTTATAGAGAAAACAATTGCCCACGCAAAAGAGGGTGTACAATCTGGAAAGAAACTCTCGGAAGGATTAAAAGATCAGAAGAAAAATATTCCAAGTATTATGATCAAGCTTATAGAAGCTGGGGAAAAAAGCGGGTCGTTGGAAAAGTCTATGCAAGATATATCGAAATATTTTGACTACCAAGTTGGGAAAATGCTAGTAACTGTAACTGTTCTTCTTGAGCCTATTATTTTAATATTGACAGCAGTACTAATAGGAGGCATGATGATATCGGTCATTGCGCCAATTTATGGACTAATTGGCCAAGTTGGTCCGAGGTAAAAATTACAAATGTCAAAATTGAAATTGGAAATTGGAAATTGGAAATTGGAAATTCCTGCGAAGCAGGCGGGGTTTACCTTACCGGAACTTCTTATCACAATGGGAATTATTGCTATATTATTTGGGTTTGTTTCAATTAATTTGATACATTTACAACGCCGCTCTTATTTAACTACAACCGTTGATACATTAGTCTCTGATCTTAATAGCCAGCAAAATAAAGCTATGGTTGGCGATACCGAAGGATCGGGTACAATTAGCGACCACGGTATTTATTTTGAAACAAATCAATACATTCTTTTCCGCGGATCATCTTACGACCCTTTGAATACCTCGAACTTTCCTGTCAATTTAGATCCATCGCTTACGTTTTCAAGTATTACATTTCCTTCCTGTCCTATCTGCATTGTTATTTTTTCCAAAGGTAGCGGAGAGACTGGATTGGTTGATGGATCAAACACGGTTACTCTTACGGATTCTACAAATAATGAGCAGAAAATTTTAGAACTTAACAAATACGGAGCAATAACAATACAATGAGAACTTGCTTGAATAGTTTCTATCTTGTCATTGCGAGGATCCTGAGTTTATCGAAGGAGACGAAGCAATCTCACCAGTTAGAGATTGCCACACCAGTCTTCGGACTGGTTCGCAATGACAGCGAAAAGGGACAAACATTAATTGAACTTCTTTTGGCTATTGGCTTAACCGCTATTATTTTACCAGCCATTCTAACTGGGCTTGTAGCCAGCAGGAGTGGAAAAGTACAGCAAGCCTTGCGTTTAGAAGCGGTCGCTCTTTTAAAAGAAGCGCAAGAAGCAGTAAGAAATGTTAGGGAAAAAGATTGGAATACGTTTGCTGTGAATGGAACGTTTCATCCACAAATATCAGCGTCCTCCTGGATACTTGCCACAGGATCTGCAACGATTGATGGTTTTACTCGACAAGTTGTAATAAGCGATGTAGAAAGAGACGCAAACGGAGCAATAGTTTTAACCGGAGGAACGCTTGATCCTTCAACTAAAAAAGTAGTAACGACTATCTCGTGGACCACCCCCACGCCCTCCTTCGTAACTTCAACAACCTATATTGCCAGGCTTGATAATATAACGTATACAGAAACACTAGAGGCAGAGTTTGATGCTGGAACAAAAACTGGGGTTAGTATTACCAACACAAGTGGGGGGGAAATAGTTCTTAGCGCCGGAGGGGGAGGCGACTGGTGTGAACCGGCTACTCCAAGCGCCCTAACGTCATTTGATTTGCCCAAAAGCGGGGTGGCAAACGCGGTTTCGGCAATCGAAGGGGTAGTTTTTGCAGGAACAGGTAATAATGCCTCAGGTGTTTCTTTTCAGAAGGTAAATATTAGCAACGCTAATCCCCCTGTTCCAAGCGCTGGAGCAACATTTGATGGATATAAAACAAACGATACTTTTGGAGAAACAAATTATGCATATCTTGCAACCGATACTAACTCCAAAGAGATTGTTATTATGGATCTTAACCAATATAGCGATCCGCCAACAAATTCAAAGTATCTGGAGGTAGGGTCTTTTGATTCTTCTGGCCCAACGGACGGAAATAGCGTTTACGCTGTGGGGAATGTGGGATATATGACTGCTGGAAGTACTTTTTATACATTTGATCTTTCAAGCCACACAGGATCAAGATCGCAAAAATCATCACGGTCATTAGCGGGTACTGGAAACAAAATTGTAGTCCTTAATAACAAAGCTTATATAGCTGTAAACTCTGCTTCTACCCAACTTCAGATTATTGATGTTTCAAACCCTGATTCTTTACCTGCTCCGGTTAATATTTCGGTTGCCGGACAAGGAGGAAGAAATATATCTGTCAATCAAACAGGCACAAGGGCTTACCTTGCAACTGCCGTATCGGCAGCACAAAAAGAATTCTTTCTTATAGATGTTGACAGCACATCTGCTACCTACAAAAACACGCTTGGAAGTTATGATACGAATGGTATGGATCCAAAGGGCGTTGCTGTTGTCACCTCAAACAAAGCAGTTGTGGTAGGCACTAGCGCTGAGGAGTACCAAGTTATTGATATATCGGATGAAAGCAGTCCTTCTCGATGCGGAGGCCTTGACATAGATACTGGAGTAAATGGAGTTTCTTCCGTACTAGAACAAGACGGCGATGCGTACTCGTATATTATAACTGGAGACGCCAATGCTGAGCTTAAAATTATTCCCGGAGGTGCAGGAGGAGGACAATATGTATCTGATGGTACGTTTGAATCGCAAACTATCCCCATCCCTATGCCTGTTAATGAAACATCCTTCAACCGATTCGAAGTTTCTGTGAACAGACCATCACTAGCTGATATTCAATTTCAAGTAGCAGTAGAGCAAGCGATAGCAGGAAGTTGTAATGGGGTAACATTCAACTTTGTTGGTCCCGACGGAACTTCCAGCACTTTTTTTACTACCTCCGTTACCAGTGGAATTCAAACCTTTGACTATTCTATTCCAACCGCTATAAATCCCGGACAGTGTTTTAGGTATAAAGAATTTTTATCAACATCCGATTCGTCGCAATCGCCTATTTTTTATGATATAACGATAAACTATGCACCGTAGCATGAAGAAAAAATTCGAATTCTTTTTGTTTGAACGTCATTCTGGTAATCCGCCAGCTGGCGGAGCATCCAGAATCTCCAACGGGGTTAGAGATTCTGGGCAAGCCAGAATGACGGCTCAAAAAGGTTTCACCCTGGTTGAGCTTCTTATATATATGGGTATGCTATCAATCATTCTTGTAGTTTTATCGCAGATCTTTGGCTCTATTCTTGATGCCCAGCTTGAATCTCAATCAACATCTGCAGTACACCGTGATGGAAGATTTATTCTCTCAAAACTAACTTATGATGTCCATAGAGCTAGTAGTATAGTATTACCTGCATCTTTAGGTGCAAGTTCTACTAGCCTGCAACTTGATATAAGTGGTATAAATACATATAGTCTTAATAATGGTAATCTGGAACTTACAGACAGTCTTGAAACTAACAATCTTAATAGCGCAGATACAACTGTGTCCAATTTAACTTTTACAAGGATTGGAAATACTGTAGCAAACGCCAAAAATACAGTGCGGATTACATATACAATTACAAGCAAGATAGTAAGACCAAAAGGGATGGAAACAAAAGATTTTCAAACAACAATAGGAATTAGATGATACATAAAAAGCAAAGCTTACATAATCGTCTGTCATTCTGGCTTGTCCAGAATCTCTCTCAACGATGGAGATTCTGGGTGCCTCCACGCTTCGCTCTGAGTTACCAGAATGACGGCTTTCAAGGCGGTCAAGCCTTGGTAACTCTTCTCGTCTTTACGATTGTGGCAATTACTATCACATCAGCTGCTGTTGTAATCATCCTTACAAATAGTGTTGGAACTAGTAAATTCGAACAGGGCACGAATACCTACTATTCAGCCGAAAGCGGAGCTGAGAATGCGCTTCTAAGATTACTGCGCGATCCAAATTATACTGGAGAAACCTTACCCGTTGGCAATGCAAGTGTTATAATTTCTGTAGCAAATACTGGAAGCACTTATACAATCACATCAGGCGCGACTTTAGGA
>Ga0213870_1000766_pt1 | contig 14955 bp, 17 predicted proteins | sample WICALVC2017_Meta_FD_160119 | JGI IMG/M metagenome (GOLD analysis project Ga0213870, IMG submission 160119) | Freshwater microbial communities from subterranean cave lake in Wind Cave National Park, South Dakota, United States - WICALVC2017 | ecosystem: Environmental > Aquatic > Deep subsurface >... | reverse complement strand
GCACATTACTACCTAACGTTGTTAAAGCTCTAACAAGCGTACCAATGGGGCGTTTACGCAGTCTCGGTGAACCATCTAAAACAATCTCGACGTTGGTAAGAGAAGCCACCGCCGTAAGAAAACGAAGACTTGTACCTGAATCTTGGCAATCAAGTATTACGTTATTCCTATTGAGAGGAAATTGTCCACCACACCCAACGATTTTGGTAGTGTTATTCTCTTGCGTAATCTTAATACCCAATGTCATCAAGGCTTTTCGGGTCACCTGAATATCCTCTGCACTAAGTAGATTATTAATTTGCGAGGTGCCTTCGGCTAATGACGCTGCTATTAAAGCACGGTGTGAGTAGCTTTTGGAAGGCGGAGCTGCGACTTCACCGTGTACTTTTCCTGGATTAATCGTCACGTTCATAATAAATTGCTATTTGTTCCTCGGTCGAGAACTCGATAGCATATTTTTTAAATAATTGATAAGATATTGAAAACCCTCATAGTAGCTTTTTTCTTTGCGGCCGCTGATTTTTTTGATCACAATGCCATCTAGTACATCAATTTTGCGAAATGGTTCTCTACTATCGACGTCTGATAAATGGACTTCCACTATTGGTAGTTTAGTATCCTCAAGTGCGTCTCTCAAACTGTATCCATAATGCGTGAGAGCACCTGGATTGATAAGGATTCCGTTTGAACCACGTGATTTGTCACTACTTTGAAGAAAATCTATTATTGCTCCTTCGTGATTGGATTGGAAGAATTCTGTATCAATACCCGACGATTTGGCTAATTTGACTAACTGGGAATTAATTTGGTCCAACGTAAACGTGCCGTATTGGGCAGGGTTGCGCTTCCCCAGCCTAGTGAGATTTGGTCCATGGATAATAAGTATTTTCATCTACACATCTCCTTTACGACTTTTTCAACGAGTGCACTGTCTATTTTTATTCCGGACTGAATTTCACCGATATCTTTTATGAGCACAAAACTGTCGCCTTTTTTATCCATTTCCATAGCTTGTAGTACGTCATTTGTATTGACTTGTTTTGCCTGAGTTGGCAAACCTAACATCTTGACAGTGTCTACAATTTCTTGTGCTTTTTGGGGAGCAAGCATTTTCATCGCGACGCTTAGTTTAGCTGTACCTACGAGACCTATTGCAACCGCTTCTCCATGAGAGAGTTTCCCTTTTGTTGCTGATTCAATCGCATGCCCAATGGTATGGCCTAGATTGAGTTTTTGGCGCTCTCCCGTTGACTCAAACGGGTCTTTTTCAACTACTAAGGCTTTTAGTCGTTGGCATATTAAAATAGTCTTTTTCAATTCCTCCACCTCGGGAGAGTCCTTGGGCCACTCCCGAGGTGTCTTTAGCGTAAGGGTGTCTTTAATGGCTATCAGTTCTGCTACGTTTGGTTTCTCCCATCCAACATAATACTTCACCATTTCGCCCAAGCCGCTTACGATTTCTCTTTTTGGCAATGTCGTTAGGGTATTCACATCAGAAATCACGAGAGTAGGTTGGTGAAAGGTCCCAATCATATTTTTGTACATCAAGTTTCCCTGCCCCCAAAAATCAACACCAGTTTTACCGCCAATTGCGGCATCAATTTGGGCAAGAAGAGTGGTGGGTATGTATACAGAATCAATACCACGAAGAAGAATTGATGCAATAAACCCTCCTATATCTGATACCACGCCACCACCCAAAGATACGACAGCTGAATTTATCGTAATTCCCACTTTTAGCATGGGCGAGAGATATGAGTGAATTTTTTTTAGATCTTTTGCCTTTTCACCTACGGGCACCACTGATAGAGTAACTTTCCTTGAAGTTTTTTTGAGACTTGCTATAACCTCACCTACAAAAAGTTTTTGAGTATTTTCATCACAAATGAGTATGAATGAATCATAGACATGTGTTTTAAAATAGGCGAGGGCTTCTAATTTGGACAGTAAATCTGAGCCAATTACATATTCCGTTGGCAGGTTTTGGGAAGCAATTTTTGATATAAATGTGTGTGGTTTCATATTTTATTTTTTTGTGCACTGACTGATTCTTCCAAAATAGTTGCGTATAATTTTTTGATCAGCGTAAATGTAATACGGTGCTTGTCACAGAGGCGAGATATGTGATGGTAGACCTCTTTCTCACGTATGGTATCTTTTGTGGGTAACTTTTTTTCGCGCTTTATCTCTTTTATAGCCATAGACATTTGAAATCGCTTAGCCAAAAGGGAAACTATCGATTCATCTATGCGATCTATTTTTTTGCGGATAGCGTTAAGTTTCATAGGTTTTCCCTTTTTTATAGACCCCAAGTATAGTCAATTTCTTCGTTCTGTCACGAATTTGAGATAGGATGTTTGGTAACTGACCCTTTTTACTTGCGAGTTCAAAATCCAGGATAAAAAGATATTCCCACAAAGTACCACTGATTGGCCTTGATTCAATTTTGGTTAAATTTAATGAATTTTTGGCAATTGGCTCTATGGCATGATAGAGGCTCCCTGGAATATGCTTGAGCGAAAGTATCAAGGTAACTTTATCGCCTTGAGTGCTAGGTTTTTGAGACACGATTGCAAATCGGGTAAAGTTTTTGGGGTTATCTTCTATGTTTTTTTGGGCGATTGTCAAGTTGTAACGAACGGAAGCATTTTTTGACGCAATTGCGGCAACCTTCGTACCTCCATTTTTTTTCACTGCCAGAGCTGCCGTGGCAGTATCAGATGTATACACAAATTCTACAGCCGTATGTTTTTGTAAAAATTTCTGACATTGGTAGATTGCCTGAGGATGAGAGTAGCAGACGCGAACGTCACTAAGATTTGCTTGCGGGTTTACCAATAGTTGATGATGTATACATACATATACTTCACCCGTGATAAAAACTTTATTTTTGGTGAGTAAATCGTATGTTTCCAAAATACCTCCCGTGGTAGAGTTTTCTATTGGCACAATACCAAAAGTGGCACTTCCATCAGTAACTTGTGAGAGTACCTCGGTGATTGATGATGCGCAGTTATAGTTTAATTTTGAGGCAAAATATTTTTGGGCGGCTAAATACGAATATGAACCTTCACTCCCTAGATACGCTACCCTTTGATTGTTATCATTCATAATTTACATTCTATCAACAGCTTTTGCGATGCGCTTTGCTTCACCGACAAGTTTTTTTAACTCTTGAAGTGAAATAGCCTGATCGCTATCTGAAATTGATCTTCTTGGATCTATGTGTGCTTCCAAAAGAAGTCCATCTGCCCCTGCCGCTATCGCCGCTCTACTCATGACGCGCACCAGATTTGCTCTCCCTGTACCATGACTTGGATCCACAATAACCGGAAGATGGGTCTCATGCTTAAGGTAGGGCACCGCGTTGAGATCCAGGGTAAATCGAGTCTCTGCCACGTGTGTTCTAATACCTCTTTCACAAAGCATGACATTATCATTTCCACCAAGCAATATATACTCAGCTGCAAGAAGAAGTTCTTTGTAGGTAGCCCACATTCCTCTTTTCAGAAGCACCGGCTTCTTGCTTTTACCCAACTCACGAAGAAGCGGGTAATTTTGCATATTACGGGTTCCAATCTGGAAAATATCCGTATATTTTTCAATAAGTTCAATATCACGAATATCAAGAACCTCAGTAATGACTGAGAGATTATACGTATCTCCCGCATCTCGTAAAAATTTCAAACCGATTTTTCCCAAACCCTGGAAATCGTAAGGGCCTGTGCGAGGTTTGTAAGCACCACCCCGAAGCACTTGACAGCCTGCATCTTTCACCTGTTTGGCAATTTCCTCAATCTGTGACCTGTTCTCAACCGAGCACGGCCCGGCCATAAAGACAATTTTCTTGTTTCCAATAAGAGTTCCATTGGGAAGCTTGAATTTGGTCACTTGCCTAAACGCTTTGCTTGCAAGTTTATATGGCCTGTCAGTTTCTATAATCTTCTCAACGGCTGGATGAGTCTCAACGTCTCGTTTGGCAAGCTCTCCAAATCGACCCACAACTACCAGATGAATCTGCTCTTTGCGTTCAACAGAAACAACGTCTATTTTTTTGTCCGCAAGAAATGTTCTAAATTTATTCTGGACAGAAAGTTCAAGTTTAGGCTTGGTTATAATTATCATGTATCAATGGTTAATTGCTAATTGTTGATTGTTAATTGGATTGACTTACACCATCAAACCCCGGTACATCGCTTACCTCGTCTCGTGGTCTACGTCCACGCAGCCGAGGGGCGCGTGTACGGGGTTGATGGATTGCTAAACTCTTCCTCCCCGCCAGCTGGGAACGTCAGACGTTCCTGGCGGATCGGAATCGTTAAGCAACCATCAAAAAAGCCTCCTTAATGGAGGCTTCGATATTTTTACGGGGTACTACCCCACGTAAAAATGCCTCCCTAGGAGGTTAAATAGAACCAAAAATATACGTGTATAGTCCTTAAGTTACTCACAATAGTACAATATATATCAAATACTCTTGGCTTTGTCAACAATAGTGTTAAAAGCGTCTCTATCTGAAATAAGCAGATGAGACAGAATTTTCCTATCGATTGAGATATTTCCCTTTTTTAATTTGAAGATAAAATTACTATACGATATGCCATTTTCTTTCACCGCATGGGATATACGAGTGATCCAGAGCCTTCGCATATCGGATTTTTTATTTCGTCGTCCGGCAAACGCGTATTGTCCTGCATGAAGTCGAGCTTCTTTAGCTACTTTTATCAACCTTCGCCTCGTCATGCGGTACCCGCTTACTTTTTCAAGCAGCTTATTGTGCCTTCGTTTGGAAACTACTCCTCTTTTAATTCTCATAGTGTATACTTAACTAATAATTAAAGATTTCACTAATTTTGATTCTTTCGTGCCAAGCATTTTGGGCCTGTGATACGTCCTAATCGTTCGTTTCTTCTTGTGGGATTTACGATGCTGATCATTCTGACGGTAATGCATGAGTTTACCCGTTGATGTTACTTTGAATCGTTTGGCTATGGTTTTTCTTGTCTTGTGCTTGCGCATATATCTTTTTATGCACCAGTTGCTTTCTGAGGCGCTAATATTGAAACTAAAACTCTTCCTTCCATATGGGGCGTCTTGATAACACGAGAAACGCCGGCTAGTCTGTTTATCGCCTTTTGCATAGTCTCTCTGCCCCAGTCTTGACGTGTTATCTCTCGTCCTCGAAACGGGAGATGAAGTTTGAGTTGGTTTCCTTCTTTGAGAAATTCTTCTCCTCGTCCAACTCTGGTGTCAAAGTCATGCTGCCCCATAAAAGGTGAAAGTCTAATTTCTTTCACCCCCACATTTTTGGCGCTTTTTTTTGATTCTCGCTCTTTTTTTGCTTCAAGGTATTTGAATTTTTTAAAGTCAATCAGTTTAACAACAGGTGGATTGGCGTTACCCGAGACTTCGACGAGATCTTTTTCTTCAAGCTGCGCTCGCTTGAGAGCTTCTTGTCTATCTAATACACCCAGTTGCTTCCCCGTTTCGTCCAGAAGTCTCACGGTCGGGGCGCTTATCTGATAGTTTAGCCGGTAGAATTTATGACTTTTTCTCAATCTCGTTTTGGACTCGCTCTAAAAATCGGTCAAGGCTGATACTTCCTTCATTTTTACCATCTCTGGTTCTCAACGAAAGCATCTGTACGCGGCCGTCCTGGCCGATTTCTTTATCCCCTATTATACCCATGTAGGGGACCTTTTGCAATGTAGCATCTCTGATTTTGGCTTGCATACTCTCTTGCCGGTCATCTAATTCTGCTCTTATACTGTTTTGCAAGAGGACCTCTTGCAAATGGCGTGCTGATACGTTATGTCGTTGCGCAATGGGAATGACGGTAACTTGGACCGGTGAAAGCCAAACAGGAAACTTCCCTGCGTAGTGTTCGATCAGAAACGCTACGGTCCGTTCAATCGCGCCAATTGAAGAACGATGAATCACAATAGGTTCTTTTAAGGATCCATCTGAGTCAGTGTATTCCAGTTTAAAGCGTTTAGGCATCACAAAATCGTATTGTACGGTAAAGGCAGTCTCCTCTTTCCCCGCGATATTTTTGAATTGCACGTCAATTTTTGGCCCGTAAAATGCCGCCTCATTGGTCGCTTCATAAAACAGTTCTTTTCGTTTTTTTAATACATCTCTCAAAACCGATTCCGCGTAGTCCCACGACGCATCATCTTTATAGTATTTTTTGTCGTCACCACGCTCCCCAAGAGAAAGCCGGTATCGGTAATGCTCACCGGGTTTATAGGTAAAAATTGAGGCTACGTAGTCTATAAGATCAAGTACTTCATCAATGACGGCAGGTGCCTGTTCTTTTTTTGCAACGATGTGAGAATCGGCAAGACAAAAGCTTCTTACCCGCATAAGGCCAGTCAACTCTCCTGATTTTTCAAAGCGATATTGCTTGGCAAGCTCTGCTATACGAAGTGGCAGCTCTCTGTAACTTCTTGGTTTACTTTTAAAGAGTTCAAAATGGTGCGGACACGTCATTGGACGAAGCATAAACTCCTCGTCTTCAATTTTTATCGGTGCATACATGGTGTCTTTATAGTAAGGGTAGTGTCCGGATGTCTTATAGAGATCAAGTAGTGCTAAGTCCGGTGTATAGACATGGAGGTAGTTTCTTTTTATCTCTTCATCCACAATAAATCGTTCAATTTCACGACGAATGACAGAGCCTTTTGGCGTCCATAGAGGTAGACCCTTACCGACCAGATCTGAGAACACGAAAAGATCAAGATCGTGTCCAAGTTTTCTGTGATCGAGTTTTTTTGCATCCTCCAGTTGCTTGAGATATTTCTCGAGCTCCTCCTTCGTTGGCCAACAAGTGCCATAGATCCGAGTGAGCATCTTATTCTTCTCGCTCCCTCGCCAGTAGGCACCAGCAATTGAAAGAAGCTTAAAATGCGTCAGTTGTTTATCAGGGTGATCAACGTGGCCTCCTAGACATAGATCCCAATAATCGCCAGATTTATAAAATGAAACTTTTTTCTTTCCATTTTGGGAAAATTCATCTATAAGTTCGTGTTTATAAGGATTACCTGGAAATTCTTTTTTTGCGTCGACCTCTGAGAGTTCATGTCTTTCAAATGATCTCCAATTTGACACTATCTTTTTCATCTCTTTTTCTATCTTTGATAAGTCACTCTCTGAAATAGGGTTTGTGAACTCAAAGTCAAAATAAAATCCGTTTTCGATTGCGGGTCCGATGGCTCGCTTGGTATCAGGCCATAATTCCATGACCGCAGCTGCTAAAAGATGGGCGCACGAGTGGCGTAGGTTATTCAGTTGCTCTTCTTTATTTAGGTTCATAGCTTCTTAAAATACTTGTGCTTGCACCCAGCGAAGCGAAGTGGACTCGAGAGGAGTCGAACCTCTGACCTTTGCAATGTCAATGCAACGCTCTAACCAACTGAGCTACGAGTCCAGATTACGTTTGTATTATACGAATTAATGGTATGTTACACAAGAAATGTGAACTAGCGAGAGGCCTGGAGATATTTTTGGGGCCAGTAGTTTCGTAGAACTTGGTACATACTTTTTTCTTGTACTAAGCCGTATCTTGCAACTGCTTCATTGAGAATTGTGTTGATAAGTCCCTCATAGGTAAATCCAGCGGCCCTGGCCGCAATTGGCAAATAGGAAACGACATTTTCCTCGGCAAGCATACCTGGAAGTGTATTGACCTCGAGGCAATAAATAGAATCTTTTTTATCTACCCGAAGATCGATTCTCACGACGTCCTTGCAGTCAAGCACTTCAAAAACCCTCATACACAGAACTTCGATACGAGACTTGAGTTGTGTAGAGATTGGTGCGGGACAAAAGTATGCTTGGCGAGCATCGGGCAAACTATCTTCAAAAAACCACTTTGCTTCGTAAGATGCAATATGAGGCATATTCTCAGGGAAAATAGCAAAGTTTTGCTCTACGATTGGAAGTACTTTTGGCGGCTTATTACCCAAAATAGCGACGGTGAATTCTCTTCCGTCAATATACTCTTCTACTAAAACAGGCTCTTTAAAACGATTAAGAAGCCATTTTATTCGCTCTAAGAGCTTGAGCTTGTCGTACACGATATTTTCATTGAATATACCAATTGAAGAGCCTTCACTGTTTGGTTTGACAATGAGAGGGAAACGTAACGAAGGATCAAGGGTGTGTTCAATACTTTTTACCAACTGGAATTGCGGCGTGGGAATATCGTGCGCAAGAAAAACAGTTTTTGTCAACACCTTATCAAGTGATACTGCCTGTGCCAATGGTCCTGAATGAGTATAGGGAATATGAAGCATCTCGAGCATGGCGGGTATATGTGCTTCACGAGCTTCCCCCCCAAGTCCTTCTGCGATGTTAAATACTATCTCTCTATCTGCCCTGTTTTGATAAAACGTGAGATAGGCTTCTTCGTTGGCTTCAACTTCACGTACGGCGTGACCACCGTTTTCTAATGCTTTTTTTATCGCTGCGATAGTTTCGGGGGCGTCATAATCTGCCTCTTTTTGGGCAGTTATGTTTTTGGATGGAGCCGTATGTTTGACGTTAAAGCAGAAAGCTACGTTCAGATATCACCGTACAGCTGGTCTACGTATCGTTTTGTAATACGAAACGATAATCCTTCGCACGTACAAAATATGGTCTATGGAAAGATACTAAAAAGTTTACGAAAAGAAGTCAAGAGGGATTTAATAATTGCTGATTGTAAATAGCTTATTGTTGATTGTTTCAGCCATAGGCTGATTGCTAATTGAAAGAACGTCAGAGTTAGCCCGTTTGAGTGGCGAGGGTGCGTTCGTGTGAAAGGCCAAATGTCGTCCCGTGTTTTTTGTATTTTTGCCAATAACCTAAGCGCTTCTTCTGACGTATTTGGAAATTAGCCAGCCATCTTCCGGCACTATCTGCTTTTTCGGTTAGCCTTTTCACTTCGGCAATCAACCACTCGATATAACGCAGAAAGTAGATACCTGCTTTGGGTGGCAACTGCTCTACTTTCACTTTTGCGATATCTGACGTGAGAGATTTTTCAGTTTTCTCAAGTCTGGTAATTTGTTGTTTAAGCTGCTGTACTAACTCGGCGGTCTCCTGCTGAATTTTTTGATCTTCTTCTCTTGAAGCGAGTGAAAAAACTATTGTTTCGTGCTGATATGGAATTTTTTTTTCAGTACCGTGTGGTTTCCGACTGAATTCTCCTGATTTTTTTACTCCAAATAGCTGATCGAGCATGGACGTTGGATTTACCAAGCCCTTCAGCTGATCTGAGAAACCCGCGATCCCAGAAGTGTTGTTTATTTTTTCCGGATGATCATCACCCCAGACATTGACACGCGGTTTTGATTGTGGTTTTATTGATAACATTATGGCGGATTATACTATAGGTTGGCAAGGAAATCAAGTGTCTTTTGTTGACGAATAAGGTGTGCCAGGTAATAGCTATCTTTTGTGAGTCGCTCTTTCTCTTTCGGATCCTCTACTTTGGATATGACTTCCTCTATATCTTTGGGTGAAACCGTAATATTCTCAGTATCTGCAATCGTCGCAAGAGCAAATTCTATAGAAAGACTTTTGTGGGCTTGCTGTTGGTATTCTGCTTTAAGCTGGCCGATGGTTTTATTCTTTGCTGATAAATATTGTTCGACAGAAAGACCAAGTTTTTTCGTCTGGTCAAATGTATCTGCCAAAAGTCGATTTACTTCGTTATCCACCAGTAGATCCGACATTTCGACTTCTACATATTCTGAAAGCGCTTTCAGGATATCATCCAATGATGGCTTTTTCTCCTCACTCTTTTTCTCGTCACCAGATCCTGGTACCCAGATTTTTGTGTCTGCCTTTTTGGCCTGTCTGACTTTATCTTTGTAGTCTTTCAGATCCACTTTTGGACGAAGAGCAATTGTGGTGGTAATAATCCAATCTTCACCCTGTTTGGCTGATGTTAACTCTATCTTGGGAGATATAACTGGGATGAGTTTATGCTCTTTGAGAGCATCAGTGTAGGCTTTGGGAACTACATCTTTCACGACTTCCTCATAAAGCTTCGCTTTATCAACTTTTTCTTCGACAATTTTTTTGGGTGCTTTGCCTTTTCTAAAACCGTCAATTTCTGCAGTTTTGGTGACTGTTTCGAGAATTTTTTCATACGATAGGGAAATTTCTGACCATGGAATTGTCAAGATGATTTGAGCGGTTTGTTTGGGAAGTTGTTTGACATCTGAAGTTGCCATCTTTGGATTATATCACAGCAATTTACACGTTTCTACAACGTTGATCCGCCATTTGGCGGATCTTACGTTGTGCTCTCTATATACGAAACTTCGAACGTATTTCAAAGAAGTTACTATTTCAATTCTACTTTATTTTTCCTTAAATCCAGACAAAATTTCATCTGATTTAAAAATTCTACACCAACCAATCCCTGAGTATCACCCATAAATACGACAGCGACTTCTTTTTTCTTACCTGAAAATTCAACTAATGTAAAAGTTGCATCAACCGTAATTTCAGAGTTGTCTGCAAGCAAATACCTCGCTTCAATAAATTCGTTATTTGGAAAATTTTTTTGATATGAAAGTGGTAAAACTAAACCGCCGCTAAAACCCGTATCTATTAAACACTCAATTGTAATCCAATTTTTCCTATCAGGAAATTTTACTTTTAATTTTAAGAAGGGGTGTTTGCCAATTAAATATGGCATTTTATTTCATTAGGCCTGAAATTCTACCGATTTGGGCAAGAAAGAGCGGGCCTTTGTGGAATTTATCTCTTGCCTTTTTCATTGCTTCAACAGATGTTTTACCGACAAAATAATCTTTTGTTTCTGGATTTATTACCACGTAATGATCTCTACTGTATTTTTTTTCCAGTTTATCCTTCAGCGAATAATAAATTTTTTCTCCTATTGTTGGCTGATGTGGTAATAACATACTAAAATTATTTTAGTTTAATTTTCCGTTAAAAGCAATTAAACTTCTACAATCTCTTTCTGTGCTGTATTCTAAAGATAGTTCGAACTGTTTTCGCCGCCTGCGGCGGCGAGGAAGCCCCGTCCGCAAGCGCGGCTCCGCCGCGCCGATGATAATTTTAAGTTTTTCTTTGGCGGCAAATTAAGAAATTTCAAACCTTATAAATATGCTCAATTACATTACTATCCGAAATGCCAGCGAGACTCTTGATGGCTTCCCATATTTCAGCAATATCGCCATTGGATTTAAGGTCAGCATCGTAATCTGCTCGCCTTTCATAACGATAAAATTCCATGACTTTATTTGAATTAGTTTCTAAAAGAATATTCTGTTCTCGCACTATTCCATTCTTCAGATGGTTTCTACTCCATACTTCAGAAATTTTATCTATTTGTTCAAGGTATGCGTTTTCTTTATCTCGCGGAACAGGATATTCAAAAGTAACGATTAGGGAATATGTTGATTTTCTGTTCTCTGAACCTGTCGTATATATGCGTTTGACCTCCCAACTTCTCTCCCAAGTTTTTTCATCGTATTTCAGAAACTTGAAAGTCCTGTCTCCTAAATCCTTTAATTGCGGATCAGATTCGCTAATTTTGTCCGCACGCTCTACTTCGTCCCTGTGCTTCCCCCAATACACAGTTAACCAATTGTCGGTGCCGATTTCTTGGACTTGTTCCACAAAAACCGCAAGGTCAGGATATTTTGTGGCAAGCAGTTTATCCCAAAGTTTATCGTATTCCCCCGTGAGACGATTAAAACTGTCTGAGTTTTCTGGCGGAAGGCGGTGGGTATATATTTTTGCAAATGTATAAGTTAAATCCATATGATTAAAAATTTTCTTGTCCCAAAAGCGAAATCGTGAATTCGTTTTTGCCCCAAAAATTCAGCACGAAATGACCGCCGAGCGAAGCGAGGCGAACCGAAATCGCTTGCAGATTCCTTACTGGTGCCCAGAGGGAGAGTCGAACCCCGTAAAAATTGGCCCAATTTTACGGGGTAAACTCCCAATTGTGTGCCGGAGGAGAGACTTGAACTCTCATACCTTGCGGCACCCCGTACAAATTTTTGTGGGCTGGAGAGGACTCGAACCTCCAAGACTTGCGTCATACGCTTCTAAAGCGTACGCGTCTACCAATTTCGCCACCAGCCCAAAAATTGTTACGGGGCTGTGTATGCCAGTTCGCCACCTCGGCGTGATGTAATTATAACCAAAATTACAGTGTAAAGGAAAGCTCGTCGGTGGAATCGGAAGCGTGTTTTTTAAAGTATTCAATACTCCTCATGAAGAATCGTACATTTCCAGCCCACGCGCCTGATGAAGCATATATTCTATTCATCTTTTCTGGAGTATCAAGTCCGCGGTTTACGTATTTCTCCCGTAATGTTTTAGCTACTGTTTCTATTGCAATATCATAATTAGTGAATCTAGTAGATCCATTATTCCAGCCCCAACAGTTAAATGATTGGTATGGAATTGACCTGCAAAAGTTTGATTCTACGCCGGCAATGGCGGGAATAAGGGTCCATGGGAGATTGAATGTATCTGAAATAGTAATGAGTGTGGTTGCAAAAGGCACGAGAGGAGATTTACGAGTTTGAAGATATGAGGAAAGTTGTACTATTCGCGGATCTTGGGGAGAATCGTTATGAGTGAGAAATGATGAAGCAATCGTATCAACAGCATAAATAGGTCTTATGTTGTTTGTATAGGAAATAAAAAAGAGAACGACCAGAATAAATAATTTTTTCATGTTATTGGGCGGGAATTATAAAGAGGCAAGAATCAATGGATGTAAATTTCGTAAGAAATTTACACCATATGTGAGAGTAAGCTTCTCCTTCGTCACTTCGTTCCTCAGGTCAAGCAACTCTCACAAAAAAATCCTAAAGCAGTCCACGACGTAGTCGGGATAACCTTAGGATCTAAGCGTGTAGTATAACATAGTATTATAGGTTGTCAAGTAGAAGACAATTTAGTCTCGATCTCTCTAATTTTACCAATAAAGAAATTCACAGAATATGACCAGTTTCCTCTGCTTAATGGTGTCCAGCGATCCTCCACAAGCGTCGCATTTGTTAATCCATTTTTAATATAGGTCTCTTTCAAAGTTTTAGCAATGCGGGTAATCGCTTCCTCAAAATTTCCAAAACTGACTGTTTTATCTCCATAAATTCCATACCCCCAACAATTGTATGATCCGGTTGGTATTGTTTTGCAACCGCCAGATTCTTGCATGGCTATGGCGGGTAACAAAGCATAGTCGAGCCCCCAAATATCTGCCTGTTTGACAAGAACTTCAACAAAGTCCACTAACGGTGAGGGATAGACACGAAAGAATTCTTTGAGTACAACTGCGCGAATGTCTTCTGAAGGATAGGGTACGACACGGTAATAATCGCGTGATGAATCGTTTAAAAAACCTAAAGTATCAACTGTGGTTACAGGCGCTTGTGCCAAGCTTGTTTCTGAGACATTTACTAGTGAAAACATAGAAAAACCAAGAAGTGCCATAGTGATGGGAAACCACAGGACAGCCAGGGCAAGAAGCTTCATCTAGTGGCAAGGATGCCATAATTGGCGCCTGGTGTCAAATTTATGATGATTGGGAGGACCTTTCGAGATATTCACTCGTTTCCGGGTCTATGGCAATTGTATCGCCAGTTTTGATAAAAAGAGGCACTTGAACAGTTACACCTGTTTCTAATGTTACTGACTTTCTGGCACCGGAAACTGTGTTTCCCCTCACCGCGTCTTCAGCTTCAATCACTTTTAGTCTTACTTTTTTGGGGAAGCGCATACCGACCGCGTTTTCGCCATGAATCATCACTTGATATATTTCCCCGTCCTTCATGAAATTGGTAAAGTTCCCTGCCAGCGCTTTTGCTAATGAAATCTGCTCATAGGAGCTTTGGTCCATAAAGATGAGTTGGTCATTTTGTTTATAGAGAAATTGCATCTCTCGCACATAAATGGGCACTTCCTCGACAGTTTCTCCTGATTTATACGTAAACTCTTGTACACGTCCTGACTTGAGCGCTTTGAGTTTGGTTCTTACAAAGGCTGAACCTTTACCGGGATTGACATGTTGAAATTCCACGATTTGGTGGGGTTCACCTTTAAACTCTATAAACATGCCTTTTTGAAATTCGGCGGTGGAAATTTTCGACATAGCGTGAATTATACTACAAAAACTCAGGTTTGCACCTGATTTTTTCAGTATTTACCCATCTAATCCGTTCCGTCAGGAACGTCAGACGTTCCCAGCTGGCGGACCGGAGTAAGATGGGTATATACTCTAAGAGAGTTGGACAGGAAACAGGAGAACATCCTGGATGCGTGCAGTATCGGCAAAAAGCATACATAGCCGGTCCACACCCACCGCAATACCGGAATAAGGAATCTTTATATGAGCCATGGCAGCAAGGAATTCTTTATCTACTTTTACGCGTGTTTTACCCAGTCTTTTGATTTCGGAAAGTTCCCTTTTGTATCTTTCTGTTAAATAGTCCGTATCTGTAGACTCATCGTAACAATCGCCTAGTTCTAAACCTGCTATATACAGTTCAAATCTTTGTGCAAGCCGTGGATCTTCCTTTTTTACTTTTGCCAGAGCCGCAAGAGGGAGAGGATAATCGTAGATAAAAATAGGCGCTCCTAAAAGAGCCAGATTTTTTTCCACTTCATTGAGAAAGATCTGGTTGAAAACTTGCTCCCAACTATTCTTGCGATCTACATCGTACCCTTTTTTTTTCGCCACATGAGAAATTTTTGCAAGGGAAAATACGTCTTGCATATTCGTTTTTGACGTATATGTTAAATCATTTAATGAAACACGAGCATACATCTTTAGTGCTTCATCTACAGACAGACGCGGCCAAGGAAGGGAAAGATCGATGCTGTTACCTTGATAATTGATTGTTAATTGTTGATTGTTAATTGTTGATTGATTATTAGATAGTGACTGGTGGATATGAAGAATTAGTTTTTCAC
>Ga0213870_1000765_pt1 | contig 14976 bp, 16 predicted proteins | sample WICALVC2017_Meta_FD_160119 | JGI IMG/M metagenome (GOLD analysis project Ga0213870, IMG submission 160119) | Freshwater microbial communities from subterranean cave lake in Wind Cave National Park, South Dakota, United States - WICALVC2017 | ecosystem: Environmental > Aquatic > Deep subsurface >... | reverse complement strand
AACAAAAAACTTGATGGGGTCACTTTACAGGATGGCACGCTACCGGAGTTTGAACGCCAGCAAATCCTTCAATGTTGCGTCGGGCGGCAGTTTTTTGATGAGTGCTTGGAGCACGAGTCCTGTAGCTTTAGCGTCAGCGAGAGCTCGATGTGCTCCCTTATTTTTTATTTTTAGAAAATCCGTGACATGACCGAGGGTGAAACGTGGAAGTTCTGGAAGAAGAAGTTTGGCTACTTTCACGGTATCCACCAACCACGCATTGACCTTGTCGAGGTTCATTTTTTGAAGCTGAAAATTCAAGAAAGACAAATCGAATGAAAGATTGTGTCCTATCAGGACTGAATTTTTGGTGAATTCCAGAATCAAAGGGATCTTGTCTTCAATGACGGGTTCATTTTCTACCATGGCCTGTGTGATATGATTGATATTGGACACCACTTCAGGAATCGGGATTTTTGGATTCACGAGACAATCCAATTCATCGAGTATTTTTTCTGTATTGATCCGCACGAGTCCTACTTCTACGATGCGGTCGCCGTTGTACGGATAGAGTCCCGTAGTTTCGAAATCAATAACGCAAAATTCCAGCTCCGGAATCGGAGTGTTTAAAAGCTCATTAGAAGTGTAGAAATCATCGAGGAAAAAATCTAGCATTTGAAACTCATTTTTGGAATTAAGAGGTGAAGGAGCTAACTGTTTTTCATCTATATTTCAAGAAAAAATTCGCATTTTTCTTGAGGGTTGACAGCTTTTGAGAGCATTTGTTAAAATTTCTTTTTATGAAATTCTTTTTTGAATAAAAAATGAGCATTTAAAGTGAAACAAATCTCTATTTTTTTACTAATCAATACTATTCTTTCATGGAACACAGCCATTGCGTCTGTGGATACTAACGGGGATCTCTTTTACAACAAAGCTGTAAGCGCTGCTATACATTCTGGGCACTTTGGGCATTCTGATTCCACTCACAAATCTCTCATGGTAAATGCTCTCGCGATGAATCGTGATTTGTCTATCATGACCCATTTTTCTGTGTTGCCTCAGGATTATCAAATGATAGTGAAGCAATTTCTTTTGAATTATGAAGTAGGTGACAGGACGAATTTCAGTGCTCAAAAGCAAACGGGTAGAGTGAGAATGAGCGCCCCTTTCCTGCCTGTGAACTCCTTATCTGAAATGTTTGCAGAAATAGATTCGTCTCAAATAAAGTCACAGGGGCTAAAAAATTTCGAATCTTCACTAGAATCAGCAGAATCAATTTCAGTGACCGTGATCACTGACATGCATGGGAAAGGCTCGTTTGGAAAGGCGGCGTGGAAGGGTGAATTCGCGTATGAAGATTATTTGGCAGCAGATGTGATTGGTTCGCCTGCATTTAAAGCTGCGTTGTATGGCATACTTAAGTTGAACACTCTTAAGTCTGAATTCAATGTCAATCTGATCCATGCGGGTAAACACTCACTGGAAGAAGAGCTTCGTTATCTCGACAAAAAACAGACAGGCGCTATCTATGAGCCGCAGGCGTTCTATCCGGTGAAGTCGCAGGCGCTTTTGAATACCCAGTTAGTGTGTAGCCCGAGAAAAATTTTATTCCTGAGTTTGGATGATTACTATTACCTTCAAAATGAATTAAAAGCTCAATACTACAAAAATAAAACTGCAGGCGCTTCTGAAAGTTCGATTTCGAACCTTGTATGGACCCATGGAGAAAACTCAGAACAGGGAGAAGAAGCGAACTTCAAAAGCATCTATGCCTATTCCGATACTTACATATCCCAGCTTCTGGCAGGATGGGTTGATCCTGGTGCAACATACGGAAAAATCGAAGACACCAAGACCTTTGAAATCCGCGGTGAAATCATCATAAATTTTTAAAAACTTTGCTAACTGCTCAGGTCGCTTTCTTTGAATTATTTAGTCACCGGTATCACAGGATTTGTTGGGCGCAGCTTGAAAGAGCGATTGCTGGATGGGGGACATAATATCTATGCAATCTCAAGAAATCCGAGCCTGTCAAAACATCCATTTCAGGAAAAAGAATCTCGCTTTTTTCCTTTTCAAGTGGATCTGACAGACACGGAAAAATTAAAATCCTGTCTGAACGAAATCTCTTTTGATGGTGTATTTCATTTGGCGGCTCAATCTTCGGTGAAAGCGTCCTGGGAAAATCCGACGCAGACATATCAGACGAATGTTCAAGGAACTGCCAGTCTGATTGAAGTGCTCAAGACTCAAAAAAAACCTCCGCGCCTGCTCTTGATATCTTCCGGTGAAGTCTATGGGCCTCTGATACAGGCACAGGTGTGCCGTGAAACCAATCCATTGAACCCTCAAAGTCCCTATGCCTTGAGTAAATACTTTTCTGAAAAAATTGCGATGACGTTTTATACGGAAAGGACAATTGTTGTTCGGTCTTTTTCCCATTTAGGAGTAGGACAGAGTGAGCAGTTTGTGATTCCAAATTTCTGTAAACAAATTTCAGAAATGCGGAAGGGATTGCGCCCCTCGCTTTTGTCAGTGGGCAACATTCATGTAACACGCAACATCACAGCGTTGACGGATATGCTGGACGCCTATCTGCTTTTAATGGATAAAGGAGTGACTGGAGAAGAATACAACGTCGCCAGTGGTCTAAGAATTACTCTCAAAGAGATGCTTCTCATATTGAAAGAATTGAGCGGCGTAAACTTTGAAATCCAAGTAGATCCCAGTCGTCTTCGTCCTTCTGAAAATGTAGAAGCTCCGTTCGTGAATTGCCAGAAAATCCGAACTCTCGGCTGGACCCCCAAAACAGAGTTGAGAGAAATGTTGCAGCAAGTGTGGCAGAATTATGAATAAAACTAAATCTTTTTTCTGTTGTAACAGAGAAACTGTAGGCGTTATTTTAAAAATAATGCTCACTCTTGGGGTTCTTGTCATTGCTTTCCTGTTATTTCAAAAAAGTTTTGAGGGAAAACAGGATTTGATCGGCGGCATTCAACGGCATTGTCAGCATTTAGATTTTTCATGGCTGTTTTTAGCTCTCGGTATTTTTATCCTCAACTCCATGGTGGGTGCTCTCCGTATATTCATACTCACGCGTGCGCATGGGATTGAAATTCCTTACCGAAAACTTCTTAAAAATTTGTACATCGGGTATCTATTCAACCCACTGCTCATGGGTGCCACCGGAGGGGATGTCGTGCGTTCCTACTATTTGATGAAAGACACTTCCAAAAAAGCGGAGGTTGTGACGGTGTTATTTTTGGATCGTTTTGTTGGTATGGTAGTTTTGACATTTCTGGCGTTTGGAGCTCTTCTTTTCAATGCCAAAGCCATGCATATGGAAAAAGAGCTGGTTGCTGTGATTGGAATAATATTTTTCTTATTTGTTTTTTTCTGGATTGGTTCTTCCAGTAGAGTGAATAATATTTTTTCCAGGATTTTTCCACGCCTAACCAAAAGCTCTAAAATCAAACGCATTCTTCAGCAAGTTTTAGAAACCATGCAACACGCGCGCGGGCACCTGAAACCAATGCTTCTTGCAGTCTTTTGCACTCTGATCATTCAAATCGCCATGATCATTTCGTGTTGGGTAGTATCCTTGGCCATGCAGGAATGTCCTATCATTGCTCTCCGTTATTTCTTTCTATTTTTACCCATCATTTTTACAGTAACCGCAATCCCTGTAATGCCCGGCGGCGCACTTGTGGGGGAAACGGCTTATGCTGTTTTATTTTCATTGGTGGGAGTTTCCCCAGTGGACGCCATCACGATTTCTCTTTTGAATCGAGGTGTCATTTTGGTGGTTAGTGTGATTGGCGCATTCGTCTATTTATTTCCAGGAACACGCATAACAATTGAAGCAGAAGAAAATCCCATCAATATTGGAGGAAATTTTTCATGATTTTGAGCATGACAGGATTTGGGTCACACACACACAGCATAAAAGGGTTGCAGGTCAAATGTGAAATCCATTGTGTGAATAAAAAAGCGCTTGAAGTGAATTTGAATCTTCCGCGCTATTGTTTGTTCGCAGAGCCGGATCTTCGTAAAAAAGTGGAAGAGACGCTGAAACGCGGAAAAATCTCTGTCAATCTGGATTTGCGGTTTTTAGAAAGCACTAAAAAAGTGTCTTTCAATGAAACTCTTTTTGATTCTTTTCAAAAAACTTTAGCTCGGATCTCTAAAAAAAACAAAATTCAAGATCATTTAAATGTATCCGATTTACTTTCGATGGAAAAATTATGGGTGATTGAAGAGGAACTTTGGCCTCCGGAAAGTTTACTGTCCTCTTTGAACGCCGCACTTAATTCTGCACTCACCAAAGTACTGTTGATGAGAACGCGTGAAGGGGAGCATCTGCATAAAGATTTATTGCGTCGTCTTTCCGAAGTTGAAAAACAGTGCGTGGAAATTGAACGCCGTGCTCCTTCTATTCTTCGAGAATATCAGGAGAAGTTGAAAAAACAGATCAAAAACAGCGATCAGTTTACATCCGTAGAAACGGACTTGTTCAACCGTTTTGTGTCCATGTTTACGAACAAATCAGATGTGAGTGAAGAAATCACCCGTCTCAAAAGCCACTTTTCTCAATTCAGACAGATTCTACGTTCGCAGGAACCTTGTGGAAGATCCCTGGATTTTTTACTCCAAGAATTTGTGCGGGAAATCAATACGCTCGGATCTAAAACTCCTGACTTGCAAGCCACAAAACAAGTCATTGCCGTTAAAGCTCTGATCGAACAGATCCGAGAACAAGTGCAAAATGTATTGTGACGAGAGAGAAGAAGAGGAGGAGGAGGAGGAGGGAATATCTGGGAAAACTTTTGTGGACAAAAGGTTTCCCAGACCCTTTCAAAAAACTTTGACTGGAAAATAATTATTGACTGATAATTTCTTCCCGATCCAAACATTACCGTTCGGAATGGCACCCAGTCATTCCTCACCAGCGAGGAACTTTTTAATCCACTCGCAGCACGAGTCCTTTTAGATATTCACCTTCTTTGTGCGCCAGGTTGACTGGATGATCTGGCCCGTGTGAAAGCACATGGAGCACTTGAACGGAACGTTTTGCATCGGCGGCAGCGGAAAAAACAATTTGCCGAAACAGCTTGGGATCTATGGGTTGAGAGCAGGAGTGTGTGAAAAGAATGCCTCCTTTTTTAATTTTTTTGAACGCGAGCCAGTTGATATCTTTGTAACCATGGGCTGCTTTTTCAACTTGGGTGGCATGCTTAGCGAATTTGGGTGGATCGAGCACGATTAGATCATAAGGCGCTGTCATTTCTCGCAAATAAAGAAATGCATCTGCGACAACACATTCTGCAGGATTTGCGGAAAAGCCATTGTCTGTCCGATTTTGTTTGGCTAGAGCGATCGCTTTTTCAGAAATGTCTACGGAGTACACGGTTTTTGCGCCTGCTTTTAGTGCAGATAAGGAGAATCCTCCCGTGTAGCAAAAGCAATCAAGCACCAAACGATCTCGTGCATATTGCATGAGAAGTTTACGGTTCCAGCGCTGATCTAAAAAAAATCCCGTTTTTTGGCTTTCTTCGAACAGGATTTTGAATGTCAATCCATTTTCACGAATCTGGAAATTTTCAGGAACTTTCCCGTAGAGAAGAGCATTTTTTCGGTTCAGACTTTCCTGATCCATAGCTTCTGAAAGCGACTTTTCAAAGATGAATGTAGGAGAAAGATGCTGTTTTAAAAAATCAAGAATGAGCGCGCGCCAACGATCCATACCCTTGGTCGAAATTTGCAGGCAGATTCCGGATCCAAACTGGTCTACAATGAGTCCGGGAAGGAAATCTCCTTCTGAATTAATGAGACGACAGGAATCGTTTTGATCATCTTGATAAGAAGTCCGTCGGGAAATGGCTATTTCGAGACGGTTCAAAAAATCTTTTTCTGTAAAAGGATTTTTCCCCAGTTGGAGAACACGCACAGAAATCGAAGATTTAGGATTGTGATATCCGACACCCAGTTTTTCTCCGTCACAAGAAAAAAGCTCACACAAATCTCCAGATTTTCCTTCTTCTACGTTCGTTTTTTCAATACGTAGTATTGCACCTGAGAAAATCCAAGGATGTCCTGCCAGCATTGGTTTATGCCGATCTGGCTTAAGAAAAATATGGAGGGGGATATTCATAATCACTTATTTTGGAATATTTTAGTAAAGCGGGTGAACGGAATCGAACCGTCGCTATCGGCTTGGGAAGCCGAAGTTCTGCCATTGAACTACACCCGCGGAAGTGTGCAAATGGAATGAAGAAGGCATTACCAACAGTGATATCCGCGAGAGTAAGCAACACTGTAGTGGGAAGAGTGATGATGGCTGCCCAAAGAGAATAAAGCGGCAAGACCTCCGATCACGCCAATAGTCAGGAGCGTATCCGTTACGGGATTAGAATCCGAATAATAACGTGGAGAGGAGACATAATGTGGGGCGGTGTAGTAGGTGTAAGGCGTGGCTATTAAAATGCCACGAACTACGGGAGGCTCTGTGGGTACCAAGCGTCCCATATAAACTTTGGTAGCGCCTGCAGCTTTGTAATTAGCATCCGAGACAAAGATACCCTTGGGTATCACGGCTTTACCCATCATGACTTTGTCTTGGTAAACGACAGTCTCTGCGGCGCCAGCAAACACAAAAGATGTAAAAAAAACAAACAGAAATAAAATGTTTAATATTTTTTTCATAGCTTTCTCTCCGTTTTTATATGCCCAGAGTACCTCATTTTAAAAATAAAATCAATTTAAGAATTAGTAATTTTGGGTCTTTCTCATTTCAACATAAATTCAGCAGATTTCAACTGCTGAATTTAGATTCAAGCGGGGAAGAAGATTTTGTCTGCAGAGTTCGCAGATTCACGCAGATTAAAATTCGAAAATTGGTGAGTACTGCCCTGTATTATTGAGAAGTTATCATTACAACAGTAGTAAATGTAGATCCAAAAGTCAGGATTCAATAGCCTACGCTTGAATGCTGCACGGCTTGTTCGTCATATTTTTTTGCCGCATCGGGATCGCCCAATTTACGAGAGATATCTGCGAGAGATTGGCACAATTTCATCATAGCCGTGGGATCCTGTTTTTTTTGTTCATCCTGATATTTTAAAGCACGGACAAAAATCGATTTAGCTTTAGCGTAAGCACCCATGAGCAAATAAAGTTCACCACAATTTCGTAGTGTAGAAGCCAAGAGGGAAGAAGAAACTTTCGCCTTCTCCCGGATTTTTATAGCTCGTAAAAACAGAACTTCCGACTCCACGTAACGTCCCATATCTCGATAAAGTTTCCCAAGATTCTCCAAGGGATACGCGAGTGAGAGATGGTCTGTGGCAAAAATTTTTTCACAGATATCGAGCGATTCCTGGAGATATTTTTCCGCATTCTCATAATGCTGCAGAGAGTAATACGTAATGCCCAGATTGTTCAGCGATTCAGCTACTTCATAATTCAACTCGCCGTAAGCCATTTTGCGGATGGCAATGGCATTTTCGTGGTATGCAATAGCAATTTTAAACTTACCACGATTCAGATACAGATCAGCCAGAAGATTCAAGAATTTTGCAAGCATCGGATCGTCAGGATTTAGTTTTGCTTTGGCTTCTGTGAACGCAGCATCCGCTTTGTTGAAGGCCTCTTCAAATTTTCCATCTGCGACAAGACGTTGGGCTTGATTGAATTTAGTTTCGAATGATTCAGCAATAACTGTGGAAGAGAAGAAAAGCAAAAAGACAAACCAACAGCGACAAAGCCACAGGTGCTTTCTTTTCAAAAAAACAGAAAAATTAAAACGCAAAGTAAAAATTCTCACTTCTTAATCACGGGTCTCAATCACTACTAGGGCCCCTGCGGTTGTTTTTGTATGCGTAAGTGTTAGGTGAATTATAACAGAGCTAAAACACTTCTTCAAGCGCCTTGTGAGCGTAGGAGAAAAAATTAAAAAAGGCTTCCCGGAAGCTTCCTTACTTACGGAAATATCTTTTAACGATACGCCTTTTTGCCCAAAAGCCTTTACGAATGCTTCCTTGGCGGAAAAACGCGCAGCGTATCGCTCGATTTTACAGCGACTTTTTTCAGAGTAGACGATTTCAGAGCGCGAAAACACTTTCGCCTTGAAAGCATCGCCACTCTTTTTTAGCAACGCTGCAATACGCGCCACCTCAATCAAATCAATACCGATTCCAATGATTGCCACGTTTACTCCATCTGTAATTGTAATCTTGTGTAGTTGCCACGCTCACTTCTCTGTATCTGTAGTTGCAACCTTGCGTCCTACCCAAAGCACGGACTTTGAAAAATCAATGTCGAAATATTCGTGGATGAAAGAGAAGACATAGATACGCAACAGCCGTGCAAAAAATTGGTCGTTGTAGATACGATAAATATTTTCGGTTTTGAATCCGCAAATTTCGATGAACCCGCCCAATTCATCATAGCGAAACGGCACCTTATGTGTGCATTCCCAATAACGGTTGGGATGATAGGTGTTAGGCGTTGAAACGATCAAGACACCGCCGGGTTTGAGTACACGATAAATTTGATTCAAAGTTTCAAAGCCGTCTTCCAAAGTCAAGTGTTCGATGCATTCGAACATCACCACTCCATCAAATTGATCTTCGATTTCCTGCATGGAATAATAGTCATGCGTGTTCTCACGATCCACATCCATGCTTTTGTAAGTCACATTTTTGATGTGGCGTTCCATATCTTTTTTTAAGTTGCGATTGCAAGAGCCGACATCCAGAATCTTGTCGCCTTCTTTGATTTTATCTCGCAGCACATTTAAAATTTTTTTAATGAGGGGCAATTTCCACACAGAAGGAAAACACTGTTTGATCCTCTTTCTCGAATTGTACATCCGGTTCCATGAGAACCCCTTGATTGCAGAAGTCATGTGCGTTCCTTTTTTTGAAGAAGTTTGATAGTATGTCTCTCAATTTGGAGGCTTTTTTTCAAGAGTTTTTGAATGAGTTTTTTATGCGCAGGTTGCAGTTTGTTTTCCCCCAGATAATTTTTCATAAAACGTAACTGATCCGTGCGGCTGACAGAGCCCTTAGGAATCGAAAAGTGCAAGGAAGCAAGGTCTTTGATTTTGAAATGTTCTCGTCGCCATCTGTGGTGCGCCAAACGCTGAAGATCGATCAAAAAAATCCGAAATGATGCGGGCGAAAGCAACTCAATCAAACAATGACCTAGGTACAAATCTTTGTGAAAATAATTTTGTTTGTGCAAGGTGCACGTGTAATCAGCCAGTGTTTTTACAATCCGGCGTTTGAGTGATGGTTCTCCTTTCGGAAATGCCTTTAAAAAATTTTCCAAACGTATTTTCGCAGGTAACTCTTCGGTGATGAGAAATCCTCCCCGTTCAATTCCAAAAACGAAATATTCTCCACGCGCGACCTGAGTGAGGGTAGGAATGCCCCAAGAGCGTACACGCTCGATATTATCCCATTCCAAAGCACTTTCGGATTGACGATTCCAAAAACAGAAAAAATTCTTAATGTGCTTCGTCAGCGGAAATCGGAAAAATTGCTTGATGAAAAAGCCGCGTGTATGTACTTCCATACGACGAACGGCACGATAACGATTTTGTTTGAAGCACTCCCCTCCGGAAAAATAAACAGCTGTTTGCACGGATTTAAGGGGATGTTCCCAGGGCCAGGGAATGGAATCGTACACGGGATTCAAAACGATTTTTTCCACGAACTCCGTTGCCTTCTGAAAAAAATAATCAGCTATTGGCTGTCAACTCAGAAACCGTAAATCGCAGAGGTTCCTAATTCTTCTTCAATACGGAGTAACTGATTGTATTTTGCAATACGGTCTGTCCGAGACATCGAACCAGTTTTAATCTGACCTGCGTTGGTGGCTACCGCAATATCTGCAATCGTTGTGTCTTCGGTTTCCCCCGAGCGATGGCTCACAACAGCCGTATATTTAGCTTTGTGCGCCATTTCGATTGCGTCCAAGGTTTCGGTGATGGACCCGATCTGATTCACTTTAATGAGAATGGAATTGGCAATGCCTTCCTGGATACCTTTTTTTAAAATTTTGGTGTTGGTCACGAATAAATCGTCGCCGACAAGTTGCGTGGTTGCCCCCAGTTCCTGCGTCAACTTTTTCCAGCCTGCCCAGTCATTTTGATCCAGACCGTCTTCGATGGAGAAGATGGGATATTTTTTCGTCCAACTTTTGTAGAGCATCACCAACTCATCACCCGTCATGACTTTTCCGTCCACAAGGTATTTTCCATTCTCGAAAAATTCAGAAGATGCACAATCCAACGCCAAAAGGACATCCTGACCAGGACGGTAGCCTGCCTTTTCAATGGCAGATAAAATCAAGATCAAGGCTTCTTCATTGCTTTGAAGATTTGGCGCAAAACCTCCTTCATCTCCCACGGAGGTGTTGAGGTTTTTGTCTTTCAGAACTTTTTTTAAGGTGTGGAACACTTCCGCACCCATGCGAAGCGCTTCCTTGAAAGACGGAGCCCCTTTGGGTACGATCATGAATTCCTGCAAGTCCACATTGTTATCGGCATGCGCGCCTCCATTGATGACATTCATCATGGGCACAGGCAGCCGCTTTCCATTCACTCCGCCTAAGTAACGGTAAAGAGGAAGCCCCACGGTGTTCGCGGCTGCTTTAGCTACGGCCATGGATACTGCCAGAATGGAATTTGCACCCAGTTTGGCTTTGGTGTCTGTGCCATCCAGTTTCAGCATGGTGGCATCAATTTTTTTCTGGTCCACAGCGTCTTCGCCAATGAGGGCATCTGCAATCGTGGTATTTACATTCTGCACTGCTTTTTGCACGCCCTTACCCAGATAACGTTTAGGATCCTGGTCACGGAGCTCAATGGCTTCACGCTCGCCGGTGGAAGCGCCACTCGGAACAGCCGCTCTACCAAAGCCGCCAGATTCCAAAAGGACATCCACCTCCACAGTGGGGTTGCCGCGACTGTCAATGATTTCACGGGCAAAAATACTATTGATTGTAGTCATGAGTTCTCCTAGTAGTAAAGTAAGTCATTAATTTCAAAAAAAGTAAGCGCTCGTTTACTGATTATTGTTTCAAACTACAAGTAGAAAAGCCTACGATCGGAGTCGAACCGATGACCTAATCATTACGAATGATTCGCTCTACCAACTGAGCTACGCAGGCAAAAAAATAAAAGTCACAATGCACTTCTTACTCACAACAGGGTGTGAGACAACAACTATTCCCCAGTTAAAGTTTTTTGAAGGGGTTTGGGGAAACTTTTGTCCACAAAAGTTTCTCCAACTCCATTCTCTGTTCCCACGAATTTGTCGTACACCCCCTCACAACACCTCTCTCACATCGGACACAAAACCGTTCACAGCGGCGATGGCAACCATGGCGGGGCTCATGAGCAGGGTCCGTCCGGAGGGACTACCCTGGCGTCCTTTAAAATTACGATTTGACGAAGAGGCGCAAATTTCACGCCCTTTCAATTTGTCTGGGTTCATGGCCAGACACATGGAACATCCTGCTTCACGCCATTCGAAGCCCGCTTCTTTAAAAATTTTGTCGAGGCCTATTCTTTCTGCTTCTTTTTGTATTTTTTGAGAACCGGGCACCACCAGCGCTTTTACCCAGGAGTTGACTTTGCGTCCTTGCACCACAGAAGCTGCCGCTTGTAAATCGGAAATGCGGCTGTTTGTGCAAGAACCAATGAACGCCACGTCAATTTTCAGACCCTTGATCGGAGTGCCAGGTAAGAGATACATGTATTCGTACGCTTCTTTAACCAGAGAACGTTCCGTGGCCGGAAAAGATTCAAGTTCTGGAATTTTTCCATTCACGGCAATGGATTGTCCTGGTGTGATTCCCCAGGTCACAATAGGTTCAATATCGGAAGCATTGAAAGTCACTACGTCGTCAAAATGTGCGTCTCGATCTGACTTCATACTGTTCCAATAAGAAACTGCCTGGTTCCAATCTTTATCTTTCGGAGCAAATCTTCGACCTTTGATGAAATCAAAGGTTTTTTGATCCGGATTCATATATCCCACGCGCGCTCCACCTTCAATGGACATGTTGCAAACCGTCATACGCTCTTCCATCGTCATACGATCGAAAGTGGTTCCTGCAAATTCGTAGGCATAGCCCACACCCGCTTTCACACCGAGTTTTTGAATGATGTAGAGGATTAAGTCCTTGGCATACACGCCTTTTTTCAAAACGCCTTCTACGCGCACCTGACGCACCTTCAAAAGATCAATTGAAAGTGTTTGCGTAGCAAGCACGTCTCTCACTTGGGAGGTGCCGATACCTAAAGCGATGGAGCCGAACGCACCGTGAGTTGAAGTGTGTGAGTCCCCACAAGCAATGGTCATGCCTGGCTGTGTGATACCATTTTCCGGTCCTACCACATGTACGATTCCACCCTCACCGTGCTCTAGGTCAAAAAACGTGAGACCGTTGTCGACCACATTTTTTTCCAGCACCTGCATCATCTCTTCGGCCATTTTGTCCATGAAGGGACGCTTTTGTGAGGAAGTCGGGATGATGTGATCCGCAGTGGCAAAGGTTCTTTTTGGGAACAGCACCGGAAGTCCTTTTTCCTTCAACATGGAGAAGGCCTGAGGCGAAGTAACTTCGTGCACCAAATGCGCTCCAATGAAAAGCTGGATCTGTCCGGTTGTGAGCTTTGCTACAGTATGATTCTCAATAACTTTTTGGTATAAATTTTTACTCATACAGAGGATCTTTCAATAAAGTAAAGTAATGATAAGCAGAGAGGGAAAACTTTTTTGAAAAAAAGTTTTCCCAGACCCTTTCAAAAAACTTTTACTTGGAATCTTTCCTGTTTTCAACAATTTTATTGTTCGTCATTCTTGTCTCCCCGTAACTACTCAGGTGGATAGGCTGTAGGCTGTTAGGTGGGAATCATGCGTGACCATACGAAGCTCCGAGCGTTTGAACTTGCCGAAGAAGCGGCCGTCTTGATCTATCGAGTACCCCCGAAGGTTTTGGGCGCCTTGATTCGTTCCATGCGCATTCCTAATAGCCTACAGCCTAAACAACCGCATTCTCCATTATACAGTATTCGTCATTAAGTTTTTCCTCAAAAAAGCAATCAATGGCGCTAAAATTTCCTGGTTCATTTCAGTGGTCAATGAAAGTCGCAGTCGTTCACTGCCTTTTTTCACGGTGGGGGAACGAATTGCGGGCACAAAAAAATGTTTCTCGCGCAAATATTTTTCAATTTCTAAGACTTTTGTATTGTCTCCTACGATTATGGGAATGATTTGGGACACTGAATTTAAAGTATTTATTCCACGCAATGATTCACGAGCCCAGGATGCCAGAGATCTCAAGTCCTCGCGTTCTTTTTGCATCCCTCGGAATAATTCAAGCACTTTGAGAGCAGCGACACAGAGTCCTGGGAGTATTCCCGTCGTGTAAATAAAAGGCCGGCAACGGTTGATTAGAAATTCAACAGCGCTCTGGCTTGCAGCAATATATCCCCCCTGAAGTCCAAAAGCTTTAGACAAGGTGCCCACCTTGAAATCTACAGAGTCCATAGCTCCTTGTTCTAATGCCCAGCCCCCTCCATTCTGACCAAATACTCCGACAGCGTGTGCTTCATCCGCGATCAGAATAAATCCATATTTTTCTTTCAATGCCACCAGACGTTTCATGTCTGCAGCGTCTCCATCCATACTGAAAATGGTATCTGTCACCACGATTTTCTTATTTTTTGGTGGAGCTTTTTGGAGCAAACGTTCTAGGGCATCGTAATCCAAATGGGGAAATACGCGAAGCACTGCTCCTGAAAGTCTAGCCCCATCCACGAGGCTTGCGTGGTCGATCTTGTCCAGAATCACCCAATCATTTTTTCCTGCCAACGCTGCAATCAATCCCATATTTGCCATGTATCCCGAAGGGAAAACCAAGCTAGATTCCTTCCCTGAAAATTCAGCGAGTGCCTGTTCCAAATCACGATGTGCCGATTTCGTGCCAGACACCAGCCGGGATGCCCCCGCTCCTGTGCCCCAGGTTTCAATCCCTTGCACAAAGGCTTTTTTCACTTCAGGGTGCTGAGACATTCCTAAATAATCATTCGAACCCAGATTGAGAAATTTTATTCTTTCCCAGGAAATCCAAGAACCCTCGGAAAGCTCTAATACTTTTAACGAACGCCATTGGTTTGATTTCTTGAGTTCGTTGATCTCTGCGCTAAAATCCATAAAAAATTGGGGTCCACAAATTGAACAGATGGAAAAAAAGTGAGAGTCTTGTTTATTCTTAGAGGGCTACAAAAGTATATACCGTGACTCCGTCTATGTGTTCCACAATTGTTTGTGAAAATAGATCTTTTTTTGAGGCATTGGTTTCGAAGCTAGGTTTGGCGCCTGCGACTTTATAAGAGCTGCTCTGAAAGGAAGTCTCTGTCAATTGCATAGAACCCATTTCAGGAATGACGATGGGCTCGATAATACCACGAATCACGGTCTTAGAGTCAGCATACAGGAATGGGGCAGAGATCAGACTGCTAAGCAGAAATACAGTGAGCAGTAATACAAAGGGGCTTCTTCTCATAACAGTTTCCTTTCCAGTTCGCGGATCCTGGAACGGAAAAGGCAAGTCTACCCAGGATCAACTTCGGTAGCCTGACGACCTCCCTTTTTTGAAAGGAGATTCACGGCTTTGCGTCCCGGTGTTTCCACCGGTTTGCCTTTTCGGTTGATACGAGGTCATTATAAACAATTTTTAAGAAAAAAGTCCAGTAAAAATCTTTCCAAAAGCGATTGATCTCTCTCCAAAATTCTTATAAAACCAAAAACGGAGAGGTGGCAGAGTGGTCTAATGCGTCGGTCTTGAAAACCGAAATGTTCGCAAGGGCATCAAGAGTTCGAATCTCTTCCTCTCCGCCATATTGCATTTTTTGCGAAATTAACGACAAGCAACTTCAAATTCTGCAAAACATGAAAGATATTGTTTCAGTAAACATTG
>Ga0213870_1000764_pt1 | contig 14978 bp, 20 predicted proteins | sample WICALVC2017_Meta_FD_160119 | JGI IMG/M metagenome (GOLD analysis project Ga0213870, IMG submission 160119) | Freshwater microbial communities from subterranean cave lake in Wind Cave National Park, South Dakota, United States - WICALVC2017 | ecosystem: Environmental > Aquatic > Deep subsurface >... | reverse complement strand
CACTATTTAAATAATTCTTAAAAAATAAGCAAATTATGGAAATTATATCAAAAATCAAGGAAATATTCCGAAAATTAACAAAAAAAGAGGAAATTCCAAAAATTAACTTAAAAATTGTAAATATTGAAACAGAACCAATAGATGTAGAACCTAACCCTATAATGCTTGAAGGCTACAAAAGACAGAAAACTCCTTTCTCTTTGAGAATAAAAAGAATTTTTGTCTATCTTGACATAATAGATATCGAGGACCCAATTGAATATTTATTCGCAGATTGGATAAAATCACTATTAATCTGGATATTCAATATTCTTATGACAGGTAGTTTAATATTTTTAGCAATGCTTCCTTTTTATACAGTTCCATTTGTTTTGATTCCGTTTACAATCTTTTCATTTGGCTTAGCTTATTGGATATTAATTGAAATCCTCAAAGAAGTAAGGAATATAATCAAAACAGGCAAGCATGGATAAGAAAAAAGAAAGAACATTGGCAGAAGTCAGGAAACAAATAGGACTTCAACTACAGGACAGAAGAAATTTTCTGAATAAACTGCTTGAAATTGAGAACTTTGAAAAATCAATTGGATTAAAAAAAGAGTATATTGAAGAATTAAAATCCCAATTAATTTCTGAAATAACTGAAAAAGACAAGTCAGGACAGGTTATGACTAAAAGCCAACTTAAAAGAGATATAGCTTTTCACGAATTCAAAATAAAAGAATGGGAGTTGGCACTTGATTACTCAAAAGAAGATTTGTATTATATTATGAATGTCAACGAGGGAGTTCTACAAAAAGTAGAAAATCTTGATGATTTAAAATATAAAATTAATGCACATTTTCTTTTGATGAGAGAAGAATACGAGAAAGTTAAAAAGGTGATACAAGATGCTGTTTGACTTAAAAGCCAAAACCCAAAAGATAAATTATTCTAAGTACCCTCTTTTAAATGAATCTATAGTTGTTACAGATTATATGACTACACGTCCTCTTAAAAATTATGATGACTTAGACTACTGGATTGAAAGAACTCCTGAAGCGATAGCAATAATAAATGCAATTGTCACTGATATTAAGGCAGATGGGTTCAGATTTGAAGGGCATAAAATAAACATAGACAGAGCAGAGCATTTTATCAAGACTAATTTCTTTGCAGAGGAATATTATACTTTCTTATGGGATTGGGTGAAATATGGAGATGCTTATATGTGGATTGGAGGAGTTGAGTCTGTTTTAAGAATTCAGGAAAAACTGACTAAATTGGAAATAGATATAGACGAGGATTTTCCAAGAATGATTAAGACAGTTCCAGCAAACACTATGGATATTCTTCACGATGGAAAGAGAATTACAGGCTTTAAACAGAATGTGAGAATACGAGCGAGTTTACCTATTACTTATGATGTTAATGAAATCGTACATGGAAAGCTTATGCCGAACAAGGGAAAGGTATATGGCTATTCTCCTTCTCAGGCTTCTTTAACCGAAATGCAGATAATCGGCTATCTAAAGGATTACGCAGGGACTTTCTTCAAAAATGGGGGAGTTCCAGACTGGATGTTTGTCTTGCCAAATGAGATAGCAGGCTCTCCAAACCATAAAAGGATGATTGAAATGCTACAAAAATACAAACATCCAGCAAGCAAGCATGGAAATTTAGTCTTTGCTGGAGAAGTCGAATCAACAAAATTAGCAACTGACTTAAAAGATTTGGACATTAGTGCCTTGCATGTAAGTTTGGTTAGTGTATACGCTTTAGCTCACAATATGCCAGTAAGCCGAGTTGCTGCTTTAATAGGTGCAAAAATCAAAACAAGCACAGGCGGAGATGATTTGGCTAATGAAGGCTATTGGAGCAAGATAAACGAGCATCAAGACAGATTAGAGACTTGGTTTAATACACAACTTTTCGAGCCATACTTTAAAGTTAAGTGGAGGCATAACAAGGCTTGGAAAACCAATGAGATAAAAGAACAGCAAAGAAATCAATTTGCTATTGGAAACGTAAGGGAACTAAACAATCAACTAATGAGGTACAAAAAACAACTAAAAATAGAATGGATAAAAAGGCAAATGTATTTAACTGACGATGATTTAGAAAAAGCAGATGAGGAATTTATGCAAATGCAACAGGGAATAAGTGGAAAACAGCCAGATAATCTTGAAGTAAAAAGGGGAGCAGCAACAGAATCCTTTAGAAACCAAAAGAGAAGTCAAATTCCAGAAGAGCAAAAAATGTGATACAAAGGAATGTATGAGGATTTAATCACTATTTAAATATTCATTCTATAAAATATACTTTCAATAGCTATGAATTTGAACAGAGACCAGCATTACGTCTCTGTTCTGCTGGTTCTCTGATTTTAAAATGCCAATTAGCTTTGATGGAAAGAAAGGTGAATTTTCTGAGTGTGTAGCTCATTTTATGAGCAAGGAAAATAATCGAACAAATAAAAATTTCACAAAAGAGGAAGCAAATAAAGTCTGCGGTTCTTTACAGGCAAAGCAGGAATCAAAAGGATATGCTTTTTCTGAATCAATTTTCTTAAAATCCGACGGACAAAAATGGTATTTAGAAGGAGCAGTCGCTGCAGGTAATAGAGATTTAGTCAATGATGTAGTCGAGCTTTCTGCATTACAGCAATTAGTAGAGGATTGGAATTCTTATCCAAAGGCATTGGGTTACTGGCATACAGAATTAGTTGGAGGAAAGCCAGAATTAGTTCCGATAGGGACAAGTGTTGCAGGAACTTGGAAAATAGAAGAAGGAAAAGCTACTGGAAAATTCTTATTAAATGATGATTTATCTATTTGGGATGAACTTAAAGGCTCGCTTGAAAATAAGCATTTAAATGCACTTTCCATAGAGCATAAGCCTCTTGATTTCTATTTTGTTGATGCTGATGATGGTATTACAGAACGCCATATAACAAAATGGGATACAATAGGAGCAGGACTTACAGGCAGACCAATTAATACAGATTGTTTTATTTCAGATTTTTACGCTAAAAGTTTGACTTTTGAAACAAAAGCAGAGCATAGAGATGAAGAGATGGAATGCTATGAATGCAAAAAAAAGGTTTCAAAGGACAAAATGGATGAACATAAAAAAACACACAAAGGTGAAAACATGACAGAAGAAAAATCAGAAAATAAAGAGGAAACTCAAGTTGAAGTTAAAGCAGTAGATTTCGAGAAATTAGGAAAGGAAACTTATGAAAAACAGCAAAGAGAGGCAAAGATAGCTGAATACAAAGCTTTTGCTATGGAAGCAATAAAAGCTGAGTTAAAGGCAGTCAAAGACAAAGAGCCTTACATAAATCCAGCACAGAAATTTATGGAAGAAAAACAGACTCCATTTGATGCTGAGTTAAAGTCTTGGAGAGATACTGTTCAAGACCCAAATGCAAACATTGAGGCTAAATACGAGGCAGCTGGAAAATTACATGAAGCTTTAGAGCCTTATGGAATAAATGAAAGAGGTTCTTTGGCAAGTGGAAGCAGATTCTGGAAAAAAAGAAGTTATATGATAGGTGCAGGAAAGGCTGGACAGGAATTTCAAATCAAGGGATTTGAATATAAAGCCCAATTAGAGCATGACACAAACAAGAGTACCGATACAGATTACCTGCAAAATGCAGCAGAATTGAATGATGTTTATGACCCAGTTATCTTGGACCATCTAAACAACAAGACAACTTACTATGGGCTTCTTAGGAAGAAAGATGTCAGCAACATAGGCAGCGACAGATATGGCTTCAAAGTCAGAACAGGAAGAATAGCTGGTGCAGGCGGAGATACATCCACTTACAACTATGATGAAGGAGCTACACTAACTGGACAATCTTCAACAAAGATAAAGGTGCAATCTCCATTTATGCAATATGGTGCTGTTCTCCAAGTTTCTGGATTAATGGAAGCGCAATCAAGAGGAAGTATAGGAAGTGCCTTTGCTGAAGAAGTTAAACTTGGAACAAAAGACTTGTTAAAAGGAATGAATGTAGATTTGCTTGGAACAGCAGTTGGTTTCACAGCAGGCGGAAAAATAACTGGTCTTCAAGTCTTTGGAGATGATGGTGGAAGCTATGCAAATCTCTATGGACTTTCAAGAACAACTTTTGTCACTTTGCAAGGTAATCTAAGAGCGCAAACTGGTTCTCCAAATATAACCAAAATCTTGCTAAGGCAGATACTCAGAGACTGTGAAATAGATGGAGCAGATAAAAATAATTTGATAATTGTCTGCGATCCAATCCAAAGGGACAAAATACTTGGAATGTTAGACCCAGCTCAAAGATTTAACAATGCAAGTGCAAGAGCAGGCTTTGAAGGATTGCCTACATTTGATGCAGTTCCAATCCACTCAGATGTAGATGCAATAGACACAGTAATCCATGTAGTCCCAATGGACAGCACTTACTTAGCTGTTTTAGTTCCTCCAACATTCGAGGATTTGGCAAAGACAGATGACAGCAAAAAGGGCTTTGTAAAGACTTACTTTGCCCATGTTATGGAACAGCCAAATCATGGCGGGATTATAACAGGATTAGGTACAACTTAAATTAGATAAAAATTGAAAAGGTGAGACAATGGCAGATAGAACAGCAAATACAACGTACTTTGTATCAACAAATCCAGACAGGATAGCATTCCGAGCAAATGCCAGTGATGCAGATACATTTGATATACCTTATGGAGCAGGTAGTTTTGTTCTTGGTATGAATGCGGAAGACGATAATGATGCAATTCCAAGCGCAACAGTTTCAGGCAAGACAGTTACGCTTGGGTTGATTGATGATGCTGGTGTTGCTGTAACTGTTGATACAGACATAATTGGAGAAGTTGTATTAACATCACAATAAACATGGTAAAAGCTGGAGATAATTTTATTTATGGAAAACTCTTCTTCAAAGAGGGAGATGAAATTCCTGATTCTTTAGTTCCAGAACTTGAAAAACACCAATGTTCTCATCTTTCTACTTATGTTAGCGTAAATGGAACTTATCACAGAATAGATGACCCAAGAATCTCTGGTTGGGTTCAACAAAGAAAACATCTTGAAAAAAGGTTAATTGAATATTTCAAAGGAGAACTACCAGAAGGAAATATTGTTCAAACAAAAGAGCAAAAACTGGAAGAAAAAAAATTAAAGAAATCAAAAAAGAAATAATGATATGACATGGCAGAAGACAGAAGTGAATACAATCACGATAGGGACTGGGAAAACATTGAGTTTACTTCAGATAGTTCTACTGCCATAGTTGATTATGAGATTAACATAGCAGGTACAGGAACAGAAACAGCAACAAAGAAATTTTTGAATAAAGGCAGTCTTGGGACAGGATTTGTTTTAAGGCCAAGCGACACTGTAACAATCGTTCAAAAAGACAACAAAATCTTCAGAAACCCGATAACAGTCACGACAGCAGGATTTAGCGTTTCAAAGCATCTCGGAGATTTCAATAAACTTGTAATAAGAACAACTGCGGTAAGCACAATCATAAGATTATTGGTAACTTAAAATGCCAGCAACAACAGAAAAAGGATATTTAATCAATGTAAGGCAAAGCGGTGGAAGTGCAGGTCAATCAAATATTTCTTTCACTAATGCAAGAACTGGAAAAACAATCCACAAGCTTACAGTAACTAACGAGGCAACGACAAATCTAAACAACGAAAAAGAGTGGCCAGATGGATATGCAGATGGAGATGTTATAGACATTACTGGAACAGGGCTTAAAACAGGAAATGCAATTCATACAGTAAACAGGGCAAGAGGCGGTGGAAGAGTAGTCCTTACAATGACAGATGTTTCAACCACAAATGCTCCTGAGGTTAGAATCTAATGGACAAAGCACAATTAAAGATAATTTTATTGTCAATGTTATTTATAATATTTTTATCTCTTTTAATCTATGCGGTTTCAACAACTTTATTAACTCCTATTGACCAAGCAACTGATGATGATAGTTTTCTTGATTTAAGGGGAAGTTGTACTCCTGCTTCTTCTTCTTATGATGGAACAACATCTTGGAATATAACAAATGCAACACTATATATTACAAGTTCTAATGGAAGTGGAACAGGATGGTTTAGGAATGTCACACTACAAGATACAACTCCGAATGCAAATGCAACATACCATTTTAATTTCACAAATTTTGTGAACTTCACATCTGAAGGCACTTACAAATGGAACATTGAATGTGAGGAACAAAATGCAAGCAATGGCGCAAACATAACCAAGAGTTTTGCAGCAAATAATACACTTACAGTAACATACGCCAAAGCTACTGTAACTGCCGAACCAGCAGATAATTTTGTAGATTTGGATAGTGATGAAGTAAACTTTACAGCAACAGCAACTCCCTCAACTAAATGGAACATTACAAGAATAGAATTATGGACAAATACTACTGGAACATGGCATGCTAATCAATCTTATATAAGGGTAAGTGCATTATCAGAAAATATTTTTGCCAATTTTTCAATAGATAACATCAGCAATACACTTTCAGATGGAACTGTCTTTATGTGGTCTATTGCAACAACCCAAAAACTTAATTTAACCCATAATGAGACAGTCAACGGAAGGCAGGAAATAAACAAAACATCATTTTTAGTAAACAGAACATTTCATATAGAACGCCCACCTAATATTACATTAATTGCGCCTGCAACTGGTATTTGGCAGACTGGAGCAAATTCTCTTCTTAATTTTACAGTTAGTTCATCATTTACATCAGCAACAGGATTTACTTGCCAGCTTTTGACAAATGAAACAGGGACTTGGAATGTTAAATCTTCATTCCAATCCACAAATGCCACATATAAAAATCTCAATTACCAGTTTGAAAATGGATTGTCTGATATAAGATGGGGAGTATTCTGCCATGAAAATGCAGACTCAAGAGTCGGAAATTTCTCTGTAAACAATACAGTAAGAGTTGATAGGACAAATCCTATTCCAAGCATATCTTTAATAAATTTAAGTTCTCCTGTAAACAATTCGTTTTTCAATTCAGGCAGATTAATAATAAATTATTCGTTGTCAGATTCCTATCGAAATACCTGTGACCTTTATGTAAACAATACTTTAAACGCTACAAATAGCGCAGGAGTTGCAGCAGGAAACCTTATTTTTAATTCTTCTGATGGAGTATTTGTTTTAAGTTTAGGATGCAATGACACAGCAGGAAATTATGTAAATGAAAGCAAAACTTATTATATTAACGTAGATACAGTCTATCCAACTTATAGCGGAATAAACAATCGTTCTGTAAGCGGTTCTGCGCATCAAAGATTATTTAATATAACATTAAGCGAATTGTCTAATTTAACAATTTATTATGGAACTACAACAGCTACAACTTCCTCACAAGGAAACAGGACATTCCAATTGCATCAAAATATAACCATAAGCAATTTTGCACAAAACACAGTGCATTACTTTAACTTAACTGCTTGCGACAGGGCTGGAAACTGTAATAGTTCTGGAGAGTCTCTTGGACAATCGAGTTTTACATTCCCATACAAGTTATTGGCTGGATGGAGTTATTATGGGGTATATGATGTTAGAATAAACTTTTCAAGAATATTGAATGAAACAGAGGCGGAATTTGTATATTACTGGAATGATACTGCTCAAAAATGGGTATCAGCCCAAGCAGGAGTCACTGCAAATTTTGGTTTTGAAGTAGGAACTGGAGTAGGAGAAAGAGCTGATGGAGGAAGGCATGTAGTCACCATATTTGAAAGCACAAACTCGACATGGGAATTAAGAAATACATCAAGCGCAACATCTTACAAATACAATCTAACCACAGGAGATAATTTTGTCAAGTTAATCAATCTTTATACATTAGGAAACTTTTCAAGAACTTTCCTAAATACAAGCTATGAAGATGGAACAACACAAAATGCTGGCTATGAATTTGGAATAGAAATCAGTTCAACACCTGGCAATATAACTAAAACAGGTGCTGATCCTCCAGGAGAAGCAGGAATAATGGGTAGATTGCCTTATAACTTGACAGATTTCTTCTTTAGCGCATACAATAATACTGGAGTCACTTGGGAACCATATTATGTTTATAATTCAACAATTAATAATGGCACTTTATTAACTCCAAGAGTAGCTGGGGATTATGGAAATTTTGATGTAATGTGGGTATTTAGCAGATTTAATTTAACCAAAAACGAAACAAACATAATAGGAAATTGGACTTACTAAAATGAAAAAAATAATATCTTTTATCATTGGAATGATTTTATTGATGGGAATAGCCTTAGCACAGCCAGTTCCAGCTCCTATAACCTTTAAGGTAAGTGTAAATGGATATTCAATAAACTATAAAAATGTTGAAGTCTTAAACACAAGAACAGGAGAAAAGCTGACTCCTGAAAAAGTAAACTCATTGGAAATAATAAAAGGAATAGGATTCTTTGATTTGCAGGAATTTGAATTGGGCTATCAAATTGCCAATCCCTACTTTAATTATGCGGGAGACAAATTAGATGTAAGAGTTTGCGATGTTCATCCAAGCTGCACTTTTAGTTTATATATAACAACAAGAGATCCTATTCAAAATACTTTCAAAATAAAAATAGTTGATGAAGCTATAGTTAAAGAAAAATATCTTTATCAATGCTCAGATAACAGTTGGGTAGTTTCTCAAAATGATTGTCCTATTAAAGTAACCGAGCCTATTATAACAAAATATGTATGTCCTGATGGAAAGCAAGTTTCTAAAGCTTCTGAATGTGTTCTTCCAGAGGAAGAAGAAATATCAGATTTATGGAAAGGATTGATAGCGTTAGCAATTATAATATTGGCTGCATTTGGATGGGGCAAGGGATTTACAGCTTTAGCATCATATTATTTCAACAAAGGAAAAGAACTTGAAAAACAAGGCAAAAAGGCAGAAGCTAAGAAATATTATGAAAGATCTTCTAAAATGTTAGTAACAGCCTTTAAAAAAGCAAAAGAAGGGAAATACAAAAAGTAAAATGAACGATGGCAAGTCCATATTTGATAAACCTGAAAATACAGTATCCTTCAGGAACAAATTTAGCAAATGTAAATGCTACAGTTAGAGTAGAATCTACAAACGAAAGCAACACAAAAACAACTAATTCTGCTGGTGAAGTAAGCTATAACTTAGGAAGCACTAAGGAGTTTTCAAAAGGCTGGCAGGTTGGAGATGTTTTTTCTTATGTAGTTCTTTATCAGGGATTTGAGGCTTATGGAAGCAAAACTATACTTGCTCAAGAAGGTGGATTTAAGAAAACTGTAGTTCTTATTGCTGTAGTAACTGCTCCATCGCTTAAAATATTTACAGTCCAAGATTTTTTAGACATTTTAAATGTAAAGACTGTTGAAGATGACGCCGAGAATGGAATAGTAGCGCAAAGAATAGTTAAAACAGGCAATATGGTAGAAAGACAGATAGAAAATGACACTAACTTCACTTTTGACAATGATAATGGTTCTTATTACGAGCAGACAGAATACATAGACACAAACAAGAATACAGAAGTTTACCATCTTTCAAAGCTTCCAGTCAATTCTATCACTAATCTTTACACAACTCAAAATGAAGAATCAGCTACTCCAGACTATCCAAACAATACTGCTGAATGGACTTCTTTAACAGAAAACACAGATTTTTTTGTAGATAAAGGCAATGAAGGCGATGGAAGAGTAATGGTAGTCAATGCAAGTTATGTTCCAATTACAAGAAAAAGAGGTATTTATGTAGTTTATAGGTATGGCAGGACATCTGTTCCTGCTGATATTAAGTTGCTTGCAATCCTCGAAACAGGACTTAGAATACTTGGGGCAAATGTTTTAAAGTCTTGGATTACAGACAAAACAAATGCAACAATTCCAGACTTGGCTTCGTTCATGGAATGGAGAAGAAAAATAATCGGAAGTTATAAGTTTGATGGAATTAACTCAATGAATACATAATCCTCTTTTGCTTTTTGAGGATACCTCCGACCCTGCTGAAGATAGCTTTGGCAGGGTTTTTAAGATTAATCTTTGAGTGAGCTGTTAAGTTAGAGGGGTATAAAGATGAAAAACAAGCAAAGTTTAAATAGACAAAATAAAAATAGGATTATAAAAGAGGGTGATTATATCAAAGCTGACCTTGTTGGGTATTTAGTGATTTTGGCTATTTTTGTTTTTATAGGGAGTGGTTGGTATACAATACATTCTACGCAAAAAATTGTTAGTTCTTCAACTAAGGATTTAAGCATGAGTATCCATAACCTAAACACGACTGTTGTTAGTTTATTAACAAATCAATATGCTATAGATACTATGGACAAAATTTCCAAATCTGTAGCTATGGTTATAGCTAAACCTTTAAGTCAAGGTGAAATTTTAACATCAGATTCCATATATGTTGATTCCAACGGGGAATCTTGGAGCAAAGGGACTGGTTTTTTTATTTCATGTGACGGATACTTAATTACGGCATATCATGTAATTGAGAATGCTATAAAAGATGGTAAGGTAAATGTTATTTTGACTGGAAAACAATTTCCTGCAACAATCATACGTTATCGTAGTGAATTTGATATGGCTATTTTAAAGATAAATGCTAATACTACACCTGTCCATATCGGTAGTTTAGATAATATCAAAAGAGGTCAAAAGGTAGCATTTATTGGGTATCCACTTTCCGAATCACAAGATTTACAAATAACTCATGAGGGCATCATCTCATTTTTAGGTCATTATAAACATTTAGGTAGCCAAGAAGCAGTACCTACTTTTACAATAAATGCTTTTGTTAATCATGGTAATAGCGGTGGTCCTGTTTTTATAATAGATAATGGTGAGGTGATTGGAATTATTGTTGAAAAAGAACCGCCTCAACGTAACAAGAAGGTAACTCCTTTTATGGTGGAATACTCAAAGTTAAAACAAGAAAGTCAAAATAATATTTTGGATTTAATTGCCTTATCATACTTAGAATTAGACTACAAATTAGATTATAATTCTCAATTAGGAATTGGAATTGTAACGGCTTTAGATAACTCCATTTTAAAAATTTTAGAAATTGATAAATTACAATGTGACTAAATGATTAGATGCAATTTTTATCAATCCTAACCATCTATTAACTCCAATATTTAACTTCATACCTGCCAATTCACTCGGCACTTTCCCTGTCGTTGTATGAGCCTCTATAAAATTATGTTGTAAAATTATTCCTTGCAATAAGATGGGTGCACTCCATAGGGCTTTGAGCCCTCTAAAGTCATCTACCCTGTCCTTAATCTTACTAAACACAGTTTCAACCCTTACGTTATATTTTCCTGTTTTGCTTGTATTAATAATTCTATGCTCTACTTTATGCTCTTTATATCTTGAATAAAAAACATTCTTGACTGCTGTAGGATAAAAAACTCCAGCGTCGGTAGTTATGTATTTTGGTAGTTTTTTACTTTGCCTTATTTTTTTCATAAACTCTGTTGCGTTCTCTAAATCTTGGGTTATTGTGTTGTAATGAGTAGCATTTATGTATCTTGTTCCCCAATCTACACAAGCCCAAAAAATATCATTCCTTCTTTCACAATCTATCTCGGTTTCATCCGCATAAAACTGTCCGCTTAATTGAGGTTGAAGTTTGTTTATGTAATTGGTTACTTTTAGGACGTAACGCCTGCACCAATCAAGAATACTTACATGAGAAGCATTTTTAATTAAGTGCCTTCTAAAGTGATTTCTTACTTTTCTCGACGATAAATTAGAAAAATACAAATCTATTGCTTGGGTTATCTTGTTCTCATGGTTTCTCATGCGATAAAATCCTTCATCAATACAAAAACTTCTTTTACAATTTCTGCATAAATATCTCTGAATTTTTCCTCTATTCTCTGTTTGTCTAAATCCTTTCTTTACTACATTTTGGCTTTTGCAAAAATTACAAACCAAAAGTTTTTTATTGTCAGAAATCCCTACGCTTTCAAGGGATTTACTTTGTGTGTCACAACGCATTTTAAGTCCTCCGAGCCATTGGTGCTGAAACACCTTTGGCTCACTTTTCTATCAATTAATAAGAGGATTTAGTTTATATATTATAGGCGAGGATGTCCAGTGGCTCGTCGGTAAAATCAGCTTCTAAAAGGTTAAAATTCTGGGTTTATAGACGCTGTAAATGGCTAAAATTTAGATGTCCAGTGCTTTCTTACTATATTGAAAATAATAGAAGCCATGCACCGCTAACTTAACAGCTCATCTTTGAGTTGTATACTACAGAATATAAATTAAATCAAGTAATTTATCATTATTTAAATATTTAATAATTTAGGATTGGTTTGTCTCTCAGGAGACCTAATTTTAGCCTCAGGGCAAAATGTCAATAGCAGAATCAGTAGTGATAACAAAGGATAATTACTTTACTCAAATACATGCAAATATATTCAATCTAATAAATAACCGTTCTAATGTTCCAGACCCAAATGATACTACTGGAAACAGAAAGTTTGTTCATGTAAGAGAGCCAAATTATATGTCTTCTAATTTTGTGGGATTTCCTTTTATTGTAGTTCCTGACCCAGAAACAAGCCAAGAAAACAAGACTGCCGATGGCTCTAAAGCTTTTCAATCAGAGTCTTTTGAGATAATAATAATGACACAAGATAAAACTTCTGATTCCGATGGATATCCTCTTGGAGCGCAACAGATGAGGGACATCAAAACAAACATCAAAAAAACTTTAGACAATAAAACAAACAGCCAAACCCTTAGAAATAATGGATTAAGAAACAAAACTTTTCCTTCTATTACAGTTGACTGGGGAGAAGTAGATGGAAAGCCAATCCATAGAACGGAGTTCAATTTAAGATTTGAAAAACAATTAAGGACAATAGCATGAATAATCTACAATGTCAGTATCCTAATTGTAAAGAAAATGCAGTAGATAGTAATTTTTATTGTATTTTGCATGATGCTGTAATTAATGATTTTTAAAATGGTAACAGGAATTTTGACAATAAGCGTAGACACTAAAAAGGTGGAAAATAGGCTTAATGGATACATTAGAAATCTTCCAAGATTGGCAGACAGAGTACCAAAAAAAATAGCACAGATGTATGCAGTAATGTATTTAACTCAATATCCGAGAAGTCGTATTAGCCCATTTACTGGACATTTATTTACAAGAACACAAGGACAGACTAAAAATCCAATCAAACTTGGAAAAAATAGCTATGGTGTTGCTGTTCCATCTTATGCAGTTGATTTGGACAGGATGCCTCCTCATTGGGTTTCTCTTAAAAGAAGACCTATGTTAAGAAGATGGGTTGAGATGAAAGTACAAAATGCTGAAAAAGCTAAGTGGTTCATCAGCCACAAAAAAGTTCATGTCAATCCGCATCTTTGGATTAGAAGTGCACATATAAGAGCTGGTCGCAATGTACGCCAAATAGCACAATTCGAAGTATCAAAATTCCTTCAATCAAGATAAAATGAAAAATAATATTTTAGGATTTGAGGATGTTGAAATTTTACCAACAAAAAACAAACCATACGTTGAGTTTATGTGTAATAACATAATCTATAGAATTACCGCAGAAGATTTTAATTTGAAAATTGAAGAAATTGGTGGTTTTATTCCAAGAGGTGAATGAGATGTATAAATACAAATTAAAACATGAAGGCTTGGTAGTTGTGAAGATAGACGGAGTTAGATACAAGGCTTCCTTAAATCATCCAACGCTACCAGATACATTAGAATTGCCTAAAAAAGTAGAGCATGAAAATTTAGAGTTAGTTGAAGAAAGAGAAATATCAAAAAGAAAAATAAAGGAGTGAGAATATGGCCTTTCCGCCAACTTGGGATGAGGTAGCACTTGTCTCAGTACATAGAAAAGGAGATACAACAACAGGCGAATTAAACTTCGCAACAATAACAGAGACAATAGAAATAAACGAAGGGGATTATCCTTGGGAATCTATACCAAATGCAGCAGGTGGAAGAATAGGACATCAGATGCCTCAAGAGGATGGAGAAATCACATTAGAGATTTATCCATTGGAAATGGCTACAAATGTAGCAAACGCTGGACTCTTCCAGCAATGGCATGGAGTAAGCGGTGCACCGCCAGCAGCATATGATACACTCGAACCACTTGCTTCAGATACCTCTTGGTTAGCTGGACAGAATAGGGTTAGAGATTTGTTTAGAGTATCTATCCTCTGGACAAATGATCCTGCTTCGGTAGCAAATGCAGCAGCAGCAACAGCAATAACTACAGATTCACTGAGGTTCTATGCCACAGACTGCAGAATTGTAAGCCACAAGACAAGTTGGACTGACAAGATGGTGAAGACAACTGTAACCTTCAAGTATCCTGCTTTCAGCAAAGATGGGGCTACAAGAATTGGAGTCTGGGAATCTGCTGACCAAACTGCATTAGTTGCACTCGGCGCTTATTCATAATCGAAGTAAATCAAAAATTTGCTGAAATTAGAGAAAAAGTCCATAGGACAAGTATCTATATTTCAACAAATCTGAGGGAAGAAGACAAGACAAGATTCAAGCAGTTAGCTGACTCCCAGTTTAATGGAGATTATGCTCTGCTACTTCGCTGGTTATTGGATATGTCTGAAGGGTTTTTTAGCAAACCTGATGAAATGATTGTTGCCAAAATTGACATTTTGGCTGATGAAATAAATAAATTGAAAGCAGAGATTGAAAATCTTAAAGCGAAACCACAGGAAGAATTCAGAGAAATAAAGATGGCTGATGGGAGAGTAATAAAAAGAAAATTATGAGGTGAGAGAAATGAGCAAAGTAAGCCAATTAATAGGCAAAGGTGAAAAAATAGAGTTTGAAACTGAAAATGGCAAAGTTGAATTTCTTATAAAACCATTGAAAAATAAGGAGCTTCTTGAAGTTGTTGAATTAGCGGAAAAAAAAGACAATAAATCAATGTTGATAAAACTTATGTATTATAG
>Ga0213870_1000763_pt1 | contig 14989 bp, 8 predicted proteins | sample WICALVC2017_Meta_FD_160119 | JGI IMG/M metagenome (GOLD analysis project Ga0213870, IMG submission 160119) | Freshwater microbial communities from subterranean cave lake in Wind Cave National Park, South Dakota, United States - WICALVC2017 | ecosystem: Environmental > Aquatic > Deep subsurface >... | reverse complement strand
GAACACTGCCTATCGCGGCAGGACATCGTGAGTTTACCGTAAAAGTAGCGGGCGAGGCGGTGTCGCGCGAGCAACAGTTGTTGGGGGTGACGATCACAAAGTCTGTCAATAAAATTTCTTCCGCACGCCTTATCTATTTGGATGGCGCCGCCTCTTCCAGCGATTTTCCGTTGAGTAATTCCGAGACCTTTGTTCCGGGGAGTGAAATCGAAATCATGGCTGGCGCAGTGGATGATCCTGTCTCGTTGTTCAAGGGAATCGTTGTTCGACAAAGTCTGAAAGTACGCAGTAACACCGCATCTCAATTGGTAGTTACGTGTCGCCACAATGCGGTGAAGCTGTCAGTCGGCCGCAAGAGTGCTTATTTTTTCGATCAAACAGACAGCGATATGATCAGCGCACTGCTTGATAATGCGGCGATTGATTCGGAGGTAGAGAGCACATCGGTAACCCATAAGCAACTGGTGCAGTACAACGCAACCGACTGGGACTTTCTGCTTACGCGGGCCGAGGCCAACGGGAAACTGGTATTCACAAATGATGACAAGGTCACAGTGAAGGCACCCGTTTTTGATGGCACGGCCGTCTGTACATTGTTATTTGGAGCGACCGTTCTCGAAATGGATCTCGAAATTGATGCACGCCTACAGTATAGCGCGGTCAAAAGTGTGACGTGGGATGCAGCACAGCAAAGTCTGTTGGAGAAAGAGGCGGCGGATCCCATGGTAAGCGGCCCCGGAAATTTCGAGAGCAATGACTTGGCGGGTGTCATAGGGCTTGATCAATATCAACTGCAACACGCAACCGTCAGCGAAGAAGAGGCGCAGGCATGGGCCGATGCACAGTGGTTAAAATCAAAGATGAGCAAGGTGAACGGTCGGGTGAAATGCGAAGGGATTGGAACGGTGAACCCCGGCGATATTGTAACTTTAAGCGGTGCGGGAGAAAGGTACAATGGCGATCTTTATGTGACCGGCGTCCGCCAAAGTTTAGACTTGGTGCAAGGATGGAAAACAGATATACAATGCGGCAATACAGCAGGCTGGCTGGCCGAAGAGTCGGACATCACCGCGCCAAAGGCGTCCGCGCTCCTACCGGGCGTTAATGGATTGCAGATTGGCGTGGTCGTGAGCTTGGAAGACCCAGACGGCGAAGACCGTGTCCGAGTGAAGATGCCTTTGGTGAATAACGAGGAGGATGGAACATGGGCGCGGGTTGCGTCCCCAGATGCTGGCGATGCGCGTGGGTTTTTCTTTCGCCCTGAAATTGATGACGAAGTGATATTGGGATTTTTAAATGATGATCCGCGACAGGCCGTTATTCTGGGGATGCTTCACAGCAGTGCAAAACCTGCACCGCTGACTGGATCAGATGACAACCACGAAAAAGTCTATCAGAGCCGATCAAAAATGAAGATCTACTTTGATGACGACAAAAAGATCATGGAATTTGAGACCCCTGCTGGGAATAAGATCACGATGAGTGAAGAGGATCAGGCGATTAAAATTGCCGATCAGAATGGAAACAAAATTGAAATGACATCAGACGGGATTAAAATTGAGAGCAGTAAGGCGATTGAATTGAAAGCAGGCACAGAAGTAAAAATGGAATCAGGGACTTCTTTTAGTGCAAAAGGCGGCACGGAATTAAAGCTTACAGGGGCATCAGGAGCCGAGCTTTCAAGTTCTGCAATGACGAAAGTAAAGGGAAGTTTGTTACAACTCAATTAAGGTGAGGGGGGGCTATGCCAAGTGCGACGAGGGTAGGCGATACAACCAATCATGGGGGAACGATTGTTGGGCCGGGAGTTGCGACGGTCTTAATCGGCGGTATGCCTGCGGCAGTCGCGGGCGATATGCACGTCTGCTCGCTCCCGCCGAATGCCCACCAACCGACTGCAAGCCCCTTTCCAATGGGGAGCGTGACGGTGCTAATTGGGGGAATGCCTGCGTTGCGTACATCGGACTCCTGTATTTGCGGGGCAATGGCGGCAGTCGGAGATCCGACGGTGATGATTGGCTAAATCTCCTCTACCCATTTGGGGGAGAGGGTTAGGGTGATGGGTATCAAATGGCAGACGAATCGAACATAGAATACTCCTCTTTTCTAGGAACCGGATGGAGTTTTCCGCCCGAGTTTGTTCTCGAAACGGGCGAGGTAAAAATGACATCGGATGAAGACGACATCCAAAGTAGTCTAAAAATCCTCTTTGGCACGGTTGTGGGCGAGCGGTTCCTTGTTCCAAAATACGGCCTTGATATGCACGAGATGCTTTTTGAGCCGATCAATACAACCATGACAACCCTCCTGAAAGACCGTATCAAAGTCGCAATACTGATCTATGAATCAAGGATCAGTCTGATCTCACTTGATCTTGATACGTCAGACCCCTATGAAGGGAAGATCAGCATCGTGATGGAATATGCGGTGCGGGCGACTAACTCGCGCTATAACCTTGTCTACCCGTTCTATAAGACGGATGGGAGCGAAGTGAGACGAACGGTTGATTTTAAAACGAGCGGGGCATAAATAGGGTCATGGCGGAACGCGACATTATTCAAAATATGATTTTTCAACTTGGGCAAAGTCAAGAGTCCCGTATGCCTAAAGAGCTGGGAACACATTTTTCCGACGTAGATGAGCGCACCCCTAAAGAGCTGATGCGCTTTACTAAAAAGTTTGCGGCGTTTGTCAATTATTACAGGGAATCTATCGCAACGCCGATTGGCAATTGGAGTAACTTTTTTCCAAACGATGAAGCCGCATTGCAAGAGTTGATCGGCAATAAAAGCGCCGATGTCACTCCCCACCTTGCGCTTTTTCTTGCATTTCTAAAACTCTACGAAAAGCCGCAAGAGGTCATCAATCGGATCACAGGACGACATCTTGATTTTTATTATAAAGATATCCTGCGGCTCACGAAGAAGTCTGCCGTTCCAGATAAAGCGCATCTCCTGCTGGAACTAAAAAAGAAGGCAGTGCCTCTCTCTATTTTACCGGAGTCTCTCTTTTCAGCGGGGAAAGATGCGACTGGTGTAGAGTTGCTCTATGCCCCAGTGCGAGAGACAATCATCAATATCTCTAAGGTTTCTTCGTTGCGTTCTCTTTTTTTGGATAACAGCGGCCACGGAACAATTCACAATGCGCCAATCGCCAATTCATCAGACGGCGTGGGCGGCGCACTAACAGGGGATGAGAAAAAGTGGTACGTCTTTGGGCATGAGGATTTGCCAGAGGCAGAGGTTGGGTTTGCCATCGCTTCGCCTGTGCTCCGAATGAAAGAGGGTCTGAGAAAAGTAACCGTGTCTCTCACGCTTGGGGACAGCGGCGAACTGTCTGATGACTTGTTAGAAAACGCCTTTGAAGTATTCATTACCGGTGAAAAGGGGTGGCTGGGGCCTTATCTTGTTGCTCCCATGCTGAATGATGATAATTTGCTGACTTTTGATTTTACTGTTCTTGAAAGTGAAAAGGCGGTTATTGATTACTCTGCTGCCATTCATGGCTATTCTTATGTTGTCCAAGCACCCATCCTGCAAGTGTTATTGAAATCGTCTGAAGGGGTTGGCTACAACGACTTTTCAGGGGTTACCTTGCAGAAGGCGCAAATTTCCGTTACCGTGTCAAACATTATTTCGCTCTCCCTAGAAAGTGACGGTGGCACGCTTGATCCCAAAAAAGCCTTTCTCCCTTTTGGCCCGCAACCCACAATCGGCTCCCGTTTTACAATTGGGTATGACGAGGCACTTTCCAAAAAACTTTCAGAAGTGGAAATTACTTTGCAGTGGAAAGCCGCTCCAGAAATTTTTGCGACACACTATGCAAATTACGGGACAACGGTAAGCAACGATGATTTCACTGCGGCTGTTTCGATTGATGGGGAGTGTGGAACATTGACAAGCGGAAGCAGTGTCGCGCTTTTTGAGTCCGACGAATCCGATCCACATATCATGACCTTTTCCATTACCCCTGCTACAAGAAGTATTACAGACGGCATAGAGGTCTATGCGTTGAATACTGCTGGCAGTCTCTGGGCAACGAATTTAGCAAATCAGATGGTTCTCGCAAATCCGGTTCTAACCCCCTTTTTGACAACAGTGCCAGAACCGCCAACAGGGAGCATTACCTTAACACTCGAAAAAGATTTCCTGCATTCCGTCTATCGAAAGAAGTATGTAGAAAATGTGATGACTTTTAGCAAACAAACCTCAACCACACCAGCCCTCATCATGCTGAATGAACCCTACACCCCTACAATTCAAACGATTTCGCTTTCTTACACAGCACAATCTAACGACGTTGATATTACATCCAATTCGCTTGAAGATTTTGCCAATGAAGATATTCAGTTTTTTCAAATAGCCTATTTCGGGCAGATGCGGGAGCATCAATATCAGCGGGAACAATTCACTTTTCTCACAGATAAAACTGTTTCTCTCTTGCCGACATACAATAACGAGGGAGAGTTGCTCATCGGGTTAAGCGATTTAAACGCCGGCGACAGCGTGAATCTGCTTTTCCAAGTTGCGGAGGGGAGCGCCGATCCAGATTTTTCGCAGGAAGATATTATTTGGTCTGTTCTGTGCGACAACTATTGGAAACCACTCGACAGCAGTGGTGTTTTATTTGACACGACAAACCAATTGCTAACAAGCGGCACAATCCAGTTTGTGATTCCTGCCGAGGCGACCCCCGCCAACACCATTTTACCAGCAGGCTATATCTGGATTAAAGGGGCTGTTACGCAAAATGTTACCGCCCTTTGTCAATTGATTGAGGTTTCGGCCAATGCGGTGGAGGTGCAATTTACAGACAACGACAACGACTCCAATCACCTGATTACCGCTCTGGAAGCAGGAAAAATCACCAAGCTCAAAAACGGGTTATCGGCTGTGAAATCAGTCAAACAACCGGTTGCCTCTTTTGGAGGAAGTCCGGTGGAATTGGACGACCCGTTCACCACCCGCGTCTCTGAAAGGCTACGACATAAAAATCGCTGTATTACCGCGTGGGATTATGAGCGAATCATCTTGGAAGCCTTTCCGCAAGTACACACTGTAAAAGCCATTCCCCATGCGAAGGAAGGAAATTATCTTGCGCCGGGGAATGTGTTGATCGTGGTCATACCCAACTTGAAAAATAAAAATGCAGTAGATCCGCTTCAGCCAAAAGTTTCTGCCGATACTCTAAGTCAAATTACCTCTTTCGTAGAGGAACGAACAGGCCAACAGGTGAAGGTGATGGTCAAAAATCCAAACTACCAAAAAATTCAGGCCGATTTCAAAGTGAGTTTGCATGAGGGGTATGAATTTAACTATTACAGCAATGCGATCAATCAGGCATTGATAGAATTTCTTTCGCCGTGGGCATACAACGCGGAACGCGATATTACATTTGGTGGAAAGCTATACAAATCGGTATTGCTCGATTTTGTGGAAGAATTGGGATATGTAGATTATGTGACTGACTTTGCAATGTACAGCTATGCAGAAGAGAACAACGACTATACCGATATCAACGAAACGGAACCCGAAACACCCGATGCCATCATGGTTTCAGCCGAGGCGCATATTATCGGAGAAGTGATCTAACATGTTATTTGGACAAGAGATAACGATACAAAAGAATGAAGCACCCGAGGCGGCACTTGACCATGCACAGTTGTATGCCATCGGTCTTACGGAAATACAACGACTGTCAAGCCGTGTTTGGAGCGACTACAATGCTCATGATCCCGGCAAAACCACGCTTGAATTGCTGTGTTATGCACTGACCGATTTAGGCTATCGGGCATCGTTTCCCATGAAAGACCTCTTGTCCAGCGAAAGCGAGAACGCGGAGAAGATGAAGCAGCAATTCTTTACGGCGCGTCAAATTCTACCGAACCGTTCGCTCACTTTGCTGGACTACAGGAAACTGTTGATTGATCTAAAAGGGGTGAAAAACGCATGGCTAAAACCTGCAACCGTAACGTACTACGCCGATAACATTAAAAAGGAACTCTTGAAAGACCCATTGGATCGGGCAGGAATTGTGGAAGTCAAATTGGCAGGTCTTTATGATGTGACCCTTGAATATATGGACGATGTCACAACAGCCCTTGCCAAAGAAGCTGTAATGAAAAAAGCAAAAAAATGTCTTTTGGCTAACCGAAATCTCTGTGAAGATTTTGTCGGGTTCGCCGCAGTGGATGTAGCGCTTTTTATTCTCTGTAGTGAAATAGAGCTTGCCTCCGATGCGGACGTTGAACAGATAGAAGCAGAAATATTTTTTCAACTGCAGGAATATCTGTCACCCCCAGTTGTGAATTATACATTAAAGCAGATGTTGGAGAAGACGCATCCAGATGGAACAGCCTACACCGCCGACGAGATTTTTGACGGCCCCGCACTTGATTGTGGCTTTATTGATAATGACGAGTTAGAAAAGGCCGCGTTGCGGACAGAAATTCGGCTTTCAGATATCATCAGCATTATCATGGATATTCCCGGGGTACAGGCGGTTCGAGAGATTGTCATCAATCCAAAAGGAACGAAAACTGCGTTGCAAAATAAATGGGTTGTTGCCGTGGAATCCGGGAAAAAGGCTTCCCTGATGCAAACAGAGTCACGTTTAGCATTTTATAAACGGAATATGCCGATCGTCTCTGACGACGAAAAAGTGAAGTCCCATTATAATGCCTTAATGGCATCAGCAACCGCCAAAGTGGAGACTGCATTTTCGTACGATTTTGATATTCCATTAGGAAAATACCGACAGCCCGAAAGTTACTATTCATTTCAAAACCACTTTCCTGCCCTCTACGGTATCAGCGAGGCCGGATTGAGCAGTATGGAAAGCATCGCCCGTCAAGCCAATGCCTATCAGTTGAAGGGGTATTTGCTTTTTTTTGATCAGATCATGGCCAACTATTTCGCACAATTAAGCCATATCAAGGAATTGTTTTCTAGCAATCCTGACGTGGAGAGAACCTATTTTTATCAGGTTGTTGATTCGTTTACGAATGACGAAAAGATATATGGAACGCCCGATCCTGTAGATACAATTGAAACAAGTGTGGAAGACAAGGATATTCTCATCTCTCGGCGCAACCGTTTTTTAGATCATCTCATCGCCCGCTTTGCCGAACAATTCAACGATTATGCCCAAATTATGTATGCTGTTTTTCACACCAGCCAGAAGGAGATGATTGCCTACAAATGTGATTTTTTGAATGATTATCCAGCCATCAGCAGTGAACGCGCACTGGCTTATGATTACAGTTTGAAAGCGGATGATGATCTGTGGAATTCTAAAAATATTTCTGGGCTGGAAAAACGTTTGGCGAAGTTGCTCGGGATTCGTAATGACACCCGCAGAAATTTAGGAAACATTGCTTATGACGTTTATGCGGAGATAGATAAAACCCCTGACGATGAATTTCGCTTTCGCATTCGGGACAAAAATACCGGTCACATTATCCTCAGTAGCAGTACAAAATATACAACGCCAAAACTTGCACAAGAGGAGATGAGGCGTGCTATTCATTTTGGCCTGCTTCCTTCTGGGTATGACCGCAAGGTTACGGCAGGTGGAAAATATTATTTTAATGTGATTGACAACACGGGGGAAGTCATTGCGAGGCGTATCCAATACTTTGATACAAAAGCACAGATGAATGAAGCGATAGAAGCGGTTATGAACTATCTTGAGGTGAATTACAGCGAGGAGGGAATGTATCTCATTGAGAATATCCTGTTGCGTCCCGAGGAAAAGACTGACCCTTTTTTGCCGATCTGCATTGATTCTAATTGCACCGATTGTTCGGAGAAAGACCCGTACTCCTACCGCATTCATATTATTCTGCCTGCAGAGAGTACCCGTTTTAGCAACATTGATTTTCGGCGTTTTGCCGAAGGGATTATTCGTGAAGAGGCGCCCGCCCATATCCTGCCAAAGATATGTTGGATTAGCAAAGAAGATATGGTCGCCTTTGAAAAACTTTACCGCGATTGGATTTATCTGAAAGCGGGGACTGAAACGGCACAGCGACATGAGAAACTCACGGCATTCCTTAAGAAATTGTTTGAGGTGAAAAGTATTTACCCGTCACAAAAATTACAAGCCTGTGCGAGCACAGAAGATAAATTTATTCTGGGACAGACCGCACTTGGAACACAATAGGAATAGGAGGGAATGACCGCCATGACAGATATAATGAAAACGCTTGAAAAAATAACAACAGGCTACAGTATCTTTGAAAAAGATCAGGTACTCACTCACGATCAGCTCAATAGTATTTCAGAATATTTTGATGACCAGACCCGCTTAACACGGGTTAAACTTCTGGGTGTAGGGATTGTCTGCGGATTACGGGTATCGCTAAAAGACAATAAAGCGACGGTGACAAAGGGGGTAGGGATCACAACAGATGGCGACCTGCTTTGTTTTGATGCCGATACTGCTTTTGATCGGTTCAAGCTCTATGACGAATCGCATCCTGTTTATTCGCCATTTTACATAGACAACACAATGATCCCTCTCTATGAATTGGTGAGCGAGGGTTCCACCGAGGATACCCCTGATGATCCTCTGGCCGTATCACTTGCCCAATTCAATCTGAATACAGGAAAAACGCTCAACAATATGATTGCTGTTTTGTTCATGGAAAGTTATGTCAATGATCCTGATATCTGCTCAAGTACTGACTGTGACAATTTGGGACAGGATTGTATTAACACAATTAAACTCTTGCTGGTTGAGAAATCATCTGTTGGATTATTGAAAGAAGATGTGGTTACACCGGATACTGCATATAATAAACTTCATGAAATGGTCGCCGATCGGGCCATCATCCCAACATCTACCAACGCGCTAGATCAGCTTGTGGGTATATACCTCAAGACCTGTAACAAAATTCACGGAAAACTCATGGCCGAACTTCCAAATCTCTATTCCAACTGCGTAAGTTTTTTGGCCGATATATTTCCTTCTGATCCGACCGAAAAGTGGACCGCACGACTCACAGAGATCAATAGTACATTTACAACCAGTGGTCCCGGTATCCAGTATTACTACGATTTCCTGAAAGATATTGTAGAGACCTATAATCATTTTCGTGATCTTCTTTTCAACGACAATACATGGTGTTGTCCAGAGGGAGATGCGTTCCAGAAACACCTCCTGCTCGGAAATCTGATTTCGGGCGCAAATCCAGATGAAAACAGGACAGGCTTCTATCCTTCCAACATGACCAGCAAAACTTCAAAACAATTGGATCATGCCAAATTCTTGGCAAAAAAATTAAATACGCTGATACAAATCTTTGAGGTGCCTCAAGAGGAAAAGGGGTTGATCCGAATTACGCCCAGTCTGTTTGAGGATCAGCCATTGGAGGAACGAGCGATCCCCTATTATTATCCAGTCAATGAGACCACCCCCATTCATAAAAGTTGGAACTATCGCCTACATCAGCGCGGTATGGATACCTACAATTACGCTTATCATGCCGGTGACTATAAAGCGCAGGGAGGGGCGGCTCGTCCACTCACCGCTCAAATCAGGCGGTTCTCGTTCTTCCGCATTGAAGGACATTTAGGGCAAGATATTTCGACTGCCCTTGCCAGCATAAAAAAAGAAGTCCAGTCTAAAAATCTCCCTTTTATCGTACGCTCTGTTATGATTGAGATGACAATCGGTTATCCGAGCATAGAACATTTTGCCGGGGTTGTCTCGGGGGGAACATTGGTATTGGTATACGATAAGTCTGATTTGGTGGTCGCCGATTTTATGTTGCCATACTGTTGTTCAGAGGTTTTTGTGACAGTCAATCCGCCAATGGCTGAAGTCCTGATGGGCGGTCATCAACAATTGACTGCGACAGTAATCGGGACAAAGAATCAAGGCGTGACGTGGAGCGTTGAGAACGGCGGCGGGCAGATTGATGAAAATGGCCTTTATATAGCCCCTACAAAGGGCGGGACATATCATCTGGTCGCAGCCAGTGTCGCTGATCCAAGCAAGAGTGCCATGGCTATTATCAAGGTTCCTGATATTGCCATAACCATTACGCCACAAAAGGTGATACTGACGGCGGCACAAGTTATCCCTGATATTGCGGTGACCATCACGCCGAAAACGGCTATACTGGTAACGACGACACCTTAAATGATAGAAACATAAACAAACAGAATCAATGAATACTTAAAAATAATAGGAGGATAAACAGATGGCACTACAAACGAACATTGCAGCGGAGACAACAAACATAATGGCATTGGAAGAAATCAAGGCGGCAGGATTCACGCAGGAGCAGGTCGAGATAGTATTGACAGCGGCGGCGTCCACGGGCGTTAAAAGTCGTCGGACACAGCAATTCACCGCCACAGTAACCGGAACAGCAAATACGAGCGTAACGTGGCACGTTGAGCAGGGAGACCGCGGCGGAACCATTACCGCTGACGGCCTCTATACAGCTCCTTCAACGGCTGGAACATATAATGTGGTTGCAACCAGTGTGGCTGATCCAAACAAGAGAACGGTGATAACTGTTCTCGTAAATGCCTCATGACTTGCGACTGATGATCCCTCAGCATAAAATTCGCAGTTTGCGCTGTAAGGTTCTCGTTGGCTCGACAGAAAATGGGTTTGCTATTCGGAAACATCTGCGTGATCACTGGCAAGAGTGGTTGTTGCCCGTTTTCCAAAAGGGATTGGATGCGGTCGCTAATGGGGGACGCGTTCTCCATATTCCGAAGATTACGCTTCGGATTAAAGTGAGGTCAGAAAAAGATCTGGCGGAAAGGCTACCTGACTTGGTTTCTCAACAACTCACAGAACAGCTTCAGGCCCTCATGGCTAACCAACCGATGTCGCATGGTGAAACTATATCTTGGCATCGTGAAACGGTATCTTGGAACGAAAGGACAGAGCCGCAACACCGGTTTGATGTTTTAGTTCACTATCTCAAGACCGGTTCCATTCGATGGGAAGCAGTAGACGCCGCCTCTTCTAAAATCGTAAGTGATTTAAAGGAGACTTGCCGTGAGCAGTGTGCACAGATTTTGGAGGTCTTTCTAAACACTAGAAAAACAGAGGCATTCACCTTCCGATTGTTCCAATTGATCTTAAACTCAAAAGAATTAGCGTCTCTTGTGGAGACGTTATCCGAACAGATTCCAGCATCATACCAAGCGGCCATCGTGGAGATATTGATATCGTTGTTAAGCGACAGCCAAACATGCTTCTCTCGGCAAACCTGCCTGAAATTGGCAATGGCAATCCTTCATGAAAGTGTGTGGCAAAAAGAAAACCAGAAAGAAAATAATGCAGTGCCTGATCTTTTTTCGGTTGTTAAAAGAGAATTGACATATGCCGAAATACAGACGCTCTCTCTGTTTATCGCCTCGCTCTCCCCGTCTTCTGCCATGTTGTTTCAGAAAAGACAAAGTCCATTTCCTAAAAGGAGCGGCAGTTTATCTTCCGATGACGATACTTCTTCCTGCCCTTTGCGACAGGAAGAAACAGATTTCCCTTTCGCAATTTTAGATAAGGATATCGGTGCATTTTCTCATCGTGTTCCGCAGAAGTGGCGCTCTGCCCTAGAGGAGATATTTGCTTTATTGTTAAGCGACAGCCAAACATGCTTCTCTCGACAGACTGGCCTGAAATTGGCAACAGCAATCGTTCATGAAAGTGTATGGCAGAAAGAAAACCAGAAAGAAAACAATGCAGTGCCTGATCTTTTTTCGGTTGCCAAAAAAAAATTGACATCTGCTGAAATACAGACGCTCTCTCTGTTTATTGATTCACTTTCTCCGTCTGCATCTTTGTTGTTTCGGCAGAGGGAGGGGGGATTGCTTTCAGAAGATCGTTCCGATGACAGGGTGGATGATGATTTTAGATTGATGGTCAACGACGCCGGACTCATTCTGCTTCATGCTTTTTTCCCGCGCTTTTTTGAAAACACCGGCATTGAAAAGGCGGGGCAATCCAAACTTTCATCTGACGCAATGGCGCATGCCGCGTCCCTTCTCCATTATTTAGCAACGGGTCGAGAAGAGATATACGAGTTTGAACTTGGCTTCATAAAAGTATTGTTAGGCGTTGACTCTATATTCCCATTGCTCGTCTGTGAAGGGCTTCTCACGGTAGGGGATAAAGAAGAAGCAGAGGTATTGTTGCAGTCGGTTATTGGTTACTGGACTGTTTTAAAAAACACTTCTGTCGCTGGATTGCGATCCTCTTTTTTAATGCGACATGCCTTACTCCGTGAAGAAGAGGACAGTTTTAAATTAAACGTGGAACGGAAGCCGTTTGATCTTTTGCTCAATCAGCTTCCTTGGGGAATTCAGGTTGTACAATTGCCATGGATGAAAAAACCGATCTACACGGAGTGGTAAATACCCTCTCCGACAATGCATACGACCTTGGACAAGAACTAACTTGGTTTGCCGAGGTTCTCGACACACGTCTGAAGTTGTATTTTGGCAAAGAGACGACTTACGCCTCTGTCTTTGATCTAATACCGCCCGATTTAAGCACCAGCGATTCTCCTTACGGCCAATTTATTCGTCACTACGATCTATCAGTTGCAGGGCGTTTGGTTATTTTGATGGCACTTGTTCCACATATTCGGCCCCAACTATTTGATCTTCTCTGGGTTAAAAATGAAGCGACAGGGCGTGGATTTACTGAATTTGGAGGATTGCATTCCAGCACACACGGTGGCTTTATACCGACTGGTGAAACAGCCGCATTTATTCTGACGGGAGACAATCTCGCCGATCGTTTTGCGCTGACGCGGATGTTTGAAGGCGATCATTTTTTTGCACGTCATGACATCTTGTCTCTTTCCTCTGTTTCAACTAACGAACCGTTTTTAAGTGGCGCGTTGGCGGTTTCACGAGAGGTTCTGCATTGGCTTACTACTGGAACCGCTCGCAAGCCCAACTTCAACAGCGATTTCCCTGCGCGTTTGATAGAAACCCAGCTCCATTGGGATAATTTAATTTTGCCTTTTTCCACGCTTGAACAATTGGATGAAATTAAACATTGGACTTTACACGGAGAAAAACTGCTACACGATTGGGAGATGAGTCAAAAACTTCGGCCCGGATTTATCAGCCTCTTCTACGGTCCTCCTGGGACTGGAAAAACCCTCTCGGCCTGTTTGCTGGGTAAGCATTGTGGCTGTGATGTGTACAAGATTGATTTAAGTATGATCGTTTCAAAATATATCGGTGAGACGGAAAAAAATTTAGCGAAGATTTTTGATTTGGCCGAGCACAAACAATGGATACTGTTCTTTGATGAGGCCGATGCGTTGTTTGGTAAGCGCACCAAAGTAGACGACTCCCATGATCGTTACGCCAATCAGGAGATCAGTTTTCTCTTACAGCGTATTGAAGCGTTTAATGGCGTGGTTATTCTCGCCTCCAACTTCAAGGCCAATATCGATGATGCTTTTCTGCGCCGTTTGCAATCGATTATTTATTTCCCAATGCCAAAACCTGCAGAGCGCCTCCGTATCTGGGAGAATGGGTTTTCCAAGAAGGCCGTATTAGAAGAAAAAATACGCCTACACCTTCTCGCGGAAAAGCATGATCTCTCTGGAGGCACGATTATGAATGTGATCGGGTTTTCCTCTCTGAAGGCATTAAGCCGAAACAAGGAGACTATTTTACTGGAAGATATAGAAGAGGGAATACGAAGAGAACTCTTGAAAGAAGGAAGGACAGTATAATTGCAAACTGCACAACATAAAACCGTCAACCGTGCTGTGACCATTACGCCTGCCGCTTCTCTGAAGACCATAAATCGCAGGGCGGTCTCTGTGAGAAGCCCAATGCAGGGACAAACAGCCACCAAGGTCTCCTCTCCAACTGATCCAGCGGAAAAAGAGGCCGATGCCACTGCAAAGAAGATTATGCGTATGGCCGTGCCTGATGGCACCATACAGAGAAGGGAAGCCAAAGGCGTCCAACGCAAAGAGATGCCCAATCTAAATTCGAATGTTGCGGCAGATATACAGAATAATATGGCAGGTGGATCACCATTGCCGTCTAACGTGCGGAAGGTTATGGAGCCGCGCTTTCGTGCCAACTTCAGCAATGTTAAAATCCATACCGGAGAAAATGCCGCAAGGCTAAGCAGACAGGTAAATGCCCATGCGTTTACGATGGGCAACCATATCTTCTTTGGCAAAGACAAATTCAAGCCGGATGACTCTGCGGGGCAAGAGCTGATTGCACACGAGCTGACGCACACGATCCAGCAGGGCGCGGTGCTCCAGCGGAGCGAAGATGTCAGTGTGACACAGCAGTCGGAGGTAAAGGTGCAGCGGCTTTTTGGTATAGACCTTCCCAACCCACTGAACTGGCTTGCCGACAAGGCCAACATTATTCCCGGTTTTCGAATGTTTACCATTATTCTTGGAGTGAATCCGATCAACATGAGTCCCGTGGCGCGTAGCGCGGCGAATATTTTGCGCGCACTAATTGAATTCATTCCCGGCGGCGGACTGGTTACGCAAGCACTCGACAACAGTGACGTCTTCGAGAAGGTCGGCTCATGGGTGGAACAGCAGATTCAATCACTGGGTATGGTTGGAAGCTCAATTAAACAAGCCGTTACGACGTTCATCAGTTCGTTGGGGATCAGCGACATTGCCAACCTCGGCGGTGTATGGGATCGTGCTAAACGAATCTTTACCGAACCGATAGATCGCATCATTAATTTTGCAAAGGGACTGATTACCGGAATCCTCAGGTTCATTAAAGAAGCGATTCTGCGTCCACTGGCGAAACTGGCAGAGGGCACCCGCGGCTATGATCTTCTAAAGGCCATTCTCGGCCAAGACCCAGTGACCGGTGATCCTGTGCCGCGCACTGCCGATACCCTAATCGGCGGATTCATGAAACTGATCGGGCAGGAAGAGGTCTGGGAAAATATAAAAAAGGGAAATGCTGTGGCCCGCGCGTGGGCATGGTTCCAAGGCGCGCTGTCAGGG
>Ga0213870_1000762_pt1 | contig 14993 bp, 15 predicted proteins | sample WICALVC2017_Meta_FD_160119 | JGI IMG/M metagenome (GOLD analysis project Ga0213870, IMG submission 160119) | Freshwater microbial communities from subterranean cave lake in Wind Cave National Park, South Dakota, United States - WICALVC2017 | ecosystem: Environmental > Aquatic > Deep subsurface >... | reverse complement strand
CAATTTAAACTCGCGCATAACGCGCTCGGCCCGCTTAAAATCTTTCAGCTCATCCAAGTCGGCGTTGCGCAAGGAATCAGTAACCACGCCACGAATATCCAGTCCGTAAATTACACCCTTTTTAATAAACTTTACTCGTGTGGCGTCCACCATGCCGTTCTGCCAATAGACCTGCGGCAAAAGCTGGCGCGGCACGTCAGTGCCAAGTCTTGAGTAGTGCGCGGTCTTGATTAAGGGTTTCATCATGCCGGTCTCTTGCGCTGACATCGTCCACATCTTAAAAGGATTGAAGGGGTTTGGCGCTGATACCGTACGCACAGAATCGCATCCGGTCTTCAGCATAAGCGAAATTACCCTGTCAATATCTTCCGCTGTACGCAAAGGCGCTGTGGGTCTAAGATTTACAACAATATCAGGCCTCCAGCCGCGGTGTTTTTCTACCCACGATATAGCGTGCTGAAAAAACTCAATATCTGGCGACTTATCTCCGGCAAACTTTTTCGGGCGCAGAAACGGCACATCGACTCCAAAGCTACGAGCAACACTGGCAATTTTGGGGTCGTCGGTGGACACTATAAAAGCATCAAGCAAACGAGACTTCTTTGCCTCGCGGATAGTATAATAAATCAGCGGCTTGCCAACGAGAAGCGCGATATTCTTATGTGGAATGTTCTTGGAGCCGCCGCGGGCGGGAATAATACCCAGTATTTTTACCTCTTTTTTGTTTTCCGTCATGCCAATTCTTATTACTTGTTTTATAAAAGGAAGGTCTCGTTAAATAAGTCAAAAAGCAAAACTCAAAAGTCAAAATTTCAATTCAAAAGTAAAAAGTTTTGAATTTTGGCTTGTCCTTTTGACCTTTGCCTTTTGAATTTTGAATTTTTATGAGCAAAACCATCTACATCGGCAATCGCCCTGTTGGCGAGGGCTACCCATGCTTTATTGTGGCCGAGGCCGGAGTAAATCATAACGGCGATCCGGCGCTCGCCCAAAAACTCATTGAGTCTGCAAAAGAATGCAGAGCTGACGCGGTAAAATTCCAAAAGAGAACGGTTGAGGATATTTTAATTAAAGCGGCTTTGGAAAAACCGTATGACAGCCCAACAGCGCTTGCCGCGACTTATGGCGAACACAGGCACAAACTTGAATTGTCAAAAGACGTCTGGCGAGAATTAAAAGACTTTGCCAAGGAAAAAGATATAATTTTCTTCGCAAGCGCTTGGGATAAAAAATCGGCTGACTTTTTAGATGAGCTTGGAACTCCAGTTTTCAAAATCGCGTCTGCCGATGTCACCAATCTTCCGCTTCTTGAGCATATAGCCGCGAAGAAAAAACCTATGATCATGTCAACCGGAATGTCGTCCATGGAAGAAACCGACGAAGCAGTCGAAACGGTGCTTGCAAGAAATAAAGATTTGATTTTAATGCATACTGTATCGGACTATCCTTGTGATGACGATAGGGTAAATTTAAAAATGATTGGGGTTTTAAAGCAAAGATATGGTTTGCCGGTTGGATACTCGGGGCATGAAACCGGAATCGCAATACCGGTTGCGGCACGGGCACTTGGCGCAGTTGTTATAGAAAAGCACTTTACGCTGGACCGGGCCATGCGTGGGCCTGATCACGCAGCATCTTTAGAGCCCGAGGGGTTACGTCGAGTCGTCAAATATATAAAAGTCAACGTGGAGCCGGCACTGGGTGATGGCATAAAAAAAATCACAGAGAACGAACTAAAATCACGAGCAAAACTTGCCAAGAGCATTGCCGCAAAAGTTTCTATTCCAAAAGGCACGGTGATCACCGCCGATATGCTTACCATAAAAGGCCCGGGTACGCACCTAAAACCTAAACACCTCAACGGTCTTGTGGGTAAAACAGCTCAACTTGATATTCTAGAAAACACACTGGTTCCTACCGAAGCGCTGAATTGGCAATAACTAACAACTAACGACTTACAACCAACAACAAAAACAAAACACCCTCGGGGTGTTTTGTTTTACTGATAGACGTCTTTCCTGTTACCGACAAACAAAAAGTGAACGTTTTGAGAATCGATGAAGCGAAATTTTATACGATAATCCCTGTCAATCCAAAAACTCCAAATTTCTTCGTGGTGCGGCTCAAGCTTTTTCGTTCGTAAAGACGGATGAAATGGGTTGTCGCGAAACATCTCCGTTTTTGCCGTAGCTCTCTTACGAACCATCGCCGGCAACTTTTTGTAAAGTCGGACAAATGTTTCAGTTACCGATATATCTATCATGAAAAATTATCTCAGCTCTTTGAGAGATTTTATCTTTCGCACCTTTCCGGACTTTGATTCCTTCAAAGATTGTGTGAGGGTTTTCAGGAAAGACGAACGGTAAAACCCGAAAACATCGGCAAGGCGTTCCCACTGGTCGAGATTAATATCAACCCTAATTTTCCGCACTTTCGGTTTTTGAACTATGGCAAGCGTAGGCATATATTCACCCTACACCCCTTATCACCGTAAATCAAGCATCGTTACATCAATCCCTTTCGCTTCCAGGATAAGGTTGCATAAATCGCGTATTGCGCCGTTTCCTCCTTCACGAGAAGCGACGTAATGCGCGATTTTTTTGACGATTTCTTCGGCCTGCCGTGGCACTGCCGTAAAGCCGACTTTCTTTAATAACTCGAGATCTGAAACATCATCTCCCATTGCCGCGCACTCGCCCCATGAGATGCCAATTCCTTTCAACCAACCATCAACCGCGGCAACTTTATCTTTTCCTTGAGGTCCGGTAAAAACCGCAACCGGCGGCCATTTCCCATCCCTAACCGACGGAAGGGTATTGAGTTTTTGACCAACAGCCTCAAGGAAACCCGTGGTCTCGCCGCTTACCAACGCAACATGTATTCCTGCGGCGCGAAGCAGCGAAATCCCCTGCCCATCAATATGACTTCGCTCTTTCAAGTACTCTCCTGATTCCGAGTGAATAAAAACACGCCCGGAGAAAAACACACCGTCGCCATCAAATAATACCGCTTTAATGTTTTCTAAAAGACCCTTTTTCATGGTCTCCATTAATAATACCAATTTGGTTATTATTGCTTAAAAATATAATATCTATCTGCCGTCGTGTCGACCTTGATCAGGTTCTTATCATCTCTGAAGAACTCGTCAATGGCTTTTACCGCGCCCGGGAACTTTACCGCAGTGTTTAAATATTCGTCAAAGAGAACAACGCCGCCCTTGGCAACTTTAGGCCATAGAACTTCAAGACACGTTTTATAAGATTCATACAAATCCACGTCCAGGTGCAAAAGGGCTATTGAGTTGCCTGTAAATTGATGTAGACTGTTTTCAAAAAAACCACTGATGATCTTCACATTGTTCTCTAAAAAATGAATTTCAATTTTTCCTCTTTGCAGCAGGTACTGCTGGATTAGTTCCGGAGTAGCAAGTTTCAACTGTCCTTTCTTAACATTACGAATGCTTGCATCATACAGCGATGGCTCCGGGAACCCTTCAAACGAATCAAATCCCCACACCGTTCTTTTTTTGCCCTCATCTCTTGCCAGTCCCGCAAGTATCAAAAAAGTCCTGCCGGCGCCGACCCCGCACTCCACAATATCACCGTCTACGTTTCTTATCGAGGAATATAGCCCCCCTGATATAAGAATACCGAAGTTTATCGTCCCGGCCATAAACCGGAATTTTGTAGTCCTTAATTCTATTAAAACCTCTTGACAACATAACACGCTATTTTCGTGCTTTAAAATGATACCCCAACGGAAGGTCCTCGTCTCCCGCGCACTTTTTTAATATCGGATCGAAAAACGCAAAAACTATACGAATAATTTTCCACAAAACACGCAGCCCAAATACATATGCTTTCTGAAAAATGCTGTTTTTTGAATACTCTGTTTTTTGGATAAGATGAATAAAAAAACTCGTTGTAACGGCAAACATCAACACGAAAGGCACCGCTACCGGACGGATATCAATTCCAACAAACGCGTGCTTTTTCAATAAGTAATGCAAATTTATATCGGTATAGCGATAGTAGTCATACGGCCGCTGGTGTATTTGTATCATAAATGGCGCAGTTCCCAACATAATACCTCCCGGCCTTAAAACTCGGTAGCATTCAGAAAGCAACAAATTCGGCTCAGCACTATGCTCAAGCATATTGGAAAGCACTAAAACATCGGCGCTCGCATCCAGAAGCGGAAGCGGTTTATTAAGATCACAGATAATACGAACCTTCTCATACGGATAAAAATCAACCGCGATATAATGAAAGCGCTCGAAAATATCAAGAAACTGCGATGGGCCGGCGCCGATATCCAATAGAATGTATTCGGACGGCAAAGCGTTTAACTCCCGTTTTAAAAACTCGTAATTTCCTTTTCTCCAGTATGACCATGCCTTTTTGTTCCTCGGTTCTTTCTTCTGCCAGGCGGGTTCAACGTCTTTTGGAACGTCAATAAAATATAAAACCCCGTCTTTTTCGACAAAGTCCTGATGAACAAGCAGCTTAAGATCTTTTGTATTTTTAATTCTACTCATCGTAACGAAGAAAACAAAACCTGCGCCAAGCGCTCTGTAGCTTTTCCGTCCAACTTATACGCCTGTCCTTCGGCAATGCGTTTTCTTCCATCTTCGTCAAGGCACGGATTTTCAAGATATTGAGTCACCAATTGATTTATTTCACCTATGCCATTTGCGAAACGCGCGCCGCCGCTTTCTGCGACCGGTCTGTAGTATTCGGAGTCATAGTAACGCTTAATACTTTCCCAGTATGAACGGCCGTCTTGATCAAAATTAACAATCACGATCGGTTTATCAAAAATACTGGCGTCAACGGTAATAGTGGACTGGCCGGTTACCACTGCATCACAATTTGTGAGTTCGGCAATAAGGCGGTCGTCATCTTCCAGCCCAACCTCGTTAAGTTTCCTGTTTTTTTCTCCTCCGGGCGCGCCGCGACCGGGTTGATCAAAAACAACATTTGCTTTGCCCTTTCTCCAATTATCCAGCATAACATAATCGCTTGGCGGCATACGAACAAGAATATTAACGTCCAATTCAGCCAATGTCTCAAGAACAGCCTTGTCTAAAAGATTATCGCGGATGTAACGATCGCCGATTGGGGCGAAGAGAACAATTTTTCTGCCCGGATCTAAATTATTTTTTGCGCAAAATTCTTCTCTTGTAATTTTTAATCTTGAGTTGTCATTTTGATTTTGGGTTCTTGGCTTTTGATTTGCTGCTTCGATATACCGATCATAGTGAGGAATACCAACAACCATAATTCGATCTTCCGGAACAAAACTATAATTCATGGCCTCGCGCTTTACGATTTCGCTTGTCACCACAAGCGTATCAGGGATAACCCTAAGCGCTCCTTTTGTTGTAAAGTTGTCCCACGACCTCACCATGCCAACAATGGGGATGCCGTAAGAGCGCGCCTCATGCATCAGGCGCACATCATTTTCATTCTGCACATCTGTTGAAAAGACGAGAACCGGTTTATAGCGATCAAGCAGGGCCCCAAAACGACCCCTCGGCGTAAACCATTTGTCTAACCGGCGAATCAATCCCTGGCCAAATACCCTACGGCCAAGAACCCGCAGGAGTCGCGAACGTAAACGATCGTATTCTCTTTTCCTGATCACTTCGATGCCGCGCGCGGTCACAGAAGAAAGCACGAGATACCGGAGAAAAATATCTCGACGCGTCATGGCGCGCGAGACACCTTCTACAACAACACGATCACGTTCAAATTCCTTAGTAAAAAAAACTCGCTTGTCTTCGGGTACAAGGAGAACAATGCAAACTTCCGAATCGACAAGCAAAATTTCAATAAGCGGCGTCCTTAAAATATTCCGTGAAATAAGCTGGTGGAAGCTGGATATGAAGATCGTTCGCATGAAAGATTAAGAAATGTCAACGGCTAAAATTATTTATCTTTGATCAAAAAAGCTTTACCGGTAAGCTCATCTCTCTGAATTATGTAACTACTGCCAGCAAAATACTCATCAGTGGATTTTACCGCGCCCGAAAGCGATATCAAGAAAAAGTTCTATTGTGATGCGAAACACAGATTCTCAATGATTTATTCTTCTCTGGTAAACAAAAGTTGTTCTCCGTACCACGGATAATGACAACTGGATCTCTTTGCAAGTTTAAACTGAGAATTCTCAAATAAAGAGACAATGTCGTCTATCTTCGACCACCAAAAACTTTCATAAAGCGCAGGAGCTTGCCCTTCGCTTGACCCCCCCATCGCTTCTATAATCAAAAAACCTTTCGGTTTCAAAACCCTCTTTATTTCACTGATTAATCTCTCTACATCTAAACAATGATCAAGTGAATTAGTAAACACCACATCCATAGAGCCGGCTGGGAACTGTATATCATGAAAATCGCCGTACAACACATATTTGTTATTCTCTCCAGGATTGAGATCAATTCCGACGGCAAAACACCCGATATCCAAGAAAGCTTTAACTTCGGTTCCAACGCGCGCCGCTAAACAAAGAACGGCCATACCTTCCTTAAAAAGGTTCAATTTTTCTAACCGTTCCAGGAGAATCTTTCTATATTTCCTGTCATATGTCTCCATATCAGAGGGAGCAATGCGTCCAAGCTTTGCTCTTTGATGTAAAATATAATTTTCATATGTGTTATAAATTCTTTTCTTAAACGCCTGATCAGTACCATGGGTAACCCAAGATGCTCCACTGTTTCTGCCAAGAAATCTCGATTCTACTTTTAGGTCATAGAAATACACACGCAACCTGTTATACAGCCTACTAAGATACGCAGGCAGCCGATTATCTAAAATACCCAAAATCCTCTTTGGGCTTTTTAAGGTTTTCAAGAATTCGCTATAAAAAAATTTCAATAAATGTTCCATGTTTTACGCCTCTCTTTTATATACCTTCGCGCGATTTAACAAATAAAACGTCTTTAATTTAAGAATAAGGAATGTCAAAACCCCCGTCAAATAAATATAGTTTTCATGTTCAGAAATACTAATATTTCGGCCTGGGTCTCCAACGCCAATATAAGTTCAGTAGTCTTGCTGAAAACTTGTTTTGGTTCGGCGCCAACGCGTGACGCCAGGCAGGAGATGCGCCAATTTTATTAAGCTCATTTTCAAATTCACCTCCGCATTTATACTGGTCCGGCCAAGCCGATGAATTCGACTCGTATCCCGCGGTAAACATAATCCTTTCATGAGAAATCGCATAACCACCTTTGTGCAACCCAGTTGTATCACAAAAAATCATAGTCCCGGCTTTTGCCGTACATATTTTAATGGCTTTTTCATGAATGACTTGTAAAACTTTTTCATCTCCCGGATAGCATCCTATTGGTGGTTTTTGAGGGAAACAAGAGCCCCATTTTAGCCCGTAGGGAGAATACGGGATATAAATAAACGGGCCGGATTCTTCATCAACATCGCTCAAATAAATGAGTACTTTAACAATTTTTCTATCTTGCGGGTCTCGATGCCAACGCTGGGATTCAATTGCCTCGACGCCCCCCCCCTTAACAGGCGTAGTTACATTAAGTGTTAACGTAAAAAAGTGTGCGTACATTTCCAAGTAAGAATTAACAATATCTAAAACTGTACTACTTATTGCGAGCTTTATAAAAGGATTAGAAAAATCAATCACGGGATCGATATCCCATAAATACTTTAAATAGGTTTTTTTATTTTTTGCGCCGGCGTTTACACATAATTCCTTGACATAATTCTGAAAAATAAACAACAAATCCTTTCCAGGAAAAAGTTCGTCCAAATCAACAAAAGCAATGCCGCTCCCTTTAAGATCTTTTACTATTCTCTTTTGAACATCGTTGAGTATTGGTTGGTTTTCTCTGTACAAACGCCGTGGTTTCCTGTTTAAAAATAACCACACTGGGAGCCAGGAGCGCGCCGTAAAATAAACCCGAATAAAACCTACCAAAACTATCTTTATCGGTTTTAAAATTAATCTTCGCATAAATGAACCCTAGAGCTCCGGCTGCCGATGAACCATGGACGAGATGTTTCCATTTCACCTAATGGCTTTTAGCACTTTTCCTGCAATAAATTCTTCGGTTCTCGCCATCGCATCAAAACTTGCGCCGCCTAAATGCGGAATAATAAACAAATTGTCGTGCGCTTTAGCATATTTCACAAGAGAATTTTTTTTAATATGGCCGCCTTTTGGATCCTCGCCGGAAAGCACGTCCAAAGCCGCTCCGGCAATCCTTTTTTTTTGTAACGCCTCGAGCAACGCTTTCTCGTCAATAATTTCTCCACGGGCGGTATTGATAAAATAGGCGGTCGGCTTCATCAACTTGAAATGATTTTGTTTAATAAGGCTATGCGTTTTATCTGTAAGCAATACGTGAATTGATACTACATCCGACTCACTAAACACTTTGTTTATATTCACACGCCTAACACCCGCGCGCACCATTTCCTTTTCTGACACATACGGATCGCAGACTATCACTTTCATACCAAAACATCGCGCATAACGCGCCACAATACTGCCCAGCCGTCCAAAACCGACAATACCGAGCGTTCTGCCAAAAAGCTCATTTCCATAAAACTTTTCACGCGTCCACTCACCGCGCTTCAACGATTCAAACCCCCACGGCAGCTTTCGCATAAGCGCAATAATGAGACCTATTGTTTCTTCGGCGGTCGGAGTAATAGTTTTCAAAAACTTAGCCTCCCCGCGAAGTGAAACGATTTTTATTTTTCTCCTCTCTGCCTCTTTAATATCAATATGATTAAGGCCGGTTGTTGAAGTCGCGATTATTTTAAGGTTCGGCAACCGATCCATAACCTTTTTGGAAATCTGCATGCCGAGCTTCACCACAAGAATATCGGCTGAGCGCATGATGCTCGGTTTTTTTACTGCATCGGGCCACTCACAAACCGGCCCCAGTTTCCGGAGGATTGTGATTGCTTTCTCTGAATACCCTTTGGGTTCTGTTAATATGGTTGTACTCATATTTCAAAAACTTCAAACCAATATTCTCAAGTTTGTAAGTATGTTATAAACGTGTTGTTATATACGCTGGAACGAGTGTAAAAATCTGACAAAAATTTTTCCATACGGGGAAAGCGTGTGCTCCACGAATTTGCCGCGGTATTTTTTGTTGAGCAAGCCGGCCTGATACAGCCGCCGCGTGTGCTCGCCTATTGTCTTCGTGTTTGCCCCGAGCGAATCAATGATGCCTTCAAGGGTTATCTTTTCGATATCGGCAAGAAGTAATATATCAGTTCGGTAATGGTTTGAAATTCCCTTGAGGTGCCGCTCCATTTGTTTTGCGGTCTTTATTTTTTCCATATCCTTATGATACACAACATCCTTACATTCTCAAGTTTGTTAGTTTGAGTTTTATGTGGTGTGGTATGTTTTATAGTTTACGGGCTGCCGACGTTCGCTGCGGATAGATAACGATAGTATGTGCTTTCACTTCTTTTTAACCCCCAAAAGCTTCTTAATTTTATAAGGCACCAGCTCATCCCATCTGCTGTAGCGAAATACATAATTCATCTTAAGACGCCAAGGAGCAAGTGATGATTTAATTTTTTTATATGCAGCGTGGTCAATCGCGCCGGAAATGTCAGAAAAGGGCAACTGGCCTATTTTCTCGGCAATTACCCGAATTTGGAATCCGGGGAGCCCTTTCAGTTTTTTCTGGCGCCTAACCCGACTTGGCAGATGCTCATCGTCCAAAAAAGCAACAATCTTAAAACCTGCGGCCGAAATATATTCGCGCACCGTCTCGGGCGTAAACATATGTGGGTGGTCAATTTGAATTGAATTTTCAACAGAACCTGACCGCCTCGCTTGCTGTCTGAAATTTTTTACTTCAAGAATAAGGCGGCCGGACGGTTTCAAATGCTGCCAGGCCCACGTAAGAAAATATCTCGGGCTCAAGTAATGATTCAACGACTGGGCAGAAAGAATCTGGTCGGCAAACGGCACATCAATACCTTTCTTTTCAATGTCCTCTATAAGAGTTACTTGCGCGGGAATACCATACTTCTTGCCGTAGGCGGCCTCTTTCTCCGAGGGCTCAATACCAAGAACTTTTACGCCAAGAACGTCTTTAAGGCCCGCAAGAACTCCCCCGGTGCTTGAGCCGACATCAATCATTAGGCCACGCGTAAGTACGTAAGGCCTAAACTCTTCTGCGAGAGCCCTGCCATGCGCATACTGCATTTTAAAAAGTGTATCCAAATTTTCCTCACCCCCGCCCATTGCCCTGTATTCTTCCTGATAAAACTTATGATACCACTCGCTCGTCATTCGTGGCGAAATAAAAACCAACCCGCATCTCTGGCATATCACCGCGCGAGATCCATAGATTTTTGAAAAACCGAGAGTATCCTGATCTTTGCTGCCGCAAAGATCGCACGAGATACTTTCGTACTTGGCGAGGTCGTATGAAAATGAATGATTGTGTGAATGCATTTTAACTCAAACCCTAAACTCTAAGCTCTAAACCCTAAACAAGCCCAAAATCCAAATGACCAAAACAATGGTGCGGTTTTGAGTTTTGGTCATTATGGTTTGTTTAGAGTTTCGGGTTTAGGACTTAGAGTTTTTTCCATATAACACATCTAATAGAAATCCTCCTAATCTTTTTCCGGCTTTCCTGTCAAACTCTCCATAATATTCTTTTACTATTTTTCCGCGCCCATCCTCATCAAAACCTGGTTCACGAAGATAATGTTCAACCCAATGTTTTAATTCCTCTGGGCTTTTAACCAGCCGCGCGCCACCGCTTTCCAACGCAAACTTATGGTGATCATAATCGTAATACTGACAAATGCTTTTATGATACGCCCTAGGGGAAGCGTCAAAATCCACAAGGATAATTGGCTTGTTAAAAACTGCCGCGTCCACAATCATGGTTGAAGCCCAGGTTATTACGACATCGCTTGCATTGAGGCAATTCGCAAGATGCAAATCTGCTTCTTTCGTCATGTGTGCCTCGGTGAAATTGGGATACATTCCCGGATTATCAAACACCGCGTTTTTCGGGGGCACATAGTCGCCGAGCTCCTCTTTTCCAACCACAGGCAGACGCACGAAAATAGTCGCGTTTGTATTCTTAAGCTCTTCCAGCGCCAACGGCGCAATTGGGTTATTTTCCAAATATTTATCACCCGGAGTCGCAAAAAGAACCACTTTTTTATTTGGATCAATGTTTTGCTCCTCTAAAAAACTCTTACGCGGCTTGCACTTCGAACTCACATAACGGTCGTAATGCGGTATCCCGGTAACGAATACCCTATTCTGCGGCATATCCCCCAACCGTATGATCTCATCCCTGACACGTTCGGAATTGACCACCATATAATCCGGAATATGCGAAAGAAGCGTTTTAGAAGTCACATTATCCCAGGAGCGCACCATGCCAACAACGGGAACGCCCCGCCGCTTGGCGCACCTCATCATTTTAACGTCATTCAGGGTATAAACGTCTGCCGCAAAAAGCAAATCGGGTTTGTACGCATCAAAAAACTTCTCGAAGTCCTTCCCGGGAACAATCCTATTTGCAAGAAAGCGGTAGCTGTTTCTCACGACTAGGAACCCGCCGAGATTGCTTACAAAAATAGAAAAAACATAATCCAGCCAATTCCCGTCCCGCGCGAATTTTGACCAGCGCTGGATACTGCGCGTTCTCGTACGGAGCAAATTGGTGCCGAGCACCCACATCCACCGCTCTCGTAAATCATCGCGTTCAGAAAAAACCGTGACTCCTTCTACGCTAACCGTAGGCCCCCCAAATTCCTTACGCAGCGTTTCTGCCCGCTGCAAAGGCGCAAAAATAACAACGCGAACACCGCCGTCACTGACAAGTGTCGTGAATGCGTCGGTGGATAAAATATTCCTTGAGACAAATCCTTGAAAACAAGTTATAAAAATAGTCTTCATAAATAAACCCTGAATCCGAAACTCTAAACCCTAAACAAATCCAAAAATCCAAATGACCAAAAAGTTATTGGGCTTTGGTGGCTATTGAAATATCTAAATGCGCGCCTCGCAAAATTATAAGTTTGTTCGTCAAGATTGTAAGGTTATTCATTTTTGGTTTCGGTCATTATGGTTTGTTTAGGGTTTAGGACTTAGAGTTTAGGGTTTCGAACGCAGTGCTTCCAGCACTGCATTTGCTACTCTTTCCCCCGACCTGCCGTCAAGACGCCAGCATTGTTCATCTACAAGCCGCTTTCTGCCTTCTCTATCAAGCGACGGATCACGCAAGTATACTTTTATAACATCAACAAGCTCCTCTTTGCTTCTTATTAAACGTATTCCCCCGTGCCGAAGGGCTTTTTGATAGTGGTCGGTCTTATAATAAAATGTCGGCGCCTTTAAAGCTGTGCTGTTTTTGATTTCAAAATTTATATTTATCACCGGCTTATCAAAAATAGCGGCATCTATACTGATACTCGATGCGTATGATATAAGAACTGCGATGTTCGCGAGTGTATCGGTAAGATGCTTTAACTCCTCAAAACCCATATCCCAATCAACGCTCCGCTCCTTTCCAAAGCGAATGCCGGGTAGATCATATTTTAACCACGGCCGTTTTGCGAGCTCTCGCTCATTAATAAAATCGTTTGGCTGAAAACGCACAAAAAGTTGGGAGTCCGGTATCGGGCGCTCTTTTTCGATAATAAAACGCAGAAGATCGATCATCTCCCAATCAGAGTCGGAAAACGCGCCCCCCATCGTGGCAAAAAGGATAATAGAATGAGCTGGGTTAAGCCCTGTTTTCGCACAAAACTCTTCTTTGCTGGCGGGTTTTTCAGTAATATATTGATCATATTGCGGAATGCCGCAAACAGCGATTCTTTCTTCCGGCATATCGGCGTGTTCAACCGCTTCCTGCTTAACAATCTTATTAAAAACTATGAGTTTATCCGGCAAAAGACGTAACGAACATCTGGCAGTAAGTTTGTCCCATGAATTTATAAAGCCGATGGTTGCTATTTTCCTCTTTTTTGCTTCGCGAAGAAGTGAAATTTCGGAATCGTCGAAAAGGTGCGACAAACACACGACATCGGGACGATATTTTTCTAAAATCGCGCCAAATCCCGAATCACTAATAAAACGATAATCGAAAAATCTTAAAATTCTCCGCACCGAGGGCCTGGCAATAATTATGTTCAAAAGCTTTCTGGAGGCGTATCGAATATAATTTCCGCGCTCATAATATAAGATTCTCTGCCGCAAATCCGTTGTAGCCGTTCGCATCATACTGAACTTCAAAAAACTGAATACACGCTCAAGCGCGCCTTTGGGAACACCGTAAAATGAATCATAAATCAGGCGTTCATGAGATATTTCGCTTTTATAAGAAGACACTCGATCTGGAAATTTCATGAGACAAATAACACGAACCTCCGGACGCGCCAGCATGGTTTTTATAACCTTCGTCCGCAGGATATTTTTCGCAACAGCTCCGTGAGAAACTGTAATTAAAATGGTCTTCATAGAATGAAAGTTACTCGGCCTTATGGTGCTTTTTTATCGAAAAATCTAGAACTATATCGATTGCCATACTATTTTACTAATTTGGATTTCTTGCTTTGAATTTTTATTTACAGCAACTTTTCTATGCTTTCTATAATATACTTTGATCTCGCATACACGGTATGCCCGCTTTTTACGCCCTCGGCCCAGCGATCAGCCATCCGTTCACGCAGTTCATGGTAATTCAAATAATAATGTATCTTTTCAACTAATTCCTCCGGGTTTCTAAGATGATATTTACCGTAGCGAGGCTCGGTGTCGTACAGGATGGCATTAACGCCATCCTGCAATGGCGGCCCAACAGTCTCAACATACGGCTTGGGGGCAACCAATGCCGTCCCATGCGCAAGCCCGGCCTCACAATGTCTAAAAGAATCCCAAACCCTTCCAGAAGGAGAAAGGGCAAGACGAGAACGCGAAATACTATCCCAATACTCCTGAACGGAAATAAATGTATTACGCCGTGTATGCTCGTAAAGTTTTACGCTAGGAAAATTTGTTCTTATTAAATCAACTAACTCGTCGCGATCCGGCTGGGCAATGGCGCGGCTGCGGCCGCTATAAAAAATATCCATAGATTTTTGCAACTGCCGAAAGTTATGCGTCTCCGGCCGAATGGGCACGGGCGCTATCGGCAAAACATAGTCGCTTTTATAACCAATAGGGAGCGACGTCTTAAAAAAGATATCAAAATCTTTACCCTTTTGAAAGCCGTAAAAAAGTTCTTTACGTATGTCCTTAGCCATAAAAATCTCCTCATGATCGTGCGTATCAATCATGGCTATGGGAATATCTCTGGCGCGAGCCAAACGCAGTACCGGGAGAGCGCGGCCGCTTTTTGCCGCCTTTACCGAAACCAAAACCGCGTCAACTTTCTGTATAATCGATGGGAGTTCCGCTTCGCCTATGCTTACTGCCTGCGGCGTGCCGTGACATGAGGGATAGGGACAATATCGGGGAACTCGCGCCGAATGTAAATGCGGGTAGAGCTTGCCGAAAATAAAAACATTTTCGCGGCCCAAAATTTTAGGGATATCGGCATAACGGATAATTTCCGATTCGTAAACGGAAAGGGCCGGCGCAATCGCCCTCTTTATGCTCCTTAATCCTTTCAATAAAAAATCAACGGAACCCGCGCGCGGTTCCTTTTCAACAACAGTGTCTACGGAAACGATAAGAATTTTTTTAATTTTCATGCTGCAATTCTTCTAATTCTTTGAAATCCGAAAGGCGCGAGAGCCGGCCAGGCTCGTCGTTAAGAGCATAATCCCCCTCCTCATCCATAAAAATTATTTGGCTGCCGGAAGATTCAAACTGAAACGGAACATGCACAAATTTAGATAGGCGCTCCCGCAATTTTGAGTGACATTCCGGCGGAGCAAAAAACAAAATAAACCCTCCGCCGCCCGCGCCCAGGAGCTTTCCGCCAAGCGCCCCATTGGCGCGCGCCTCTTGGT
>Ga0213870_1000761_pt1 | contig 14994 bp, 19 predicted proteins | sample WICALVC2017_Meta_FD_160119 | JGI IMG/M metagenome (GOLD analysis project Ga0213870, IMG submission 160119) | Freshwater microbial communities from subterranean cave lake in Wind Cave National Park, South Dakota, United States - WICALVC2017 | ecosystem: Environmental > Aquatic > Deep subsurface >... | reverse complement strand
CCGGAAAAGGAAGGCGATAAAGCCGCGATTGAAGCAGAGAGAGATACCACGGCCGCTTTTCAAATTCACGGGGAGTTTCTACGGCCAATCTCAAGGAAAGAAGCATACGAAGCAGATATTACCTATGGCACCAATCACGAGTTCGGCTTTGATTATCTGCGCGATAATTTAGCGTATAGTTTAGAACAAAAAGCTCAGAGAGAATTTCACTATGTGATTATTGATGAGGTAGATTCAATTTTAATTGACGAGGCGCGCACGCCTTTGATTATTGCCGCTCCGGACACGGAATCCAGCCAGTTTTACAAAACTTTTGCCCGAGTAGTGGCGAATTTAAAAAAGGATGAAGATTATCTGGTTGAAGAAAAACAAAGAAGCGTTGATATTACGCAAGAAGGCATTGATAAAGTTGAAAAATCCCTAAATTTAAAAAATCTCTATGATCCGCAAAATCTGCGGCTCACTCACTACTTGCAGGAAAGTTTGCGCGCCAAAGAATTATTTTTGCGCGACCGAGACTATGTAGTTTCCGCCAAAGGCGGATCCGCCTCCGGCGGAAAAAACGGGGAAATTATTATCGTTGATCAATTCACCGGCCGACTTATGCTTGGCCGGCGCTATTCAGGCGGCTTGCATCAGGCGATTGAAGCAAAAGAAAACGTGATGGTTCAGCAAGAATCGCGCACTTTTGCCACCATTTCAATTCAGAATTATTTCCGAATGTATAAGAAAATTGCTGGTATGACAGGAACCGCGCAGACATCAGCCGAGGAATTTCATAAAGTTTATAACTTAGAGGTGGTTACCATTCCGACTAATAAACCGATGATTCGTGAGGATATGCCGGATTTGATTTATAAAAACCGCGAAGCGAAATTCGAGGCGTTAATTAAAGACATAAAAAATCGGCAAGCAAAAGGCCAGCCGATATTAATTGGTACGGTTTCGATTGAGAAGAACGAGGAACTGGCGCGGCGGCTCACAAAAGCAGGACTCCGGCACGAAATTCTAAATGCCAAAAACAACGAGCGTGAAGGCGCGATTATTGCTCAAGCTGGAAAATCAGGAGCGATTACGGTCGCGACCAACATGGCTGGCAGGGGAGTAGACATCATTTTGGGAGGTAATCCGCCTGATTCCGAAAATAACAAAAAGGTTTTAGGAGCTGGCGGTTGTCATGTGATTGGCACCGAGCGGCACGAATCGCGGCGCATTGATAACCAGTTGCGCGGCCGCTCCGGCAGGCAAGGCGATTCGGGCTCCTCGCAATTTTTTCTGTCGCTCGAAGATGATTTAATGAGAATTTTCGGCGGTGAACGCATTAAGAACTTAATGCAGACTTTAAAAGTTCCTGATGATATGCCGATTCAAGCTGGCATGATTAGTAAAGTGATTTTCCAAGCGCAAGCCAAAGTTGAAGGCATGAACTTTGACGCCCGCAAACATCTTTTGGAGTATGATGATGTTTTGAATAAACAGCGGCTGGCAATCTATCGCCGGCGACAACAGCTTTTGGAAAGCGGCAAGCTCCAGATTTCCGGCCGGCCGCCAGTGGAGCAGCCGGTGCGCAATGCCTTAGATATAGCGTCGGGAGCCGTGAGCGAAGAGCGAGTTCCGATTGATTTTTCTTTCTCGCCGCAGACCTTGCCAGTCGTACTCTCGGCGCTCGACATGTTTTGGATGAATCACTTGGAAAATATGGAGGCGCTTCAGGAATCAGTGCGTCTACGAGCTTACGGTCAGCACGATCCTTTGGTAGAATACCGGCGCGAGGGACACATCCTTTTCCAGCAATTATTAGAGAGTTTTGATAATTGGTTAAAGGAGAATAAGGATAATCTGGAAAAGGCGCAGAAAAACGCGGACAACACGCAGACAAACGCTGAAATTCCGCGTAATTCCGCGTTAAGTCCGCGTAAATCTGCGCCCAATTTTACCGGCGGTAAAATTGGGAGAAATGATCCCTGCCCGTGCGGCGCCATAAATCCCGCAACCGGACAAGTTTATAAATTCAAAAAATGCGGTTTAATTAATGCGCCGCATCATAAAGGATAAAAAACAAGCGAAGCGCAGCCCCGTGATCGCCTTAGGCGATTTTACGGGGTATAAAAAGTGTCATGGGAGATAAAAACATGATTGGATTAAAGCGAGGAACGGTAAAATTAATTAAAACGAAGGCTGTTTGGAAAGCAAGTTTTGAAAAGGAGAAGCATAAATTAAAGAAACTGTTCGGAAAAGATGCGCTTGATATACAGCATCTAGGAAGTACTGCAATTCCTGGCATCCTAGCAAAGCCAATTATTGATATTGGGATGGTGGTTCCGTCACTAGAGAAAGCAAGAAAGCATATTGCAGCACTAAAGAAGGTCGGCTATGTGAAGAAGAGAGAAACAAGGCGTGATAGATTACTTTTTACGAAAGGCCCAGAAAAGAAACGAACTCACTACTTGCATATTGGAGAAACGGGAAGTAACTATGTCGAGGATATGATTTTATTTAGAGATTATCTTCGAAAAAATAGAAAAGCCGCAAGGCAATATAGTGAACTTAAGAAAAAATTAGCAGAACAATACGCTGATAACAGGTATATCTACACCGAGAATAAAGAAGAATTTGTGAAAGCTATAGTTAAAAAGGCGAAAAAATCTAGGTAGTTGCGGTAAAAAATATAAAAGGTGTCATGGGAGATAAAATTCATGGAACGAGAAAAAATACACCAACTTGCAAGAAGGATATGGGACTACCACCACATGAATCATAAAGTCGAGAAGGCTGATTGTATTATTGTGCTGGGAAGTCATGATCCACGAGTTGCCGAGGAAGGAGCTCGATTATTCTTGCAGGGAGCGGCTCCGTTAGTAATCTTCTCGGGAGGTCGCGGAAAACTCACCAGCACATGGGAAAAAACAGAGGGAGAATTCTTCGCCAAGATTGCGATAGAAATGGGCGTGCCAGAAGACAAAATTTTGGTTGAAAACGAATCATCCAATACAGGGGAAAACATCATTTTTACCAAAGAATTACTGCGTAAACGGGGTATTGATCCCCAAAAGATAATTCTTGTGCAAAAGCCGTACATGGAGAGGAGGTCATACGCAACATTTAAGAAAGTATGGTCAGACAAGGAAGTAATTGTAACATCTCCGCAAATACCGTTTGAAGAATATCCGAATGATGAAATTTCTGAAGACGAAGTAATAAATATCATGGTAGGAGATTTACAACGCATAAAGATTTATCCAGAAAAAGGATTTCAGATTTCGCAAGAAATTCCAGATGATGTTTGGGAAGCTTATGAACAGTTAGTAACCGCAGGATACACGAAACAATTGGTCAGTGAGTAGAACAACCCGCATGACATTTTCTATATTTTGACAAATCCGAAAGTGACGCAGGTGAGAAAACGGCTTAAAATAAAGAAAATTCCTGCGGGACATCGTTAAAACAACAAAAGCGTCATGGCAGATAATAACGCAAAAAAAGAGAATTTTTATGCTGGCGGATTTCTATATAATCCCAAAACCAGATCTGTACTTTTGCACCATCGTGATGATAAAACCCTAATCCATCCGAATCAATGGGGATTTTTTGGTGGTTTAAACGAAGGCGATGAACTCCCTAAAGAATGTTTTATGAGAGAATTGAAAGAAGAGCTCGGCATTGAAGTAGGGGAAAATGAAGTGAAGGCATTGTGCGATTATCTGAATAAAGATCGCGGCACTTGGCGTTATGCGTTCTATGTTCAAAGCGAACTGGACAAATCACAAATGACGCTCGGAGAAGGAGCGGGTTTTGATTGGATACCGCTAGAGCAGATTTCTAAATACGATCTTACAGAAAAAACAAAAAAGGATTTAGAAACATTTGTGCAGAAACAAAAAGAAAATGAATATCAAGGTGATTAATCATATGCTCAAATCACTTTATAAAAAAATGATTAGGAAGTTGAATCTTACTCACGATCAACTCACTGCATTAAAGGATCGGTTGAATACTCAAAATATCTGCAGCGGTCATTTTGTGAGCGGCGATAAGATGTGCCCGAATACAACTGCTCTTGCAATTAAGCTGGGCGTTAAAAAATTATCCAATCGTGAAGTGCGTGGGTTACTGAACGAACACGGCGTTAGCAATAGCGAACTTTGGACGTTCTATTTTCTTTTTGATTTGCCGGCAAAATTTTCCAAAAATTTTGCCGAATGGGCGATGAGCATATTTCGTGAGGCAATTGCTGAAATTATAAAAGAAGAAAGCTTTCATGGTTTTGCGATTTCGAAAAGTTAATCGGGATATTTTTGAGGCGATAAAAAATGGCAGAAAGCCGGTTGAGACGCGGGCGGCAACAAAGAGATACAGAAATATTAAAGCTGGAGACGTGATATTATTTGTCTGCGGCGAGAATAGTTTCAAAAAACGAGTTAAGAAAGCGAGAATTTTCAGAACCATTGACGCGATGTTAAAAAAGTACAAAGTTAAAGATTTAAATCCTACTGTCACTACCGCTCACGAACTCAAAGCCGGCTATTACAGTTTTCCCAAGTATCGTGAGAAAATTAAGAAGTACGGATTAGTGGCTTTTGAATTGAAATATTTAAACATTTAAAGACTATGGCTACTATTGAAAGATTTGAGGATTTAATTTGTTGGCAGAAATCAAGAGAGTTAACGAAGGAAGTTTATAAAACATTTAAGAATTGCCGCGATTTCGGATTTAGAGATCAGATAGAGCGCGCGGCGGTTTCAGTTATGTCTAATATAGCAGAGGGCTTTGAGCGCGGAACACGTGAAGAATTTGTAAATTATCTCTATATCGCTAAAGGTTCGGCTGGAGAAGTCCGCGCGCAACTCTACGTCGCTCTTGACTCAGGATATTTAAATATTGAAATGTTTAAATATTTAAAGAATTTAGCCGAAGAATGTTCGCGGCTTATTCAGAGTTTTGCCGAGAAAGTTAAAGGCGGATCGCGCCGCGGCACGCAATTTAGGACAATTAAAAAATCGGATCCCGGTGCTGAAATTTTAAAAAAGTACGCGCCGGAAATTTACGAAAAATTTCACAAAGATAAATTTTAAGGAGTATGAAACGGCGAGAATTTAAGCTTAAACCCGGACAAGTTGATTTTACCCACGCGCGGTGGGCGCCGGTCATCAATTCCATTGTAAAATTTAAAGACAGATTCGACAAGCTCACTGCAGGCAAAATTCTGATCGTAAAACGCAGTAAGGAGATGCGGCTTTATCCGGGAAAGTGGAACAGCATTGGCGGTTTTTTAGATGACCACAAGAATTTGGAGGAGAAAGTTAAAGAGGAACTCAATGAAGAGTTGGGCATTGGAGCCGGCGATATCATCTCAATAAAATTGGGAGAGATTTTCGATTTGGACGATCCAAATTATAAAAAAACTTGGGTCATTCATCCGGTATTGGTGGAGGTGAAGAGCGATAAAGTCAGATTAGATTGGGAAGCAGAGGAGTATAAATGGGTTACTCTTCCCGAGATAAAAAACTTTGACACTGTTTTTGGTTTTGATAAGGTTGTAGATAAGCTATTCAAAGGGAATAAAAAATAGACGGATTATGAAAACAATAGTCATGACATTACTCATGGTTTATGACCATCCCAGGATTCTTCTTGCCATGAAGAAACGCGATTTCGGCAAAGGCAGGTGGAACGGATTCGGCGGCAAGGTTTTGCCGGGGGAAACTATTCAAGAAGCGGCGCGGCGCGAGGCCTTGGAGGAGGGTGGAATCGTGATTGACAATATGGAAAAGATGGGCGTGATTCAGTTTGCGTTTGAAAACAAGGTTCAGCTAAAAGAGTTAGAGACAAAGCAGGTAGAAGTGCATATTTTTCACGTAAAAAGTTTTAGCGGCAGTCTGGTTGAGACAGAAGAAATGAAACCGCAATGGTTTCATATTGATGAAGTGCCTTACCACGAGATGTGGCCGGATGATAAATACTGGCTGCCGCTCTTTTTAGCGGGCAAGAAGTTTACTGGCAGATTCCTTTTTGATCACGCCGACAATACCAAAATACTTGATTCGGAGTTAAATATTGTAGCAGAACTCTGAGGGGGTTTAAAATCATTCTCAAATTCCCTGCCTGCCGGCAGGCAGGTCAAGAACATTAGAATAAGAAACCGAGCTTATGAAAAAACGAAAAAAAATTGTGGTCGCGGTAAGCGGCGGCTTTGACCCAGCGCACGTTGGCCATGTTCGGATGTTTCAAGCGGCGAAGGAACTCGGCGATGAATTGGTGGTGATTTTAAATAACGACAATTGGCTTCGGAAAAAGAAGGGTTTTGTTTTTATGCCGCAAGCGGAAAGAAAGGAAATTTTAGAAGCGTTAGCGAGCGTGGATAGGGTTGTGCTCACGCGACATCCTAAAAACCCCAAAGATATGAGCGTCTGCGCCGAACTTAAAAAAATCAAGCCGCATGTTTTTGCGAACGGCGGCGATAAGAATCGAGGCAATGTTCCTGAAGTAGGCGTTTGTAAAGAAATAAATTGCCGGATGGCTTTTAATGTTGGCAAAGGCGGCAAGATTCAGTCAAGCTCGTGGTTGCTAGTAAATTTGACCAATCAGTTTAAAAGCAGGAAGTCGCCTTAGCAATTTATTTACAGATACAGAAGTAGCCAGCTTGACCGGTTGCAGTGCAAGTGCGCGGGACGAGATCTGGCCAGTCAAACGCTTCGAGACACGCCAGACCATGAGCCGGACAGATGTTTGCACAAGTGGCGGCTATCTCACCCGGAAAGAAACCGACGCCGATAGCCGAGACCGTGAAAACAGTCTTATAGCCGCGTGTTGTGCCGGCAACTGTATTTGGGCCGTAGTTCTCCGGTTGGCTAATAGTTCCGCTCAAGATTAAGTCTTTAATATAGGCCTTGTCCCAAGGCAGTCCTAGACTGCCGATTTCTGGTTGTGGATTGGGCGGAACTGGCGTTGCTGGCAATAGACTAGAATCAAACGTCGCCGCCGAAACTCGGCCAATGCCCGTGGTCAATTTCTTTTGAAATGCCGATTGGGGATTGTCAGTGTTGAAGTTTAAAGTTAAATCAATTTGCACTGAATCATGACCCGGGTAGTTTGAAAATTTTATTGCTACAAAGCCCGGCGGGCTAACTGGAACTATCACTTTGGCGGTTGTTAGCGCATCTCCGGGGGTGAGATTTTTGCATTTATATTCGTTGCCGGGTCCGGGTTGAGGTCCTTGCGTCAGCATAATTGATTTATCGTCAGGTACCCAAGCAATGCAGGTTGGGTCGTCGGTTGACTTCGGCATTCTTAGTTTGATGTAAGCGGCTTCGGTGGAAGTCGTATCAGGATTATCGCCTTCATTTATGACAGGAGTTACCGGATCATCATTTTTCGCAAACTCAATATTACTTGATTCTCTTACTAATCTTTGAATCGTCTGGAGCACAAAGTTCAGTTGAGTACCCACTTCATTGTTGGCTGATTCGCGGAGTTGCACCTTTGTGCTTACGCTTAAAATCCCAACGAAAAGTCCGGATACGATGGCGAGGATGGCGACATAGAGAAGCACCTCTATGAGCGAAAAACCGTTTTTATTCATTAGATTGATTATAGCATACCACAATTCAATCTCTAAATTCCAATCTCTAATTTCTAAACAATATCAAAATTCAAATGTTTAAATGTCCGAAACTGTTTTGGATTTTAGTCATTGGGGTTTGTTTAGGATTTAGAGTTTAGAACTTAGAATTTGCCGTCCTTAGACGGCTGTTGGATCAAAAAAGAGCACAGCCAAAGTTTTCGCGATAATCTTGGCATCCAGCCACAGGTTTTGATTCTTAACATAGTGGCTGTCGAATTCCAGTTCCTTGAGAAACGGCAGACTTGAGGCGCCGTTCACTTGGGAAAGTCCGGTAACGCCGGCTTTGGCTAAAACAATATGATTATATTCGGCTGGATAATGTTTCACTTCTTCCGGCTCATGCGGCCGAGGGCCGACTAAAGACAGTTCGCCTGTTAAGACATTTAGGAGCTGGGGAAATTCATCCAGGCGGAATTTTCTTATCAGCCGCCCGACGCGAGTAAGCCGAGGATCGTTTTTGATTTTAAAAAAAGGACCGTCCCGGCGTTCGTTTAAGCGGGCGTATTCGGCTTTAAGCGGGTGGGCGCCATTAATCATTGAACGGAATTTATAAACCTTGATGTTCCGGCCGCCGCTTACGCGATCCAGCTTAACAAAAGCGGGCCCTGGGGTTTCCAATTTGATCGCCAACGCAATAATCGGAGTAAAAGGGGCAATTATAGTTAGTGCGAGGCTGGCTCCAATTATGTCAATCAGGCGCTTTGTGGATTGGTAAAGCATACATTTATGCTATCATAGATTGAAGATACAAATATGAAAATGAAAGTTGCTATTATTCACGACTACCTAAATCAGTACGGCGGGTCTTTTCCGCCTCGGGAAAACTCCCGTTTTCCCGACCCCTTTCCCACCGCCATATTTTACTTTTCGAGAAATTTTTATCTACTTGAAATTCTATGAAAGTAGCCATCATCCACGATTACCTCAATCAATATGGCGGCGCCGAGCGAGTACTCGAATCATTACTTACGATTTTCCCGGACGCCCATATTTATACGCTGCTTTACAATGCTAAGAGAACGCTAGGCCGTTTCGACGACCATATTTATCACACCAGTTTTCTGGATTTCGGCGTAGTTAGGAATTATCACCGGCCGTTCATACCCTTCATGCCTCTTGCCGCCGAAACCATGGCGGTTGACAATGACTATGACTTGATCATTTCCGATACCGCCGGTTATGCGAAGGGCATCCGCCACGGCAAAGGCGGCCACCGCCAATTCCACCTCTCTTATGTTTATACGCCGCTCCGCTACGCTTGGGAACTGGATAATTATTTTAAGAATCCGGTTTTTAAAACTTTCTTCCGGCCGGCTTTTAATTATCTCAAAAATTGGGATTTCCAGGCCGCCCAAAAACCGGATAAGCTGGTGGCGGTTTCTCGATTTATCGCCGGCAAGATTAAAGATTATTACAACCGCGAATCGCAGGTTCTCTATCCGCCTATGGATAATAAGAAATTTTATCACGACCCTAATTACCAATTACCAATTACTAATTACTATTTAGCCGTTGGCCGACTTTTACATTACAAGAGATTTGATTTGATTATTCGGGCTTTTAAAGAACTCAAGCTGCCGCTTAAGATTGTCGGTACCGGGCCAGAAGAGAAGAATCTCAAATCTCAAATCTCAAATCTCAAAAATATTGAATTGATTCCCTTCGTCAGCGACGAAGATTTAAGAAAGTTATATCAAGGCGCCAAGGCGTTGATTTTTCCGCAAGTGGAGGATTTCGGACTGGTCGCGGCCGAAGCCCAGGCCTGCGGTACGCCGGTAATTGCGATCAAGGCCGGCGGGGCGCTCGAAATTGTAGAAGATGGCGTTACCGGAATTTTCTTCGGTAAGCAGAGTGTTTCCGATCTCGTCGCGGCCGTCAAGAAGCTCGAACTCATGAAATTTGATCGCAAGCGCGTGAGTCAAGTCAGCCAAAGATTTTCTTTAGAAAATTTTAGGCGGGGGATTCTTGCGTGTATTCCGGAAAAAATATTAAGGGGCCGGAGTTGACCCCGCACCTTTGAGAGATAGAGCAACACTTATAGTGTTGCGGGGTTGTTTATCTTGGCCTTGATTATGAATAGTTGGTCCTTTCTTGAAAGATATGGATGTATCAAAAACTAATAATCTCTCAAAGGTGCGGGGTTGACGCGCGCCCAAGACTTCGCTTATAATCGTCCTTATCATGTTAGATGCCGATAGACCAAATGATACGGCCTTAATTGAGGATAAGGAAAGCCAAGTTGATCCAAAAATTTTAGAAGAACTGGTTAAGGCCGGAGTACTCTACGGCCGGAAGAAAAGCAAGACTCATCCCCGGATGCAGCGCTATATTTATACGACTAGGAACGGCATTGAAATTATTGACGTTGTTCAAACCTTGTCGCTTATTGATAAAGCAGCGGAGTTTTTAAAGTCGGTGGCGAAGAACAAGGGTTTGATTTTATTTGTGGGCAGCACGCCTGCTGCCAAAGAAGACGTAAAAGCTTTAGCGGAGAAATTAGGCTACCCGTTTGTCGCGGAACGCTGGTTGGGCGGCACACTTACCAATTTTAAAACCATTCATCAGCGCCTAGAATATTATTTTAAACTCAAGGCTGACCGGGACGCCGGCAAACTCGAGAAGTATATCAAGAAAGAGCGTGTTGGTTTTGATAAAGAAATTGCGCGGCTCTCTACTTTGTTTAGCGGATTAGAGTTGTTAAACCAACTGCCTCAAGCACTGGTGGTGGTGGGTTCTACGAGCCACGAGACAGCTGTGCGCGAGGCGCGGAGGCTCCATATTCCAATTGTTGGCATTATCTCGAGTGATGCTGATCCCGAGATTATAGATTATCCAATACCAGCGAACGACAGAGCTAAGACAAGCATTAATTGGATTCTTGAACGGTTAGGGAAAGCGATTGAGGAAGCTAAAACCGACACTAATATACTAATAGACACGAATGACGCGAATAAAGAAAAGAAGTAATCATTTCGATTCGTAGATTCGAGTGCATTCGTAATTAGTGTCGCTTACCATGGTTAACGATATTCAAAAATTGAGGGAACAAACCGGTGCTGGAGTAATGGAATGCAAAAAGGCGCTTCAAGATGCTAGCGGGAATTTCGATCGGGCGCTGCAATTAATTCAGGAACGCGGTTTGATTAAGGCGGAGAGGAAAGCCGGGCGCGCTACCGGCGCCGGCTTTTTAGAATCCTATATTCACAATGGTCGCGTGGGCGTACTCTTGGAGTTACATTGTGAGACAGATTTTGTCGCTCATGCGGATCCGTTTAAGGAATTAGCTCATGAACTTGTAATGCAAATTGCCGCTATGGACCCAAAAGGCGTTCGAGAATTACTGCTTCAGCCCTATATTAAAGATGAGCAAGTTACAGTAGGCCAATTAATTAAAAGCGTAATTGCTAAAGTGGGGGAGAATATTAAAATCGAAAGATTTTGCCGTTATGAATTGTAGGCAAAATCTTGAGATTTTAACCGAGCACATAAATTTATGAAGATTGTCATTATCGAAAAGAAGTCTTCCATCAAAAATATCTTAACTTTAAAGGCCGCCCGTTTAAATTTATGTGCTCGGTGCACGATTTTATAAACTCGTTGCACTTCGTATAAAATCGGCATGTACGATTTTCTCTTACAAACAAGTTTTTTCGTGAGTCTAGGCGTCGTTATTTATTTATTGGCGAGAGCTGTGCCGCGCGTTCTAGAAAGCGGGGATATTGCTCATGCGCCCGGCCGCTTTGACCGTTTACTTAGTAAATTACCGCTTCAAAAGATTGACGAACGCATCAATGTATTTCTAGAAAAATTTCTGCGGCGCGCTAAAATCACTTTGATGAAGTTGGATAATTTTATTAACTATCATTTAGGGAGGCTACGCAAGCCAAGCAACGGCGGCGAAGCCGAAAAAAAGCCCGACTTGTTTCAAAAACTGAATGGTGATAAAAAGGAGTAGGGATTGGGCAGACCCCCACACCAATTGAGTTTTTGAATTATGCGCAGCATCGAGACGAGAGCCTAATCTGATGCTACAAGTTAGAATATTAGCTTAACCTAGAAAAGGCTTGAAGATATTTTAAAAAGTATCTAAACTCAATTGGTGTGGGGGCAGGTACGGAAGTGGCCAAACTGGGCACGCTGTAGACGTGCTGGCTTTATGCCTTCGGGGGTTCGAATCCCTCCCTGCCCACCACGTAGGAAATTGCAAGTTTGAAGGGTTCGCCTCGCTTCGCTCGGCGACTAATTTGTATTGGATTTTGGGGGCAAAAAAGAATTGGCGGTTTCGCAAAATATGGTTCGAGCCGATGTTTTTCAGAAATGTTGGCAATTCGGAAAGATTATTCTCCTCAATCAATTTCGCGGCTTGATTCAAGGATTTTACGAACTCACAAGCCGGTTCGAGCCAAGACAATCCTTTTGTCTCAAAGTCGGTAATTTTCTCAGTGAGCTCGACCTTTTGGGAAATGAATTGCCCCTTTTTAGCGGCGTATTCTTCTGTGGATAAAGCGTCCGCGAGATAGATGTCTAATAGCTTTTGAAGTTTTGTCTCAACTTGTGATAACTGCTCTTTCAAAATACTAACCTCGCTTTGTGCATCCTCTCTCGCTTTATCCTGCTCGCTGTACAACGCCGCCAAAACTTTTTCGGTGTCTTGGCTCGACAAAGAAACTTTTTGAAGAAAACTTTTGATTTGTTCGGTTAATGCTTCCTCTCGTAAATAATGCTTTTCTTGGCACAATCCTTTTTTCTTGGTGCAACGATAATAGTTATGTCCTTTCTGTCGCTCTCCAGTGATTGAACAGCCACAAGAAGCACATTTGAGTAAGCCAAGAAAAGTAAAATAGTGTTTACGAACTTCTTGAACTTTTCCACGCTTTGCCATTACTTCTTGGCACTTATCAAAAAGTTTCTTTGAGATTAACGGCTCGTGCTGTCCCTCAAAAATTTCCCCTTTCCATTTCATTAAACCGAGATAGAAAATATTTTGTAGATTTTTTTGGATATTTGCGATAACCAGCGGCTTCCCAAGATTTCCAACTAAGCCATTTTCTTTGCACCAATTTGCGAGAGAGTGGAGCGTGCATGCTCCGGTGGCATACATTTCAAACAGCTTCCTTACTTTCAGTGCTTTCTCACTATCAACATCAATACCTCGCGTTTTTGGGTTGTTAGTATAGCCCACTGGAGCCCAGCCGGGCCAAGTGCCATTTCTGATTTTTTGGCGTAGTCCACGTTTTACATTCTCTCGCAAATTATCTACAAAATATTTACTCTGTCCAAAAGCAATACTTAACATAAACAAACCCTGTGGTGTTGGTTCAAACCAAAAGGTAGGAAATTTGAGGGACTTAATCAAGCCGCGATCAACAAAATGAATAATCTTTCCGCCGTCTACAGAATTTCGAGCTAATCTATCGGGGTGCCACGAAACAATCCCGTCTGCTTTCCCAGATTCAAGAATTGCCAACATTTCTGCGAATTTTATTCGCCCGGGTTCTTTTGCGGTTTTGGCTTCCTGAACGGAAGCGACAATTTCAAGTTTTTCTTTGGCGGCAAATTCTTTGAGCTCAACAAGTTGAGCTTCAATTGATAGAATCTGTCTGTCATCTTCTTCGGTACTCTTGCGAGCATAAAGTATATATTTCATATTCTTGTTGTATTAAGGATTAAAAAATTTTCTTCCCCCAAAATACGAAACCGCCAATTCTTTTTTGCCCCCAAAATCCAATACAAATTAGTCGCCGAGCGAAGCGAGGCGAACCCTTCAAACTTGCAATTTCCTACGTGGTGCAGTATTCTTGAATTAGTCCTAACGCATTTCGCCGCCGCAGGCGGCGAGGAATTCCCCCCGCGAAAATTCGGAAAGGCGGCGGAGCCGCATCGCTCAAAACCGCAAAAGAACCCTGAGAAAAGTATCGGCTCGAACCATATTTTAATTTTGGGGGAAGAAAATTTTTTAATCATAAGGTCGAAAATTATTAACTAACAAACTTATGAACATGAACCAAAAAGGATTTGCGAATATAGCTCTCATTGTTTTGGTTGTTATTCTTGTCGGGGTAGCTGGTTATTTTGCTTTGGTAAAAAAATCTGAAACACCGGTAAGCGAAACCGCAAATTGGAAAACATACAAAGGCGAGACATTTGAATTTAAATATCCGGAAAAACTTCAACTCGTAAAAGATGGCAATAAAGTTGTTCTTAGTCACTCTATACCCTACGAAAATTCTGGCGATTGCGATATGTTGGGTGGCGGCCAACTTTATGAAACTCTGGACGACTTTAACGTTTCGTTCGAAATAGTTAATCAAAAATTGACGCTTAATTACATCCAGGGGCAGTATAGCGCAGGCACACTGAAAGGTTCTCGGGCATATGAAGGTGCAGAGGGATGTGGGCATAGTAAATATCATTTTTCTATTGGAGAAAATAAAACATTAGTAGTACAGAAAGCCGCTGTGCAAGCACTTTCGGGATTAACTACAACATGGGATTTGGTGGAAATATTGAAAGTTCCTGGTGTCATATCTAAACAAGAATCAGTTAAATTGTTTAACGAAATTCTTTCGACTTTTAAATTTATTCAATAGAATTTGCCGCCAAAGCAGTAAATTTTTCAATCATTTTTCATTGAAAAATTTACTGGAATGATTTATGCTTAAATCATTCAAAAACTTGAAATTGTCCGGTTCGCGGCGAAGCCGCTCATTTTCGCGGGGGGTTTCCTCGCCGCCTGCGGCGGCGAAATGCGTTCGGACTAATTCAAGAATACTGCACTCTTCGATTCGCCCTATCGGGCTCACTCAGAGTAAACAAATGAATCGAAGAACCCTGAGCGAACGGAGTGAATCGAAGGGCTACAAAATTATGCCGTGGTACGTTTATATCGCAGAGGCGCGAACCGGTTATTACTATACCGGTATCACCACTAATCCGAAGACAAGGATTTTGAAACATAATCGAGACAAAGGTTCTCAAATGGGAAAGCAGCATGGATCTTTCTTACTTCTCTATATTTCGTCACCATTCCCCAACAAATCAGAGGCGAGAAAAAGGGAAGTTCAGATAAAAGGTTGGACTCGAGAAAAGAAGGGCAAACTTATTTCGGGAGAGTGGATATGATATGACGCCACCTTAGCTCAGCCCCGACGCACATTAATTTAAAAATAAGATAGGGAAGTCGGGGAGCCGACATACGTCGGCTTGGTAGACCTGCCTGCCGGCAGGCAGGGTCCAGCACCTTTTGCCGGGGTAGCTCAGCGGCAGACCTGCCTGCCGGCAGGCAGGGCAACTGTTTTGCTCCGACGCACGATTTAATTTAAAATAATGAAGTCGCGAGCCCCGACACTTAAAATTTTGCCTCCTTGGCTTA
>Ga0213870_1000760_pt1 | contig 14999 bp, 14 predicted proteins | sample WICALVC2017_Meta_FD_160119 | JGI IMG/M metagenome (GOLD analysis project Ga0213870, IMG submission 160119) | Freshwater microbial communities from subterranean cave lake in Wind Cave National Park, South Dakota, United States - WICALVC2017 | ecosystem: Environmental > Aquatic > Deep subsurface >... | reverse complement strand
ATATCAAAAATCAAATATCGAAAATACAGATTAAATTCCAAATTCAAAGCACCAAATTCCAAATAATATCAAAATACTAATTTTCAAAACTCAAAACGTTTTGAATTTTGTGAATTGTAATTTATTTGAGATTTGTAATTTAGAATTTGAGATTTAAACTATGTATATTTACTATTTGCTATTTAATATTTAATATGATTAATATCCAACTCGTATCCACTCCTGGCTGCACACACTGTGAGGCTGTGCGGAAAGTGCTGAATGAAGTAAAACCGCAGTATCCGCAAATGCAGATACAAGAGCTTGATGCGACAAATCCTGATGGATTAGAGCTTGTAATGAAGCACGGTATTTTGGCAAGCCCGGGAGTTATCATCAATGGCGAGCTTTTTGCGACAGGAGGGCTTAATAAAGATAACTTTATAAAAGAACTCGATTCTCTAAGGAATTGACCCTTCAAGGAAAGATTTTGTTTTGAGCTGTCTGTCGGAACTGAACCGACAACCTGCGGTTTACCCGCCTCGCCTAAGCTGGAGCCCTCCCGGAGAATCGAACTCCGATCAGCGGTTTACGAAACCGTCGCTCTTCCACTGAGCTAGGAGGGCTTAGTCTCCTGCGGGCGGGCGATACCGCTGCTCTGCCAGTTGAGCTAAGACGGCATGCACAGGATTATACAACTATCAGTTAAATGACGCTACTTTTTGTTTGTAAGTACTTTTTACCGTGACCAACTGTTGTATTAACTGGAACTTTTAATTTGCAAAGAGGACAATTTTTTTCGTCAAATGCCTCTGCTTTTAAAACGGCCAAGGAAAAGAAGGGCGCGCCTATTAATTTTTTATTTATATTCTTAGAATCGCGGTTTATCATCACACCCACCGCAACGACTTTCCCTTTTGCTTTTTTTATAGTTTTCATAACCTTTTTAACAGAACTACCTGTTGTGGTTAGATCTTCGATCACCAACACATTTTTTCCTTTGACTAGATTTTCATACCCTCGAGCTAGTACTTGGTCTTTATTGTCTGTTTTTTCCGTATACAAACCAAGAATCTCTTTTTTTTTAAGTTTTGACAAGTGATACGCTGTCCACTGTGAAAGAATAATCCCTCCTAAGGCTGGTGCTGCAACAACATCTATCTCAAGGTTGCGAGCGCGTTCCGCAAACATTTCACCAACGTTTGACGCCAGTTTTGTGTGAGGATAGATTGCGTCTTTGTTTATATAGATAGAACCGTGTTTGCCTGAAGTATAAACGATATGGCTGTTCGTTATAATGGCGTTTGTTTTTTTGAGAATAGTAAATATGCTTTTCATCTAAAAGTATTTATTAAGTCTTTTAAGTTCTGTGCTTTCTCACGCGATTTTTTATAAAAATTTTTGTCGCAACTCGCGTATATAATTTCGCGAGAGTTATTGCAAATAAGATTGATACCATTGTTGTCCGCACCACTCTTTATAGTTTTTTTGATTATGGCTTTTTGGGCACCAATCCCTGCTGTTAAAATTATGCTTTCTGGAAATATATGTCTTACATTTTTTAATTCTTCAGGATATCTTGCTCCTACAAAAAGTCCGATATTCGGAAAATTCCAGTTTTTAATCTCCTTTGCAATTGTTAGATATAAAGGCTCCTTGCTGCTTGCGATTTTTAAATCCTGAAACATTCCTGAATCAGGGTTTGATGTTTTAATAAGGATTACAGTAAGTTTATCTTTATATTCAATAAACGGTTTTATAGCATCAAGGCCAAGATAGGGAAAAACAGTTACTGCGTCTGCTCTAAAGTAATCAAAAACAGCTTTTGCATACATGTTGGAGGTATTCGCAATATCTGTACGTTTTGCATCTAAAATAATAGGAATTTCAGAATACTGTGTTTTTAAATATTCAATTGTTTTTTTAAGAGAGACAAGAGTCTTTTCCCCGTAAGCTTCATAGAAAGCTGAGTTAAGCTTGTAAGCACAAACAAGATCGAATGTATGATCAATAATTGTTTTATTGAAAACAAATACTGAGTCTTTTTGTTTTAGTAAATGTCTAGGCATTTTCTCAAGATCCGTATCTAATCCAATGCAGAGTAATGAATTGTTTTTAAAAGTAATGTTTTCTAATTTTTGTTTAAATGACATAAAATATTAATGACTTCCCCAAATTTCCAAATTTGGTTGATTCTCTAATCTTTTGTTTTTTCTTTTTTCCAAATCTCATAAGCTAAGTATGGATTCCACATTGCGCCAGTTGCGGATTGAACAATATCTGCACCCGATTTTCTGTACTCAAAATAATCATTTGGATTTAAAACTCCGCCAATTCCTATTATTTCGAACATATATTTTTTATTTTGTCTAATTCTACTTAACCTTTTAACCATTTCAATTCCAGCCCATTTGATTGCGGATCCACATACCCCACTTCTTAATCTATTTAAGCCCGGGAGAGCTTGATCTCCTTTTTCATCAACAATTTCTGCTTGGATAGTATTTATTGCTGCAATTGCGTTGGCATACTCATTTGCAATTTCAGCAAGTTTTTCAAGGTCTTTATGGTTATTATAATATCCAATTTTGAGAATAAGAGGAGTATTTCCAATAGCAATTCTTATAGCTTTGCATACTCTTAGGGTTGTATCTAAATTGTAGCAAACAAGTCCTTCATTACCAATATTTGGACAAGAGAGGTTTGCTTCCAATACTTTTGCTCCAGTTTGTGCGGAAAGTTTAGCAGCAAGTGCAAAATCTTCTACAAATTCTTGTTGGGTTTGATTTTTTTTAACAGTGCCCATAAAACTTAGTATCAATAGATTTCCTTTTTTTTGATAACTTAAAGCTCTTTTTACGTCTTTCTGCCAAAAATGCGGGTTTTTTGACGGAACGCCAAATGAATTAGTTATAGTCATTTTTGAAAGATTCTCTTCATTTTTTTTTATCTTTAAGCTTGGAGTTTTAACAGGATCAAGTTTTTCTAGCGCATCAACATAGACAATGTTTGGATACGGATGACAGGGAAAAGATTCGGTTCTAACAGTTTTATATGTAGATACGGCAAATCCAAAATCAAATGCTGCTTTTACAAATTTAGAGTTTAATAACGGCCCTGCTGAAATACCAAATGGGATATTTATTGTAGACTCTAAAAACGTATAAGAATCTCTTTTATTTTTAAAAATTGGTTTTTTAAGCTTTTTAACCCCAGGCCCCTTTTTAAAATTCTCAGCGTAAGATTCATAAATGTTGTAGAATAATGCATTCATAAAAGATTTTTAAATTGTTCTCTTTCTATGCTTGTATGCAACTTTAAGCTCAAGTATTGCTTTCCTAAGTTCTCCCTCTGCTATTCTAAAATCGCGGTCTGATGCTTTTTCTTTCATAAGTTTCTCTGCCCTTTCTTTGGCGACTTTGGCTTTTTCAACATTAATATTGTCTGTCTGTATAGCATAATTTGCAAGAATACTTATGTGATTATTATTCACCTCTAAAAAACCCTCTGTTATTGCAATAGATTGACGTCTATTATTTTTTTTAATTATTAATTCACCTGGGGCAACTTGTGTTACAAGACCAATATGGTATGGCAGAATAGCAATTTCTCCATTTACTGTTGGGATTATTGCTTCATCTATTTCATCTTTAAATACAATTTTTTCTGGAGTAATTATCTCAAGAAGAAGGTTCATGACATTAAAAATTTAACTTTTTAACTCTTTTGCTTTTTTTGCTGCTTCTTCAATGGTTCCTACCATATAAAATGCTCTTTCAGGAAGGCTGTCGTGCTTTCCTTCTAGAATTTCTTTAAAACCTCCAACTGTATCCTCAATTTTTACATAGCGTCCTGGTTGTCCAGTGAATACTTCTGCGACGAACATTGGCTGGCTTAAAAAACGTTGAATTTTACGAGCGCGTGATACGATTAGCTTATCTTCGTCAGATAATTCATCAATTCCTAAAATTGCAATTATGTCTTGTAAATCCTTATACCTTTGTAAGACTTTTTTAACATTTTGGGAAACATTATAATGATCGGCTCCAACAATATTTGAGTCCAAAATTCTTGAGGTTGAAAAAAGAGGATCAATTGCCGGATATATTCCTTGTTCGGCAATTGAACGCTCCAGATTTATAGTTGCATCCAAATGGGCAAAAATAGTGACTGGTGCTGGATCAGTATAGTCATCTGCTGGAACATAAACAGCCTGTACAGATGTAATTGACCCGTGTTTTGTCGAGGTTATTCTTTCTTGTAGCTCTCCCATTTCTGAAGCAAGCGTTGGTTGATATCCAACGGCAGATGGCATTCTTCCTAAGATTGCTGAAACTTCACTTCCAGCTTGAGCAAAGCGGAAAACATTATCAATAAAAAGCAACACATCTTCGTGTTTTTTGTCTCGGAAATATTCTGCCATTGTTAGAGCAGTTAGAGCAACCCTCATTCTATTAGCGGGTGGCTCGTTCATTTGTCCAAAAACCATTACTGTTTTATCCAAAACGTTTGCTTGTTTCATTTCTATCCACAAATCATTTCCTTCACGAGTTCTTTCTCCAACCCCAGCAAATACAGAATGTCCCTTGTGTTCCATTGCAATGTTTCGGATAAACTCCTTTACTATTACTGTTTTTCCTACCCCTGCTCCTCCAAAAATGGCTGTTTTGCCACCTTTTGTAAATGGAGCTATAAGATCTATAACTTTAATTCCAGTTTCTAACATTTTGGGCGTTGTTTCTTGCTGAATAAGTGTAGGCGCTTCGCGATGAATGGATTCAAAACTTACATTTTTATCTTTTGGATTAAAATCTTTTCCATCAATAGGAAGTCCAAGTACATTAAAAATTCTGCCAAGCGTTGGCAGGCCAACTGGTACTTTTATTGGAGCATAAGTTCTTTTTACCTTCATTCCGCGAGCAATTCCATCGGTAGACCCTAATGCTAGTGTTTTTACTTCGTTATCTCCTATATTAAACTCTACTTCTAAAACTAGCTGTTTTTTGTTATTAGTATCTACTAGTAAAGCTTCGTGGATACCGGGTGGGTTTTTAGGAAATCGAACATCAACTACAGGTCCTGCCACTCTTATGGTTATTCCGTCAGTATTGTTTTTGTCATTCATAAGAATATGTAAAGCTTGCGCTGCTAATATCTAATATCTCATTTGTTATTTTTTCTTGTCTGGCTTTATTATACTCAATTTTTAGCTCATTGGTAATGTCATGCGCATTGTTTGTCGCGTTTTGCATAGATACCATTCGAGCTCCTTGTTCTGACGCATAACTTTCTAAAAGATTATGAAATATTACAGTTTCTAAATAATGTTGCAAAAGACGCGGTAATAAAACTTGGGGAGATGGTTCAAAAATAGTTGTTGTCAAACTAGTTGGTTTTACTGTTTCATTAGAAAGAAATGAGACTGGTAAAAGATCTATAATATCTTGTTTTTGAGAAAATACATTTCTGAATTTGGAATATAAAATTTTTACATTTTTTATCTTTTTACTTAGAAAATAATTAGTAATAATTGTCATAAGCGGATACACTAAGTCGTAAGACGGGAGAGTAGTGCCAAACTTAAACGAGGCAATAATTTCTTTGTTTAAGTTGGAAACATACTTTTCGATCTTTTTACCAACTGTTATATAAATTGTATTTGGGTTTTTGGAATCAAAATTGAAAATTTCATTAATTACATTTCCTATTAATCCTCCACAAAGTCCTTTATCTGGAGCAAAAATAATTAGAAGATTCTTGTTAACTATTTTTGGAGTTCTCATATAGTCGTGATAAAACTTTTCTTCTAATCTGCCTACAATATTTTGTAGTAATTGCGTTAACTTTTCCGCGTACGGTCTTGATTTTTGAGCTTCCTCTTGCGCTCGTTTTAATTTTGATGCAGCAATCATTTGCATTGCTTTTGTCGTTTTTGAAACATTTTGCGCAGCTGTTATCCTTCTTTTTAAAGACAAAATGTTTGCCATATTGAAATTAAGCAAGAAATATCTTTTTAAATTCTTGAGTTGCTATTTGAATTTGCTTTAAAGTTTCTTCGTTTGGTTTTTCGCCACTTTCAAGAGCTTTAATAATTTTTGGATGATCTCTTTTTATAAACTTATGATACTCTTCCTCGAATGTTTGGATTTTGTCAACAGGTATATCATCCGATAAGTCATTTACCACAAGGTTTACGCTTAAGAATTGTAATGACTCTGGTAACGGTTGGAATTGAGGTTGCTTTAAAATTTCTGTTATTCTTTTTCCTCTTTCTATTTGAGATATAGTTCCTGGATCAAGCTCTCCTCCAAATTGCGCAAAGATAGCAAGTTCTCGATATTGAGCAAGCTCAAGTCTAAGTTTGGAGGACACAGATTTCATTATAGTAGTTTGAGCGGCTCCTCCAACTCTTGAAACTGAATTGCCAACATTGATGGCTGGCCTGATCCCTGCATTGAAAAGGTCTGATTGCAGATAAAGTTGTCCGTCTGTAATTGAAATAACATTTGTTGGTATATAGGAAGATATATCATTTGCTTGTGTTTCTATAATAGGTAGGGCAGTAATTGATCCTCTGCCGTTTTGACTATTTAATTTAACAGCGCGTTCAAGAAGCCTACTATGCAAATAAAAAATATCTCCTGGATAAGCTTCGCGACCAGCGGGACGTCGCAATACAAGAGAGATTTGTCTATACGCCCATGCATGCTTGGAAAGATCGTCGTAAATTACCAAAACATCCATCCCTTTTTCTAAAAAATATTCTGCAACTGCGCATCCAGAAAAAGGCGCAAGATATTGTAAGGCTACTGAATTAGAAGCGCTTGCGTTTACAACTATAGAATATTCAAAAGAGTTTGTTTGAGACAATTTATCTATAACTTGAGCAACTGTACTTTGTTTTTGACCTATTGCCACATAAATGCAAATGACTGGTTTTTGGTTTTTGGTTTTTGGTTTTTGGTTAATAATTGTATCAAGAGCTATAGAAGTTTTTCCGGTCTGACGATCGCCGATTATAAGTTCGCGTTGTCCACGGCCAATGGGGATCATTGAATCAATAGCTTTTATTCCAGTTTTAAGAGCAGTATTAACAGATTCTCGCTCAACAACTCCTGGGGCTATTCGCTCAAGAGGCATACTTTTACCGTTTTTTATTTTTGGTTGTCCATCCAGAGCCTCTCCCAGTGGATTTATTACTCTTCCTAAAAGCTCGTCTGATACATCAATACATAGTATTTTTCCACTAATCTTAACCTCATCTCCTTCTTTTATGTTGTCTCCTTTCCCAAGAAGTATTATTGAAACATAGTCTTCGTCTAGATTTAATACCACCCCAGATGAACCTTCCTCAAAGTATACTATTTCTCCCATCGTAGCTTTTGACAACCCAGAAGCAACTACTACACCGTCTGTATTTTTAATCACCCTACCAATATTTTGAACCTTTAGATCTTGTCCAAATGTCATTAACCTATCTTCCAATTGTTTTATAATATCCTTGTTATCAATCATAAGCTTTTGTAATATAAGAGATTATATTATCTAGGGCATTTTTTAGATTAAATTGATAAACATTGTCGTTATCTACGACTTTTACGCCTAACATTAAAGACGGATCTTTTTTATAAACTATTTTTTTATTGGGAAATAGTTTTTCAAATCTTTTGTCTTTTAAGCAAAAAGAGGTAAGGACTATAACGTTTTTCTTATTTTCGTGATCTTTTAGTGCTCCAATATACTGTTTAAGTTCACTTCTTGTTAACAAATCAGCAATACCATATATCTTGTTGGAATCCAAAACATCATTTTTATAACTTTCTGCAACTAAAATTTTTAGTTTTTTTATATTCATAAAATCTTACTATACTTTTATTTTTTTCAAAGCATTTTCCATAACTTCTTTTTGTTCTCTTTCTGAAAATAAGTGTTCAACAGATTTTTGCAAAAATCTTACAGCTAAGTTGCTAACGTTTTCCATTAATCTTTTTTCTGTTTCTTTTGCTTCTCTTTCTATCTGAATTCTTGCTTCCATAAGAGACTTTTCGGATTGTTTTTTAGCATTTTCGAATATTTCTTTTGAGGTTTCTTGGGACTGAAAAGTTGCATCATCTATAATTTTTTTTGCCCTTGTGTGGGCATTTTTTAAAATAGTTTTTTCATCTACAACTATCTTCTTTAGTCTTTGCTCTGCTTCTTCTGCTTTCTTAACCCCTTCTTTAATCGTATTTTGTCTTTTTTGCAATAATTCTATTATCGGTTTATACAGAAACCTTTTCAGAATAAATAAAATTACTAAAAAATTAACAATTTGAGCTCCCAATAAAAAAGGGTTAATTCCAAAATTTTTGATAAGTTCCATAGTACTTATTTAGTAAATGCTAAAATTAAGGAATAGATTGCTATAGCCTCGGCGAATGCCATTGCAAGAAGCATGGCTGGCAAAATTTTATTTGATGCCTCAGGATTTCTGCCAATTGCCTCCATGGCCTTTGCTCCAATAAGCCCAATTGCTAGAGCAGGCATTAGTCCACCAAGTGCAATTATTAGTCCACCCGTTATGCTAAAATTCATGTAGTCGTCACCTCCTTTTGCTTATGGTGTGGGGTTGTTAATATAGCCATAAAAGCCATAGTTAACATTGCAAAAACCAGTGCTTGTACAGCCCCTACTATAACTTCAAGCATTAGAAATGGAAGCGGAAAAAGAAAAGCAAATATTGATGAAACAGTAAGGAGAACTACTTCTCCAGCAAAAATGTTTCCAAAAAGACGGAAAGATAAAGAAATTACTTTGGTGATTTCCGAAATTATTTCTAATATTCCTATAAAAAGATTTAATGGGGAGAGAGAGAAGAAACGGCTTAAATAATCTTTTATGCCAACAGTTTTTATGCTAAGGATATGTGTAGCAACTGCTGAAACAAGAGCTAAGGCTAGGGTTGTGTTAAGATCTGAAGTTGCGCTACGAAGTATTGGAACAAGTTTTTTTCCGTCAGCTGACGAATCAAAAAAACCAATTGTGCCTACTCCTGGAACAAGACCACTCCAATTTGCAAGAAGGATAAATAAGAAAAAAGTGGCAACGTAGGGAAAGATTTTAGTAACCCTGTTTTGAGCAACAGACTCTGTTAAATTATAAAAAACTTCAATAATTGATTCCATTGCGCTTTGAAAAAAATTTGGAATTAAGAGCAATTTTTTTGAGACAAGCAAAGAACCTCCTATCAAAATTATATCTACCAATAATGTATTTAAAAGAGTGTTCGTAATCCCAATTGGCCCTAAATGAAAAACAATTTCTGGTCCAAACGAAACCATAAAATTATCTTTTGTTTACAATACAATTCTAGACTTAATCGTAATATAAGTCAAGAAACACTTATTCTTGTAGTTATTTTTTCTGCAATAACAGTTGGTTTATCGTTTTTTGCGTCAAGATGCCCTTCGATAACTATAACAGAGTCTTTTATTAATAAATTTTTGTGCTGCTCAAAGATTCTTGGGAAAATAACACACTCTATAGATAATCCTTTTTCATTTCCTATTGTTGAAAATGCCATTTCATTGCCACTTTTAGTATATATTCTTCTGATAGTTTCTATAATGCCACCAATTCTAACTCTTGTACCTTCTTTCTCTTCCGTAAGAAGTTCGATTTCGTGCGACACGATAGATTTTAACGCCAGAAGATTATCAAGCTGAGGATGAGATGTTAAATAAAGTCCTAAGAATTCTTTCTCAAATGCTAGTTTTTCATTGGAAGAAAAATCATCTACATTTGAAACAGTTTTCTTAGGCGGCATTATACCTAAAGAATCCCCAAAAAGGCTAGTTTGTCCAACTTGTGCCTGTTTTCGTTTTCTGTGTGCATTCTCTGCAATTGCTGGATAAGAAATCAAAAGATTTGCGCGATTTTCAAAACAATCCATTGCGCCAGCTTTTATAAGACTTTCGATTGTTTTTTTGTTTACAGGACCAAGATCTACCCGATCATAAAGGTCCTCAAGACTTTTGAATGGGCTATTCACCCGTGCGGTAAGAATACTTTTTATGGCTGCTTCTCCAACATTTTTTATTGCAGAAAGTCCAAACCTAATATTTTTTTTGTCTTCAATGGTAAAATCGCTAGCAGACTTATTAATGTCTGGAGGAAAAACCGTAACTTTTAATCTTTTGCATTCCGCAACGGCTTGCGCTATTTTTTCGTTTTTTGTTGGACCAGTAGTACCTCGAGACTCTGCAGTTAATAGCGCAGTCATAAATTCTACCGGAAAATGCGCTTTAAGATACGCAGTTCTAAATGCAATAGTTGCATATCCAGCAGCGTGCGCTTTATTAAAACCGTATCCTGAGAAAGGCTCAAATAAAATCCATATTTTTTCCGCGTTATCCTTTTTCATTCCGTTTGCAATGCATCCTTGCACAAATTTATCGTGTTGTTTTTTCATTTCTGATGAAATTTTTTTGCCAATAGCATATCTTAGCTTGTCCGCTTCAAGCCAAGAATATCCAGCTAATTTTATCGCAGTTAATAAAACATCGTCTTGGAAAGTAATCACGCCATACGATTCTTTTAAGATATCTTTGAGTCGAGGATCAGGATATTTTATTCCAGAAGAGGCATGTTTGCGTTTAATAAACTCTGGAATATTTGCCATAGGCCCTGGACGATACAAAGCAACCATAGCCTGAAGATCAAATATAGAGGTAGGTTTTAATTCTTTTATGTATCTTCTCATTCCAGAAGATTCTAACTGAAATACTCCAGTTGTTTCTCCAGAAGACAGTAAATCATAAGTTTTTTTGTCGTCAAAGGACACATCAGAGAAACTAATATTTATCCCCGCATTTTCTTTAACAAAGCGCAAGGCTTCTTGTATTATTGTTAAATTTCGAAGGCCTAAAAGATCAATCTTCAAAAGTCCCACGCCGTCTTCTCCAACTGTATACATATCGTATTGTGTTATGATTTTTTCTCCGTTAGTTTCTCGTTGTAGGGGAGTATATTCTGTAAGAGGCTTATCTGCAATTACAATTCCAGCGGCATGCAGAGAAGCGTGTCTGGTAACACCCTCTAATCTTGTTGCAAGATCAAGAAGCTTTTTGGTGTCTGGTTCTGTATCGTAGGCGGTTTTTAATTCCGTACTTTGTTCGAGGGCTTTTTCTATGGTCATTGCATGACCTTGCCATCCAGGAGGAATCATTTTAGCGATTCTATCTGGGATTTTGTATGGTATGCCAAGAGCCCGTCCAGTATCTCGTACCGAACCCCTTGCTTCCATTGTTCCAAATGTAATTATTTGGGCAACTTTGTCTTTACCATATTTTTTAGTTACGTATTCTATAATTTCGTCTCGTCTATTATCGGCAAAATCCAAGTCAATGTCTGGAGGAGATGGACGCATTGGATTAAGAAACCTTTCAAATGGAAGTTTAAAAAACAGAGGATCCACATCGGAAATGCCTATTGCATACGAAACTATGGAGCCCGCATTAGATCCTCGACCAGGTCCAACAGTAATTCCATGCTTTTTTGCCCAATTAACAAAATCTGAAACAATAAGAATATACGTTTCGTAGCCTTTCTTCAAAATGATAGACAACTCATATTCAAGTCGTGCTCGTATTTCTGGTGTTATTGCTTTGTACCTTTTTTTTAGCCCTTCTCCAGCTTCGCTTCTTATCAATTCTGAAGGCGATTTATTACCCGGTACAGCAAAAATAGGCATAATCCATTTGCCAAGAGATATTTCTATATTAGATCTATCTGCAATTTTAGATGTATTTTCTAGTGCCTCTGGGGTTTCTATAAACAGCTTGTTCATCTCCTCTTGGGTCTTCATGTAAAAATCAGGAGAGGATATCATAGATAGCTTCCGATTTGGTGTTGCTAGGGTTGTTTGTGTTTGAATACATAATAAAATTTCTTGAGCTTCTGCATCGGTCTCATATATGTAATGGTTGTCGTTCGTCGCAACCAAAGGTATACCCATTTTTTGGGAAAGAGCGATTAGCCTTTCGTTGAGAAGATCTTGGCGATTAACATTTATATGTTTTTGAAGCTCTAAATAAAAATTGTCCTCTCCAAATATATTGCATAAAACTTCTGCTCTTTTTGTTGCGGTTTCTTCTTGATTTTCTAATAAGGGATCAGAAAGATAGCCATTAACACAAGAGCTTAAACATATTAAGCCTTCGTGATATTCTTTAAGAAGTTCCATATCGGTTCTTGGTTTGTAATAATATCCTTCGAGGTTGGCAATTGAAATTATCTTCATAAGATTTTTGTATCCAGTATTATTTATTGCCAAAAGTACCAAATGACTAGAGTCGCTATCTAGTTTTGCCTCCCTATCGTGTCTTGTCCGTTTGCTAACATAAATTTCGCAGCCAATAATAGGTTTTATTCCTATTTCCAAACATTTTTTATAAAAAGTAATTGCTCCATACATGTTTCCATGGTCGGTGATTGCCAACGCTTTCATCTTAAGTTGTTTGGCGCGTTTAACCATTTCTGGAATTTTTGAGAGTCCATCCAACAAAGAATATTCGCTGTGGTTATGCAGATGCACAAAATTTTCCATAGCTGTTATTTATACTCTAGTTGATTTTTAGAAGTTTTTCAATTGCCTTTTTTACTTGCTCTGTATCTAGGGGTTGTTTGATAGCTTGTTTTACCTTTCCAATTAAGAACCCAACAACTGCAATCTTCCCTTTTTTATAATCAAATACTGCTTTTTGATTTTTTTCTAAAACATTTTTAACTATTTTCTGCAATTCATCTCCTTCTATCTGGTTCATTTTAGCCATTGTAATAATTTCTTCTATAAGTTTGGTTGGTGAGATAGATTCGATGTTAATTTTTTTATTGATTATTACATTTGCAATCTGTTTTGGCTTTATATTGTGACTTATCCCAACTTCTACCGCTTTTTCAAAATAGTCAGCTATTGATTTTTCTCTTGTGAGTATTTCACTATCGTAGTCCGATAATCCGTACTCTTTTTTTAATCTAGCAAGTTTTTGATCAGGTAATTCTGGTATTTGAGATTTGAGATTTGAGATTTGAGATTTCCTAAAGCGTACTGGAGGAATGTCTGGCTCTGGGAAATATCTATAATCCATCACCTCTTCTTTTGCTCTTTGAGACACTGTAATTTGTTTCTCGTTGTCCCATCCTCTTGTCTCTTGGATTGGAGTTTTTCCTGATTCTAAAATCTTTTTCTGCCTTTCTACCTCGTAATTAATTGCCCTTTGGACAAAACGGAAAGAATTAATATTTTTTACTTCGACTTTATAGTTTGGTAGCTTTTCCTTAATCCTTAATCCTTTATCCTTCATCATTAAAGAAATATTTGGTTCCAGCCTCATCTGTCCTTTTTCCATGTCAGCATCCGAGACACCTAAGTATCTAACTATTTGCTGAAGTTTTTTTAAATATTCAATAACTTCGCTTGGTGATTCAAAATCCGGTTCAGTGACAATTTCCACAAGCGGAACTCCAGAACGATTAAAATCAATCAATGAATATCCTTCGCCATTTTGACTTTTGACTTTTGACTTTTGACCTCCAAATTGGTGTATCAATTTGCTTGTATCTTCTTCCATGTGAACTCGACGTATCCGAATTATTTTTTTACCCTCACTTCGAAGATGTTCACCTTCGAGGTGTCGGCGTGTATCTATTTTTATGTACCCTTTGATTGAGAACGGCTCATCGTACTGGGAGATCTGGTAACCTTTTGGTAAATCAGGATAAAAATAGTTTTTTCTATCAAATTTTGAAAATAAAGGAATGTTACAATTTAGCGCAAGTCCAATCATAGCGCACCACTCAATTGCCTTTTTATTGGGTACTGGTAGAGATCCGGGAAGTCCCAAGCAAACAGGGCAAACATGTGTATTTGGTTCTCTACCAAAATAATCGGCAGAACACCCACAGAACATCTTGGACTTCGTTTTTACTTCAACATGTACTTCTAGACCTATAACTAGTTTATATTTAACTTCTATCATAGATTCATCAAGCTAGTCACTATAATGATACGCATTATCATAGTGAGCCTATAATTTAGGCTTTTGTTTAAGAAAATCTGTTGCGCTTTGATATGCGTGTCCTATGTGAAATAATAATCTTTCTGAAAACTGAGGTCCGAGAATTTGCATGCCGACTGGCAATCCGTTTGCAAATCCCATTGGGACAGATAATCCAGGAATACCTGCAAGGTTTGCGGTAACTGTAAAAATATCTGATAAATACATTTTTAAAGGATCATTTATTTTTTCTCCTATTTTCCATGGAGGAGTAGGGGAAACTACCGTAATTATTGCATCTACTTTTTTAAACGCATTTTCAAAGTCTCTTTTTATTAGAGTTCTAACTTGCATTGCTTTCTTGTAATATGCATCGTAATATCCTGCAGACAAGGTATAAGTTCCAAGCATTATTCTTCTTTTAGCTTCATCTCCAAACTTTTCTCTGCCATGTCCATATCTAATCCCATCATAACGAGCTAGATTTGAAGAAACCTCTGATGGCTGAATTATATAATAAACAGCGATTCCATATTCTGTATGTGGCAATGAGGTTTCTTGTATAATTGCGCCTAAGCTTTCTAATGCTCTTAACGCTTGCTCAAACCTAGTTTGTACAGTTTTGTCTAATCCTTTTGCAATATATTCTTTTGGTATGCCAATTTTAATATCCTTAACGCCAGCGTTTAGATTTTTAATATAGTTCTGAACGTCAACCCCTGGGGTAGTCGCATCAAATTCGTCTTTTCCTGTTATCACATTAAGTAGTAATGCCGAATCTTCAACAGTTTTCGTAAAGTGGCCTATGGAGTCCAAAGAAGATGCCATTGCGATTATCCCATACCTGCTAACTCTTCCATAAGTTGGTTTTAGCCCAACTATATTGCAAAAACTTGCGGGAAGTCTTATAGAACCTCCAGTATCTGTTCCTGTTGACGCAATGCACATATCAGCAGCCAGCGCTGCGGCTGAGCCGCTGCTTGA
>Ga0213870_1000759_pt1 | contig 15015 bp, 14 predicted proteins | sample WICALVC2017_Meta_FD_160119 | JGI IMG/M metagenome (GOLD analysis project Ga0213870, IMG submission 160119) | Freshwater microbial communities from subterranean cave lake in Wind Cave National Park, South Dakota, United States - WICALVC2017 | ecosystem: Environmental > Aquatic > Deep subsurface >... | reverse complement strand
CCATCGCGGCATAGCGGACTGCCACGGTGTTGACTCTTCCGGCAGACCGATACCCCCCTTACTCACGCGCCAAAAAACATACGACTCCTGAAGCATTGGGAGCACCTGACTGTCCTGAAAATTTGCCGGCCTTAAATTAAACCCATCCGCAAAAATTCCGTTTCCATCTAACTTATCGCCGTGACAAAACACACAATTTCTATAATACACCTGTCGTCCCTTTGCGACATTTTCTGCAAAATGCTCTTCATCCTCTCGATAGGGGTTCACCATACCCGTAAATTCTGTTGGTGGCGCAGGATGCACAATCCGTTGTTCTAATGGCGGCTCAAAACTGGGGATTGTGCTCTGATAACTTCGATAGCCAAATACCAAAGGAATAAGGATAAAGGCCGCCATACGAGACCATTTCGTTCCTGCAGAATCGGCTTCGCTTCCGGCAATAAAACGCTTGATGGGGCCAAAGAAGGCATCCGCATCCTCCTCAAAAACAGTGACATAAAGAAGAATACAAAAGGTGATCAACGACATATACATGAAGATGACGCTGGATGGAAGAGGCGGCGTTACGAGAAATTTAAGGCCCAAGTAGATTGAGACCCAGATAATCGCAACTTTTCCGAGAAGAGGTATTCGCATATTAAATGCCGCCCCCCGCAGTCGGGGCAACGTGCCCTGCGAGCGTTTCAACTTCTTTTGCGGTCTTAAAACCTGCAAGATAAGAAAGAATATCTTTCATCTCTTTTACGGTCATCTTTTCATCATAGGATTGATGCGCATCTGATTTTTCAAAAATGGCAGAACGAATTGCCACAATTTCTTTTTTCTTTAAAGCTGGTAAGAGGTCTGGCCCCTTGTCCCCACCTAGTATTTCACCAATTTTATGGCATCCAACACACTCAAATTTTTCAAATGTCGCCTTCCCAGAAACAGCATCTCCAAGAGAAACAATTTCCAGATGAGCAGGGGCACTTTGCCCACTTTCCTCTTTACGAGGGTTTGCTAATGCAATAATCTCTTCGGGCGTAATTTCAACTGGCCCACTGGCTTTTTGTAAAAAGGCAAAAACCGTGAGCATTTCTGGCTCGGTCAATCCAATAGGCGGCTTATTAATTTCAGGCATTCTGGCGGCAAACCGCTTGGGAGGACTATTTGTGTAGTCCATATAGATATAGGCATTTGGCTGTGTGTAGGTCTCATATTCAAACTCTCGCGTCAACTTTATTCCAACGGGATTATCACCGCCAAGATTCGGACATCGTCCCGATGTCCCGCCGCCCAACGCATGACAGAGCGCACATTGCCCTTTTCCAAAAAATATCTTCTGCCCAATCTCAACAACATCGTCTACCGTCTTCACTTTTGCCGCATCAAACTTCTCCTCTTCAGGAGGCATGGATACTTCTTGCGGAATTTGGCGCGCAATATAGGCAAAGCCCCCAAGAATTGCCGCAATAAATAGGAGCACTCGGAGAATATACATCCCTAGCCGTTACCTCCCGTCGGAATAGCAAGTTTAGAGGAAGTATCTTCTGCCACCTGCTTCTTTGCCGCCTTGTCTGGAAGTCCAGCCACCCAAAAAATAAAAAGAACAATCAAACAAAACGCAAACGTCGTACCCGCCATCATAGAAGCGGCAAAACCAACCGACGGGGTATACGCATAAGCAGAGGTATCTCGCATTACGCCATAAATATGAAAATGAACCCGCGACGCAGAACGAACATATCCCATCAGCGTCATGGTAAGAATGACCAAAATACCGTTTGAAACGAGAACATATTGGGATCGGGGCGGCATGACCCCCCATGTCATCGTACCAGTCACCTTTGCGCTTTTTAATGAAAGCGCGGTCAACGGCGTGACCGTGATAAGAACAAACAAGACAACCAATACCTGTGCAGTTGACAGAATCTTCACACGCACCACTGCTGGAACATAATAGCCATAGACACCTAAACTAATCACTGCAATCACCGCAACGGTAAAAAGAAAATATTGGAAGTAAAGAGCCGCCTTTGCCCATGAAACAGTCGCTGTCTGATTGGCTCTCCAGTACAAAAGAAAGCTAATAAACGTTGTCAAAATCATTAAGTTCACTACGGTCAACTTTGCAGACATGACACCAAAAACGCCTAAGATCGGATGATGCGTCCCCCCCATCGCGCGCGCCTCGCTCAACGAGGCCACGAGAGAATGCGGTGTTAGCCAAACCCCAAAACACAAAATCAAAACGCTCACCATCGCCAATATATATTTTTTATACCGTGCTTCTACCCTCGCCCGATATGCCAATCCCTGCCAGAAATAATAGTTTGCTCCCAAAAACAAAACACCGATCTGAATCGCCTGCAAAATAAAAAGCCATGAGAGAACACCGCCCATCAGGGTAATGCCCATTTGCTGGTTATATTCGTAAACCTCCCGCATGAGCCAGTAGCCCGCAAAGGGCAAGGGCAACAGCCCAAAAACCCCAATAAAATTACCTATATACCCCATCCAGTCGTAATGCTCTCGCTCTGCTTGCGTCTTTGACCCTAAGTACCGAACCCCCGCATAAGCACCACACATAAAGCCGCCAAGGACAACATTACCGATAACCCGATGGATATTCACCGGATTCCATGTGGGATTATGAACAGCGGCCCAGAGCCGTTCCCAATACCCCATGCTTGTACTTAGAACCACGGGAGACGCCTGAAACGAAAGCCACGCATCGGCCGTCCACATGATAGCCAAACCCACTAAATTTAAGAGCAGACCCATAAAAAGATGGAGCTTCTTTCGGCCTGCCATATAATCCCATCCGTACCAATAGATATAGAGAACAATGGTTTCCAATATAAAAAGAAAGGCGTACAGTATAAATGTAGGGAAAAACACACCAGAGAGATAATTAAAAAGCTTGGGATACATACCCACCAAGAGAAAGAGCAAAATAGCACCAAAAGTAGCCGTGGTACCAAACGACGCGGTTAATAGCTTCGTAAACTCTTTGGCTAATTTGTCGTAACGGATGTCGCCAGTCTTGTACCCAATATATTCACAGGTCAGTGCAAACATTGGAACCCCCAATACAAATCCCGCAAAAAGAATATGGAGCTGGGCAATAACCCATATAGCATTACGGCTTCCGATGCCAGGAATATCACGATATTCCGCCATAGCCGATCCGGCCTCTTCGGCAAAGGCAAATCCACCTTTCAAGAAAGTGCCTAACAAAAAGAAACCCAAAGAAAGTAGGATGAGCCAGCCCCCTCTTTTTAGGAAGTTACGAAATTGATTCATTACATCTCTCTCCACAAATTCTCTCATTCTACTTGCTCACTACCCCCGCCAGTTCTCTGCCTGTACCATCACCCCCAAATGCAGGATCTTTCAAGGTGCTCAAATACAAAGTAACCGCTAACGCATCTTCCTCTGGTAAATCAAGATTTGGCATCCGCGTCTCTGGATGAAAAGATTGCGGGTTGCGTACCCACCGATAGATAAATTGGGGCTGTAGCATAAAACCAGCTCGCGATAGATTGGGGCCAAGCAATCCCCCCTTTCCTTGAACCTTATGACAGCCGATACAGCCATATTCATCAAATAGCTCCTCGCCCAATGTCGTCAAATCCGCCTTCACCTCATCCGTTGCGATTTTTGATTCCATGAGTGCCGTAAAGTCCGCCTCCGTGACAGATTCAGAACGAGGTCTTTTTGCATTGTATGGCTTCGCCTCATCAAATTTAACAGCCTCTCCCTTGTAAGGATGCAACGTGCGAACATAGGAAACCAATGACCATATCTCCTGTTCTGAAAAGACCTTACCAAACGTAGGCATTGTCGGGGCAAGATCAACACCGCGTCCGCCCTTATCAATGACTTCGTAAATCTCCTGATTGCTCAACTTTGCCATATAGGGTTCACTTGCATCGGTTAAATCCCTCGCATGGGGATCTAAATTTTTCGCGTTATAGCCGTTTCCAGCCCCACTCTCACCATGACAAGGACTGCAATACTTGTTAAAGGTTTTCTTTCCTTCTGCCACTTGCTTTGGCTGACACCCCAAAACGCCTACAAAGACAAAAAGGAAGAGCATACTAACAGGGGAAAATTTAAATTGCAATCTTTTTTTCATATTTTCTCTCGCAGGGGTCGCACCCCTTTTAAACTTTATCGCCCTTGCTCTTTTTGTAACGCCTTCCGATCCACCACTCTATCCCAATAACCAAAATAGCAAAAATGGTTGGATAGATATATCGCGTGGGAGGATCAGGCGGCTTGAGCAATAAATAATACCATGCCGATATGGATCGTTTGCTATCGACATCTCCGTTTGAGCCATCCCAAGCCGAAAACGCAATCGGGATGAACTGCATCGGCTTAAATTGTAAATCGTTTTTATCCGGTGTCGTCAAAGCCCTTTTAAAGACGGCCCGATATTGGCCATTTTTATAGACCCACTTCCCATTAAACTGCTGTCCTTCTGGGGTTTGGGGGACAAAACGAATACCCAGATTATGCTCTTGTCCTATAGCATTCAACTCTTCTATTGCGGGTGTCGCCGTATTCAATCGTGCAACATAAACAGGATACGCAGGATCTCCCATAATAAAATAGGGTCGCTCATCTGCTCGAATTACCGACGGAAACTGAATCGCAATTGTGTCATCCCCTTCGGCACCCTCCGCGACAAGACTTTTTGTTGTATCATCCCACGTCAACAAAAGCGCCACTTCTTTATCATTATAAATTGCCTTCGCAGTGACGGTATCTATTGTTGGCGTAAATTGCCGTGGATCAATGGTAACCTGTCCAATCATTGGAAAATAATACTGCTCCATATCCTTCCAGATTGGATCATCGGGGTTGTCCGTCAGCTTCCCCTCGACCGACTTAGCAATAATGGTTTCAGAGGGTTGCGGCGTACCCTCATATTGCGAGAGAGAATGAACATAATTGGCAATGTGCCAACGCTCCTCTTCTGTTGTCTCAACATTTTCCCCTTTTGCAAACGAAGGCATTATGATAATCCCGCGCGTAATCCGCTGAAAGATTTCCTCTGGCGCATTGCTCCTTCGGAACAGCCATCCCTTGGTTAAATTTCTCGGCCAAAGCGCCAGCTCTTTTGCATTCTCCCCATTGCCGCGCCCCTCGACACCATGACATCGCGCACAATCGGCCTTCTTAAAGAAAAGCTCTTTGCCCTTTGCAATCGACTCGTCCGAAGAGGATATTTTTTTTCCAAAATCAATTAACTTAGGCGGCCCTTGTCGATTGGCAAACTTTTTTGAGAAGGTTTTGATATAACCAATAACCGATTTCCGATCTGCCTCATTTAACACCGACTCCCATGCAGGCATTCCGGTTCCGGGAAGCCCCTTACTCACCGTTTTAAATAAGTCTTCATCGGTCGGCAATTCCCCTTTGATTGTTGAGGCATATTTATACTGGGCACGCGCAAAATTTGCAGGACGCGGTTTAAAGAAATTAGCCGCAGGCCCATCTCCCCGACCCTCAATGCCGTGACAATGCGAACAGCGCTTATCATAGATCGTCTTGCCGGAATTGGTGGTCGCCACTACAGGCTTTTCATCAGCATAAACGGGTGTCACCACTACGAAGTGATCAACAAAAAGGAGTGAAAGCATTAACAATGAAAATTTAACTAAACGCATATTCATCCTTACTCCCATGTCCTTGGGGAGTGACCAGTGTAGCTATACAAGAACATGATGACCTTCCACCTTTCTTCTTCTGTCAGCATTGTTTCCCATCTCGGCATGGCAGAGTTCCACGGCGTGGATTCTTTTGGCAACCCAATCCCGCCCGTACTGATACGCCAGAAAAGAAACGATTCCTGCAACATTGCAATTGTTCCCGGATCTTGGAAATTTGCAGGAATAGGATTTATCCCGCTTGCAAAAAGCCCATTTCCATCCAGCATATCCCCATGACAGAAAACGCAATTCTTAAAATAAATCTCTCGGCCTTCTTCGATATAGATTTCTTTCTGGGCCTCTTCTACAGACTCTTTACTAAATGGATTACTCAACCCCATCACCTCACTTGGCGGTGCCGGATGAATCACCCTCTGCTCTATCGGCGGCTCTATCCCCTTCCCTAACCGCTCATATACATTAAACCAAACAAATAAGGGGATCGCGGCCAATACAATGTATCGCGCTCCTCTTGCAAGCACACCTTCAATTCCACCCCCCAAAAATGCAAAAATAGGATTAAAAATGGTCGCCTGAATATCATGGAAAAGAGCCAGAAAAACCGTGCCGCCAACCGTGGCGAGAGCCATATACATAAAAATCAGACTGGAAGGAAGCGGCGGTTTTATCCCAAACTTAATAAGACAATAAAAAACCAACAGGCAAAGGAGAACCTTTATTCCCGGATTGATTCCTTTCGCAGGGGCCGCACCCATTTTTACAGATTTTTCTTCCAAAACTTACTATCTCCTCTGACTTTCAACAAATGTAATCACACTCTGTATCTCACCTTCAGCAAGGCCAATCGGTGGACGATTTACCTGCGGCATCCGGGCTGGATAAAAATCTGGCTCAACCAAATTAAAATCTAATTTTATATATGCAGAAGGATTCATCATTGACTCATAAATAAAATTGCGCGTTAACCTGCCCCCTGCCCCATCAAGACTAGGACACTTTCCTCCATGTGCAACTCCAATGGTATGACATATCCCACACCGCCCTTTACCATAAAAAACATCTTTACCCAACTGCAGAGAATTTCTCTGTCCAGCATTTACGTCACATACGGCCCCAAAAATAAAAAGGGCTAGCCAGAGGGGGCGGACACAAGGCCCGCCCCTACGGACCTGAACCCTTTCCATTAGGGACTACCAACACAGGCGTTATTGGCGAAGCCACTTCCGGCGCAGAAACTGCGTCCGTGGAAGTCGCCCCCGCCTCTCCTTCAATAGGCAGTACCAGAGGGGTCGATGTCGCAACATCCCCCATCAGTTCTTCTAGTTTCACAGTAATTTTTCCACCCTGACTTTGAATAAAGGAGATCACGGTTAGCATTTCCTGCGGATTTAAACCGATAGGCTGTTTATCAATTGTAGGCATCTTTGCCGCATAATAATCTGGATGAGGAATATCAAAATCAAGTTTTACATAAGCCTGCGGCTTTGTCAGTGTTTCAACTATAAATTCTCGGGTAAGCCTAGCCCCCGCGCCAGCCAAGTTCGGACAGCGACCGCCTTCACTCCCAATGGTATGGCAAAGGGCACATTGGCCTTTTCCAAAAAATATCTTATTGCCAACACCAGCCAAATCTTTATCAGACTTAATCAGGGTCAAATCTAGCTTTTCCTCAACGGGCGGCAAAGAGACGCGCTGTGGCAGAGAAAAGGCAAGACCGGTATATAAACACAAGACCGCAACAATAAACCCTGCGACCCTGTAAAAATAGACAGGCGTTTTAACCTCAAGAACCTCTACATCCACAACAGGTTTTGCTTTTTTGTCAGAAAGAGAGCTTAGCCAAAAGATAAAACAGATGAACGCCCCAAAGATAAAGGCACAAACCGACATCAATGCCGCGGCAGGGCCAAGCGCAGGCGTAAACGCGTGAGGAGATTGATCCCGCATCACGCCATAGATATGCCAATGAACACGAGAGGCGGAACGGGCATACCCCATCATCGTCATCAATAAAACCACCATGACCGCATTGAGAACCAGCGCATACTGCGAACTCACGGTCATATTTCCCCACTTCATCACCCCCGTCATTTTGGCGTTCTTCATCATCAACGCCGTCATAATGGATATAGAGACCAAAACAAAAAGAACGAGCAGAACCTGCGACACAGAAAGAACGTTTACCCTAAATACGGCTGGAACGAAATAGCCGTAGACACCAATTATTATTACAGCAATAATAACCCCCACAAAGAGGAGAACCTCAAAAATCTTCGCCAGCTTTGCCCATGAAACAACCACTTGCTGATTGGCACGCCAATAGAGCAAAAAGCTAATGAACGTGGTGAGAATCATAATATTGACCACGGTCAATTTTGCCGACATCACCCCAAAAACACCCAGAAGCGGATGATGCGACCCGCCCATTTTTCTGGCTTCTTCTACGGAGGCGACCAGAGAATGAGGCGTCATCCAGACCATAAAACAAGTGAGAAGCGTAACCAACATAATCGTGATATATTTTTGGTATTTAATGCCATCCGAGGTGCGGCGCAAAAGCCCCTGCCAGAGGTAATAGTTCGCCCCCAAGAAGAGGGTTCCAATCAAAACCGCTTGCAAGATAAAAAGCCATGAGAGAAATCCACCCATGAGGGTTATCCCCATCTGCGAGCTATATTCATAAATCTCCCGCATCAGCCAGTATCCGGCAAACGGGAGGGGAAGAAGCCCAAAAATACCGATAAAATTACCGACATATCCCATCCAGTCGTAATGCTCCCTTTCCTCTTGCGTCTTAGCGGAAAGATACTTGACCCCCGCGTAAGCACCGCACATAAAGCCACCAAAAACAACATTACCAATTAAACGATGGATATTTACAGGATTCCATGTCGGATTATGAACAGCCGCCCAATACCGTTCCCATCCAGTCAACTCTGGCGCAATCACCACGGGAGAGGCTTGAAACGAGAGCCACGCGTCGGCGGTATACATAATGAGAATCCCCGCGACGTTGAGCAGGAAGCCCAAGAAAAGATGGAGCTTCTTCCGATCCTGCATGGCATCCCATGCGTACCAGTAGATGTATAGGACAATCGTCTCGACAACAAAAAGTGCGGCATAGAATAAAAAGGTCGGGTAAAAGACTTCAGTAAAATAGCCGAAAAACTTCGGATAGAAACCCAGCAGAAGAAAAACCAAAATGCCACCAAACATGGCGGTCGTTCCAAAAGAGGCCGTCAATAACTTCGTAAACTCCTTGGCCAGTTTGTCGTATCGCTTATCCCCACCGAGGTGGCCAATCAGCTCACAGACAAGGGCAAACATCGGAATCCCAAGAACAAAACTCGCAAATAGAAGATGTACCTGCGCGATAATCCATACCGCGTTACGACTACCGACAAAAGGAATATCCCGATATTCGGCAATAGCGAACTCTTGGGCATGAACCGAGAAGGCCATGCCTAAAAGAACGAATAGAGATAAGAAAAGTATTCTTTTCATAATCTATTTGTGCGCATGCTCCGCCGGTTTCCCATCATGCGACCATGTGTGCTCGTACGCGACAACTTTCCAACGTTCTTCTTCTGAAAGCTTACCCTTCCATGCGGGCATCTTGGTCTTTGGAACCCCTTCAGATATGCGCCAAAACCAGTAGCTATCGGAGAACTGATTCATTTTTTTAGCAACACGAAAATCGCGCGCACCACGCTGTTTCGGGGTATCCTTTGCCTTATCAATTTCGTGGCAAGTTAAACAGCCTTTGTCTACCTTTTCCGTTTTTCTCTTATATTCAAACTCAAGCGCTGTCGTTTCAAATATCTTCTTCCCTTCTGCGATAATCTTTGCGTCCGTCCACCACCCCTTTGGCATATGTTTATCCGCATACTCCTTAGGCACAGGCTTCATCGCCTCTTCTTCATCTGCAAAAGAGAGATTGGCCGAAAGTGGCACGGCCACTGCGGCAAACAGAACACTAATTCGTAACAGATAAAATATTTTCCTTATCATCTTCAATTCCCTTTCTTTAATTATTCCTTGACGGCCCCTACAACAGACCCGGCCACACTTGTGGAAGTTTCTAGAATATGACAAAAAAGACAGTTTTTCTTCTGAATCAAGTCTTTTCCTTCCTTTACATGACCCGATTTACTTCCAACGCCGACAGACTTTCCATCGCCACCTAGACTTAAGATATAAGCCATTAGGTAACGGGTATCCTGCTCTGGAAGCCCAAAATTAGGCATGGGGGAGTCTGGGCGAATGGATTGAGGGTCATTAAGCCACGCATATATCCATTCCGGCCTCAACCTATTTTTCGCAATTGAAAGATTCGGCCCAACAACACCACCCTCTCCATTTTTTGAAACTTTGTGACAGCCATCACAGCCGTATATTTCGGAGAAGAGCGCCTCCCCTTCAGAAACCGCCTTTTCAGATTGATCTAAATTCGCAATCGGCGAGAATCGATCCCCTTTAAGCGTCATTAGATATTCGGTCAGCGCCCCTGCATCTTCATCACTTAAATTAAAATTGGGCATTCTGGTCTTTGTAAGCGGAATATACCCAACAGGCCGAATTCGAGTTGGATTTTTCAAAAATTGGAATAACCAATCACGATTAAACTTGGAACCTTCATGCCCCAAATCTGGGGCAATTTGTCTCGGCTTTCCTTGCTTAACATGACAGACTGAACATTGATCCTTTTCACTGCCCTTCAAGTCTGCAAGACGGACGCCTTTAGGCAATGGTGCCCCTTTTTGAAGGCCACGGATATAAGAAACGAGAGACTTGATCTGATCGGGAGAAAAGGTCTTTCCCCAGGGAGGCATTGTCGCGGCAAGCTCAACACCAGCACCGCCCTTCGCAATCACCTGATAAAGCTCATCGTCCGAACGCGAAGCGATTTCGGAACCTGAAAGATTGGCGGGTTCTGGATCAAGAAATTTGGAATTTAGACCATCTCCTTTTCCAGCCTTTCCGTGACAAACAGCACAATAATGCTCGAAAATGTGCCGACCGCCCACATCTTCCCCGGACAAAGCATCGTAAGGGGAAAGAAAGAACAGTGCCGATAAAACCAAACTAAAAAAGAGAAATTCCTTACGAATCAAATCACCTCTCCCACATTAAAAAACCTAGATTCCCGATAGAGCCATTCGGGAATGACAAAATTTTACTTTTATTTAGGTACGTACGGTGGATTTGCAATGGTACGCAGATAAGAAATAATGTCCCATCGTCCATTCTCAGAGATAATATGGCCCCATGCGGGCATATTCACCGATTTACTAATCCCCTGCCCACCTTTTGTGATCGCCTTATAGAGCTGTTCATCAGTACGATCGTTCATGCCATCACCTGGCCGGGTCCCTTTTCCATCTGTATGATTGCGCGGTTTTGGATCAAGCAATTTCGCTAACTGTCCATCACCCTTTCCCTGCATCCCATGACAAGGGGTACAATAAAAGGTGTACAATTGTCGCCCATGGGCTGGGTCTCCTTTCTTAATGACTGCCTTTCCTGTAAATGCCTGAAGGGCTAAACTTTGATCTGCAGTCATAAACTCTTTCTCGGCCGCAGACGCGACAGAGAAAGAAAGGATTACAAGAAAAAAAGCAATCAGTTTCGTCATTATTAAGTCTCCTTTAATAATTAGCACTTACTCAACGATGAACTTGCCCCGCATTGAAAGATGCGCAGGGCCACAATAATTACTGCAATAAAAATCAAATGTACCACTCTTTTCAGGGGTAAACTCCAATGTGGCGGCAACGCCACGCGGCAACAAAACCTGCGTCTGATCTGCGTAGCCATTCACGGTAAACCCATGTACCACATCGGGATTATCAATCATAATCCCCTTCTCATCTATGTTCTGTAGAATAAAAAGAACCGGCTCACCCTTCATCACAAAAATCTCATTGGGCGCAAACTGATGACTAAAGGCATTCAGATAAACCTCTTGCCCGCCACTTGCCCCATCAAAAACCCCCGGCTTATGCGGTTTTGCTGGCCCATAAGTAAGCTTTACGCCCTTCTTTGCGGGAACATCAATATCTCGCCCCGCAGATACAAACGGCTTTCCAGCCCCTAAACTCGCATCTTTAATAACAGAAGCGGCGGCCACAGCAACGCTAAACATCTCCCCCAAAACAGGTTTTTGGGAAACAGTTTTTCCAGTAGCCGTCTCAATAACCTGCACATTCGTTGGATTCACAGCACCGCTTGCCCCCACCTTGGCCTTCACAGCCTCAAATTGACCCGTAGAATATTTGTTAAGAACAAAGAGGAACTTATCATCAGGCGAAATTCCCAGATTTCCGGGACGAGACTTGACTACAAAAGTATCCACAACCTCTTGCTTGGCAAGATCAATCTTTTTGATGACACTTCCTAAAAATGCGGACTGATAGGCAAATTGCCCTTTTGAGTCAACCACCGCATGAATCGGCACGGCTGAAGTCTTGATCGACTTGGTCACTTTCATACTGGCTAAATCAAGAAAGGCCATATTTGCAGAGAACTGATTGGATATCAGTGCCCACTTGCCATCCGGTGTGGTTGTAACGCCAAACGGGTTATTGCCACCAGAAGGAACAGACTTTTCGATTTTAAAGGGATTGAGTGACACCACCCAGACAACACCATTGGTGTAATCGGAAACAAGACACGTTTTACCGTCCCGCGTAATCGCCGCAAAGGCCGGTGCCGCAGGCAGAGTAGAAACCGCCGCCACATCAACCTTTCCAGATGCGGTATCCACTTTCGCAATTTTGCCAGAAAGCTCTCCAGCCACGCAAAGCGATTTACCATCGGATGCAATATCCAGATTCCCCGGACCAAATCCAGCCGGAAGAGCAACCGTTTTAGTCACCTTTGAGGAGGCAAGATCGAAGAAAATGACTGTATTAGCCGCTTTATCAACCGCATAGAGCATCTTCCCATCTGGCGTGCCGTTTGTGTTTCCCTGTTTGCTACCGCTTAACACAGGCCCGCGAAGATCAACACCTACAGGGACTTCCTTCAGAAGATTTAGAGAGGGCAATTCAAAGATGAGGACTTTTCCGTTATACCCGCCGGCGGCATATCCGACCCATGGGTCTTTGGCATCCGCACTTGCAGAAAAAAGAAGAACAAAAGAGAAAATTAAAAAGACAGCCTTTTTCATTATAACAACCTCCTATGCCTGTATAACGCTATTCCCATCAAAACGACTCTGGGGGCATTGCTTATATCATGCCTTATTTAGGTTGTCAATCACCTTGCCAAAAATTTTTATTTTAACTAGAGACGACCCGCCGGATCGTCTCTACTTGACAGAGACATGCTTCTAATGAGAAAGAACACCTATGGAAAATGCGGACAAAGAACGGACGGTGCAGAAGATGTTTTCTTCGATCGCACGTTACTACGATTTGAATAATACGTTGCTTTCCTTTGGCGTGCATTACCGATGGAAGCGTCAGATGGTCGAGATGGCGCGGCTTCAGCCGGGAGATTTTGTGCTTGACGTTGGAGCCGGCACCGCAGACCTTGCGATTTTGGCGGCAGAAAAGGTGGGAAGGGCTGGAAAGGTCATCGCGTCGGATCTGAACGAGCCGATGCTGAAAATCGGCAAGGAAAAGCTTGCACGCGCTTCTGAATCTCTCGCAATGGCCGCACCGTCCACAGATTGCATTTTAGCCAACGCGGAATCGCTCCCCTTTGAAGACCAATCCGTAGATGTTGTTTTGACCGGTTTTTGTATGCGAAACGTAGCCAATTTAGATAAGGCCCTCGGCGAAATCTTTCGTGTTCTAAAGCCGACTGGACGTTTTGCATGTCTGGAATTTTCAACGCCGGAATACAAATTTCTAAGATGGCTTTATGATTTTTATTCCTACCAATTTCTGCCGGCCATTGGCACTTATGTTGCGAAAGATAAGACGGGCGTCTATCAATACCTCACTGATTCAATCCGACTGTTTCCGAATCAGGAGGCGTTTTCAGAAAGAATTAAAAAAGCGGGGTTTACAGAAGTAACATATTCAAACAAGACAGGGGGAATTGTCGCGATTCATACTGCGACGAAGGGTAATCTATAATAATCTAACAATAAGGAGATGCTATGTGTTTTTTAAAAAAGGTTACGGTTGTTTTTATTCTAAGTTTATGGTTCATGGGGACATCAGCGAATCCATCCTTTAGCGGGGAAAAATCGCGTGTCTTCTTTACGGCACCTACCGATAAGGCCGATATTAGCAGTCCAGTGAAAGTCACGATGGGCGCTGAAAATTTTACCGTAGAGCCAGCGGGTGTCGTAAAGCCCGGAGCAGGACACCTTCATATTATGGTTGACACCGATTGTGTCGCGGCCGGAGTGCTTGTTCCAAAGGACGCTACGCACTTGCACTATGGAAAAGGACAGATGGAAGCGGAATTGGCACTCTCTCCCGGTGCCCACACCCTCTGCTTACAGGCCGCCGATGGTGCACATATCGCTCTGGCAGGCGACGGTATGACAAATAAAATTGCCATTGTGGTGAAATAAAAGCGTGTCATCTCGACCGAAGGGAGAGATCTTTACAGCTTGTCTTATGTAAGATTTCTCACTTTGTTCGAAATGACAGGATTCCTAGGCGGACCTTGCGGTGACTTCTACTTTAACCTGCGCAGTGATGTCGTGCGACATTTTGACGGGAACGTAAAAAGAGCCGAGTTCCTTAATTGGCTTTTCAAGGATAACACTACGATGATCAATTTCTACCCCTTGGGCTAAAATGGCATCTGTAATATCCCGTGCTGTCACCGAGCCAAACAACTGCCCTTCTTCGCCGACCTGTACTGGAATCGTTAAAGAGAGTGCCGCTATTTTTTGCGCAAGCCCCTCTACTTCGCGCTTTTCCTTCTTAATTTTATCTTCGACGACCTTTTTAAGATGTTCTAGCTCTTTCACGTTTCGGGGTGTCGTTAGAAGTCCCAGCCCTTTCGGAAGCAGGTAGTTTCGGGCATAGCCATCAGCCACATTGACAATCTCGCCCATCTTCCCAACTCTATCTACCGTTTCTTTTAATATCAGCTTCATACCGCATCTCCTTATACGAACCCATTAAAATTGCTCAATTCAATCTCGCATTCTAGCGGGCAATCCCCTTGTCTGTCAATCTGTCTGTCAAATTGCCAGTCAATTATATTAAACCCAGATTACGCATTAGAGAAAATAAAAGGGTACTCGAAGATTTTTGAATAGTTCCAGAGTCCGCTAAACCATGCCCGTCTTTTTTTGTTGAGAGCGATTTTTAGCACGAGTTTGTCGTTTACTTTTGTAAAATAAGCACCGACTGCAAATGTTCTGTACCGCAATGTT
>Ga0213870_1000758_pt1 | contig 15036 bp, 7 predicted proteins | sample WICALVC2017_Meta_FD_160119 | JGI IMG/M metagenome (GOLD analysis project Ga0213870, IMG submission 160119) | Freshwater microbial communities from subterranean cave lake in Wind Cave National Park, South Dakota, United States - WICALVC2017 | ecosystem: Environmental > Aquatic > Deep subsurface >... | reverse complement strand
CACCTCGACTATTTGCTCTCCGACTACAGTGACATGGTGAGCGGACTCCCAGGGGCTGTCCGTCTAGGATTACCGCTCACTGATTTGGAAGAAATTCTTTCCCAGGAAACTTTTGATTGGATCAATACGCATTGTCCCCAAAACGGCAAAGTGATCCTCACCCCGCTCGGAAATTTTGTTCAACAGCTCTATCAAGCCTTGGGTTATTTTAGAAAAGATATCCAAATCGTAGACCATTGGAAACAAGCCGACATCGCAGTCGTGTTCTTTCACCAGGAATATTTTGACGAGGATTTGAAAAAACTGTTTTTTAATCAGACTCCCGCCTTTCAAATTCAAAGAGAAGGCGTAACCCTTGTTAAAATATTTGCCTCAGTAAAAGAGAAGAGGGAAAGGGAGAAGTAAGAGGAGGGCTGGGAAATAAAATTGCTGGGAGATGGGGGAACTTTTGTGAACAAAAGTTCCCCCAACCCCCTTCAAAAAACTTTAACTGGAAACACGCGAGAAGCCATTACTGTGTATTCGAGATAATTTGCTATTCAATAGCTGTTCCTCAATCAAAGTTTCCCCAGCTTTTCCTGCTCCTCTCTCTTCCTTCCCTCTCCGTTCCTACTACCCCTTCTTGCTCCTAGGTGCGATGCTTCCAAGAATCAAGAGTAGTGCGCCGAACACACACACAACGCTTTCACCGGTGGGGAAATCCAGAGAATAAGACAGGATCATTCCAAGGATGCTAGCGAGAATCCCAAATGTCCACCCTAAAAAAAGGCGGGTTCTCAAACAGCTGGAGAACAGGAGTGCACAGCAGGATGGCACGACAAGGTAAGAAAAGACCAGCAGTACTCCGGCAATCTGGACAGAAGTGGACACCACAATTCCGAAAGAAGCGTAAAACAGAAAATCCCAAAGACGCACTCGAACCCCCATCGCATAAGCTTTAGATGGGTTTTGAGAAATCAGCAGAAATTTGTCACGGAAGATAAAATGAAAAACTCCAATCATGCAGTAGAGACCACTTATCTTCAAAAGTTCCTGCCAATTCACCAGCAAAATATTGCCGGAGAGGGTATGTCGAATGTGTTCGTCCCCCTCGCCGCTGCGGCTCAAGATAAGAAGCAGAAGGGCTGCAGAGACGGCATAAGTGATCCCAATGATGGCTTCCTGAGGAATGGTTTTTTTACGGGTTCTGGTGATTGAAAACAAAGCAGCTCCACCCAATGCAAAAAGTAGGGATAACCAGTAAGACTCCATACATTCTAGACTTTTATGGAGCACAAGTCCTATGCTCCCGCCAAGCACCGTCATCTGTGCCAGCGCCAAATCTACAAAAATCACTTCACGTTCTATCACATGAAATCCCAGATAGGCATAAATGCCCGTAAGAACAAAACAGGTCAAGGTTGGTAGGATCATGAATGTGAAAAAATTTTCCATAAAAACTCCTAATTAAACAGAGGAGAGCGGGAAAACTTTTGTGAACAAAAGTTTTCCCAAACCCTTTCAAAAAACTTTGATTGGGAAAGTGTAAAAAAAAATCAACTTTTATCTATAAATTTATCGTCACATCAAAGAATCAGTCAAAGTTTTGATGTTGTAGTCCAGAAGGTCAAACACCGTTTTTAATTCCGGCAGTTCTCCCACCTGCTGACAGACAGTCACCATTTGAATCCCCAGCTTTTTTGCCATTTTTTCCGCATTGCCCTGCGGGTAGAATGTGGGTTTGGCGATCACCCGAATATGATGCGCTTGAATGTACTGTTCCAGGTGCACCAGATGTTTAGGCGTCAGAGGAAATCCGGGTTTGGGCTCCACATATTCCCGAACGGAAATCCCCAAAAATTCCGTGAGGTATTCGATGTCTTTGTGGTATGAAATGATCTCTTTCCCTGAACACAGAGCAAACGATTGTTTCCATTCCGATATTTTTTTGTCTAGACGGATTAAAAAAACGTCCGCATTTTTTCTGAATTCCGTCTCGTTTTGTGGGTCTATTTCACAGAGCTTGTCACGGATCGTTCCAGCCATGATACGGATGTTTTTGGGGCTCATCCAACAATGGGGGTTCCCGAAAACATGGAGGTCTCCCAGAGAGCGATCCAGAGGTCCCTTGGGCACATCTAGGAGTGTAATCCCTTGAGAGAGATCCAAACAATCGTCTTGACCACGGAACAATTCGGGACGACCTGCTGCTTCAAGCAAAGGATCTACCCAGGTCTCAATGTCCAGTCCTGTGAACACGAACAGATCCGCTTTGGAAACTTTCCGTACATCGCTTGGTCTGGGCTGAATGAAATGCAGGTTAAATTTAGGAGAGGCCACTGCCTGTACGTCCACATGTTCTTTACCAATCTCAGTGACCAGATCAGCATAGGTGGTCGTAGTGGTGACGATTTTGAGCGATTTGGACTCTGCCTCATAAGTGTAAGAGAAAATAAGGCTTAAAAAAATAGACGTGAAATAAAATATTTTTTTCATGGGATAAAAATCTTTCTTAGTGGGTGTGCGACATCTGTATCCTCGCCGAAAGCGCATAGCCACACGGCGTTGCTATGACAAAACTTAGAGATAGCTTGGATGGTTACGTTGTAATTCATTGTTTTATACATAACCTAACACGGCGAGTGACTCATTGTAATTTGTGTTTGTGTTCACCGATGGCAAAAACGCCCTGCAACATGAGTTGATTATCTTCGCTTCCATCGCTCAACTCAAAGCGGGAAATCTGAGCACGCCATCTGGCAAATTCGCTCTGATAAAATGTTAGATAAGCCGTGTATCCCCTGTCGGAATTTTCCGGATTGTCCGCAGGATTACCGACAAGCTCCACTTTATCTAGGCGGATTCCTGCCGCCCAAAGGGAATTCAATCGAAAATCCAACACTGCATACGTGCCCCATGAAGTAAACGCATCGCCGCGGTCCACATAGAAAAATTCGCTTTGGAATTTCATGTTTTGATTTGCGTTGAAATGGTGGAGGAGGGTCAGGTCCATGCCACCGATTTTTACATTAAAATCGGAATCAGAATTGGAAGCTCCTGTCATATAACTGATCCCTAATTCTCCTGTGCTGACATCCGAAAAGTCAAAAAAGTTTTTAAGATGCGCAACTGCAGTGGGACGTCGTCTACTTTCTCCAAAGACGCTGCCGTCTTCCCCGTTTCCTCCTTCCAAAATTCCGAAGCTCACCTCGTGAGTAGATTCCAAGGGAAGATCCAAAAGTTTCACAAAGTCCACACCGGATTTGGAAAGCCCCTCCACTCCGAAATAACGTGCAATCACAAGAGGCTCGTCAACGGTATCTAAAGAATCGCGATGTTTCGCGAGGGCTTTACCAATTTTTGGTTTGAATCGCCCAATTCTAGTGGTGATATCCCAAGGGAGCCCGAAATGCGTCAGATACGCTTCTTCCACTCCGGAATCTTCAAAGTCCGAAAAGGAAAGCGCAACATCCATCCGTGAAAAAGGATCTACGTTACTACCAAACACAAGTTCCAATTCTCGGACGCTCAGGCGATCCGCACCCTCTTCATCTGCTTTCGGGGTGTCTATTTTCAACACCGTATCGACCACAACGCCCATGTCCGGATTCCATTTTCCACGCAAAGACAGTGCCTGCTGCTTTGTTGTAGATGGAAAAGGTGTTGAAACAGGTTTAGGTTCAGTCAAAGATGTTTGCGTGGATTGCTGCAGACTCGCAATTTCTTTTTGCTGATTTTGGACTATTTCCTGTAATTCCTGAACGGTGCGGATTAAGTTTTTGACTTGCTCTGTGAGCGGAGTCTCTGCAAATGCAGCGACAGGGATTGCCACTAAAAAACAGCAATAGAAAGCATAACGAAAAAACATAGCATGAACCTCTCTTTGGATTAATTTCAATGAGGAGTGCCTTGAGGTCACTCCGAACAGGATCTGCTTCCCTCTGACATTATCGTGAGGATTCGAGCATCACAGCAATGCAGTCATGGGTCAAAAGAGAAGTGCCCGTTGAGTAGTTACAGAAATTAAAACAAAGAAGGAGGGGGCCCTCGGATTGTTGGGAGAGATAGGGGTTGAAAATCGAAACGTTCAGGAAGCCATGGAGTCAAAAGTCCGAAGAACGTTAGTGTGGAATGAATACCTCCATATAAAACAGAAACGCTCCAATCCTGCAGCCCCGCCTGATAAATCGGACAAGATTGGTGATTGGCGTGAGTGTAGTCTTCTTCGTGCAGATGGGGTATAGCCACGAGAAAGCTTGCGAACAAAAAAAGAAAAATAAAAAGGAAAGAAAAAGCAAAAAGAATTTTTTTCATGTTCAAAATTTTAAGTTACACAAACTTCATCTTTGTCGTCCATCTAAAATTTCAATTTTTCAAAGGGGTGAATTTCTTCATTTTTTTCGACACAGTTACAATCACCTTTGTTCCAATTTTTTTGGCAATGCGGGCAGAGACCTTTACAGTCCTCGCTGCACAGAAGACGCATGGGAAGCGCCAGTAGAAGTTCGTCACGCACTCCTGGACTCAAATCTATGAAATCTTGACCCGTATACTCGTACAAAAATACGAGTTCGGAAAGATGTAATTCTTGAGTCGTCTTTGATAGACACCGCACACAATCGCTTTGAATCGAAGCGTCAATCGTCCCTTGCACGAGGATTTCCCCCGTTATGATCTGTGCTCGCATACGCAAAGATATAAAGATATAATGTCCACGAAAGCAATATCATCACTGGGTAACTCAAGTAAGACTGGATCAAAATCCGCCTCCAAAGTCAGACCTTGATCCTGAATGCGTTTGGTGTAAAGAATGAGGTCTGGACTCACAACATAATCCTTCTTTCACGAGAATGATAAGGCAAGGTCACTCGCCGTGACTGGTTATGTTGGGAAAAGGGAGTGGTCCCAGTTAAAGTTTTCCCCATTTCCCACTCTCGCCTCTCCCGCTCCGAACTTGCATTGTCTGTCATGAAGAATGGTTCAGATTTCCAATCCTTCGATTGGATTGATATCAATCAGCACATTCAGTTGTCTGGACAAGTCGTTCATAGTTTGGAGGAGTGAAAAAGGGGTCAAGTCTTGTTTCTTGCAACAGTGTGGATTAAAGTGTGGGTGCTATGTAGACTGAAGTCTATTGAAAAGGCAAGAAACAAGACTTGACCCCGTGGGGTGTCTATGATTTGTTCCACGATTTTGCCTTGGCAATATTCGCAGGTCTCGTTTTTCCAATAGCTCATCTCATCGCTCCTTGTCTTCATAAACTGTGATCACTCTCACTTTGCAGCCATTTGTAATTCGGCAAACAACACAGACCTGCCTTGCGTCAACAGTGGCTCCAATGATCTCATATTTTTGCTCACGACTCCAAATTCGTTAAAGACCTTCTTCCACCAATCTTCGAATACGGTCTGTGATGCTCATTTATCTTCATTTTCTCTGGGGGTACTCCCCATTGTCTAGATAAAAAAAGAGTGTTAGCCGCAAAGAAGCGCAAGATAAAGAGCCAGAATAGGACATTTCTATTGGAGATTGACAATTGTTGTATCGAGCGATATTGACAGTGAGTAATCCTTGTGGTCTGATCTACTCATGAGAAAAATCCTCTTTTTAGTCCCTGTCTTGTTCTGTCACTTTCTTTTTGCTTTAGCGCCTCAGTCTGATGTGAACAATTTACTAGTTCCTGGTGAGTCGCCCAAAAGAGGCTTTGGTCGCCCGGAGGGACAGTATTTAGAACCTACTGAACGAGGGGAAAACACCCCTAATTGGGGGCATCCCACGATTGCTGGTTTAAACGTTAGAAAAAATATCGTGGAAGCTTTAGTGAATAATCTTAATTCTTTTTCTCATGTTTGGGCTCAAGACCCAGACTTTATGGAATACAGTAGCTTCCATCAGGCATTCAAAAACATTGATCAGGAACATGAGAAAAATCAGCAGGAAAGAATGCGTCTTGAATTGGCCGATAGAATTTATGATTTCATCGAAACAAAAAATCATGGCACTTTTTACGCCCACAAAGACATGAACGGGAACATTTTAGCTGTCACTGGATACATCCGTCGAGAAAAAATGGAAGAAGTTCATTATGATCTCATTCCTCTCATAATCTCAGAAGATTTTCTTAAGGAGGAATATCAAAAAAAAACAATTGAAAAGGAAATCTATATTCTTGCACAAAGCATTTTTGGGCTGATCCTAGAGGACATTTCTCTGGCCTCAGTTTATATGGAATCTGAAGGGAAATCGATTCGGATCCATTATACAAACAATCAGTGTTCTCCGGGCTGGCTTTTTTGGGATAATTTTTCAAAACATCTGAAATTGGAGGTTCAGAGGGAAATTTTAAAGCCTTCCAAACACTCTCTGTATCCGTCTCCTCAATATTCTTTAGAATTCATACGAGAAACTGAAAGTATCAACAAATTCCTTAATACGAGCGAAGAAGAATTGAACAAAAAATCCGTCCGTCCATTGTTTCTCATGCAGCCAGAAAACGTGTCTGGAATTGGTTCTATAGTGCGCATTTACAATTTTAAACAGTCTCCCAACCATTATAGAGATAAGATTTTCGCTCTAGTGTTTGCTCCAACTTCCATCGCTTTGCATATAGAGCAGCAATCCACTAACATCCTAGGAAAATTGGAAGAAAATACTATCACTTTTAAAGGGCTTCAATCAGAATCCGAACGTTTCACAATTTTCATAGATTCCCACGAAAACCGTTCTGGTTTTTATGCTCAGGTTATAGCCAATTACAATAGTATGTTTGAATCTGGGAACTTATCCAAGCGTGCTTTGAGAGCGCTTATGATGCCGCATTATTACATTGCTAAGTTGAGACGCTTTGGATTGTCCCCAAAAATCATGGCTGACCCCGCAAAAAACTCTTGGATTACTGCCGAAGTACAGAGGCGTGTTGCTAAATTGAAAATATCTTCGGATGACCAGAAATTACTTATTGAAAGTTTTAATAAAATCTACTTCGAAACAGCTCAAACTGCATCTGATAACTCCATCGAAGAATTGGAGATCTTGACTTTGCAAACGCTTGACCCCGTAGAAAAGAATCAAGCAATTCTTGCAAAAACATCGGTTTCGGAGTTTGTTAAAAAACATCTCACAAACTCAGACGGTACTCCTCGTTATTCCAATTTGGTCATAGCTCCAGCGAAAGGAGGGCCTCCTTCAAAGGATCACCCTCACGGTACAGGAGATTGGGAGGCATTGTACACACTGTTTACAGAACGAGGCAATGAATGGCACCCGATCTTGACGGAAGCACAAAAGGTGTGGGATCAGATGCGAGAGGATTCTGATTTGGTAGACCCTGCAGTCTCGAAATTCATGGAAGAAGTTCACTATACGGGTTCGTATCCAGATGTAATTTTGAATCTGCTGGAGTACCTATTTCATCCGAAGCAACCCGGAGTATCTGCAGGCCCATCGTTGATGGTTATCAGAAATGGATTGGAAGTATTGGCCGCAGTAGCTGTCGAGATAGGGAAGCCTTATCCACCAGAAATTAAAAAATTATTGGAAGATGATGGATTCGACACCAGTTACACTCCTGACTATATTAGTTCTATGGTTGCCAGCAAAAAAGCCAAAGGAATGGGAGCTCTACTTGTCAATCTTATCAATGCTCTACTCATGAGGTCTGGAAATCCTTACCTGGCCTTGATATCCATGGTTCCGGGGCAAGAAGGTAACCGTTCTTCGCTCAATCTATTGAACCGTTTAAACATCACTCCGTCGCAGGTGCCTATGGGAACACCTTTTTCTCAACAAATTTACGCACCAATCATAAAAATTCAAAAAGCCGATGAAATAAACGAGACTGAGTTCAAAAATACTTTATCCAATTTATTTGATTTGGGAATTTATTTAGCTACAGATTTAAAAGATGAGAAATACTGGGTAGCTATCCAATACGGCACATATGAAGACTGGAAAAATTCGAAACTGATCATAGAGAACAAATATAGACCATATTTGGAAGAAACACAAGCAACAAGTCCCAAAAATTTTCGTTTAGTCCCGAATCTATTTCATTTAAATCATGAGAATAGAGATAGCGTGCTTAAGGTCTATCCTCCAGAGCAAATGATACTCCAAGTGAATATGGATCCCAAGGAAGTGTGGATGCAATGGCCTAAGGCTTCCCCAGAAACTTATTATGCACTTTGGTGGGAGACAACCCTTTTAGAAAAAGTCTTGAGAGATTCTTTAGTCCATGGAATCAAAGAGGCAGTTGGAGAAGGAGATTTTATGTTAAGCGGAGAAAACCGTGTTCGATACGTATTGACCCAAGTGCTTCCCAGGATACAAGAGGAAATAAATAAAAAATTAGGGGTGTCTCCCCTCCTCCTTCTTCCTGCTCCCGATAACCAGATTGACAAAGCTGCTTGAGGATTAAACGACATGACTAATACAAAGCCTCAGGCGCTACAAAAGATTCTTACCTTTCTGCTTATCTTGTGTGTCGTGAGTTTATCGTTTGACTCTGTGGGTGCAAAATCTAAGACAGATTCTTCGTCTAGCATGCTTGCGCCTAAAACGGTTCTCATTACTGTTAAATCCCAAAAATCTCCACCCGAATTTTGGAAACAGTATCTCAAAAATCGTTGGAAAGTTATAGCAGCCATGATCATTGGATCCGCTGCGCTTTCAGGTATCGTGAATACAGAGTTGTTAGATGGTATATTCCACCATCAAGATGTCTCCGTAGAGATGGTCAAAGGAACCCTCACAGTGGCAGGTGCAGTATCTTTATTTTATCAGGGAGCCAAAGAGCAGCAAATATTTAAAGAAAAAAACTTCCAAGCTTTTGAAAAGGCTGAAAATCGTCTTGAATTAAAAGCGCTTTTTCCTACTTTGGTTTTTACCCGCCTCTTGAGTTATTTGTGGCTAACCCATTGGATAGCGCCTCTTTCTTCGCAAGCAATGACCATCACTTTAGGAACATTGGTCATTTCTCCGTGGATCGTGGTCGCTTGGATCGCGATTTTAATACCTGTATCTTACTATTTTGCAAATAATAAAAACTATTTTGTGAGCAATTTTCCGACCTTACAATGGATACTTCCACTAGCTCTTGTTGTCCCTTTATTTTTAACGCTTGGATCGAATATTGGAATCATTCCCGCGCTTTCTCAAGTTAATGGAATTCCACTGACTTTTTCCCAAGTTGGAGTACAGACAATTCTAGATTTAACCGTTTTTACAATTCCCTATCTTGCGCTTTCTGTTTTCGTGCTGGATTTTTTTAAATGGGCACAGACTCCCACTGCGAATCGTATTTCATGGAAAGAGTTTTCTAAAAACATCAAAAGCTATTTTGTGGGACCCTCTGAATCCGAGAAAACACGCAAAATCTTAGATATTCCGTTTGTATTCGCAATCTTATCCTTTTGGTTGTTCAGCGTACCTATTGTTTATCTTTTATTTCTCTATTTTGATGGAATCTTCCTATTCATCATGTTTTCCATAGTAGAAGCCTTGCTTTCCCCTCTTTACACTTATTTGATCACCATACCCCGTGAACTTAGTAATCCTGTAGATTTTATTATTGAAAAAGATAAAACATCCCACATCATTAAAGAGATAGGGAAGGCGTTTGATGAATTTAAAATTCATATCGATTTTATTAAAAACTCTCATCCAAACTTACGAGAAGTGGATCAAAAAATAAAAGCAGATCGAGAATCTGAAATGCTCAGTTACTTTAACAAAGTTAAATCGAATCTAGAAAATTTATCTCGACTTTCAAAAGAAACTCAAATCCAAGTGCAAGAATCTTTTTTTAATAAATGGGTAGAGCTTGTGAATGACAAGTACCGATATAAACCAGTGCAAATTTTCATTTCTTTGCTCGCAGAATATATGGAAAAAAATGATATTTTCTCTAAAGATGCGCGTAAAAAGATGCAGGATTCTTTACAGCTTATTCATTATCGAAATCCTTATATCTTTTTAGATATATTAAAAACAACTGACTTGACAAGCGATGAGTATCGAGATGCTTTCTTCATTTTGGCTCAAAGCCGTCGTATTGATATGTTGCCTCTCCTTTTGCAAATATGGAATGATTTTCCCCCTTCTGATTTACGTCGGCAGGATATTGAATTTTTATTTCTTGAAATTCCCCAATGGGAAATTACGGAGAAATCGAATGGCCCCACTACCATTGAAATTCGTCGTACCACATACTCTGATCGTTATCGGGAGACCATTGATCCTTTGATTTTTGAACTCGTTAAAGCTCTTTATCAAAAGGGTATTCCAGAAATTCGATCTTTATCTGTCGCTTCTTCCAATGGCTTGGTGGATATAGAAACATTTCAAGGATTTGAAAAATTCAAGAAAAATGCAGGAATACCCGAAGCGATATTATCATTGAAACCCAGTGACTTGAGAACACGTTTTCATCTACTCCAAGAACGAAAAACTGGCAATTATTATACTTTAAAATCCAATGGAGAAATAATTGCTGGATATCAAAAACAAGTAGATCAAAGCTATATTCAAATCAAGCAGGATGATAAAGTGAGACACATCGTTCAAGGCGCACTTACTGCCTTCACTGCCTTCACAAAAAATATTTCTATTTCAACCCTACTTAATGACCCAAAATTAAATTTAGAAAATCAAAGCTTTCACATTCAATCAGTCTCGTTAATGCATCCGGAAGTGCAAAACACATTAGAAACTGCTGAAGAATTAAACTTTTTCGAACTGCCTGATACTTTACATCTCTCCCATTTGATTATTGCCCGTGGAATTGTTGCTTATGAACCAGGAACTGGTTATTGGGATGTAAAAATGGCCCGTCAAATTTTGGCTAATTTGGGGAACAAGCTCGAGGATGGAGGATATTTAATTGTTGCAGCAGGTGCATTTAGCAAAACAGAATCGGAAATGTTTGATGTGTACCAAAAAGAAGGAGACATTCTGAAAGCCCTGAGTTTTGAAGATATCAAACTTTTATTGAAAACCCATCCACTCCTTCAGGAAAATCCAAATTTCGGAAATATCACGGACCGATTACTTTCTGGATTTGGATATTACCAAGGTCCTCCAGATCAAATTGTTTCAGAAGATGTGTTAGACTGGGAAGCATTAAAAGAGATAATTTCCCAAGGTCCTCCAGATCAAATTGTTTCAGAAGATGTGTTAGACTGGGAAGCATTAAAAGAGATAATTTCCCAAAAAATTCTGAATCATAACGAAATTTTGATAGCGCTGAATAAACTGGTTCTATCAGATCAGACGGACATTTGGAGTAAGATTACCTCGCTCCAGAACGTAACCAAAGGAGCATTCAAAAAAATCGGTCTTTATGCCCACACAATTCTCAAAGGACAGGAACCCGTTGGACCTACGCTCTCTCTAAAAAGCTCTGCTTATACCGATCCTTTCTCAAACAATGAAGATATTCGGAAAGCTGCATGAACGAAATCAAATTTTGATTCCGAATCGCAAAGTGTAGTTTCTTCCGGGACCGATGAGTTCTCGCTTAACGCCATAATAAGGTTGAGCAAACACGAATTGTTCGTCTAGGATATCGTGAACACTGAATGTGATGCTGAAATCTTGTCCATTTCCAGCACTTTTATATTGAATGTTTGCATTCCATAAAAAAGTTTCGTCCAATGGCAATGAAACGATATCCAAACTCTGCTGAGATTCCCTCTTTCCAATATAATTAAGCGTAGATCCTAAAAAAACATTCTGAGTCAATTGGTAATTGATTCCCCCATTCACGTTATGATTTGGAAAGCTTAAAAATTGATCTTCATCGGTTGTCAAAAAAGCTCCATCTGTATTTCCTACGGGGTCATTGTAGGAATATTTGAGATAATAATACAGGGTCTCAAATTCAAAAAGCAATTCTGATTCAAATCCATTCGAGCTCAGTTTATCTAAATTTACATATCCCAACCCTGTAGGAGTAACCGTTGAAACGCCGAAAATTATCGGGGTATCAATTTGAATTTTGAAAATATTGGATTTGAGTTTTATGTGATTTGAAAGTTTATATTCTGCTTCAATCTCATAAGTTTTTGCTTCTTCAGCTTCCAAATTCGGATTTCCAAAATCAATAGAGCCAATATTTTCAAGCATGGGCTCCTTAAAACTTTCTCCATACAGAATCTTGAGATTGTATTGTTCATCGCCGAAAGTAATACCGGCTCTAGGACTGAGCGAATTTCCAAACTGCTCATGATTATCGTATCGAACGCCTACGGTGAATGAACTTGTTTCCCATTTGAAAGTATCTTGAATATAGGCAGCCCATTTATTTAAAGAAAATTCATCTGTGATTTCCAAAGTGTCGAAATCACGATACCGACCAGATGAATTATTGCTATCTGTTCCCTGAATAGTTGAGCGCACATACTCGGAACCGAAAACTAAGTTATTATTTTCAGAGAAACTCATGATTGCATCCACGAAAAGCTTATTTTCCTCGGCATGACGATCAAGATCTCTCGGTTCAAGTGGAAACTGTATCCCTTTATTGATGTCAACCTCATCCCACTGAAAATTATATCCTGGGGTGATTTTAAAGTTTTCATTCACAGAAAAATCATTTTTGAATTGAGTAGCCCACTGAAGATTGTCCCATTCTTCAGAAGGATCATAAGCGGAAAAAAAACCATCCGGCGCAAAATTTTTATGCGTATTTACGAACGTATTGACTTGAAAATCTTTATAGTGTCCTTGACCAACAAATGAAAATAGGTCCCTATCAATATCATTGCCATTAATTTTAAGTGTGGTTCCTAAAATATCGGAGTGTTCTCCGCGAGCCCAATCATTCAGTTTGTATCCAAAATGAAGCGCATAGTCCCAATCTTGCCCGCTTTTTCCAAAACTACCCTCTATTCCTTTTTGGTTCAATTCTTTCCCTTCAAAGGTTCCGACATGAGCCTCTACATCTCCTCCACCAATATCTGCTCCGTTTTTTGTGATGATATTCACAACGGCCACTTCAGCCATACCGCCGTAAATTGCTGAACCAGGGCCTCGAACAATTTCAATGCGTTTGATTCCATGCAGGGAAAAACGATTCCCAACATTAAGTAATCCAAACACAATGTCATTCTGCCTTTGACCATTGATCATGAAGAGCGCTCGCGATTCAAATATCCAGATTCCTCGAAGTGAAACACCCAAAAGCGAGTCAATATCCGCTCCAAAATTAAAGCCCGGCACAGTTCGGAGTACGTCAATTAAATCCCTGGCTCCCATATCTTTGATTTCCTGCTCCGTGATCACAGAAATAATGTTTGGTACCCGTGTAGCTTTTTCTTCGAATCGTGTAGATACAGTAACTTCCGGTACATCCATGAAAAGCAGCATTTCCAAGCCTTCGTCATTCTCGGTCTGCAGTCTTTCTTCAGCGCCTGTGGCAGCAAAAGCAACCACGACAGAAAGCAGGATCAAAGTTAAAACAATCGAGAGGTATCGGGAAAGTTTGTGCTTCATTACATTAGCCTCCTTTGAGATTATATTTTTGAAAATAATTGGAAAACCCTATCGAAAAAGAAAAAGTTTGCCAAGTTCTGAATTCGGAAAAATGAAGTCCAGACAGTAGAGCCTCTTGCAAAAGTCTTAAAGTAACTACTCAGGTTGTTTAGGCTGTAGGTTATTAGTATTGCTGCCACTTCGTCGGTCAGTTCAAACGCTCGGAGCTTCGTATGGTTACGATTCCCACCTAACAGCCTACAGCCTATCCCGCTACAGTCTATCCACCTGTTTTGTAAGAGGCTCATCTGAAAGAAGAGAAAACACTGTGAAGGACTACTATTTAAATGTTGGGAACGGGAAAATTTCCCCAGTTAAAGTTTTTTGAAAGGGGTTGGGAAAACTTTTGTTCACAAAAGTTTTCCCGATTTCTCCTCCTCTTCCTCCTTCCCTCTCTCCCTCCCCGGAAACTTTTGAAAATAGGCTTCTACTGCATTGATTCCATCCACTGCGGCAGAAGTGATCCCACCGGCATAGCCCGCGCCTTCGGCGAGGGGGTAGAGTCCTTCTGTGTTCACACTTTCATAGGTTTGTTTGTTGCGTAAAATTCGTATGGGGGAAGAAGTGCGGCTTTCAATGGCAACCAAGATCGCATCTTTGTGACAGATGCCTGGCATTTTCTGATTGAATATTTTAAGGCCCTCTGTGAGTGCCCTGTTGACCATGGGAGGAAAAATCTCAAATAAGTTGATGGGCACAAGAGGATTGGGAGAACTGCTTGCAGGCAAATTTTTAGAAGTTTTCCTGTCCAAATAATCCAAAAGTTTCATGGCAGGAAGACGATAAGAACTTCCATCCGGATTAGCTGCGCGGGCAAAAGCTTGTTCCAATTGTTTTTGAAATTGGACACCTTTGAAAATGGGATCTCCCGAAATGTCTTGATCGTCAATGTTCACAACCACACCCGCGTTGGAAAATGGACCGTTCTTAGCAGAATTCGACATGCCATTACACACGATAGCTCCGTCTTCGGTAGACGAATTCAGGATGTACCCTCCAGGACACATGCAAAATGAGTAAACACTGCGTTGATCCTGCTCTTCCCAAGCGCCTGCGACTTTATTGGTGTGTACTAACTTGTAAGTCGCAAAACCAAGGGCTTTGTCGGTAGCAAGATGACCATACTGAATTTGATTGATGAGCGCCGAAGGGTGTTCCATGCGTACACCCAGAGCAAAAGGTTTAAATTGCATGCTGACTTTATGCTGATGAAGAAAATCATACACCCTGCGTTTGCTGTGTCCCACAGCAAGAAATAAAGTATCCGTCTCCATGTTGCCGCGCGAAGTCACAATGCCCGCTATCTTCCGGTCATGCAAAACCAAATCCAGACATTCCGTGTGGTACTGAATATCAACACCTTGCTGTTGCAACCAATCTAAAAGTTTCTCAATCACTTCTCTAATTTTGTTGGATCCAAGATGGGGATTGGCTTCATAACGGATGGAAGGATTTCCTCCAAAACGGATGAATACCTCCATCACAAAAGGAATATAAGAAGATTTGATGCGCGTGAGGAGCTTTCCA
>Ga0213870_1000757_pt1 | contig 15041 bp, 42 predicted proteins | sample WICALVC2017_Meta_FD_160119 | JGI IMG/M metagenome (GOLD analysis project Ga0213870, IMG submission 160119) | Freshwater microbial communities from subterranean cave lake in Wind Cave National Park, South Dakota, United States - WICALVC2017 | ecosystem: Environmental > Aquatic > Deep subsurface >... | reverse complement strand
CCCCTCGTCCATCTCACGATGTAGCCACACCGGCCCAAATACCGTCTTCCCCCCCTGCGTAGATGCCTGCACCGCCACAAACCTCGCCTTGCTTTTCCATGCCTGCGCCTGCCCCGGATGCAGGTTCACCCGCAACTCCCCCTCTGCGGTCATTTCACGAAACTGAGGCCCTTTTACCTTCGTCGTCATTACTCTTTCCTCTGCCCTCGGGCCATCCTCCCAAGAACCCGATAGTACACCTCAGATACTATCAGCACTAGCAATCGGATCACCCCGACTTGTCGGGGCCGTTGCTCAGCGTTGGCGCCTCTCTTACGCCAGCAGAAGCTTTGCACCCTAAAAACCTGGCTACGCATACCACTTGTCCGCACTACGAAATATGTCGCAGCCCGCCCCATACCCCAGACTCTCCAATACTTCCAGCATCAGCTCGTCTGCCCTTTCGTGACCCGCTTTTGGGTCCTGGAAGTCCCACTCACCCTTCATGGCCATGTACTGGTCTTGCTTGCCCAAGGCAGCCATCATGTCACGAAATTGGGCCGGGGTTAGTGCTTGCTCAGTCATTGTCGTCCTCTATAAACGTTTTACCCCTCAAAAACCTGCGGGGTTCAGGCGTACCACCTGATCTGTTTCCTTATTAAATCAACCCCTGCCCCATACCCTAACCCTATCAGAACCTCCTCCATGAGTCGGTCTGTCTCGCCGTGACTGTGCTCAGGGTCGCTGGCCCAGTTTCTGCCCCAGGGTCCTTCTAATTCTAGAACCCGCTCTAAAAACCGCTCCGGCGTCATCGCCGTTTGGCTTCCAGTTAGTTCTGTCATCGTAACTACTCCTTGAAGATTTGGGGGTCAAAAACCTGCGCTACTGGTACTTCACTACATGCACGAAGACGTGGGCAGAACCAAGGAAAAGATCGCCTTCGTTTTCTAACATCAGCATGTGCTCTATTTTCTCTACTTTACACCAGCCTTCCCAGTCCTTTTCTGCCCATGGTGCCCTTTTTAGTTTGATTAGCTCTCCTTCCCGGGGAACTACCCTTACCCAGCAACTGCCCAGGACTGTTCTGAAATTGTCGCTCCCAGGGCGCAGAAGATATATCTGTGTCAGACCTTTTCTCTCGGCCCACCGCTGTAACTGCTCCATTCGTAGGAAAGCAGCGCGTTTCGCTCTCGCCACCCTGGTTGCAACCTTCTCGTCTGTGTCAAGGGAAGACATTTTGCACCTCAAAAACCTGTGAGACTAAACCGCCGCCTCCATCTCCCCCTTGCCTGTATAAATCCAATTCAAGTAGTTCGCAACCAATCCCTCTGCCCAAGACGGGCAGCCTGGTTCCAAGAAAACGAAGATATCCTTTTCTGCAGGAAGAACTCCCTTTATCCCAAAGACTTTCAACTGCCGCTCCACTGCTCGATGCTCTTTCTGTGCTTCAGCAGGGTCTTCTTTCTTCGTTTGAAAACCTATTATAAGCCATAACTCAGGATGCCCAGGAATGTTCGCTGCGATAATCGGATGCGGTCCAATGAGCATGTCGCCCTTCATTGGCTTCCTTTGCATGATGTGTTTAGTTATGAAGGTTACAAAATCCTTGGAACCAGCCATGACAATAATCCAGTTGTCTTTGTTGGCTAGTCTCGCCCCCAATAAGCCCCGTAGATATCCTGAGTCTGTGTCAGATGCTACTGGCTTCAACTTTTACCCCCCAAAAACCTGTTCGGGGACTCCAAGCTATGGGCCAGCCCCGCCTAAGCCATGCCGGGTGGGGGTAGGGGGGCCTGCTGTGTAGCGCCGCTCCGCCACCAGGTACAGCGGTCTGATGCCATTACCCAGACTGCCACCATTCCCGGTGGCGATACTCGCACTGGTTTCATATCTGTGGTGGTTCGCTCCATCATAGGGCTAGGATGCCTCGGAGTATCAGCGTTAACACAAATGTCACGAGTCCGGTCAGCAGTGCAGATACCAGCGTAGTTCGCACTAGTCCCATTTTGTCAACCCCAGCTAGGAGTGGCTACGTATTCCATCCATACGGATAACCTGCATCCAGGCGGTGGGGGTCTGCTAACTTTCCGTTATATAACCGCCAGAACTCCTCCAGGAGCATCACCCCTGATGGAGGGAACTTGTCTACTAATCTGAACGCATACCATGACAGACTGGCATGGGCGTCACAGATATAGCTCAGGTCGTCGGAACACTTACAGTAGTTCGGTAGCATTATGTCAACTCCAGCTACTAGTTAGACAGGTGGGAAAGGGGGTGGGCATCCCCACCAGCGCAGCCACCACTTGGCAGATACCAACGAGGGTAATGTTTCCCCCAGGGCCACCTCGACGACCTGGCATCTCTAAATCCGGGCTTGCGCCACCTCCAAATGAGCCTCATCTGCTCTCCTCCCTTACATTCTCAACTCCACCTATGGGTTAGCCTTGAGTCCTTGGCATCCGTGGAACCCCCGGAGCCAGCTATCATACCAATTTGTCCTTCTCTGAGCCTGACGGTTATCGTGATGCGTTGGAGCAGTGCGTGGCAGCTCCCGTCGCCGGATAACCTTGCGGCGGTTGTTTTCCTCTGGTGTCACCGGCTCTAGATGCCAAGGATACACACATAGCGTATTCCGGCAGAGATGGTCAAGGTGCTTACCCTCTGGAATACTACCCCAAAGCAGCAGATATGACAGCCGGTGAGCACGCCAGGAGCTCCCTTGCCATGAAGCCTTCCCGTACCCTTTATCAACTGGGCCTTGCCATATCCAGCAGTCATTGATTTGGTCCTTCGCCACCTGAGACCAGAACGCTGCTTCCACTGACAAGTTAGCCGGTCGTCTCATCTTCCCTTTCGTCACCAGCCGGCAGCACCTCATACGCGGCCTCGGTGATCCTGGGCCTGCCTTGGGGGTCCTGGCCCTCGTGCAGCACGATCACCACCCTGGTTATCGGCACCTGGGGAGTCTCACGAGCCTTGTCGGAGAGCAGGCCGGTAGCCCTACCGATGATCTCCAATGCGCCATTGGCAGACCCCAACTGTTTGTGAGCACGGGATAGCTGCAGATTCACCACCGCCTGAGATACGAGCTGGTCCAAGTTCCACGCCTGAGCACTCACCATTGCCTTCTGGTACTGGCCCTTAAGCTCCTGAATTCTTGCGGCGACCTCAGGGAGGGCAGCGATGCGTGAAGCCTCCTCGTAATGAGTAGCGGGGCTAGCATCGGGGAAGACGTCATGGGTCTGGCGATAAGCCTCAATCTGAGAAATGGGAGGAGAGGCGGCGAGGAGTTGGGCGAAGGCTTCTCTTTTCGGTGTGAGCGCCATGGAGGGATAATAGCACGGATGAGATGAGGAGGGCAATGGTGGGGGGGTGTTACGTAACCTCTGGGGGTCCAGGGGGCTTCCCCCTGGCCATAGCGGAGCGCCGAAATTCTTTTTCTTCTAACCCCCTAACCCCCTTTCAAAAGGGGGGAAAGGAGCTAAGGGGCCGCTCGTCCTGTCCCCACCCCCTCACGCAATTCCAGGCCCTGCTGGTTCGGGCCGGGTCACAGACACGATGAATCTTACAGCCAAGGGAAGGTGCAAGATTGGCAATCTTGCAGCAAGATTCATGACCCCATTAACTCTGCCTCTTCTAGTACCTTAGCTTCCGGTCTCCAACCGGGTTAATGTCCCTCCCTGTTGCGAGGGTGACAAAGGCTTACTATGAAGGGTGCTAATGGGCGATGGACACATCACCACGGCGCGGCTTATCCCAGACGTAAGACTTACATTTGGGGCAGACTTTAGGGCGAACGCCCAGGTCCTTGTACCGGGGCAGCCACACCCAGCCGCACCGCAAGCACTCATTAGCCTGTACTGTCACCGTACCCATGCCAGATATAATACCAGATGGATTTAGAAAAGTCAACCCTAGGGGTATTGACAATACCTTACCTCTGTGGTAATATATCTGTAGTGCGTAGGTAGCTGGGGCGGCTGAGACAACGGCCCAGCAAAGAGAACGCAGAGCCACAGTAAAGGAGAGGAGGTAAGGCGATGATAAAGCTAGACTGGATGACAGGATTCAGAGAATCGAGGCGGCGGGAGTTAGAGGCACACTTGGCAAGTGGGGGGCGGGTACAGGAAACTATGGGTCCGCCAAGTAGGCCACTAGTGCTGATATGGCCGGAGTGTTCACCATTCCTAGCTGAGTACAATACCCCTGCGTGCCTAGCCCGCCACATCGAGAATCGAGAATATGGGCTGCGCTTTAGGGCGGACCTTATCTAACGCTGAGCACCCCTTCGGGGGTAAAGCGGCAGGCCGGTTGCAAGCCCGGCCAATAGAGGCGAGGAGGTAAGGCGATGACTTGCGGGATATGCGGAACAGCGATGACCAGAGGAATTCGGGACTACCCCCAACGGGAGCAGCTTGACCGCCATATGTGGGTTGCTCACCGGCTCAACGCCTACATCGTCAAGGGTAAACGTGCTGGATATGTTAAGTTCGTCCCGGAGACTAACAACTAGGCGAAACTCCCTTCGGGGAGTCTGCCGGAGCTGGCCACCCGGCACCGATGAGCTAGGCCGAGGAGGTAAGACGATGGGGACCATCCAGGACTTTGCCCAGCAGGTACAACAAGCGCATTACGCCTATATCCAAAAGCTGGCGCCGGGGCTTTACGCTATCCCGGACTATATGGAGCTCCAGGAAAAGGTTACGGTTAAGCCAGGCGTCAAATATACCAAGGTCGATGTTGGGACCAGCGGCCGTTTCATGGTAGTCAACGCCACTGGTGAAATCTATGGAATCAAAGCCTATGGGGTGATCCACCGTGGGCACTACTTCGGCACCCTGGACAACCCCAACCCAAGTACATTCACCCGATAAGCGCAGTAGCCCGCAGGCCCACTAGGGCCAGGGCAGAGGAGAATACAATGGCGAAGCAATGGTGGCGAATCGACAAACAAGACGGTGCGGAAGAACCACTCACGCTTGAACAAGTCAGCAAGGCAGCCGCAGCATATTACAAAGACGCTCACCTTGCGATGTCTTGTGGAACGTTCCAGACCCCATTCGCAATCTACGAGTACAAGGATGTTCCAGAGGGCACCACCACAGACTTTTAGCCCGCAGGCCCACTAGGGCCAGGGCAGGAGGAGGCGACCACCCATGACACCAGCAGAGGCGCAGGCAAGGTTGCTGGCCTTGGACACTTTTATCGGCTCATTTGACTTTGATCGTAACCGTGACCACCCGATATTCCTCCTCAAAGAGTGGGAATATAAGATGATGCTGCTCTGGGCTTTGGCCGACATAGCGGGCAGCCTACGAAGCATCGAAGCAGCCAGCCCCCAGGCCCAGTAAGCCGGGGAAGGAGGGAGAACATGAAAACAATTTGGAAGTTCCCGATACCATTCCCCGCAGGCACCCTTAGTATGCCAGCAAAGGCAAGGATTGTGTCTGTTCAGATGCAAGGTGAGATACCAACCCTTTGGGCAGAAGTTAATACAGATGCCCCTATCGAGAAGCGGGAGTTTGTAATTTATGGCACAGGACACCATCAAGACGGAGGGCATTACGTCGGAACCTTCCAAAGTCCACCTTTTGTTTGGCATCTCTATGAAATTACCACCAGCCCGCAGGCCCGGTAGGGCCGGGGCACAGCAAGGAGAGAAGCCATGGAAACCCTAATTCAATACAAGTGTGGACATACGCAGTCCTATCTAAGCGGGACTCCCCAGATCATGGATGACTACAAGCAAAAGGCTAAATCGGAACTGTGCCCCGCCTGTGACGAGCAGGCCGCAGAGGAACGGGCTACGTTTGAGGACCCGCAGGCCCAAGGGCCAGGGCAGAGGAGATGAGACAATGGATAGGTGTCGAAAACACGGGAAGAGAACCATTGGTGGATGTGCTGTTCATGCTTGCAGTATGTGCTGCTTAGAAGCCAACCCGGACTGGAAAGTCCAGGGATTCGTGACTTGCGTAAAAGAACATAGCCCGCAGGCCAGGGGCCAGGGCTGAAGGAGGAGTATGGACGGCTTTTGGTCTATTGGAGAGAAGGAGGCATACCAATCCGGAGTTGACTACAGGAATGGCAGCAGACCGATACGCGTAGTGGCCAAATACGAACAAGAGAGCAGCCTGGCCTTTGTTGTGGTCAAAATCCCTGGTGGTCATCACTGGGCTGGAATAGGAATGGACCAGCTATCCCACCCAGGCGAATATCATGTACTCCAAATCCTAGAAGAAACGCAACCTGGAATCTACAGGTGCAAAGACCTTATGATGTTCCCACTCAGAAATTAGCCCGCAGGCCGAGGGCCAGGGTAGAGGAGGAGATATGTATTATGACAAGGACGGGACCCCGCTCGAATTGATGGAGTGGGCGAGAAAGGTTGAAAACCTTACATATAAGAGAGTGGACAAAACAACCCTGCCCGATGGGAAATGGGTCTCCACTGTCTGGCTCGGCCTAGACCACCAATTTGGCGGCGGTCCGCCGTTGATATTCGAGACGAGGGTCTTTTCGTCTGAGGAAGACCTGAGCGAGTTGGAAACAGACCGCTATAGCACCCTAGCGGAGGCCCAAGAGGGCCATAAGAATATGGTAGCTAGGTATTCCCCAGCCAGCTCGTAACCACACAACAGGGCCACCAGCGCCCCGATGCCACATCGGGGTGGCCCCCGACCAACAGGGAGGCCCTTGACAGTGTGTGTATGCGTGTGTTATATATTCCTACAGGGGAACGAGGAGGATAACACTTATGACAAGCACAACCACATTAAAGCCAAAGTGTCCTCAGTGTGGCAGTCAGCAAATCCTACATCGTTCAACCGATGACTCATACAGATGTCGGGTCTGCGGACACTGCTGGCCGAGAACGTAACTAAGGGAGGCTTCATAATGGCACGACGCACCAATGCTGACCTGGCCTTTGACGACGCCCGCCTACGCATCGCCACCGAAGCCCTCCGCCAACCAGAGTATGCCCGCGTGTTCTGGCACTTCGACGCCGACGCCTGGGCCATCGAGTGCCGGGCTTGCGGCACGTCGCCACGGGTCGCTACCAAGGAGGGTTATCATCTCACCGACAAGGCCATCAAGGAGATTCTGACTACCGTGGTGGTTCGACATAATCACGAAAAGCACGGAGGCAGTTACCGTGCAGATTCGTAAAGATTTCAGGTATCACGACATGAAAGGCTGGGCCGAACGGGTCGCCAGGGGGATGCCGGGCGTCGTTGCGACCGGCAGCCTTGGAGACTATCGCCTGTCGGTATGGCAAGAGAACGACACACTGAAATACCATAATTTCTACTTCAGAGATCAGGACAAATGACCACCATTGAAACGCCCCTAAGCCAGGCCGAAATCAAATGCGAGAACTGCGACCGGGTGATCCTGGACTGGGATGACTGGTTCGGGGGGCCGTGCCCTAGCGACCAGGCCACCGGACACTCCCTTGCCTGGCCCCAGATAATGCTGCTGAAGTTCAGATTGGAGGAGACGAAATGACCACCGACAAGGCACTCGTTGCGATAGCCCCACCCACCTCAGACGGACAGTTGGCTCCCTACGAGAGGGCAGGTGATGTGATTGCCCGTGCTACTGAGTGGGCCAATGCCCTCATGGATGTAGTAGAAAAGAAAAGGCTCTACGCGATGATCAATGGCAAGAAGCACCTGGAGGCCGAAGCCTGGGAACTAATCATGGCCTTTGACCATGCTGGCCCCCAAATCGAATGGGTCCGTCCCATGGAAAATTCAGAGGGTATAGTACTGGGCTACTTGGCCCAGGTCAACATCGTAAAAGAGGGGAAGATAAAGGCTAGTGCCATCATGCCATGCGGATTCGACGACTTTCCTTGCCGAGGGAAGGATGGCACAGCGCGGGTTAAAGCCGCTATGAGCGCAGCACAGACTTGGGCCATGGCTAAAGCCTGCCGTCTCTGTTACTCCCCCGTAGCGGTCCTGGCGGGTTATGCCCCCACACCAGCGGAGGAAATGCAGCACGGCTCGGCTCCGCCTATTAGGACGCCAGCCGCCACTCGGCCCAGGCCAGGAACGGAACCCTCCCATTGCACCCTCCACGATAACATCCGCCTGGGGCTAACCCCAGACAAGCGGCGGGGCCATAGACTCAAGGACGGTACGTTCTGCTATGGCGTAGTGCCCGAAGCCCCCGTGGAGCCTGAAGCTCAAGAAGCACCAGCAATGCCAGACTTTCCCGATACACCGCTGGGCACACTACAGCGGGAGGTGAACCAAGAGGATATGGCGTGGACCATCTTTGAGGACCACGTCCTGAAAATGACCTGGGCGGAATGGGTACGGTTGGGCGGCACAGTTGATACCGCCCGCAAACGGTGGGCGACCTGGAAGAAACAGCAGGAGGCCCAGCAATGACGACTCAGCAACCGACTGAAAGGACAAGTATCTACGGAACGTTGACCTTCCCAGGGCACATAACAGATGAGCGACTCGCTGACGAGATCGCCCACTGGGACGCCGTTATTGCCGTCCTACAAAAGGAGCGTGGGGAGAAAGATGCCAGACCAACTTGAACCGATGCCGCCCTACGATGCCTGTTCGCCACTACATCGCCACGATAAAGTAACGTACTTCCTTGGCGATGATTGTTCTGGTGGACACATGGACGAAGAAGTGGTATTCCATGCTTTGATAGCGCAAGACTTACCTGCCGAGAAAGCTCGTGCATTAATACGGCGTATCAAGGGGGAGCAAGATGCAGACTGACACCATGACCCCCGCCGAGGCCCTGCTGCGGCTGGCGGAGCTAGAGAAGGATGGTGTGCCCGTCCTGGACCTGCGGGAGACCTGCCCTGACTGCCTTGGTATGCCTTTACCTTGTTACATACAGGGTAGACATGAACATGTATGCAATAGATGCCAAGGCCGCACCTGGCTCCCGAAGCAGGGGTGGGACGCCCTGCATACGGCGATGAATAAAGTCGGCTGGCGCTCGGAAATTTACGCCCATGCCTCTGCCCCGGATGATGGCAAGAGACTGGTTGTTTTTTATCGGCCCACCGATAGTGACAGCTACTATGGCCCGTCTGTTGGCCGGGACTCTGACGACTGGCTGGCCGCGGTGAAGGCGATGAAGGCGGCGGGATTCTGAGAGGTGGCAATGAGCAGCGAGACTAACACCCAAACCCCAAAACGCACCCTAGAGCAGATAGAACAGGATGGCCGTGCCCGTGCCAGAGCATGGCTGGCACAACACCCCATGATGTCTGACGACGAGTTCGAGGCCCGCTACGACCCCCAGGGCCACCGGGACCGCCTGCTGCTGGAGGCGTTACGGGACCTCACCGACGCAATATGGCATCTTACAGCCAACCCCCCAACGCAGCGGGAGCAATCCTGGCGTCCAGCCCGGTCATCACCGCCTGTCCGCCCATTGTCTGGCCCCATTGCCACCGCATGAGCGTCCCAACCTTAACCTCCATAGGGGGCCTATATCGCTTCCGCTGGGAGGAGGAGCAGGTGGTAATTCACCTGGAACGCCTCCACGAAAATTCCAAGTTTGAGGTCACGTGCGAAATCCAAATCAACACCACTGCTGCGGGGTCGCCCAGCCACCTACATGGCGGGAGCCGCCTGAACATTACCTCCACCGAGTCTCGCCGGCGCCTGGCCAAGTATCTGACCGAAGATGTCTCACCCAACAATTGGACCGCCATGCTGGAACAAGCCAGCGTGATGGTCCTCGCCGAATGGCGAAAAGGGTCGCCCACAATAGAACTGGCGAAGCATACCGTCAAAGACGCCCTGGGTATGCGGGTCGCCCCGCTACTTCAGGAACGGCAGGCCACGGTGTTCTACGGAGAGGGCGATACCCTCAAGAGCTTCATGGGGTTATTTCTCGCCATGCTGGTCAGAACCGGGGAGAAACAGGCAGGACTTGTGCCAGAACCAGGGAATGTTCTCTACCTGGATTACGAAACGGACGAAGATACCATGTGGGAACGGGCCGGGATGATCGCGACGGGATTGGCCCTAACTATACCAGAGGGCCTATTCTATCGTTATATGCACCAACCCCTGGCCGCCGACATTCAGCAAATCAACCGGATAGTCCTCGACAAGGGGATTGAGTTCATTGTGGTCGATAGCGCCGCCCCAGCGGTAATGGAACCGGAGTCAGCAGCCATGACGACCGAGTATTTCCGGGCACTCCGAAGTCTTCGCATCACATCATTAACCATAGCCCACGTTGCCAAACACAGCAAGGAAGCGGGACCCTTCGGCAGTATCTATTGGCGCAACCTGCCAAGAGCCAACTTCAGGGTACAGGCCAGCCGGGAGCTAGAGCGCGTCGTTGTTGGCCTGAAGCATACCAAGTCTAACAATGGGAGGCGATTGCATGATTTAGGATTTCGGTTTGAGTTTGAGCCTGACCGCCTGGTAGTCGAACCCATAGATGTAAAAGATGTTCCTGAATTAGCCCGTGGGCTTTCCCCCCTGGAGAGAATCCTTGGCGCACTGTCCCACGGCCAGAAGCCCCTCAGTGAGCTGGTAGAGGAATTAGAACTCACGACGAATGTTATTTCGCCGCTCCTCTCCCGGCACCGGGAGCATTTCATCCAGTTAAGCCGTGGCGTTTGGGGGTTAAAAGCAAGCTAATCTTGTAATCTTGCAGTGTAATCTTGCAGTGCAAGAATAGGAATCTTGCAGTGAATCTTGCAATCTTGCACAGATATAATCTTGCAACCTTGCTGGGTGGCTCTCTCTTAAGAAAGAGAGAGAGCCCCTCCATGCAAGATTCAGGGAGCAAGAAACGGAGATAAAGAAAAAGACGTGGGCTTTCTCCCTTGGGTAAAACCAATCGGCCACTGTCCCACGACCTGGGTGTACAGCGGGTAATGGAGGGAAAAGAAGATGATGCAAGCGATTCTCATATGCATCTGCCTTACAGACGGACACCTGGTTATATGGCCTGGCTGTACCACCACGACTTCTGGGCCACCGCCTGGTAACTATGTTTGTCAGCGATGTTTCAGTGAGGTAATCGTGGAAAGAATAACGAAGGAGCAAAGATGCGAGACCCCCAGCTTATGACCCAAGGCGAATTGTTGTCGGCGCTGGCAAAGGCGGCGAAGGCCCCCCTAGACGACATGGACAAGTATCAATGCTGGCCCCCTGGTCAGCAGCGTGCTCATGACCATGTTCCGTACTACTGGCTAAGGGTGCTGATAGCACAGGCGGAGGAGCAAGATGCCAAACACTGAGACCATCATTATGCAGGGGTGCTCAAAACACGGAGAGCTAGGTAGGCAGGATTTCATCGCTGATTCTGCCAGTTATGCGATATGTTTGTTGTGTCTATGGGATGATTTTCTCCCAACCCTCCCACCAGAGAAACGAAGACCATTTAGAGCAAGATTGAAATAATCTGCGTCTCAGGCCAGAAATGTTCTAAGCCTCACTGCGGCGGCACCCTGCTAGGCCAGAAGGACGAGTACGGCCCCCGGACGGCCCAAGAACCCGTAGCGATGCGGCAACGTATCAACCCTGGCGGCAGCGGGAGCGTGATACCAGCGAAGGAGACGTGACATGAGCAGAATGGACTTCCGCTGTCGGCTTTGCGGAGTGCTGGTGGACGGGAAGCACTCCACAGATAGAGAGCGGTGGAGGAAACTCTGCGAGCATTGCGATGTGGCAGAGGAGCGCCGCCTTACCGACGAGGCCATAGCACTGGCAGACGCTCGGCTGAAGGAGTTGGATGCCAATGGGTGAAGTAACCACTATTCCTAGAGGTGCGTGCCCGGTCTGCCACTGCCGCCACCGGCTGCGCAAAGACGGGACTTTGCAACAGCACTACCGGCGTGACCGCAGGTACGGTGCCTATATCTACACATATTGCCTGGGCAGCGGCCAGATGCCGGTGAAGGAGGTCTAATGTCTGAATCCAGAATGGAGGGTTTTGCTTGGGAGTGCTTTGGTGGTGCCCATCCCCACGAAGCAGCAGAGATGGACTGGCCAAGGTTTGTTGCCTTGGTTCGCGAGAAGGTAGGCTGGGAGATGCCAGAGGCAACTATCCGAGAGAACCTGGCCGAGACCGCTGGAGAGGAGCTGCCCCATGCCCAGGGGTAAGTGCCCGGTCTGCTGGTGCCGCCATCCGCTGCGTAAAGACGGGACATTGCAACGGCACTACGAGCATGATCGTAGATTTACCGGGTATGAGCATAATGTTTGCCCAGGCAGCGGCCAGAAGCCAGAGGTGGAAGCCATCGAACAACAATTACCGACTCCGAGTGAAATACGAGGCATAGCTCCAGACTTCACTGGGAATCTCTCTACTGAAGATTACCTTGCGGGATTCTTCCGGAGCCTGCGTGATGGTTAGTATGAAGCTCAAGGCCGATACGATGGCCAACTGTGCGCCGGCAATCTACGAGCTCCGTATTGAAGGTCAGCCCGTGCCATGGGCTGTTTATACCCGGCGAGGGGAACCGTCCCGTGGGTTCCTTGCGATGAAGGCGTGGCAGCAGCAGATTCAGGCCGCGGTGATCGAGAAGTATGGCGCTCCCCGGCTGACTGACCCCGTGCGGCTGGACGTGAGCTTCTTCCGCGAGCTCCCAGGTGATACACCTAAAAACTTCACTACGTGGGAGCGCCGGTGCCAGAAACAGTGTGTCAAGAAACCGGACCGCACCAATTTTTTTAAGGCACTAGAGGATGGCTTGAATGGTGTGTTGCTCTCCGATGATTCCATTGTGGTGAGCGGCGAGACAACCAAGTGGTTCGCTCCCATTGGGACGGGGCCTTATACCTTGGTCAGAGTCACGCTGATCCCCTTCAAGGAGGCGTAATTGCACCTATGAGCATGCAACCATTGATGATGTCTATCGTTGACATTCTCAGGCGGGCAAAGCAGCGAATTAATAAACCCCAAAAGTGGATTTCCTATTGGAGCGTTAGCGATGATGGAAAACGGCTTTGCGCTGCCCATGCGGTTGGCTGGGCGGCGGGCTGTGACGACAGCTTGTCAGAATTTAGTTCAGACGCATTAGCGGCACTCAAGGCTTTGGCCGCTGAGTCTGGAATTAACCCGCTATGGACAGACTACGAAAGGGTTGCCTATCTCAATGGTGGCAGACATCGTGACGTTATGGCGGCGTTTGATCGTGCTATCCAGAGATTGGAGCGGTGATGCCACGGTGACACCCACAGCCTGTCCCCATTGCGGCGGCGGCTCGATATTCCTGGATTCGAGCGAACGCAAGGCCCCCGCCTTGGCCTGCTACATCTGTGGGGAGCGGGTGGAGGTGGACGCCAGCACGGGGGCGCCCCTCATTATTGACCAACCACTCTACCATGGAGGGCCGCTGGAGGAACGCATTATCGTAATGTTAGCCCAAGGGCTTAATTCTCGTGAGATCGCCAGGCGACTGCGCTGCGGGGTTACACTGGTGAAAGAGATTCAGTTGGAGGCTGTCGCTGGAAGGGGAAGGCTGGTCTAGCGCCAGTGAAAGATTTGAGTTGTATTTACTGTCAGAACCCCCTACCGAAACGCCGACAGAAGTATTGCAGCGACCTCTGTAATAGGCGGTATTTTGAGGAGGTTTTGGAACCGCTCTGGTGGAACAATGCCAGAGATGTTGCGTTGCGACGGGCCAACCATTGCTGTGAGGAATGTGGACAGAAAGACAAGTTGGAGGTGCATCACCTGATTTTCCTGGAACCGGGGGAGAAACGCCACAACAGCCCCAAAAACCGCCAAGATAATTTAATCGTCCTTTGTCGGCGGCACCATGAGCAAGTCCATCATCCAGCCACGTCCCCCTGGTCTCCCCAATTGAGACTAGAAGTTTGTAGCCTTGGTAGTCCATAAGGTAGGAGTGCCGGGCAGCCTCAGTTGTTGGATGTTGCCGACTGCGCGGATGTCTAACTCTGTGATGCACGGCGGCGGCGAGATGCCAGCGGAGAAGTCCTCTTTCTCCACCCGCTCCGCTCGCAGGGGAAGGCCTCCGCCTCGGGCAACCGTCCCACCGTAGCCCACCAGGGCTAGGCCCAGGAGCACTATCAGGAGCAAGACCCACTGCCACCAATGCATCACGGCAGCACCGGAAGGTTAGAATCCATGCTGTGGCTCCTTTGTTAGGCTTTGAAAAAGACCCCTGGACGATTGGAGGCTGGCCCCTCCCCGTTGACTAATTCCCTCAGAAGCCCCATAATAAGGGTATTATGAAGCAGGGCTAGGTATTCTATGAACTGTGTCGTCTGCAATGAGGCCGTTTCTGTCAAACGGTTGAAGCGCTTCCCCCACACCAATACCTGTTCGCCGCTATGTAGCACCAACAAGTATCGTATTCGGCCAACTATAAACTCTCTCTCAGGCCAAGAGTGTGAAGTCTGCCATGAAAATATCCCAGCCGGACGATTAAACCGCAACGCTAATGCTAAAACCTGTTCCCCTGAATGCAGTAAAAAACGTGCTACCTTGTTGTATCGTGCCCGAAATCCACAACCCACTGGTATGTCAACAGCAACTATAGGTGCCATTTCAGAATTGCGGGTTGCAGTGGACCTGCTGCAAAAAGGATATGCTGTATTTCGTGCATTGAGTTCTAGCTGTCCGTGCGATTTAGCAATCTTGCAAGATAAGAAACTTTTCCGGTTGGAGGTCAAAACTGCATCACGTAGTGTTGCATCTGGCGCTGTCGTGGTTCCAAAAAATAAAAAGGATGGTTTGTATGACATTCTCGCCGCTGTGTTGCCAGATGAAATCGTCTATACGCCTTGTTTACCGTCCCCGTAAAAGCCGGGAAATGTGCCCAGCCGATACCCCGCAGCCCCAGTGTTTCAAGGCCCATAACGCTCCCACAGGCTCTTGGCCGGCCTCCACCAGCGCCACAGGACATCAGCTCGCGGCGTTACGAGCTTCACCACCGCCACCTTGCAAGAGCCCCAGCACCCGACTGTAAACCATGTCCAACCACGCCTTGCCATCCGCCGCACGACGGACCTGTGACCCTCTGGCTGTGGCCGTGCCAGCCACGACAAAAATAGTCCAACTTCAAACAGAACAATGATTGGGAC
>Ga0213870_1000756_pt1 | contig 15057 bp, 18 predicted proteins | sample WICALVC2017_Meta_FD_160119 | JGI IMG/M metagenome (GOLD analysis project Ga0213870, IMG submission 160119) | Freshwater microbial communities from subterranean cave lake in Wind Cave National Park, South Dakota, United States - WICALVC2017 | ecosystem: Environmental > Aquatic > Deep subsurface >... | reverse complement strand
GGGATGGCGCGTGGAAAGATGCCCCGATGGTTATATTGGTTAACAAGGGCTCCGCTTCGGCGTCGGAGATTGTTTCAGGGGCGATGCAGGATTGGGGGCGCGCCGTGATTTTAGGGGCGCAGACGTTCGGCAAGGGATCGGTTCAGACGATCCTTCCCCTTTCCGATGGCTCTGCCCTTCGATTAACGACTGCAAAATATTACACGCCCAAAGGCCGTTCCATTGCGGATGTGGGGGTTTCCCCCGATATTATTGTGAATGAAGCTGAGAGGGGTGATCCATCCAAAGAAAAGGATCCGCCCCAAAAGGATTCTCTTGTAGATAAACAAAAGGCCGTTCCAGAAGTGAAAGAAGGGCAGACCGATCCCGTCAAGCCTGTAGGTAAGTCGGAGGGTAAAGTGGCAGAGGAGGGGGAAAAGGATGTTCCATTACGAAAGGCCGTTGATCTTCTAAAAAGTTTTAGGATTTTTAAAGGGGTCAATGCGGGATCAAATCCCTAATGCCCTACAGGTGTCTCTGTGGAACGTCTCTGCAGTTTTTAAATATTCCAATAAACATGGAATAAGGGGGCTTGATTTTTAATATTTTGGCATTACATAATCTTCAGGTTTTTCGATTACTATATAGTCAACAAGAATAAAGGAGGATGCAATGGCACAAGCAACGAAGTCGGCTGTTAAATTTAAACCGCTCAATGAGCGGGTATTTGTAAGTTATTCAGAGGAACTAGATCGAACGGCAAGTGGGCTGTATATACCTGATGCGGCGAAAGAGAAGCCACAACGGGGTAAGATTGAGGCGATTGGGAATGACGTGAAAAATGTAAAGGTCGGCGATAAGATCCTCTTTGATAAATATTCAGGGAGCAAGGTTTCAATTGACAGTCAGGACTATCTCATCTTAAAAGAAGAGGATATTCTGGGTATTATTGAGTAAGTTTTTGGGAATGAGAAAAAAAATAACAGTTAAAGTCTAAGGAGAAATAAGATGGCAAAACAAATGGTATTAGGTGAAGATGCCCGTGCGAGTATACTCAAAGGGGTGAATAAATTGGCCGGCGCAGTGAAAGTGACGATGGGGCCAAGGGGCAGAAACGTATTGATTGAGAAGAAGTTTGGCGCCCCAACGATTACGAAGGATGGCGTCACGGTAGCTAAGGAAATTGAGCTGAAAGATCCAGCTGAAAATATTGGTGCACAGCTTGTGAAAGAGGTGGCCAGTAAGACATCTGATGTCGCGGGGGATGGAACAACAACTGCAACGGTCTTAGCGCAGTCGATTTATCGCGAAGGGGTGCGTCATCTTGCCGCAGGTGGGAACGCAATGGCCCTCAAGCGCGGTATTGATAAAGCCGTAGAGGTTGTTGTTGAAAGCCTCAAGAAGCTGTCAAAGCCTTGTCAGGGCAAAAGAGAGATTGCACAGATTGGAACGATATCGGCCAATAACGATAAGGCAATTGGTGATCTGATTGCCGAGGCGATGGATAAGGTCGGTAAAGAGGGTGTTATTACGGTGGAAGAGGCGAAGAGCATGACGACCTCTCTTGATGTTGTTGAGGGAATGCAGTTCGATCGTGGTTACATCTCCCCCTACTTTGTCACCGATTCCGAGCGGATGGAAGTTGGTTTTGACGATGCCTATCTTCTTATTAACGAGAAAAAAATCTCGACGATGAAAGATCTGTTGCCAGTTTTGGAGCAGGTTGCAAAGATGGGACGGCCTCTTTTAATTATTGCGGAAGAGGTTGAGGGTGAGGCATTGGCCACGTTAGTTGTTAACCGTTTAAGGGGAACGCTTCAAGTCGCCGCAGTGAAGGCTCCTGGTTTTGGTGACCGGAGAAAGGCAATGTTGGAAGATATTGCTGTTCTTACTGGAGGTCAGGTTATTTCAGAAGACCTCGGGCTCAAACTTGAGAATGTTAAGGTATCTGATCTTGGCCGTGTAAAACGGATTACGATTGATAAGGACAATACGACCTTGGTCGATGGGGCCGGTGATTCCCAAAAGATTCAGGGGCGTGTGAAACAGATTAAGGCCCAGATTGAAGAAACGACTTCGGATTATGATCGTGAGAAACTACAGGAGAGGCTGGCGAAGCTTGTCGGTGGTGTTGCGGTTATCAATGTGGGTGCCGCGACGGAAGTCGAGATGAAAGAGAAGAAGGCGCGTGTTGAAGATGCCCTTCATGCGACGAAGGCCGCCGCAGAAGAGGGGATTGTTGCAGGAGGAGGGGTTGCCTATCTGCGCTGTCTCGCGGCGCTTGATACGGTCAAGGCCGACGGGGATGAAGGTGTCGGTGTGAATATTGTCAGACGCGCCATTGAAGAGCCTATTCGCATTATTGCTGATAATGCAGGTGTGGAAGGGTCTCTTGTTGTGGAGCGGGTCAAGAAAGAGAAGGGGAATATTGGATTTGATGCCAGTCGGCTAGAATATGTTGACATGGTTGATAGCGGGATCATTGATCCGACTAAGGTAACGCGGTCCGCATTGCAGAATGCGGCTTCTGTTGCGGGTCTGATGCTCACAACTGAGGTGTTGATTCACGAGTTGCCTGAAGAAAAAGGAAAAGCGGCTGGAATGCCACAGGGTGGACATATGGGCGGTGGTATGGGTGATATGTATTAAATCGCCACTCTCTATACCCTGTATGGCCGGATTTTTCAATTCCGCCCCTGCGTGATAAAAAGGCCTTCCTTCGTCTCATAGGATGAGGGGAGGCCTTTTTTAGTGGGTTGACGGGTTGTTATTCGATATGCTATTACATAGAAACAATGTCTGTTTTATTCTGGGATATTCACTTTAAACGGGGATGAAATTGTCAAAAGTAAATTCTGAAGTCAATTCTGATGAGAAGGTTGCGGGGATACAGGGGGCTTATGAGGCGATTATTATCTTGCGGTCGTCCATTGCCGATGAAGATATCTCAAAGGCGATGGAAAAGATTAAGGGGGCGGTTGCCCAAAAGCATGGTGATATCGTTAGAATGGAAAATATGGGCAGGAAGAAGCTCGCTTATGATGTAAAAAAGGAAAAGAGGGGCGTTTTTATCCTGATTCATTTTACGGGTGACCGACAGTCTGTATTTGATATTCAAAGGGTTTTTAAATTGGATGAAATGATTATCAAGTATATGACAGTCAAAATTACATTACAGGATTTACAATCCCGGTTGACTATAGAACAAGGCACGGCACCTCCGTTGGCTGAGGGGTCAGCGGGTAGTGAAGAGGTGAAAGAAAATGACTAGTTTTAATAAGGTCATCTTAATGGGGAATTTAACGAGGGATCCTGAGGTTCGCTATACGCCGAATGGGGTAGCTGTTGCCAGTTTTGGATTGGCTGTTAACCGCAAGTATAAGCAGGATAATGAACTCAAAGAGGAGGTCTGCTTTGTGGATATATCTGTGTTTGGGAAGCAGGCGGAGAATTGCGGGCAGTATCTTTCAAAGGGACAGGGGGCTGTTGTTGATGGGCGACTTTCTCAACGTCGTTGGGAGGGGGAGGATGGGCAGAAGCGCAACAAACATGAAGTCATCGCGCAATCAATTCAATTCCTTCCTAAGCGATCTGCATCACAGGAAGGTGGAGAAAAAGGGGATGTTTTCCCCGATGAATCTGGCGATGCAACGCCATTTTAAGAGGACAAGGAAGTATGGGATTATCGCAAAATAAAACAATGCCCTATTTGCAGGAGCAGAAAAAACGTGCATGTAAATTTTGTATCGAAAAAATAGGATCGATTGACTATAAAGAAGTCGTTACATTAAAGACATTCTTGTCCGATCGGGGCAAGATTATGCCGAGACGTATTTCTGGAAACTGTGCAAGGCACCAGAGAGCTCTCACACTGGCCATTAAGCGGTCTCGCAATATAGCCCTGGTCGCTTTTTTCGACGCCCGATAAATCAGAAGATGAAGGGGTGAGGAGAGGTAATGTTGAAGTCATCTGTTATATCGAAACCTGTACAGAATCGAAGAGGTGATGCCCGTGCACCTATTGTTGTGTTAGAGGTGAAGGGGAAGGCGTTTGATAAGATTTTTGTGGCTCACGCTGATAACCTTGGCATAGGGGGGCTTCGTCTTTCCTCGAATCACTTAAAGGTCGGGGACCGGTTCCCTATAGAATTTGTTCTTCCTGACATGGAAACGAAGATTGAATGTTTTGGTGAAGTGGTCTGGAAGAAGGAGATGGGTGCATCGTCCAACGGGGTGGGTGTTAGGTTTGTCGATCTCTCCTCGAAGGCGAAAGGTGCGATTGAGAAGTGGATTGATGAAGGGGAGAGAACAGGATAGCATCAAATAGAGGGTAGATACTCTCTCTGTCTTTTCTTTCGGTCTGTAACGGTGGTGCCCATGGAAAATCTCATAGCCGTTGTAATCGGGTTAGTAGGAACCTATGCGGTTTCGCTCTATTTTGGACGGCAGACCGATAGGCTTATCGCATCCTGTTCTAGTCGCACTGATACCCTCATTGTCTCAGAGGCACAAAATACAAGGGAGATGATGGACAGAATCGTTGTCTCAGAGGCACAAAATACAAGGGACTTAATGGAAAGAATCACTGCCTCAGAGGCACAAAATACAAGGGACTTGATTGAGAGACTAGACCGAAGAATGAGTGGCTAAAACAACGGTGAAACAAAGAGGTAAAATATAGGGGGGCGATAGGATTCGACAGGGATAGGAAGATAAGGGATGCATGCCGAGGTTCCATTGGGCTCGATAAACAAATGGAAAAAAAATAGATGCTAACGAAGAGTTAGCCCTCGCTGCCTAAACGTAGCGACGTCGACTATCTTTCTCCTACGTGGATAGAAGATGCCATATAGTAGGATCGCTTGGTCTTAGGGCTTCCGGAAGGTCAGGTTAAATTTAGGGGCTAGATTGAGAGACAGCCTGTCTTTGGGCGGTCTTATCATCGAATTTTAAAGCAAAGACTGAGCATGGAACAGCCTTTATTGAAATACCTCTGGACGCGGGTTCAATTCCCGCCGCCTCCACCATTTTCGATATGCACGCAGGGGCGGGTTTTAAGCATCCGCCTATCTACTTGCCTCTCGCAGTAACTAAAGAGGGGAAGCCTCCTCTATTCCTTCTCCCATCAAGGAAGGTTATTATCCACGCGTATAGGATTTATTGCCGTAATCTGTCGTGCCGATTAGGAGACTATTGGCCCTGCTTTATGATGAGGATAAGCGGTGACAGTTAAAGAACAGGAAGAGACCCAGAAGAAGGAAGAGAAAGTGACTCCCCCATCCGGCAACTAAGGGAGAGATCATTTGGAATCGTCCTAATGAGAGGGCGGTTGATAGCAGGAGCCAGTAGAGCAGGGTGATCCCAAGCCCGGCGATGACGTTTTTGGCCATCCCTCCCTTACGCAAATAGGAAAACGAGAGGGGAATCCCCAAGAGGGTCAGGATAAAGTTAGCAAACGGGAATGCCATGTTACCGTGCAATGCCACTTGATAGGGGATCGCATTCAGTTGATCATTTTTTAGTTGGTCAATATAGGAAGAAAGCTCCGCGTAGGTCATTTCATTCGGCTGTACCGCGATCTGTTGCATGTCGGAGAATGTTTTGCCCAGTTGAATCTCCTTTCGCTCAAATGGAACACGCAAAATGGCCCGGTTTTTTTGATAGTGCAACAGAACACCTCTGTGTAATATCCATTGCCCATTTTCATGGCGGAGCGACTCGGCTTCTATCTCCTCTGTAATCGGCGTTTCGTCGCCCAGATAATAAAGATGCACCCCGTGCAGGATATTGTCCTTGGGGTCAACTAATTGTGTGTAAAGCAGGGTATGGGCATTGAGTCGAAACCATATCTTATTTTGCAAAAGGATCGCACCATCCCTCCTTTCTATTTTTTCATGATGAATGATGTTTGCCCACTTTTGCGTGAATGGAATAAACGATCCATTCAGCAGGAAAAACAGGATACTGATGATCGCCCCCATAAAAAACAACGGTGCGGCAAGCCCCAGAAGACTGACACCCGCGTTCATGATCGGAACAACTTCATTATTTCTTGAAATGGTTCCCAATGTAAGGAGGGTTGCCAATAACATGGAGATCGGCATCAGTTCTAAAATGATCCTGGGTATTTTTAAAAGAAGATGTTGCACAATCGGCACGAATGAGATCCCTGCCTGTGAAAAGAGACGCATTTTCTCCAAAAAATGAATCGTAAAAAAAATAATAAAAAGTGCTCCCACAAGAAGACCTAAGAATTTGAGATATTCTTTCAAAATATATTGGATCAGAAGCGGCATGTTATAACGATTCCCTTTCCTGCGCCTGGAGGGGGCGTTTTATATCAGAAACGATCCCGATGAGGGCGATGGCAATCGGTGTGAGAACCAGATTGGGCAACCATGCCGCGACGAATGGTGTGATTCGATTTGCCATGGCTAACGCGTCACCCGCTACCGTTAATGAATAATAAATAAGAATCAGAAGAACCCCTAACGCAACACCTCCCATGCGGCCTGCTTTTCCTGCAATCATCCCCAGTGGAACCCCGATGAAACTGAAAAGAATTGTGGCAAAGGCCATGGAATATTTTTTATGAGACGGTGCGCCTGACACAGAGGTGAGTGGATTTTCCCCGTCGGACCGGAATCGGAGATTGAGGGCATACGCACCAAATGTCATCAGATGATCTCCCTGACGATTGTCGGAATGTAATATTCCGTTCTGAAGCCGAATCCCAACTGTTGAATCTCCCCCTTCCTTGCTGTTGATCAAAAAACCCTTTTCCGCGGAGATCACACGGGGATGTTGTGGGAGACGTCCATCATAGATGAAGACACGCTGCATTTCAGAAGGGGCGGGGATCGACTCCGCATAGATCATCAGTCCGGGAACGATTTCTGTAAAGCGACCGGCGTCCAATCCTACACCGATTTTCTCTTTTAACATCCGAACGGCAACCGATTTAATTGATGCGCCTCCCCACTGGGCAGAGAGGGTTCCCATCCATAACGTGAATACAGCGGCCATCAGGGAAAAAGCAAAGACAGGTTGCAGAATACGAAAGAATCCGATACCTAACGCCTTCAGTGCAATTAGCTCATTATCGAACGTTAATCGATTGAAGGCGATAATGACGGAGAAGGCGGTTGCCATCGGTATGGTCAAAAGAAAAAAAGAGGGAAGTAATTTTAAAAAAAGGTCGATAACCGTCCAGAGACCGACTCCTTTATCCATAACCCACTCTGTCAGTCTAGAGAGTTGATAAAAAAGGATTAAGAAGGTGAGGATCAATATCCCCAATAGAAAAGAGGTGAGTATCTCCTTGAAAAGGTATCGATCAATTCGTTTTGTCATTGCGATGATGATACATAGGGTTTTGAAAATTTGCAAAGTCGGTGCGGGGGCAGAAGAGCAAACCGAATAAAAACAAAAGAAGCCGTTTGTCGTGATACTGAAAGGCACCCATACATCTGCCCATGTTGAACCGTTATGCGATACCCTTTAATGCCTCCTGCAACTCTGCACTATGCCCATCAACTTTGACCTTGGAAAATATCTTTTTGATCACCCCGTTTTTATCAATCAGATAGGTCATTCGGCTTGCCGTTCCAAACAAACTGCCCACCCCATACTGCTTGACAACCTCCTTATTATCATCGGCTAACAGCACGAAGTTCAATTGATATTTATTGACGAACTTTTGATGCGACTTGACGGTATCAGTACTCACACCCAGAATTTCCGTGTCGGCATTTTTAAACTGCTGAATATCGTCTCGAAACGTGCAGGCCTCTTTCCTACAACCGGGCGTATCGTCTTTCGGATAAAAATAAAGAATGACGTTTTTCTTCCCTTTATAATCCGACAGTGAAATCTCGGTTCCTTCCTGCGAAAAAAGTGTAAATTCTGGGGCGATATCGCCTTCCTGAACTGTTTTACTCATCTGTTTTCCTCCTTATTATTTGGTGATGTTTTAATGAAGTTGACCATACGGGTTAGATTCTCTCTTATCAGCGTTGGATTTGCAACAGTGGCAAACACCAGATATCGCGGAGGGAGATCATAAAAATAGCCGGGATGCACTAAAATCTTTTCTTTGCGGAGCAGTTCCAATGCCACCTTGTCGTCGTTTGCTTTCGGATCATTCATCTGAACCGCGACATAAAATCCCCCCTCAGGCGGGATAAACGAAAGTTCGGATGACTGGTTCAGGATCGACATGGCCATTGCAAACCGGCGTTTGATTTGTGATCGACATATTTTTATAAATGACGCCCCTTCATGAAGCAGGGTGGGAAGGGCAAAGTTGGCCATCTCGTTTACCGGCAGAAAACTGTCTGAAATTCCTTTTAGGATTTTAAGTGACCTCCGCACCAATATTTTCTCTCCTGACACGCCAATCCAGCCTATCTTCATCCCCGGAAGGGACAGCATTTTTGAGATGCCATTCAGCGTAAAGACTAATGGTGCATCAGTTTCTACTGGACGAGGCAGACGCGACGCTTGAAAAAGAAAAGGTGCAAACACCTCATCTAAGATCACCGGAAGGCAATGCTCTTTTGCAATGTCACAGAGTTGCCTGATCTCCTCTTTGGTGGCGACGGCCCCAGTGGGATTATGAGGAGAGATCAAAACAATCGCGCGTGTCTTCGTTGAGATTTTGCTCTTGAGATGATCAAAATCGATCTGCCATCGATTCAATGGAGCCAACCGGTAATGGCTAATTTTGACATCACAGAGAGTGGCGATTGAATCAAAGAGGGGATAGGTGGGAGTCGGACAGAGGATTTCCTCGCCGGGATTGGCCAGCAGTTGAAAGAGATACTGATAGGAGATGCTTGTGCCGGGCGTTAAAACAATCTGGTCTGCCGGTATCGATACCCCTTCCTGTTCGTAATATTGTTGTATGGCGAGACGGGCAACTAGCTGTCCCTGCGGATCAGGCCGGTACACTTTCGCGTCAGATGTGGCGAGAGAGAACGCCTTTTTTAAGACTGATTGTGGATAGGAAATCCCATGCTCGCCAACGTTGGCCGAAACAAAATCAAAAAACGGGCAACGTGCCTTGCGAGACTTGCGAGAGGTTTGGGCTCGAATGATTGCCGCTTTTTCTCGATAGAGCGCGTTGGGGATTCCTTCAAAAGAGCAACCCCGTTTAGAAAAGTCGATTCGATCCATTATGGCTTGTAGTAGGAGAGATGAAACGCGTCTCACTGTTGAAGCCTAGACCGACCGCGAATCCCGCGTCAATCGTTCCGTCTGGATGGGCACGGATCATCCTGCTGTGGCTGATTCCATTATAAGCGGTGAAGACCCCGCCTACGTAAATCTCTCCTTCGACCTCTTCCACCGGGGTGATCGCATAGACATTATTGTTAAAGCCCGACCCCACTGCGAATCCCGCGTCAACCGTTCCGTCCGGATTGAGGCGGATCATCCGGTTGCCGCGTGTTCCATTATACGTGCTGAAGTCCCCACCCACGTAGATGTCCCAAGTAAGATCATTTGCCCGCGTGATCGTATAAACAAAACCGTTCAGACCCGACCCTGATGAGAATCCCATGTTCGCCGTTCCGTCTGGATTGAGCCGGACAATCCGGTTGCTCCGTGTTCCATTGTACGTGGTGAAGCTTCCACCTGCGTAGATTGCACCGGTACCGTCGCCTATTGGCAGGATTGAAAAGACGCTATTGTTAAAGCCCGTCCCGACCAAAAATGCCCTATCCACTGTTCCATCGGAATTGAGGCGGATCATTCGGTTACTGCCGATCTCGTTATAAGCGGTGAAGAACCCACCCACATAGAGATCGCCTGTGTCGTCGGCCACAGGCGAAATCGTAAAGACGCTATTGTTAAAACCCGACCTGACCACTAATCCTGTATCGACCGTTCCATTCGAGTTGAGACGAATGATTCGGTTGCTGTTTCTTCCGTTGTAGGTGGTGAAGAAGCCGCCCACGTAGATATCACCGGTGCCGTCACCTACCGGCACAATCGCACGAACCTCACCGTTGAAGCCAGACCCAATGGCGAACTGTCTATCCACGGTTCCGTCTGTATTGAGCCGGATGATCTGGGGGCTTCTGATCCCGTTGTACGTGATAAAGCTTCCGCCCACGTAGATATCCCCCGTGCCGTCGCCCACCCGCGCGATTGTACGAACCTCATTATCGTAGCCCGATCCGACCACAAATCCTGTATCCACCGTTCCATCCGAATTGAAGCGGACGATTCGATGACTGCCCATACCGTTGTAAATACTGAAAGCCCCGCCCACATAGATGTCACCCGTGCCGTCTCCGGCAGGTGTGATTGCATAAACGTAATTATTGAAACCCTGAGACGGGTTGACCGTTGGAACCGGCGTTGAAGCATTCGCTTTCGGGAGAACGGTTGCGACAACAAACAAGAAGACAATCGCTACAGATAGCCACGATAAAAGCGTATTCCATGATTTTTGTTGGTCCATCCCCATAACAACCTCCTGCTGTCATGGTGCGCCAATGGGCCTGCTATGACCATTCCAAGAAAAGGGGAGAGGGGGACAAGAAAGGGGGGGAAGAGGGAAATCTTAAGGGAACGCCGTAATAAGGTTAGATCGACTTTTCCTGCCGCCTGAATTTGGAGAAATAGTCTCAAGATACCCGAATCGTTTTTGCAATGGGATTATTACGGGGTTATAGTCAATCCTACAGAAAGGAATGGCCACTACAAGACAACAAAACCTATTCGGGGCGTTAAGAATCTCCGCGCATGGTTTTTACAGAAAACAGATGGATGGGGTTTTCTAGTTGGATCGAACAGTTTGCAGGTTAGCAATATCTGTGTTCAAATCTTTAATAAAACTGCAGAGGAAAAACACACACACGGTTCCGCCAAGTTTATGGGCAGGATCCGAGTCACTGACAGGGAGGCTTTTATGAAAAGTTTCAAACAGGGTATTGGTCGCGCGAAGGGTTTTGGCCTGCTTCAAGTCGTATCGATTCAAAAATAACAAGATGATTCAAATAAAAACTGGGTGGGAAACCCATTATTGCTCACAACGAAAGTTTGCCTAATGTCGTTCGCGCATTTCTCGAACGATTTGAACAATATCCTCTGATGATAAGTGTAAATTTACGCCAGGGACATCTAATGGGGATTTTTTCTTTCGAATGGGCTTAAGCGCAAACATTTGACCATCGCGCCGTTTAATTTGAATTTCTCCCTCTTTTCTCGCACGTTCTAAAATTGTTGCTAATTGTTGTCTTGCCTCCGAAAACGTATAAATATTCATATTTCAGACCTCCAAGATTTTTGCGCCAGCCTGTTTTGCAGATGACAGTAATTTACGATCAAGAGATATTAATGGGCAGTCATGCTTTAACGCACATGAAATCATGTACGCATCATACGCATAGATATTGAAACGATTTGATAATACTAGCGTGTCTATTAAATCTGTTTCTAATAATCTAATCGGGATTTTCTGATAGCTATATATTGCTTCTTTGGATTGCGCCAATGTGGCCTGTTTTCTTTTAAGCATTGCTGACAAGGCGTTACCAATCTCCCAATGAATGGAATGTGGGGCAATGAGGTCAAAGCCTTTTGTTAATTCAATCAGTCTCCCTTTTTGGGATTCATTTGCGATTACTGCAATGACCACAGACGTATCAATAACAATATTCATGTTATAATACTAACATGTACAATTGTACATGTAAAGATATTATCCCAATGCGACTTTAATCATTATTTTCTGTTATTTTACGAACATGCCTGCAACTTCCTATCGGTATCTCATGAATCTGTGTGCGAAAAGGGCGCGCCATCATTGAGGGCACACGTATTGGTGTCGATGATGTCATCGGCATCTTGTAGAATGGAGAAACAGTTGATTCAGTATCTTCCTCGCGATCTTTTCCAGTCTTCCCCGCGCGAGTGGGGTGTTTCTTAATGAGATGAGGATGAGGCGATCTCCGAGGTTGGTGGTCACTCCTCTTTTAAATTACAATCCATTTAGTATATCCTCATGATATGGAAGAGACAGGTTTTATTCCGTATCAAGAAGGTTCCGTTTCTATCGGCCACAACGACCCTGGTTTATTCGTTGTCCCCCGTGGGGGCTTTGCCGCAGGGGAAACCGTTCATCTTGTGACGCAAGAGGGGAAAGAGTACCGTCTACTACTCCAATCGGGCGCGCTGTTTCAATTCTCTGGGGAAACGATACCGCACGACCAGCTTATTGGTCAGGAAGACGGAACCGAGGTGGTTTTATCCCGTGGTACACGTTTTTTTGCGTTACGGCCTACCCTGGCCCAGTACACCCTGCATATGCCGCGTGGCGCTCAAGTGCTCTATCCAAAAGATTTGGCCTTGATTTTGATCTGGGCCGATATTTATCCGGGCGCGATCGTTTTAGAAGCGGGAATCGGTTCCGGCGCCCTGACGATACCTTTACTACAGGCCGTAGGTGAAAAGGGGCGTGTGATCAGCTATGAACGACGAGACGATTTTGCTAATCAGGCGACGAAGAATATACAACGTTATTTCAACGATTCGACCATGGATCGGCTATTAATACAACGAAAAGATATTTATGAGGGGATAATGGAAGATGCGGTAGATCGGATTGTCCTTGATCTTCCTGAACCGCATCTTGTTGTTCCTATGGCGGCGAAAAAACTCCGTTCCGGGGGGGTTTTCCTGTCGTTTCTTCCAACGGTTCCTCAAGTTGAAAAGCTGGTTGAGGCATTGGCTAGGGAGAAGGGATTTTGGTTTATTGAGACATTTGAAACCCTGCTTCGTCCATGGAATATTGATGGCCGATCCGTCCGGCCTCATCTTCGAATGGTGGCCCATTCCGGTTTCATTACAACGGCACGGCGTGTTACGTATCGACCGATTGACGCGCCACAATCTTCGTGTTAGTCTCTCGATTTGATCTTTTGGCGGCGTAGCTCAGGGGTAGAGCAGGTGAATCATAATCACTCGGCCGGGGGTTCGAATCCCTCCGCCGCTAGATTGAACTTGAAAATGGGGCAGAATCGTTCACGGCTAAGTCATAATTTGATATAAGGTTATATATTTAAAAGGGAAAGGAGCTGAACATTTTCTTTTTAGTTTTGTACCATTATGGGATATGGATGGTCTCATCATAACCCCCGAGAGCGTTATCCTTCAATCCGTTGAAGTGCGTTTAATTTTCCCTGACGAACGCACACGCTGGCATGATCTCATGCGTCAACACCATTACCTTGGGTTTCATTCCCTCATCGGAGAATCGCTTCGTTATATCGCTGTCTACCAGACCGATTGGCTGGCTTTGATCGGCTGAGCAGCCCCAGCCCTGAAGTGTAAGGCGCGCGATCAATGGATCGGCTGGCCGGATACCATTAAAAATATCCGACTCCCACTCATCGCCAATAACGCCCGCTTCCTCATACTCCCTCACGCACGCAATTTTACTCACAATCCCTGAACCACGCTTATCTCAAGGCATTCGCCATCAAAGAATCTCCATCATTGCCATTACAATATGCGCCCTCATCTGCAATGCGCAAACCTTTGCCGCTATTGCCGAGTGGGCCAAAAACGCTTCTCCCTCTATGCTAAAACGATTAAGATGCCGAAGAAATGACAAGACAGGAACATTGATTCCTCCCAGCGAACCGACCATCCGGAGATTCTTACAAAAAGTAGATGCACATCGCGTCGATTAGGCATTAGGCGAATTCTTCCAAACCTTATTCCAAAACAGCAGTTCACCCATTGCCATTGACGGGAAAACCATCAAGGGCGCCAAACAAGCCGATGGACGTCCCATCCATCTCCTTTCCGCCTTCCTCCATAAAGAGGGCGCGGTGATTGCCCAAACCATCGTTCAAAACAAAACCAACGAGATACCCCTTCTCCCCGTTCTGCGGGTCATGGCCTCTATCCGCAATCTTATTATCGGCCTCTTTCATTTCTTTAAAATTAAAAATATTTCCAAAAGCCGCAGGTTGATGGGACTCAAACTCATTTGGCTTTAAAGCTCCTCTGCCTCTGATCAAATCCTATTTCTGACACGCCCTCTTCGTCCCTTTAAAAAACGCACGGGATACCTCTGTCTTGTTTCTGCTCTTTCATGGAAAATATCCGACTTTTTAACCCCAACCTGTTCCGTCTCACCCTCTCTCTCTAAAACCACCTCAAATAAATCATTAACCGATCCTCTCACTCCAGACTTTGACGTTACCGTGCCATACCACAATCCGTAGGAGAGGGGGCGATTCGTTATGTCTAACTTATACGGTACCCGAAAGATAGAGATCGCTGGTGGGCTGGAGTGATCCCCCCATTGGCTCAACCGTAATCGTAAACAGCATCACCGACTGTTGTGGATCCGGTAGCGACTTGACCTTTAATACGCCTTTGTTTTGTTGATCCAGTGAAAATAGTCCCGCATCAATGGGGGCGGCATTTTGAGTGGCCCAGAGTTGATAAACCTTACCGGGTGGAAGAGCGGGCAGGTCAAATGCAACCAGCAGGCCAGTATTTTCCTGCGCATTCCAAAAGACCTTTGCCGAAGCATCGGGCGCAGGATCAAGACCTGCCAATGAAACCGTCTGCGTTTGCCGTGTTTCCATCAGTCGCATGGCTTCCTCTTGTTCGGCCACAATAAGGCGCAACGATTGCAGTTGGGCATCCATCGCTTCAGTCATTTGATAATAGGTCTGTCTGTTCCAAAAAAATAGGATGCAAAACAACACTGCAAATACCCACCCGATGACCCATGGCCAGAGAAGAGGCGGCGCCGTTCTCGTTTGAGATCGGCCTCGTTTGTCGTATCCCTTTGGCCTTTGCGGAGCGATTTCGGCTTCTTGTCCAATTGCCACCACAAGACGTTCTTTGATAAGAGGGGATGGGGCAATCGGGGTCAAGTGTTGCACCCAGTCTGCATTGACCTCCAGAAATCCCTGCTGGGCATCGTTACAGGCGGAACACCCCTCGGCCAGGTGGCTTTTAAAAACATCATGCTCCTCCGGCGTTGCCGCACCTGCCGCAACCATGGCGGATAACCCTTCAAATCGTTGACATCCGAGATTCATTATC
>Ga0213870_1000755_pt1 | contig 15083 bp, 9 predicted proteins | sample WICALVC2017_Meta_FD_160119 | JGI IMG/M metagenome (GOLD analysis project Ga0213870, IMG submission 160119) | Freshwater microbial communities from subterranean cave lake in Wind Cave National Park, South Dakota, United States - WICALVC2017 | ecosystem: Environmental > Aquatic > Deep subsurface >... | reverse complement strand
GGCGCCGCTCCAGAACCCGGGAAAGCCGAAAGATTACAGCTTGGAACGCCGGGTGAAGGCGATGGAGCTGGCGAGGCTAATCCTTGACCGCAAGTACAGCCTTGCGCTACGCCGGCAAGTCCGGGCGGCACGCAGTAGCCGCCGGCGCACGGATTCTGACCGCCGGAAAGCAGATAGCTGCCCGGGTCTAAACCAGAAGAGTAAAAGTTGATATCGCACTGCTCGCCTGGATCAATTACGCCATTGCCGCAGAAAGGCAAGTTGGCTGATTGGTACAAGCCTGTGCACGAAGGATCGTTGCCGTTTGCTAAAATATTGCAGTCATTGTCAATCGGGTTGCCGCTCGAGTTAACGTCAAAGCAGCCGTTGGGAACTTGTACTTCTATGAGGTGCGGGCCAATGCTCGAATTGCCGTCATTGCAATCGCCGGCGCAGGTTGTTATGCCATCGCCATCATTATCAAGACAAGTTGGGATGCTCTCCAGGGCATTGGGAATGCTGGATAAGAATTTGGCGCCGCAAGCAACGTCTTCGTATTGAATGCCCGTGCCCATGATTTCCGGAAGGCTACTGCCCCCTCCGGCCTGCGGATTCATAAGAGCGTTAAAAAATCCAGAGGAGTTCTTGGGCAGCACCATGCTCTGCCAGAGCGAAGTCAGTCTGTTTAAGTAAAAAGTTCTATCAGCTGCCGGCAGATTTTGATGCCAGGCTAAGGCGAAACAAATACCAGCAACTGAATCGCCGCTCGGGAGAGTATTGTAACTTCGGTGCTGGGTATATCTGGTCAAAGGTATGGGCGTGGAGGTCCAAGAGTAGCCGGCGTTATCGGTGCAGCCCAAGATTGGGCTCGCGGGCGAACCGCAGGGCGCCACCACTGTCAAAGGTATACCGCTAAAACCTCCCTGGCCTTCGGTTATGGGAATATTGGCCCAGTTCACTGGCGGACTCGCGCACCAAGTCGGATCATTCACACCGTTACACCAGAAATTATAGATCGGTGTGCCCGGCCCAGTCTGGACAGCTGCCCAGAACGGCGAAAAAGCGGTAACTGCGTTTTTAACCTCACTAAAACTATTGAAGTCATACCTCATTAGATAATTCAGCGCCCGCGAGAGCACGGTTTCGGCTTTCTGAATATAAAACGGGTCGGTCAAAACATATTTATAGGCGTGGGAGAGGCCGCGCATGATTTCGTCCATCTGCCAGCCTTGTGAACGTATGCAGTTTGGTCCGGTAAGCGTCTCCGGCGGGCTCGGCGCTATATTAGGGTTGCAGGGCGATTGCCCGCTCGGCGTATAAAGATCATAAAAGAAATTCACCGGCAATGGCTTGCCAGTTAAAGGATGCAGAGCGCCTCCGGTCGCAGGATTCTGGTTCACAAGTCCCTGGGCAATGCCTAATGTATTTACGGTACTCGAGTCTTGGTTGCTAAAGGCAACGTCAATCCCGTGGTCGACCGCCTGCGCGTACCAGGAATTATTATTCACAAGGAACGCATTAATGGTTGAGTGCAGCAGCCCGGCGAAGCTGCGGGTTTGCCCAAGTCCTTGAGCCAAGCCCATTTTTCTTAACATGGTTGAGAACCACTTGCCGTATTCATCAGCCAAATCAAAAGCAACCGCATCGCCTCTAAACATCCGATCATAATCATCGTCGCTTATAACCTGATGGCTGGGCAGCGGTTCGTGCCAACCATGAGTGCAGGGATAATTGGTGCCGCCCAGGCAGTATTGGCTGATATTTCTTCCAAAGGGGTCGGTTTTAAATCCGCTGGGCGTTTGAATATTCTGCGTGTACCAGCCCAACTGATCAGGAAAATTATTGACCGCTCCTAAAAGGGGAAATTGCGCGTCCGGATAGTGATTTTGGGGAATATAACCGGTTAGACTCGTGGGTCCGTGAGCAATGCCGTAATTGAAGAATTTCCAGGGCCGGATAAATTTGTCCTGACAATATCCAGAGCCGCAGGAAAACATATATTTCCAGAAATTCATGGGGATTGAGTGTTTGAGTCCTTTACAACCGGGACAAGTGCCGTATTTGAAGCCAAAGGAATAAGTTCCCCAGCGGTGCGAATTCGCAGTTGAAGCTTGATTCATCCAATAGTTATAGAAAATATCGGCATCGTCGCTAAAATTGTTATTCGGCTTGATTTTATTGGGATCGGGAATTAACGGATAAACCAAATTCCAGCGAGCCAGGCTCACGCCGCCCATCACTACATCTCCATAAATACGATCGGTATTATTCCAGGCAGGATCCAAAGACACGGTCATGTCTGCGACAGACATGCGCTGCTGCTTGCCCCAGTAGTTTGAGGGCGGCTGGGCCGAGGAAAAGCCGGGTGTTGCTATTGACGGCTGTTCGTTATAAGGCGACTGGCCGAGGAGCGCTTGAGCGTTCGGAGGCATGATGACGAATTCCGTGAGCGTTCCCAAGATCGGATTTAGTTGCGAAGGATAAAGTTTGGGGAGATCGGGCACATAGACATTGGAATTTTGGGTTCCGGTATTAATAACGAGCTTGATAGTCTCATAAATGACATCCCCGGGCTGGCCTGGAGTATAACGCCAGTAGCCCGGACCAGAGGCGCTCGCCGGCTGCCAGACCCTAGTCATCTCGTCAACTTTCCTAGAATTATGGACCACGGCCTGCAGTCCGAAATGCGGCTGATTGCTGATTAAAGTTAAATAGACATCTTCTTCAAAAAAACTGCAGCGTGAGTCGCCGGGATTCAAAGGACAGAGCTCGAGAGAAGGCACACTGACCATATTTCTTAAATGGCCTTTATAGAGCTGCATTACCGGACCGGTTTCCATGAGCTGCAGTTGGCTTAGGGCCGGTAAGACGCCTTCGTAGATGCCGTCCGAGGGATTGGCGGGCGTTGCCGCGTCTTTAACGACAAACTTAATCTGACCGCTCGTGAGCGCGTTCTGCACTGCCGGATGGATCACAAAACCGGGTTGCGGTGCGGTGTTATTAAATGAAAGCGTATAAGTTTGAACTGAATTCCCTGGCAGATTCGGAACCTTAACCCGAATCACGGCTTGCCGAGCCGCTCCGTTATTCCAGCGAGAGGTAACAATGGCCTGGGTAAGCAGATTACCAACCCTAAGCCCGGGGATCTGTCCTAAAGAATCAATTTGCGCTGCCGGAACTTCGGTTTCGCTAAAGCCGACCGGAATAATTGCATAAATATCATTTAGAGTATTAGAGGTATGATTTCTGACAAAAACCTGGTTCAGACTGAGCACCGGTCCCCCGCCAACCTGCGCTAATGAGCCGCCGGAAAAATACTGCCAGACTTGAAAATAAACAAAACCAAACGAAACCAGTAGTATTCCCAAAACTGCGCCAACAAAAGAAATTCGAACCTTGGTTCCCATTTAAGTTGCTTGAGCCTAATGATAGCATGATTGATTCGACCAGCTGGGGATAACTCTACTTAACCGGAGCAGATAATTTTTCAACTCTTACGCCCAAAAGGCGAATGAGTTTTTTCTCGGGATTTTCCCGGTTGTCCAAAAAAGGCAAGAAAAGTTGTAATGTTTGATGCTCTAATGTTGTAATGTCCGCGCTTGGTTTATCGAGCGTGTGCGCACGGGTTTTGGTTTCGAAATCGTGGAAGCGCACGGTAATAGAGACTGTTTTAAATAAAAATCTTTCTTTCCTCGTTCGATCGTAAACGCTTTTTGAAAGCTCTTTGATGCGGGACAACAAAAAACTGCTGTCCAGTGTATCTTTCTCGTAAGTTTCCTGCTCGCCGATTGATTTGGCCTCGTATTCGGCGGTAACCGGACTCTCATCAATCCCCTGGGCTCGTTCGTACATATCCAAACCCCATTTCCCAAAAAGTTCGTTAAGTTTTTCTTTCGACAATTTGCGTAAATCCTGAATTGTACGTACGCCCTCGCGGACTAAAACTTCCTGACTTTTGGGTCCGATGCCCGGAATTTCCTTAACTGAAAGTGGATCTAAAAAATTTTGCACTCCATCGGGTTTCACAATGGTCAAGCCGTCCGGCTTTTGCCTACTCGCGGCAATCTTGGCAATCAACTTATTCGGTCCGATCCCGATCGAACAAGTAAGTTTTTGAGTCGCTTTGATATTTTTTTTAATTTCTTTAGCTAATTTCATGGCATCATTCCAAAGGTCATTCTGAGTCCGACCCGAGTCGGACGAAGAATCCTGCAGAGATCCTTCTCCGCCGGCTGGCGGATCAGGATGACAAATCTTAGGGCTGGATATTTCTAAATAGGCTTCATCAATGCTGGCTTCTTCTACGATATCCGCCTTAGTCCTCAAATAATCCATTATTTTACCTGAAGTTTCCGAATACGCCCTGAAATTAGGTTCCAGAAAAACCGCAGCCGGCTTACCTTTGCGTACGGCTTCTTCTGAAAGACGCCAAGCAATGGAAATCGGTTGAGCTGAATGAATGCCATATTCGCGGGCCTTATAGTTCGCAGTTGAAACCACGCCGCGACCAAGTCCATTTTTCGGGTCTGCGCCCACCACAATCGGCAGGCCCTTAAGCCGCGGCTTATCGCGTTCCTCCACCGCCGCGAAAAAAGCATCCATATCTAAATGTATTACGATTCTCTCACTCATAATTCCTATGGTAGAATAAGAACGATGATAATTAAAGGAAAAACCGCTCTCGACCCAAATCGCGAATTTGTAAAAGTCGTTGTTGATATTGAAAAAGAAATTCTATCGGCGAACTGCGAACTGCATATTGATTGTGCTGATGAACTTATGAAAAATGGTTCCCGAGGTTCGGATCTTTGGGGTGCCAATATACACCTTAAAGAGCAAAGAATAGATTTTGTTTCTATGATTAACATTAAGCCGCCAAAATATACCAGCATGAAAATTCAGGATCAAAGCATTAAAGATAAAATCGAGGCGCTGATCAAAAAATTAATTTTTTAATATGACATTGGAACGCTGGCAAACTATATCCCGGCACGATCAGCTTCTCCATATAGGAGCCGATCTTTTGCGGGCGGCTGAATGGCAAAAAGAGAATCGTGAAAAATTCATTTTCTTTCTTAAAAAAGCAATTGAGCTCACTGAACTTACAGAGCAAGATCCAAAATGGGAAGGCCAACTCCTATCGCCCGCGATTCTAAAAAAAGAAATGGAGAAGTTTCTAATCGGAGAGAAAACTGAAAATATAGAAACATTATATCAATCTTTATAAAATCCTGATTACTGCTACTAGATTTCCTATTCTAGATTCTGGTGCAACAATGGGATGTGAATAAAATCTTAGCTAGTTAAGAAGTTTCGTGGTATACTTTATATGATAAAGCGCTCGCAAACGACTTAACTAGAAAATACTAAATGAATGCCAAATCAAGAAAAAAAATAATCTTCGGTGTGGGCCTGATCACGCTTGTAGTGGTGACTGCTCTGTTACAGATTCCGTCGGTAAGACATGAATTTGCTCAACTGTTTCAAAGTTCTTCCCCAAAAAGCTCCTTGATTAGAGCCCAACCGCTCACGCCGGCTCAAGTGGCTGCCGAAGCACAAGCAAACCATCTAACACGATTATCGGCTGGCGAATTTGCCGTCATTAAAAGCAGTTTCGGCAAACCCAGCGGCAAAAAAACTAAGACGGCTATTACTTTAAGCACCGGTCAAGTCTATACACTAGAATCTGATACCGAAACGGTTATGGAGATAATCGAGGGCAGTAATGATGCGCATATCTTGATTGATGAAACTAATCCTAATATAGAAATACAGAGCGTAGATCAGTTGGGCGCGGCAAGTATCTTTGATAACAAAGTAGCTAAAGAAGTGACAAATAGATTGACGGATCTTGCCGCACAGGAAACGGTGCCGGTAATCATAACTTTCAATCTGCCTTTCCCAAGCGTTTATAAAAAGAATCCAACGGCAGCGGATATTATCGATCGGCGAGCCAAATTTAACGAAGCCAAAGCCGCTGTCCAAGGACTGCTCCTGGGCACATCCCGTTTAGATAGGAATCTCGAACTAATTAATGCGGTGTCAGCCAAGATTGATAAAGCAACTGTTTTAAAACTCCAAAATTCGCCCTTTGTTAAAAGTATTAATTTCGACGGCCTGGTTCATATTGTTCTCGATACTTCGGTTCAGGAAATCAGCGCTCCGGCGGTCTGGGCTTTATCGGATGCCAACGGCAATCCGGTGACTGGGATTGGCAGGCGCATCGCGGTCATTGATACGGGCGTTGATTATACTCACCCGGACTTAGGCAGCTGTTTCGGGCCAAGCTGTAAAGTCATCGGCGGCTGGGATTTTGTAAACAACGATGGTAATCCGATGGATGACCAGGGGCACGGCACTCACGTGGCGGCGACCGCTGCTGGCAACGGCCCTGGGCCGGCTGGGAAAGGCGTGGCGCCTGGCGCAAAAATTTTAGCTTATAAAGTCTGCTATCCATCTGGAAATAGCGCCAGTTGTCCTGATTCAGCTGTTATTGACGCCATTCAACGTGCGACTGATCCGAACAACGATGGCAATCCGGCTGACCATGCTGATGTCGCAACTATAAGTCTTGGCGGTCCCGGCAATCCGGATGATGAAATGAGCCTGGCTGTTGATCAAGCGAGCGCTTTGGGCGTGGTAAGTACTATTGCGGCTGGCAATGCTGGCCCTGGAGCTTCGACTATCCTTTCACCGGGCACCGCGCGCACTGGGATTACGGTCGCGGCCGCCTGTAAGAATGCTCAAGTTGGGGCATTCGGCACCTGTGCGACACCAATCGCATCTTTTAGCTCCCGCGGTCCTCTTATCTGGTCAGGAGTAAATATTCAAAAGCCAGATATTGCGGCACCGGGCGTCTTCATCTGCGCTGCTCGCTGGAACAGCGCTTTTGGGAGCTCACCGACCTGTTTTGACAGCCAGCACGTGCGCATCTCGGGCACGAGCATGGCAACCCCGCACCTCGCTGGTGCGGCCGCCTTAGTGCGCCAAGCTTTTCCTAATTTCGAACCAGCTGATGTAAAACAGCTTCTTAAAGCCACTGCCCAAAGCCTGCCTGGGGTGACCTATAACGACCAGGGCGCTGGCCGGGTTAATTTAGCAGCTGCCGTAACCATTACTCAATTTATTGCCTCCACACCCAACACTTGGAACATCACTACTAACCCAACCAGCAAATTCAGCACCCATACCCAAAACTTCTCTATTACCTCGCTCGCCCCTGCGATTAATACTTTGACCGTGAGTTTTAATGATTTGCCGGCTGGCGTAACCGCCGTCAGTAACCCATCGGTAATCAATGTGGCTGGCGGCGGTACCGCCTCTATCCAAGTCACGCTCACGGTGGATAATGATCTGGCTTTAAGCGGCTCCTATCTGCCCACTATTAGATTCAGTGAAGGCGGTGCGGTAAAAGGCGCTATTCCAGTTTTTCTAAACATCACTCCCACTTTGACCGTAACTCCGGCAGGAACTTTAGACTATGGCGTGGATCCGCCCAATTTAACCTCGTGGACTTCTCCGCTACTACCGGTTACGGTAACCAATCTGCGCACCGATGTTGCCCAAAACGCCGCCATATCATCTTCCGCATTCCCACCCGGCATAACTTTTCTAGTTCCAGCAACAGTAAGCGTATCAGCTCTAGGCACGGCTTCATTTAATACCGGTTTTACAGTAGACAACACCCAAGCACCCAATGCAATCTATAACGGCACACTTACCATTGCCAATGGTGCCAATACTATTGCGCGCCCAACAAAGTTTGCTAAATTCTATACGCTCACAGTCCAAGATACTGATCCGCCGGGAGACAAACCAGCACTAGTAAAAATATTTCGCAATCCCAGTGGGCCCTATACCGCTTTTGCTCTAAACTTGAACATCGGCCCGGCAATTTTTTACTTGGAAGCGCCCGGCAGTTTTGAGGTGATCGTTACTTATCTCCCTAAACCAACTGATTTCTCTACCAATCCGCCTACGCCAGGTGATCCTCATATTTATTGGGTGGTCGCGGAAAACCAAAATGTAGCAACTACGCTCACGCTCAACGTTTCTAAATATCAAGCTAACAAGACAATTACTTTGGTAGGCACTGATGCCGCTGGCCTCACTCATAACTTATTCCCCGGAGAAGTGCTCCAGCTTACTTATCTCCAAGCTTCCTTCTTTAATACTCATCTGCGCCACTCAAGCATCAATGAACTTGATGGCCAAAGTTTTGTCTCGGCTATAAGTCCCAATTATGAATATGCAGTTGTCTACGAGTGGCCAATCCAAATAGCCCAGAATCTGCACATCTTCCGTGGTGCGGCCGCCGGCATTCAAAATAACATCACCTTTACCAATACGCCGAGCGATTTCAAAATACTTGATTTTCGATTAGACACTGACCAAGGCGGCCCGATCTTTCCTCTGATCCGGACTTGTCCCCAACTTTCTTCTAACAACAACTGCGGCGTTCACTTTTCTCTTGGCACTAGTCTGCCTAACCATGTTGTCCAACGCGTTCATTCGCTTTTGGCTCCGACCAGCAAAATTTTCCAGACTGTCTCTGATATATCCCCGACCACAGCAACGCATTATTCGCCCTATGTATCTTTTGAGAACCCAATTAAACGCTGGCTGGTTTCGATCGGCACGCCGCAACTTTATTTGCCATCGCCCCAAGGGAATACTCTGTATACCGGATTAGGCCCACCCTACTGGGCAGGCAGATTAGCGAATACTCCTAATACCATCAACTTAAAATTAGCCTGGTCAAATCCCAACCAGTATGTGAATGGCAGCGATCTATTCCTGCGCCAAGATTATGCAAGAAAAGATTATGCGGGCGGTATTGCTTTTGGCGTTTACAATACGAGCGGTGTTCAAGTCGGCTCCGGCACCTTGCCAGCGCCTTTTACTGGCGCGGCTCTCGATCCGACTGTGGCAAGTTCAACAGTCGGCCTGCCTGGTGCTTATGAATTGCGTATTGATTTTCCTTACCAAAATTCCGGGATAAATCTAGCGGCTAAAGTCAGAGCCAACTTTAATACCTCGCTCGCTGATCCCAATCCGCCTGCCTTTACAAAATTCCATTATTTCGCTGGAGTTCCAAGAAGTGAATTTTATACACCCGGCCTTGCTAATCATTTAGAATTTACGCTTGATCCTGTAGGCGGAACTATTGGTTCTCTTGGTGTAAGTTATTCCACCAACGGCATAAATTTCGCGCCGCTCTCAGTAACAAGCGGCCTCGGCGGTTACACCGTAGACTTGCCAAGTTTATCCGGCATCACCAAGGTAACCATTAAAATAGTCGCCGCTGATGACGCTTCAAATTCTCTCTCTTATAGTTTTGAATTGCCGGTTGGCGCTGCGCCGCCTGCCTGCACTCTCACGGCCTTTCCCAGTTCAGGTATGGTGCCGCTTTCTGGAACCTTGAGCTGGACTACCTATAATAATCCGACTGCCTGTACAGCTTCTGGCTCTTGGTCAGGTAGTCAGAATCCAGCTCCCGGCACAGCGCCCTATGGACCCCTTTCCACTAACGGCACTTATACCTATAACCTGACTTGTTCGAACGCGAACGGCTCTGGTATCTGTTCCACCAGTGTTATTGCCTTTCCTTTGAGCGTTCCAACCCCGCCCACAAATCTCGCGCTTACCAACATCCAGCCAAACAGCATAACTTTGAACTGGACTGACAATTCGAGTAATGAAAACACTTTCTGGATCTTAAGAAAGGTGGGTTTAAGCGGCATCTTCTTAAGCCTGACAACGACCGTGCCAGCCAATGCCACCACCTACACCGACCTAACGGTCAGTCCTAACCAATACTATGCTTATAAAGTCTGCGCCTTAAATGCTGCCGGCTGTTCAGCTTTCACGAATGAGGCGGGTGCGACGACGCCAGCTGGGACACCACCGCCGCCACCATCAATACCAGCCTCGCCTTCCAATCTCTTCTTAACAAATGTGATGGTTGACCGCATCACTTTAAACTGGACAGATAATGCTAATAATGAGGGGGGGTTCCTTATCCAACGTAAAGTGGGATTGACCGGCACCTTCTTTGATTTAGTAACTAATTTAGCAGCTAACTCCATTGCTTATAATGATCTTACGGTTGGACCGAACCAGTATTATGCTTACCGAGTGCGCGCTTTTAACACCGCAGGGTTTTCTAATTTCTCCAACGAAGCAAGTACAACTACACCAGCTCTTTCGCCACCTCCGCCTCCGCCGTCACCTTCACCTTCGCCTGCCGGCCTCCCTGATCTTATAATTCAGTCAGCTTCTTTATCGCCTAGCGCTCCGGTCGTGAACAATTCACTAAGCATTTCTGGGGTTGTTAAAAACCAGGGAACAGGGAGCGCCGCTCTGTCCCAGACCCGACTACGCATTGATATTGGCAATAACGGCACTTGGGATGTAAACCCCAGTAACATGTCAACCGGGGCTCTCGCTCCTAATGCCGCCGAAACTGAATCCTGGGCTAATGTCTGGACAGCAACAATAGGTACTCACCGGTTTGAGATCTGCGCTGATGCGCCGGGAGCCATTATTGAATTAATTGATACTAATAACTGCTTGATCCAGACTTTTCTTGTCTCCTCTGGCTCACTGCCGCCTGATACTACGCCGCCGACTACGACGATTCTAAATCCTCTTAACAATTCCACTCTGCCGAATCAAGGATCAGTGCAGATTTCATCAGCCGCGGCTGATGCAAGCGGCGTAAAGCAGATCAAGATTTTTACCGACAGCATATTAAAGAAAACCTGCAACTTCAACAATCCGCCCGTGAGTGCCAACTGCAGTACTAATTGGCCAATGTCGCAGGTGACTTCCGGCCCTCACACGATTACCGTAACTGCCAAGGATAATTCTCTGAACCAAAACGAGGCTTCGGTCAGCATCACTGTATTTAAGCCTTAAAAAGCTAGATACCCTAGTTACTTGTTACTAGTTACTGATTACTTAATCTCGAATCCGGCGAACGCCTTAAACTGTCCTTTCTGCGCCTCAACTTGGGAAATTTTATAATCTCCATCTCCGCCCGCTCCGGATTTTAACCAATTAACAAATTCGCTAAGAATTTCCTCCGGCCCTTCGGCTTCGATATAAACAGTTCCGTCCGGCTCGTTTCTTATAAATCCCGATATGCCTTTGCGTTCGGCCTCATGCTCTACCGTCCGCCTCAAAAACACGCCTTGGACTTTGCCGTATAAAGTAATGTTTAGATGATTGATCATGGTATCTATCTTTAAGTCTTTAACTGATAGTAATTTTAGCGCGTTTCTAGAAATGTCCTAATAGCATCAAAATTTAAATTGACGATTAGTCCCAGAACTTCTCTTGCCTCTACTCCGGTAGCAATATTTATCCCGACAATGCATCTCCTTAAAATATTAAATACCAAGCCGCCCGAGGCGCCCGAGAAATTATTTTCGCTTGAGATAACAACGTGGCTGTGCGGCCCAGCAGGCGAAACATTATTCAGATTCGGCAAATAAGAATAGCCGTCTACTGCCCCAGCATCTGGGCTTTGATTGGTTCCGGAAGTTAAAGCGTAGGCACGAATTATTCCCGGAAAACGGGAGAGAATACCGCCGGGCGTAGCCGCCGTGCCCACATGAGAAGCATAACCCCAAAGAATAATCGGCTCCTCATAATTAGTTTCGGAACAAAATGGCTCACTAATGTTCGGCTGACCATTGGGAAACACTCGTTCATCTTCTTCTCTGATAGGCAAGATTTCCAAAAGCGCCATATCAAACCCTTTTTCTTTATAGTTCTCTTTGGTGATCTCGGTATCGAGAATCGTACCGATTCGGTAGTGAGCTTCTTCATAAAAATTGTAGCCAGTCCGCTTCCAGGGAAAAATTACACTGCAAGTGGACTCGCCTAAATCAATGGCATTAATAATTACATGGGCAGCAGTCACCGCATATTTTTTGCCATTAATAATTCTCACAAAGCCGGAGCCGAAAACACTGCCACACTTGATTTTTACGACCGCGCTCATAATGACGTCTTCATTGATTGGCGAAGGACTGGGAGATGGGGTTGGCGAAGGCGACGGAGTTTCTATGATTGGTGTGGGGGTTATAAGCTGGGTAGGTGATGCTCCCGGTGGCGCAGGAGTCGGGGAGGCTGGTCTCGGCGACGGCAAAAATGAAAAAACCATTTGCTTGGCAGGCGGAGTAATTTTTGCTCGCGGTGATGGTAACGGTGTCGGTGAAGGTACTAAAGCTTGTTCACTCGGGGTCGGCGACGGCGGAGAAATCATGGGTTGAATCGCCTCTCCATTAATCGGCGCTGGAGTTGATTCTATAATCTGATTGGTTTTCACAAATTCAATTGCCAAAAATCCGGCAATCGCTCCTATTATTAATATCGGAATCAAAACCAACTTGACCATATTTCAACTATAACACTGTTGAAAATCGGTTACAGCGGAGGTATGATGAAGGGGTAAAATTTAATATTCCGGCGTAGCTCAGCGGTACCTGCCTGCCGCCTGCCTGCCGGTAGGCAGGGAGCGGCGCCCTGAACCCATGAAATATTATGTATATGCTATTAAAAGTGAGAAAGATAATTCTGTCTATGTCGGACTGACTTCAAATTTTGAAAGGCGAATCAGAGAACACAATAATGGTGAAGTTTTTTCAACAAAAGGTCACCTCCCATACAGATTAATTTATAAAGAAACTTGCCAAGATAGGATAATGGCAAGGAAGAGGGAAAAATATTGGAAATCAGGTACTGGCAAAGAGAAATTAAAAGCTCTTTAACTCCCCGGTAGCTCAGCGGTAGAGCGGCGCCCTGTTAAGGCGACGGTCGTAGGTTCGATCCCTACCCGGGGAGCTAAGGAGCTTTTATAATAAAACTGTAAGGAGAAGGTCCCTGGTTCCCTGCCTGCCGGTAGGCAGGGATCCCAGGCGCCGGAGCACCTAAAAATAACCCGATTTTCTGTGGGTTATTTTTTATACCGATCGTGGTATAATCAAGATACAGGATAATTAGCTTTTACTATGAAAAAACTCATTATCATAATCTCAATTATTATTTTTCTGGTAGTTGCTTATTTCATTTCCGGTTATGTAGTCAAAAAAATAACAAAACAAATTACTAATCAAATTTTAGGAGGGGCAACAGAAGAATTAAACTACGCATGCACACTTAAAGCTAAAGATAGAGAATTTAACAAGGCGCTTTATTATAATGGTCCGTTGATAGACACGCATGTCCATATGCCGGTAGCTTCTAAAATTATTAGTGATACGGCAATACGGGCGGGGTTTGAAGATATGCCTGCTTCAGCTGACATATCAATAGATTATATTAATTGTCTATTTGATACTGAAGGAATAACGAAAACCTTTGGATTTTTCCTGGTGCCAAATATATTTCCACAACATGCTGTGAATCACGTTAAAAATGTCGAAGAAAAATATCCGGGTAAATTTGTTAAGTTCTTCATGCCTCCCTTGCCACTCTCAACCCTTAATCCAAAACCTTCTGAAGTGGAGGAAATTCTTAATGATAATCCCGGATTATTTCAGGGTTATGGAGAAGCCAGATTTGATTTTAATTTGGGGACTAACGCGCATCCGGAGGACGAGTATTTCCTTGAAATGTATAGGCTAGCCGATGAAAATAACTTAATAGTTCAAATGCACCCAGACGAAGGGCAAGTAGAAGCTCTTCGGCGTCTTTTGGAGAAGTACCCTAATGTTAAATTCCTTGCCCATGTAATGCCGTATTACAAAAAGGAAATCGGCAAGTTAATGGATACTCATGATAACTTGTATTATTCACTGGACGCGGAAATTCATTACATTTTTGGTTATCAGACAATACAGAATAATAGGGGCCCGACCAAAGAAGAATATCTAAAATTTATTAGAGAAAATTTCGACTCATTATTGGAAGAGGGACTGCGTAATTGGAAGCCAATTATAGAAGCGCATCCGGATCAATTCACTTGGGGGACAGACAGATGGTACACCTGGCACTTTGATCCTGAAGTTGGAGGATTAGTGGTAGAATTCGGAAGGACTTTTATCGGTCAACTGGATCCAGCTGTTCAGGAAAAGTTCGCTTATAAGAATGCGGAGAGATTGTTGCAAGATCAATAGCCGCTTTAAAAATTGAAAAACAGGATACTTCTGTATGTTCCTAAGCACTAAAATTTACAGGTAAGTTTCATCCGTATAGCACATCAATAATGGAAGAGTTTGAACTAACATATCTTGCAAAAGAACTACCCGCCGATCTTCGCGACTACCCTTCAAAAGAGGTGATCGACATCTATGTTCCCGCATCGACGGAGCATCCTGTACTGCGAATCCGTAAATTTGGCTCGGTCCATGAGATTACAAAAAAGCAGCCAATAAAAGGAGGTGATTCGTCGCATCAACTCGAAACCACCATTCCACTTACTCCTGAAGAGTTTTCTACATTGAGCCAGGTAAAAGGCAAAAAGGTTTCTAAAACCCGCTATTATTATCAACGTGCCAACACCGTTTTTGAATTCGATATTTTTCGAGACGCCTTATTGGGACTCGTCCTCGTTGACGTGGAGTTCAAGTCCCAAGAAGAGAAGAGTGTTTTTGTGATGCCCGAGTTCTGCCTTGCCGACGTGACACAAGAAAAACTTACTGCGGGAGGGATGCTGTGCGGCAAAAGTTACGGTGATATTGAAAAAGATTTGGAGAAATTTGGATATCAGAAAATTACCGCAGATTTTTGAAACCTTACAAGAGTTGCTGGTCGGGGAAACGGCCCGCTTCGCCGGAGCGTAAGCGAGGCGAGGAGTTTTCCCTGCCTGCCGGCAGGCAGGCCGTGCCGGAAATATTAAAACCAGAGATTCTAAAAAAAGAATCGGCGCATACCTTCGTATGCGCCGAGGAACGAATCCGTTATTCACGGACACGAAGAGCTGATTCGCGGCAGGCTCGCCGCCGACTTTCTTGGTACTCCGCGAGTAACCTACGGAATTCGGGGGTGAACGCTGGGTTCCCTGCCGAGAACGAGTAGAGGCGGAACGGTTCGGTCGAGGTGATAATCTCCTCGATCGCCTCGGCCTCGCCGCGGCGCGCCTCCCGGAACGATTT
>Ga0213870_1000754_pt1 | contig 15087 bp, 14 predicted proteins | sample WICALVC2017_Meta_FD_160119 | JGI IMG/M metagenome (GOLD analysis project Ga0213870, IMG submission 160119) | Freshwater microbial communities from subterranean cave lake in Wind Cave National Park, South Dakota, United States - WICALVC2017 | ecosystem: Environmental > Aquatic > Deep subsurface >... | reverse complement strand
CTACCTGGGCACCTTGAAGCAATGAATCCTGCAAGATCATATCGGACAGTTCGATAAGTATTCGATCGGCGTTTTTCCACCGAGCCCCATGTGTTCCCGTTCCGTATTGTAGCGGGCCAAGTAAGCCATGTGCTTCCATCTGAGCTCGGGAATGGTGCGGAATCGTACCTCGTTCCAGAACTCTTCCCGGTCAGTCCTATGGCTTCGTTCGACCTTGCCGTTCTGCGCGGGCTTGCCCGGATCAATGAGGAAATGCAGGATACCCCTTTCTTTGCATACGCGATCAAAGATATGGAGTCTGGGCGATAACGGATCGGCGCTCTTTCGGTACCCCGTGTAGTAGTTCGTAAAGATGGACCCGTTGTCCGTCTGAATACTATGAATGCGAAATGGCGCCGCTACAATGAGTTTTTCCAGAAACATGAGTGCCGTGCGATTGGATTGCTCTGCCGTAATCCAGGCGAACCGCCAGCGTGAGGCACAATCGATCGCGGTGAACTGGAAGAGCCATTGTCCTTTGTATTGCCTCGCATAGACGACATCAACCTGAACGATTTCGCCAGGAAAAGTTGCTCGCGGGATCGGCTTGGGATTCTTGCGCAGACGCTTCTTCGCATGTATGAGCCCTTCACGTTTCAGAACCTTATGAACTGTGCGCCACTGCATCGTAATACCGTGACGCTTTTTCAAACGGAGCGCGATCCGTTCCGCGCCAGGCATGGGTGTTTCGCCACGAATGCTTCGTATGAGATCAACTCGTTCCTGTGGCGTTGCGTGCGGATACGAATGGTGCGCCCGCGATTGTTCCATGAGCCCCGCAAGCCCTTGCGCGAGATATGCGGTTTTCCAAAGATAAAGGGTACTTCTCGCGAACCCAGATCGCTTCTTAAGTTCTGTCATGGAGAGTCCGCCCTCAAGATGCAGCTTCAGCCATCGCTCCCGCTCGGAGGCGATCAAATCCTGTAGATTGTGGGTCATATTCCTCATATTGGCAGAGTGTCCGATATGATCGTACAGAGTACCTACGGGCTATTGACTTTTATGGCTTAATATGCTAGCCTTAAGTATTATCGGGATCATCCGATAGTCTCTCGCGTAATAGTGCGCAAGAGAACCAGCACATTAAGGAGGTGACACGTGAAAAAGAAGCAAGGCAGTCCTGTTCCGAACACGAACGAAATCATCCAGCACCTGCACTGTGGGCAGTGCCTCATCGAGATTGCCGAGCGCCAGAAGTTCATCGAACAGTGTCTCGAGGTCGGCTGGACCAAGCTGGGGATTCAGGTGTGGTGCAAGCGGCACAACATGAACTTACTTCACATCGACTTCGAAGGACAGCGGCATCCAGCGAACACGACCGGGGCTGGTGGCAAGGTCTTCACCGAGGAGCATGGGCAGAAATTTCTTACGCTTAAGGAAAGATGAGGTCGGGGTTCGTCTGGATGCCACAAGTCGTTCGATGAGTGAATTGTGTTCTTTCTTCTATCCAATGGGGTACGCATGAAGAAACTCTGCGTACCCCTTCACTTTTTTATAATAAAGACTTTGAATTTTCATAAAAGAATTTACCGCCAAAGAAAAACTTGTGGTTCGACAAGCTCACCATCCTGAGCGAAGTCGAAGGAAAATTGTCAGCGGTGCGGCGGAGCCGCGCTTGCGGGCAGGGGCTTTCCTCGCCCTTCGACTGGCTCAGGGCGAAATGAGTTCGAACTATCCTAAGAATACAGAGCCCCGTGATAGCGAAGCTATTTTACGGGAGTCGCGTGATGAAATACCTTTAAGAAATTATTTGGGTATTTAAAGAAACTCTAAACCTGATCTTTGCAGAATTTGCTGTCTAATGAATACTGGCCGGCGCCGGTGATCATTAGAGAGATGGCGGCCGCTAGGAGAAGCAGGACGAATTCATAGCCGCCTTTTGTCGCTAAAAAGCCGTTTGGCAAGTGGAAGAGAAAAATTGCCGCAATCATTTCAATCGCAAAAAGTTTTGCCAACCAGTGTGTTCCTAAACCCAAAATTAACAAGATCCCGCCAATCAGTTCAAGAAGGATCACCAGCCAACCGAAGAAAGCCGCCACCGGCACGCCCAGCGACGTCAGAAAGCCAATAAACTGGGCAGGGTCACCGACTTTAAGATAGCCGTGAACGAGGAAAGTTACTCCGACCACGATCCGCAGCACCAGCGGCGCCCAATCTTGCCATTTATCGGCACACTTACATTGTATTATTTTCATAAACTAATTATCTTTCAAATTTTCAATAATAGCAACTTCCAGCGGGACATGAGGGAAGGGGGAATAGCGCATCTCACCGTAAGCTTTGATAAGTGATTTAATCAAATTAATTAATTTCTCCGCGGAAAGGGCGGCGGCGTGCTCCTTTAATTTCGTCAATTCTTCACCGGTCAGTTCCTTCTCGAAGAAACTTTCCATCCGGCGATTAAGTTTAAAAACCAGCACCCGCCGCAGGTAAGTGATCAGCTCTTTGTTGAGATCCGTTAAGTTAGCCCCGTCATCGTTAAGTTTATGCAAATACTCCAAGACTGATTGCAGATCACTAGCCCTTAATTGATCAACCAAAACCAGCACTCGTTTAAAACCCACCCGGCCAATAGTGCTTTCGACTGCTTTTAAATCAACCCCGTCAGCTAAATTAATCACTTGATCAAGCAACGATTCGGCATCGCGCAAACTGCCCTCGGCCGCCGCCGCGATCAGTTCCAGACCACCAGCCGTCACTTTCAGCCGCTCATGATTAGCAATTACTTCCAGCTTGCCCAAAATTTCTTTAACCGAGAGCCGCCGGAAATGAAATCTTTGAGACCGAGAAACAATAGTCGCCGGCACTTTTTCGTATTCAGTGGTGGCTAAGACAAAAATGACGTGATCCGGCGGCTCTTCCAAAACTTTAAGTAAAGCGTTGAAAGCTTCCTTAGTCAGCATATGAGCCTCATCAATAATAAAAATTTTAGAGCGGGCAACGGCCGGGGAAAGATAGATATTCTCTTTGAGATTGCGGATGTCGTCGATGCCCCGATTGGAGGCGGCGTCAATTTCCACCACATCCAGCGCCCGGCCTTGATCAATCTCCCGGCAGATTTGACATTGATTGCAGGGTTCACCGTTTTTCCCGACAGCCGCTTGATCAAGACAATTAGCAACTTTGGCAATCAAGCGGGCAATGGTTGTCTTGCCGGTGCCGCGGGGACCATAAAAAAGGTAGGCATGGGCAATTTTCCCTAGCCGGCCAGCGTTTTTTAAAACCCCGACCAGCTCCTCCTGACCAATTATTTCAGCAAAGCTCCGGGGTCGATATTTTCGGTATATTGCCAGCGCCATAGGATTTTAATTAACCTAATTCTAGGCGAACCAGCAATCAGGTCAATTAGTCAGCCGCTGGGCTGTCAGAAACCTGCCATGCAACCTTATCAAAAAATTCTGGAATTAGTAGAGGCCGAACAACTGGACATCACCACTGTCAGTCTGGCCACCATCACCGGCGAATTTGTCAGCTATGTTGAATCAGTTAAAGACCAAATTCAGCCAAGACTTTTGGCTGATTTTGTGGCGGCGGCCGCCAAATTAATGCTGATTAAATCCAAAGCGCTCATTCCCTCACTCACCTTAACCAGTGAGGAAGATGAGGAAATTAAAGACTTCGAATTAAGACTAAAACTTTACAAAGAATTTCGCACTGCCAGCCGCCACCTTAAAAAATTTTGGGTAACCCAACCCCGGCTCTTTTCCCGTCCTTACTTAGCCAGCCGTTCCCCAGTTTTTCAGCCGCCGGTTAAACTCCAGCTCAAACATTTACTTAAAACAATTGAATTATTAACAGCCGCCGTTCAAAAAATGATTACTCCAACTGAAACTATCAAGACAAAAATAATTTCCCTAGAAGAAAAAATGAGAGATTTACTGCGGCGATTTCAAACAAAGCTCAAGCAATCTTTCAGTCAACTGGCAATCAACCACCCCCGACAAGAAATTATCGCCACCTTCTTGGCAATTTTACACCTTGTCAAAGAAGGCCGGCTGACCACTAAACAACAAAAGGCTTTTGCCGAGATAGAAATACAAAAAATCTAGAGAGGGGAATTTCCAATTAACCTAATTTCCAGTTAATCTAAAATAATGAAAAAGTTAACGGCCCAGCTGGAAGCTCTTTTGTTTCTTCACGGCGAAGCGCTGTTAATTAAAAAGGCGGCCCGTCTTTTAAAAGTGACTGAGAAAGAGATAGCCGAGGCAGCCGAGGCGCTGACGGCTGAATTAAAAAGGGGCGAACGAGGTTTGACACTGATTAAAAACGAAGATACTTTTCAGCTAACTACCAAAAGTGATTTTGCTTCTTGGGCGGCGAAGATCAGTCTTGACGAGCAAAGGGAAGAATTAACGCCAGCCGCCCTTGAGACGTTAACGATCATCGCTTACAGCAGTCCAATCAGCAAAGCGGTCATTGAGTATCTCCGCGGTGTTAATTCAACTTTCACTTTGCGCAATCTGCTAATGCGCGGCCTGATCACTGATCAATCAGAATCACCGCCGGAGGCGAAGGAGGCCAATCCCACTTATCGGATAACGGTTGAATTACTCAAACACCTGGGTTTAACCAGTATTGACCAACTGCCTGATTATCAAAAATACCGGGAACTAAAAAATTTAAAAATATAAGAAGAATTAATGGTTTATCGAGCTCTTGCTTTCGCCATTATTTTGCTGGCAATAGTCTGGATCACTCGGGGCGATCCGGAAATCATCGCCAATCTAAACGTTCGCCCGTTTACCAAAGCCACCGAGCCAGGTCCAGCTCAACCAACCAGTCTTTCGCCAAGCCTGCCAGAGCCGACCGCCGGGGGAGGACAATCATCAACCAGCCGCCGGCCGCCTCTGCCGGCAAATCTTCATCTGCAATCGGCTTTAGTAAAATATCTCGGCTCCCCATCAGCCCTATTAGGGCTCAACACCAGCCAGCGCTGGCCGATAGCGTCATTAACTAAATTACTGACAGCGGCCGTTGCTTTAGAAAACATCAAGCCAAGCCCGAATGTTACTGACCTTATCAAATTAATGATCTTCACCTCTCAAAACGAAGCGGCGGAAAAGTTAGCTAACTTATATCAATGTCAAACACCCTGTCTTAGTCCGCGAGAAGAATTTATCAGACTAATGCAGGCCAAGGCTCAAGCTTTAGCCATGACCGATACTATCATTCTTGACCCCGCCGGCCTTTCTTTTATTAATCAGTCAACTGTTCAGGACTTAGAAAAACTGGTAATTTATCTGGCTAAGCGCCACCCGCAAATTTTTCAATTAACCCGCGAGGAAAAAATAGTTGTCAACGGCCGGGAATTCACCAATCCTAATAAGTTCGCCGGTCAGGCTAACTTTATGGGCGGCAAGACTGGCTACACCGATGAGGCAAGCGGCAATATCATTTCAATCTTCGAACATCAAGGTCAACCGCTTTTAATCATCGCTCTCGGCGCCGCTAATAAAGTTGAGCGCTCTACCCAAACAAAGATTCTATTTGAATGGACTACCAGATTCTCCAAGTAACCCGGGTGCTCGGTCTGAGCTTAATTTCTTTCTTGATTGCCCTAAGCTTAACCCCTTATTTTAATAGGCTGATCAGCCGCTACCAGCTTCACAAGCAAATCCGGGTAGGCGCCGCCGCGCCGGTTTTCTCTCAACTCCACAAAAAGAAAGAGGGGACGCCAACGGCTGGCGGCCTAATTATTTGGCTGACTGTCCTCGGCCTGACTCTGATCCTCTGGCTCTTGAGTTATTTCTTCGATCGAGGCTGGAGTTACCTTAATTTCGTTGACCGGGCGCAAACTTACTTGCCGCTAACAGCCATGTTCTTTGCCGCGGTGATTGGGTTGGCCGATGATCTCCTGGGCATCCTGCGCATTGGCTCGAAAGGCGGCGGTTTGGCCGTCAGCCACAAAATAATTATTTACCTTCTCATATCACTGATTGGCGCTTTGTGGTTTTACTACCGGCTTGATTGGGACATCATTCGCCTGCCCTTTCTGGGCACCTATCACATCGGTTGGTGGTATATTCCTTTTTTTATGTTCATCATCGTCGCCAGCGCTTTCTCAATCAATGAAACTGATGGTTTGGACGGGCTGGCGGGCGGCGTTCTGGTTTTTGCTTTCGCCGCTTTAGCCGTTGTTGCCTTTGCTCTCGGCCGCTTTCACTTAGCGGCTTTCAACGGGGTGATTCTGGGAGCGCTCTTGGCCTTTCTCTGGTTTAATATTTATCCCGCCCGCTTCTTTATGGGCGACACCGGCTCAATGGCTCTGGGAGTTACTTTAGGAACAACCGCTTTGCTGACTAACACCGCCCTCCTCCTGCCTCTGTTTGCCTTAATACCCTTAATCGAATCGCTATCAGTTATCATTCAAGTAACCAGCAAAAAGCTTCGGGGTAAAAAGATTTTCATTTCTACTCCCATTCATCATCACTTTGAAGCCATTGGCTGGCCGGAAAGCCAAATCACGATGCGTTTTTGGATCATTTCCGCCATGGGAGCCTCATTGGGCTTAATTGTTTTTTTCCTCGACAGGTTCCTTTTCTAACGGCGGCTTTTTTAAATACATAGGGAAAATAATACAAGTCCACAGAAATTCTGCACAAAAAGCAGGAAGTAAAAAAACAAGAAATAACCTCCTGCTCTAATTCGCGCGAATTAGAGCAGGAGGTTAAATAATTATCAAATGAATGCAATGGATGTTGCCAACCTTCCCCAAAACTAGGAAAACCAGCCCGGCTTTTTTCAAAAGCCGGGCCTTTTTATTTCCGACTTTCAATCTCGAGCTTCCGGCCTTTGCCATCCGGTGTTAAAATACAACCAATGCTGCTTATCAAAAATGTTAAGGTGGTTGACGGCGGCGGCCAAGAGGCAAAATCGGCAGATGTCTTAATCAGCGGCGACAAAATTTCCGCCATTGGCAATTTTCCCGACAAAAAAGCCGAGACAGTCATCGAGGGTCTAGGCGGCTACCTGACACCCGGTTTCATTGATGTCAGCACTGACGCCGATCACTACCTGACCCTTTTTACTAACCCCAGCCAAGACAATTTTCTCAAGCAGGGAGTGACAACTATTATCGGCGGGCACTGCGGTTCATCATTAGCGCCCTTACTTTACGGCTCGCTGGAATCAATCCGCAAATGGGCCAACCCCAACCAAATCAATATTGACTGGCAAACCTTCGAAGAATTCTTGGCGGCTATCAGCCGCTTACCCCTCGGTGTTAATTTTGGAACATTAATTGGCCACTCGACTATTCGCCGCGCCTTAATCGGTGAAGATTTGCGCGATCTCACCGAAAAAGAAATTAAGGTCTTTAAAGAGATTGTTGAAGAATCTCTCCGGGCTGGCGCCCTTGGTTTCTCTACTGGCTTGGCTTATGCCCATTCCCGCCAAACACCTTATCAGGAAATTAAAAGTTTTGTCAGTCTTCTGCCTAAATACAATGCCGCTTACACTACCCACCTGCGTGATGAACGGGCGGCTGTTTATAATTCAGTCAACGAAACACTTCAGCTTTACAAGGAGACAGGTGCTAAAACTGTTATTTCTCACTTCCGACCAATAATCGGTTACGAAAAGAATTTTGAAGCGGCTCTGGGGCTAATCGAAAAAAGCAGCAGCAAAATGGATTTCCATTTTGATATTTACCCTTTCACTACCAGCATCGTTCCTCTCTACATCCTCTTGCCGGAATGGGCCCAGCGCGGCGGTTTAGAAACAATGCTGGAACTTCTCCAAAACCCCGGTTGTCAAAAAAGAGTCATTAAAGAATTGCCGCCATTCAAAAACGGCGAGTTGACCATTGCTCAATCGCCCACCAATCCTTTTCTTGAGGGAAAAACCGTTACCAAAAAAGAATTGGTTGATTTAATGCTCGCTACCCGGCTGCGCGCCCTGCTCTTCCACCAAAACATTTCCCCAACCCATCTTGAAAAAATCATCTCCTCCGATAAAGCTTTAATCGGTTCAAACAGCGGCGGTCTGGGAGAGCGGGCTATCAGCACTTTCCCCAGATTTCTGGAATTAGCCGGCAAGCAAAAAAAATACAAATTTGAAAAAGCAATTAAAAAAATCACCGGCGACGCCGCCGCCAAGTTCAACCTTAAAGAACGAGGATTAATCAAGGAAGGCTACTTTGCCGATTTAGTGCTCATTATCAATAATAAAATTCAAGCAGTGGTGATCAACGGCCAAACGGCTGTGCGCAACGGCCAGTGGCAAAAAATAACCGCTGGTTCCGTTCTCGTCCGCAACAGCTGAACTTTTAATTAAGCTATGGGTTTATTTAGGAAAGTTCGCCGCCGGAGCCGCGCGGACCATATCATAATTTACTCCCTGATCTTCTTGGTAATCTTTGGTCTAGCAATGCTGGCCAGCGCTTCTTCCCACATCGGCAAATTGCGCTTTAATGACAGTTATTACTACCTCAAGCATCAGTTACTTTACGGTCTAACTTTAGGAATAATTGGATTTTTCCTGGGCTCAAAAATTTACTATCGCGTTTACGAAAAGATTGCCGTTATTTTCCTCCTGATAAATATTATTTTACTGCTGCTGGTTTTTACACCGTTGGGTATTACTGCCGGCGGGGCCGAGCGCTGGGTAAAAATTGGCCCAGTTTCTTTCCAACCGGGAGAATTTTTAAAACTGTCGCTGGTTATTTATCTAGCCGCTTGGCTGGGCCGGCAAAGATCCAGAAGCTCTAGTTTTATTAAAGGTTTTCTGCCGCTTTTAATTGTTTTGACAGTGGTGATTGCTATTTTACTTAAACAGCCGAGCACTACGACGGCCTTGCTGCTGATGGTCACTGCTTTAATTATTTATTTTGTCAGCGGCGCCAGACTGTCCTTCATTATCGGCGCCTTTCTCATTGGCGCCATCGCTTTGGGATCAATAATTTATTTCTCGCCATACCGCTGGGAAAGAATTCAAACTTTTCTTAACCCGGAAACCAATATCCAAACCACCGGCTACCATATCAACCAAGCCTTAATCGCTATCGGCAGCGGCGGACTTTTAGGCCGCGGCTACGGTCAATCAACCGCTAAAGTTCGTTACTTGCCCGAACCAATTGGCGACTCAATTTTTGTTGTGATTGCTGAAGAATTGGGTTTTGTTGGGGCATTTGTTTTAATTGGCGTCTTCGTTTTACTAGTTACCCGGATATTCCTCCTGACAAAAAAAGCGCCGGATAGATTTGGCCAATTGCTTCTCACTGGCTTTGCTCTAATAATCGGCCTGCAAGTTTTCATTAATATTGCCGCGGTCTCCGGCGCCATCCCGCTCACCGGCGCTCCCTTACCCTTCATCAGTTTTGGCGGCACCGCTCTGGCCGTTTTCCTGACCATGGCCGGTATTATTAACAATATCGCTAAGCATTCCTAACCAGCCAGTGAGGGGCCTTCTCGAAGCAACGGAAAGCAGTTATAATGCCCCGATTATGAGAAAGATTCTCCTGACCGGCGGGGGGAGCGGGGGACATATTTTCCCCTTGATTGCGGTAGTAAGGGAAATAAAAAAACTCGCCCAAGAAAAAAATATTAAAGTCAGACTGCGATACTTAGGACCGCCGGACGCTTATACTAACTACCTCAGCAAAGAAGGGATTGAGGTCAGAGACATTCTCTCTGCTAAACTCCGCCGTTACTGCTCGCTGAAGAACTTGATTGACATTCCTAAGTTTCTCATTGCCCTTTTTCAGTCGTTTCTAAAAGTTGCCTCATTCAAACCAGATATTGTTTTTTCCAAAGGCGGGACCGGAGCTTTACCGGTTGTCTTAGCCTGCCGTTGCTATCAAATACCAATTATCATTCATGAGTCAGATTCCATCCCCGGCTTAACCAATAAAATTTGCGGAAAGTTTGCCGGTAAAATTTTCTTAGCTTTCACATCAGCAAAAAAATTCTTCCCGGAAAATATCAGTCAAGTGGTCGGCAACCCTGTTCGGCAAGAGCTGCTTAAAGCCATTGACTCTAACCCAGCCGATCTGAAAAAGAAACTGGGACTGACGCCGCTCAAGCCGGTGATCGTGATTCTGGGCGGCTCGCAGGGAGCCGCTAGAATCAATGATTTTGTGATTGATAATTTAGACGAGCTGCTGACGATCGGCCAAATCGTCCACCAAGTTGGTCCAGCCAACTACGACCAAATCAAAAAGTACCAGCGGGCCGGCTACCAAGTCTTTGATTTTCTCCGTGACAATTATGGTGAAGTCCTGATGGCTGGTGATTTAATTATTTCCCGCGCCGGCGCCGGGGCGATTTTTGACATCGCCGCCCTGGGCAAACCAAGCATTCTCATCCCCCTGCCTGAAGCCGCCGGCAGTCATCAATTGGTCAACGCTCAAGAGTACGCCGGCACCGGTGCCGCTGTCATGATTGAAGAGCTGAATTTAAATCTAAAAAGTTTTCTCCGCGAGGTTGATAATTTATTAAGCGACCCAAGACTTTTATCTAATAGCCAATCGGCCGCTCGAGCTTTTTCAAAAAGCAACCCTGCTCAAAAAATCGCTGCGGCCTTGTTGATAAATAACCAATGAACTGCTAGAGGAAATGGTAAAATCAGATTGTGACAAGAAGTAATAAAATTCAAAAGTCTGCTTGGCTTTTGGCAGCAGCGGCTTTTTTGGTGGGATTTTTTCTTCTTTGGCAGTATTACTCCAACTACCCGGACAGTTTCACCAGAGCAGCCGAACCTAGCGGCGAGCTAGACACCTTAAAGTCAATCGTTAAGCCAAACCAAACATATTTAGTCGAGCCGGGAAAAGATAGCTTCCATGTAGTTGTAAAAAGCGTGAACGGAGTTACTGTAGGTGAAATTAGATTAGGCCCAGCTCAACAAAGCCTGCTGAGAAAAATTGGGGTTGGGGCTGGTCAAACACTGAAATTCTCAGGCGTGGCGCTTCAAAGATTGTTTATTTTACTTAACTTGATAGCATTTGCTGATATAGTAGACGCCTACGATTTAGAAATAGACAGATCAAAGATAGCGGAAAATCTCTTTCCTGAGATCTCACCTGAACTTTCAGAAAAATTGAAAAAATACCCAAAGATTAAAAGGAGTGAGATAAAGGATCTCTGGGGATATTTCTATCTTTTGCAAGCCTACGTCGAAATCGCAAAAGAGGGCGGGGCAGAAAGTAATCTGGAAAAGTTTTTGGATGAATCATACGCCCGTCTCTATGTGTCGTCCAAGCTTCTCTTCAACCACATTTTAGGAATTAGCTCTTTTGACCCAGAGGAACCGCCGCCGCCAGAAGAAGAATTTCAGAGACTACTGGAAGAACTTAGAAAACTTGATCCCAAGCTGTTGCTGTCACTTTTAAACAATGAAAACTTCCTTGAAGATTACCAAAACATCTACGAAAAAACCGGAGAAGCGGTAAAAAAAGATCAGGAAAGACTTAGACAAAAGAATATTGGGGAATTACAAAGAGAAGCCAGGGAAGTTCTAGAGCAGCGAGTTGATTTTCACAAAAAAATTCTTAACGATTTGGTAGAATCAGCTAAAAAACAGCTCGAAGAATTTTCAAAAAAACAAGCTAGTTTGAAAGAGCTCTTATTAAAAGAATTTAAAGTTAAGAAAGGGGAAGATGCTGATCTTTTAATAAACCTAGTCGAGTTAAAGATACAAAGCGGTGGAGTGATTACTCCTCAAGAATTAAACTTAAGCAACGCCGTGTTTGAGACCAAAGAAGCTGTTAAAAAATACCTCCTATTGGAGGAGGAAGTCCTCAAAACTAGGGAATCGATTGGTACTCTTAAGGAAGCGACGATGGGGGATTTCTATGGTGGAACTTCCTATCAAGAAACAATCAAAGGATCAGAAGGTCTAAAAATGTTTCCTAGCCCGTCCACCGAACAACCATCAGATGAGAAGCCAGCTATAAAAAGACTGCCTTCCCGCCCAACTTATGACAGCCATATTGAAGATGTGGAGAGGGCTCGGGGTTCACTTGGTGGGAGACAAAATAATCAAGAGCAGCCTTTTAAATCAGTTCTCCCCCAACGATAAAACGCGGCAAGCACTGACTAAGTTTTACCCGTTTAAGGTATAACAGAACTTAATGAAAAAAAGGATAAAAAATAGCGCAAGAAAGCCTACCCCTTGGCTAGTTATCCTTGCAGTTGTCTTTCTTTTGCTTTGGTGGTTGGGAGGTGATGGGAGTCAGTTGAGCCAAGCAGGAAATGGCACGGGTGTCGCTGGAGAAGCTGGCGGGACTGTTAAAGAAAGCATAGGCACAGAAGCCGTGAAGAGATTTAAGCTAGCCCTCCGGATTGAAGGAGAGCCACTGCTTGGTTGGTTTGAATTTGAAAAAAAAGTTGCTGAAATTCGGCAGGAGCTTGGTAAAATTAGTAGTAGTTCCGAACTTAAAGATTTAGAAGGGCTAGCTGCCCGCATAGATAAACTGGCCCAAGAGATTGAAAGTACCATATCCAAGAGTGATGATTTCGTGCCACTCGAAAAATTAAAAAATTTATTGCCAGCAGATGAATTTAGAAAACTTATCGAGTCAGCGGATCCACAAATCGATGCTCTCTTGAAAAGTAAAGGTTTCATCCTCAGACAAAAGATCAATGGGCCAGAGTATTATAGTGCGCTTGAAGTCAAATTGAGGGCAATTACCAAAGAAGTCAAGTGGCTCGAAGGACAATTAAAAGTTCGAGATGAAATTAAAAGAATCGGGCAACTCTTTGCAGAAGTCAGAACCAATCCCCATAGATCTGGTGATGTGGCTGAAGCTCTGAAAGAACTAGGAATAAAAATTCCTGGACTAATTAAAAAAGGTCAGCAGAAAAAAATTGACGAGGCAGCTGAATTACTAGAGAAAATGAAAGATTTAAATCCTAAGGACTTAAGATACAAAATTTCTCTCAGAAACCTGAGAAACATTTTAGGAGGAATAACTGTGGCGGTGGCATCTCTTAGTGCCGGTGAGTTATTCGCCGATCAGCCACTTATTCTTCCCAAACCCAAAAAGACTGAAGGGCCAATAAAATACACGTCCCCCTCATGGTCCTCTATTAGAAAACTAAAGCAGCAGTTAGAAGAGGAGCGGGTGGGAAAAAACTCAAAACAATAAACGCAATAAAAAACAGCCACCCTTGGGTGACTGTTGCTGGAGACTAAGCGGTTCCTCCACAATTCTTGACATTCCTCTGCAACAGGTATATAGTGATAAACATCAGTTACAGGACGAATAAAGAACCTTGAAAAAAGAAAAACATGCCGCTGATCTTTCACAAAAAGGAAAGGAGAATAATTATGACAACGACGGCTATTCCTCAAGACGGCTACTATTGCGATGCGTTTTGCGGCTTGTTTTGGATAGAAGTCTACATCCACTCGTTTGAGAAAAGGTTGAAGGTTTTCACCGAATTGTCCCGGTTACTCGGTCCCGAAATCGATGTTAAGGTAAGCCGAGATGAAAAGTTCTTATGTATGACGGGGATACCTTTTGAGAGATTCGAGAAAGGGATGACTAGTAATTTTTCAGAAGCCGATCTCTCAACAATCGATGTGGCTGTTGAGAAAACCGGGGAGGATCGCGGGCAGTATGGCCTAGATGGCCATTCTGTAAGGATGGAAAGAACCGGCTTTCTTTTTGTAATGATTACATCACCCGGCTGCTATTTGGAGACAGAAAACCTTCTTCAATCAGAAGGAATTACTGAGAGTTGCTTCTTAAAATATATGGATATAAAAGCAGCCGCAATGGAAGCTTGCAAATCGGAAAGAGGATTAAGATTCGACGTCAACACTCTAGCCTATCTAGAAAATTACCTGCGAGCCGAAGGATTTGAGGGCTCCTTTTTAGATTATCTAGACAGCAGAGTGAAAGCAGTGAAAGCTTCGTTCGATTCTGAAATAATCGCGCCAACAACAATCCATACCTAGAAAAGGGTGTGGATTTTTGTTTCAAAGGACGTGCTAGAACGATAAAGCTGATTAAACCAAGTGGAGGAATAAACAAAGGCGGCTTAATTCCGATTTCAGGTTTGCTGTTACTGCTTTTAATTCTTATCAGCAATTCCTACTCGATTAGTCAAAACCGCCTAGTCAAAGCTATTGAAGAGCTCCCTCCCGATATTAAGCAATTAATTCGAGAGCAAGAGGAGCGAAGAAGGCAATTAAGAAATGTGGGGGCAGAAGATAAAATATCAGAGCAAAACTCACTGTTCAAACAGCAGTTAGAGCAATTAGGGAGGAAGGCGGGACTTTCAGATACAAGTACACCGACAGAGGTAGAGAAACGCATCAAAAATATTGAAGAGGCGTTAACTTCTCTTAAAAAACAGCGTGAAAAAATTAAAGCTGGTCTTAGAAGGTTTGCTGAGGGATCACCACAAAGGACACAATTAATCAAAGAAATTCAGGCAACCAACGAGCGGCTGTCTTACTTTGATAGTGTAAAAGAAGGGTTGAAGGCAGCAAGGGGGAGAAAAGCTGCCGATATAATCGAGGAATTGGGGAAAGCAATCAGACGGGCCAAACAATATGGCGATTATACTGATGAAGGATTTAAAAGAGTCATGGAATTACTCGAGGAACGGCGACAACTTCTTGGTCTTCGCTCAAGCAAACCGGTGACTCCGCCTGTTGGAGAAGAAACTATCACTCCTGCTCAAAGAGCAAAGGAGGAGATTAAGAAAATTGCTGAGAAGCTAACTGAAGCCAATAAGAGACCTGAAGGATTTGCTGACATTGCCGAAGAGCTAGAAGCTACAATAGCAAAATTCAAAGGAAAGATCTCTGCCAAAGAACTGGAACAATTAGAAGAGGCGAGGAAGACCGCAGTGGAACTGAAGATTTTAAAATCAATAAATCCATCCAGTCCAAATTTGACACGGCTTTTCAGCCGGTTGCGGAGTCTCCTGATAGGACTGACTATTGCACTTCCGCTCTTTTTTGTCAGTGATTTATTCGCCGATCAGCCACTTATTCTTCCCAAACCCAAAAAGACTGAAGGGCCAATAAAATACACGTCCCCCTCATGGTCCTCTATTAGAAAACTAAAGCAGCAGTTAGAAGAGGAGCGGGTGGGAA
>Ga0213870_1000753_pt1 | contig 15113 bp, 9 predicted proteins | sample WICALVC2017_Meta_FD_160119 | JGI IMG/M metagenome (GOLD analysis project Ga0213870, IMG submission 160119) | Freshwater microbial communities from subterranean cave lake in Wind Cave National Park, South Dakota, United States - WICALVC2017 | ecosystem: Environmental > Aquatic > Deep subsurface >... | reverse complement strand
AGACTATCTCCTGTTGTGGAAGTCCCTGCATAAACGTGAAGCGATCGTACGTAAAATGCTGATCAAAAAGTGGGAACTACAAACAAAGCTGCAAGTGCTAAAAGGCGCTGATAATAACAAAGAGGCGGTGACTGAAAAAGAGAAATTCATCCTCTCCGAAATTGCAAACGATCCCGAAGTCAAAAAGATGAAAACTAAAATCACCGACAACCATTATGTGTATGAAGGTATTTTCGGATGGATAGAATCTTCTCTCCAACTCAAAAATACTGTCTTTCTCCCTAAGATAGAAGCGCGCCTCAAGGAAATGAAAAATGTTTTTTTTGAGCCAAAAACTGAAATAATCCTAGGACAGGTGTGTTCCCTGCTAGGTAAGCAAAGTGAAGCAGAAAAGATATTTCAAGACGTGGAGCAATCCTGCTTCCATCTCAATAATTATCTTCCTCTGCTCGATCTCTGCAATGTATATGAGCAACTCTCACTCGACGTTGCGCTCAAAAAACTCACCAAAAACATATTAAAAAAATGCAAAGATTCTAAGATCTGCGACGATCTTTACCGTTTTCTGGTTAAGAACACGATCGGTGACGATACTATAATAAAGCCGCAGGTGCTGGAACTCCTCAATAAAATTCAAGAAAAGAAGGTGACTGATAAGATTCAAATCATGCTTCTGGAAATCGAACAGGAAAAGAACACACAGAGTGATGCGCCTTTGATAGCTCAATTGGAAAAAATGCTCCAAGATTCGAAGCTTTTTTTTAATACAGACCAGTTTCTTCTTTTGGCAGCTCTGGGAGATCAGTGCTTTCTTTTGTACCGACTCACACATTCCGCAGACGCTTTGAACAAGGCTATCTATTTTTTTAAACAAGCGCTTCTCTTCTATAACAACGATAACAAAGCTACAGGCGCTAGTGTCCTGCTGGAAATTAAAATCCTGCACACACTTTGGTTCCGCATTTTGGACAATATTTTTGCTGCACCGGACCTCCATTTTCTCTCCGATGATTTCACTCTGCCTTATTGGCACGCAATCGCTTCAAAAAGCGAATCCAAACAAAATCTTTCTCTAGTGGACTCATTGAACGCAAACCCAGACTTTTCCGAGATTCGGGGTTTGGTTGAAAAAATCTTATCTCAAAAAAACTTATGGGCATCCCCACCTATTTTTTTTGAACTTCTCTCCAATCGTGGAGTCCGTTGGGATTTACTCCCCCTGAAGGATTTATCCGAAATAAAGAAAGTGAGCTTCTCGAAATTTTGGGCCTGGGACGCAATCACACGAACTTTTCTGGATAGCAAACGTCGTACGTTTCTCTTTGTAGAAAAAAGCGAGAGTGATTATCTCAAGGACAGATCCCCTCAAAATGCCGATTATTTACTCAAGGAAAGTGAAACCGCTCTTTTTGATTGGATTTCAAAAAATGTGCCCATCCCTACAAGCCACGGTGCTGGAGATTTTGAAACACTTTGGGAGCGTGTAGAATTCAGCAAGTTTATAAAACCGAGTCTTAGGGCTCGAAAACTCATCCTCGACATAAAATTAACGCGTATGGCGTTCTTGTTTGATCCTGATCGCGAGTGGATCGGGACCATCCCTGTGCCCTGGGTTGTTGCTAAATTCGTGAAGGAGGGCCAAACTTCCAGAAATTCTGAGCTTCAATTTTTGTTAGAGGAAGCCAAACTAATTCAAAAGGAAGTCGAACCTTTTTTCTTGGAAGATTTGTGTGGACTACAGGCAAAGGATCTGACTTTTGTTGAAAAATTGAGCCCAAAAATACAAAATCTTATAAATTTAGAAATAGCACTTAATCCCAATACGAAAAAAACCCAAGTAGGAATTCAGTTGTTCAAAAAAAAGAGCTGAGATTTTTTCTTGTCAATACAAAATCTTTTTTTTACTGTCCTGCACTTAATTTAATCGGGGTGTAGCGTAGCTGGTAGCGCGCACGGCTGGGGGTCGTGAGGTCGCTGGTTCAAATCCAGTCACCCCGATTTTTTCATTGGGGAAAATTTCCAAGTCACAGTTTTTTGAAAATATGAGTATCAAACGATTTTTAGATATTTTAGGTTCCACCGTTTTACTTTTGTTCTGTGGTTTGCCTATGCTCCTGATCGCAATGCTCATCCGCTTCACCTCTCAAGGTCCAGCGATGCACTACTCCAAACGCGTTGGCAAACACAATCTCATTTTCGAAATGCCAAAGTTTCGTACCATGCGAATCAACACTCCTCAACTCGCAACACATCTTTTAAAAACTCCCGATCAATGGCTGACGCCCATTGGAAATTTTTTAAGAAAAACCAGTTTGGACGAACTGCCTCAACTATTTTCAATTTTGAAAGGAGACATGAGTTTTGTCGGTCCGCGTCCTGCATTATTCAATCAACAAGATCTGATCGCACTCCGGAATCAATATGGCATACACACCTTGACTCCTGGTCTCACAGGCTGGGCACAAGTGAACGGAAGAGATGCTTTATCTATTCCGGAAAAAGTAAAACTCGACGCCTACTACCTCGAAAAAAAATCACTGCTCTTCGATATTCATGTTCTTACTTTGACTGTCCTGAAAGTTATCAAAACGGAAGGCGTGCGACATTGATTGCCTGAGGGTAGCTCACAAAATTAATTTTTAGAACTACCCTTGAGTACTATTTTTGTTTATTGTTTTCCCTATGCCTCTCGCGCTTAGAATCTTGTCCATGTTTTTTTTAGATGCCTTGCTCGTGTTTATATCGTTGCGGCTTTCTTTCGAAGTGCGCTACGACTGGAACGTTCCTCTGCATGTGCTCCAAACATTCTACAAAATTTTGCCTTGGGCGGTCCTAGTCCGTCTTTTGATTTTTCATTTTTTCAGTCTCTATCAATGGTCATTCCGTTACGCGAGCTTCTCAGAAGCGCTACGAATTTTACGCGCCGTGACTGCGGGCACTTTAATTCTGATCGCATTTTGTTATTTTAACAACTTCAGCTACATCGGTCGTTCCATACTGCTGATAGATTGTGTTCTGTGTTTTTTCTTCATAAGTTCTTTCCGCTTTGTATTTCGTGCGGGATGCACCTTGAAGATAAAAGAATACAGGAAACTCACCCGAGTTCTGATCATAGGCGCTGGCGCAGCAGGGCAGATGGTGGCTCGAGAACTCCTCCATGCTAAAGAAAAGAAATTTTTGCCCCTGGGTTTCGTGGACGATGATCTGCGTAAAAAAGACCAGCGGATGCACAGCGTAAAAGTCTTAGGGACCACACAGAATCTTTCCGCAATCATTTCTAAATTTCGCGCGGAAGAAATCATCATTGCCATTCCTTCTGCGCCAGGAAACGTGATTCGGAACATCATTCTTTCCTGTAAAAATTCTAATATCAAATTCAAAATCCTTCCAGGTCTTCAAAAAATTCTCGAGGGGCATGTGGAACTCAAGACTGTACGTGATGTGAAGCCTGAAGACCTATTGGGACGTGAAAGTGTCTCCATCCACACAGAGGAAGTGCGCCAATGCGTTGAAGACAAAGCCGTGCTTGTGACTGGAGCCGGCGGGTCTATTGGTTCTGAGCTTGTGCGCCAAGTGGTTCGATTCAATCCCAAAGCATTGATTCTCTGGGACCACAATGAAAACGAGGTCTATTTCCTTGAAATCGAAATGAAAAAGCAATTTCCATCACTTCCCATCTATACTGTTATAGGTGACATTAAAGATGTGAGCCTCTTGAAATATGCCTTCTCCAAACACTGGCCCAAGATCGTTTTTCACGCTGCAGCGCACAAACATGTTCCCCTCATGGAAGAAAATCCCTGTGCTCTGGTGAAAAACAACATCATTGGCACACGTAATCTGATTTACGCTGCTGAGCACTACCACGTGGAACGATTTGTTCTCATCTCCACAGACAAAGCCGTGAATCCTACAAGCCTCATGGGAGCCAGCAAACGCATCACTGAAATGCTCTGCCAAGCCAAAGCTAAAAACAGCCGCACCAAATTCATGGCCGTACGTTTTGGCAACGTGATCGGATCGAATGGAAGCGTGGTTCAGTTGTTCAAAAAACAAATCGAAGCGGGCGGACCTCTCACGGTCACTCATCCGGAGATCAAACGTTATTTTATGACTGTCCCCGAAGCCGCACAACTGGTCATTCAGGCTGCCGCCATCGGTAAAGGCGGAGAAATTTTCATCCTCGACATGGGAGAGCAAATCAAAATCTTGGAACTCGCGAAAAACCTGATCACTCTATCCGGATTAAAAATTGAAGAAGACATTGCTATAGAATACACGGGACTGCGTCCTGGAGAAAAACTGTATGAAGAAATGCTCCACGACACCGAACACGACCAGGCGACCAAACACGATAAAATTTTCATCGCACAACCTGAAGAGTTTGATCTTCTGGCTCTGCGAAAAAACATAGAAACCCTCAAGCTTCTTTCTGAACAGATGGACGAAGAGGGAACGCGCCAGAAAATCAAACAAATGGTTCCGAGCTACTACAAAGCCGCAGGCGCTTACAAAGCCGCAGGCGCTTATAAAGCCGCAACGGCACTATGACGAATGACTATTTCTCAATTAAAGTTTTTTGAAAGGGTCTGGGAAAACTTTTGTCCACAAAAGTTTTCCCAGTTCCCTCCTCCTCCTCCTTTTTCCTCCTCCCGGTTTCTTTTCTCCCCCTTCTTTTCTTTTTTCTTTTTAGTTTTTTTTGCTGCACTTGCTTACACTTTCTCTATCCCACAGGAACAAGCGCTGAAGTGGATACTGGCTTATTTTACGCTCATCGTCTTTTTACATCCTGGAAACGGCATTTATTTTTTAACTCTCATAATTCCTTTTTTTCTTGGTGATGAAAAACGGCCTTATTTTTATCTACTCGACGTAATGACACTCCTAACGCTGGTATCCGCGGCTTTTCACTTCTCATTCCATCGGGAAAAAACTCCAAACATTCCTCACCGAGGAAAAATCCTACTTTTTCTTGCTGTGTCACTGCTCTCGATACCCATCAATGCTAAAGGTCTTTACTACCATTTATGTGGCACTCCTGTCCCTGAGATCTGGAACAGTTTTTGGAGCGGCCAAGAAAACTCGCCCGTATATTATCTGCGAAGCTTGTTTCATTTGATCTCGAACGTCAGCCTCTACTGCATCACCCTCTGGAGTTTTAGAAACGAAAACGATTTTCAAAAATGGCTAAAGCCTTTCTTATGTATGAATCTCTTGATGTGGATTTTTGCGTACTGCTTTTATTTCGGGAACTTTCCCGAAAACACAAGTTACCTCTCCACCTCCCTGATTGGACATTATTCGATCGAAGCAGGGAAACTCTCGCTCACAGGATTTGCTTACAATGCCGGGTATCTCGGTGAATATTGGATTCTTGCATTCCCCCTCATTGCCGTCCTTTTATACTCTTTTAAATCCCACCTATTTTTTTCTGCAACTGCAGCTCTCACCTTAATCCTTGGCCTCGCTGCCATTCCCTTTCTTTATCAACGAGGCACTGTGATAGCGCTTAGTGGACAAGTGTTATTTTTCTGTGCTTTTTGGATATGGCAGTCCAAAAACCGCCTTCAAACTCTGAAGTGGGCATCTCTGTTCTGCCTGCTTTATATTTTTCTATATTTTTTTATAGATTATTTCTTTTTACATAGTGCAGGAATCATTCGACTTAAAAATATGTTTTCACACCCCAGCCTCCGCGATAAAATCTGGCAAGTATCGCTCACGATGTTTACCCATCACCCACTCCTGGGAATCGGGTTGGGTAAGTTCCATTATTTTTTTCCCGAATACTGTAAACTTGCGGAGATTCCTTGGGAAGGACACATCCGTTACGTTCGTACTACGGCACACAACGTTTATTTCCACATGCTCGCAGAACAAGGCATTCTAGGACTCAGCGCCTTTCTCTTCATGCTAGCTGCGATTTTTAAAACCTCCATCACCCAATTCAAAAAACTCGAAGAAGCTTGGAAGCCCCATGCTTTGGGACTCCTCATTGCGCTTTTTGGATGGGCTTGTTATGGACTCACACAGCACGTTTTCTACATTCGCTCCATCCAGATTTTTTTCTGGATTGTTTTGGGATTTTTAGGAATGTTCTACCGCCCTACGCTAAAATCTCTTTCCAAAGAAACCGTACTGTGGCGTGTTTTGGCGTGTGCTATGGTGTGGATAGTGTTGTGTGTTTATCGCTTAACGACGATCACTGCTTAGAATGGATTTCCTATGCAATTTGTTGACCTTCAAAAACAGTATCAGTGTTATCAAAAAGATATTGACGCTCGAATTCAAAGAGTCCTGAAAGAATCTCAATACATTCTTGGGCCTGAAATCGTTGAATTGGAAAACTGCCTCATGCAGTACACAGGCACAAAACACGCCCTTTCCGTTTCCTCGGGAACTGACGCTCTCTTGATGATTCTCATGGCTTTGGGAATAGGTCCTGGAGACGAGATCATCACCTCTCCATTCACCTTCATTGCCACTGCTGAAGTGATCCAACTTTTAGGAGCTAAGACTGTTTTTGTAGACATTGATCCCGTCTCTTACAACATAGATCCTCAGAAAATAGAAGCTTGTCTCAGCCCAAAAACAAAAGCCATCGTACCGGTTTCCCTCTTTGGCCAATGCGCAGATTTTTCCGCCATCAACGCACTTGCCCGAAAGCACAGCATCCCCGTCATCGAAGACGCTTGTCAATCCTTTGGCGCCACACAAAATGGCAAAAAATCTTGTGCCCTTTCTGAATTCAGTTGCACATCCTTCTTTCCTTCCAAACCCTTCGGTTGTTACGGCGACGGTGGAATGATTTTTACAGAAAATTCTACCCTCGCTGAAAAAATGAAACACATCCGCATACATGGTCAAGACCGCCGATACCACCATGCCTGTCTCGGCATCAACGGAAGGCTGGACACGATACAAGCAGCAATCTTACTTGCAAAATTCCCGCATTTCGAAAACGAAGTGCGTCTGCGGCAAGAAGCAGGAATATATTACTCTAAAAATCTTAGCGCTATTCCGGGCATCATTCTTCCTCAAACCATGCAGGGCAATACACACATGTACGCTCAATTTTCGATTCAGGTGAAAAACCGTGACGCTCTCGCCGCAAAACTGAATTCTGAAGGCATTCCCACAGCCATCCATTATCCCATTCCCCTACATTTACAACCCGTGTTCACCCATCTCCATCAAAAAGAAGGCTCCTTCCCCATCGCCGAAGCCGTAGCAAAAAACATACTGAGCCTGCCCATGCACGCCTTCATTACACGAGAAGAACAAGATCAGGTCATTACAAGTATAAGACAATTTTAAAAGAGGGAACTGGGAAAACTTTTTTGGAAAAAAGTTTTCCCAGGTCCTTTCAAAAAACTTTGGCTGGGTCGCTTGCCGTAAACGGCAAGCAACCAAAAACTTTGATTGAGGAACAGTTATTGAACTCTTGTTTCAAAAATCCTAGTCAAAGTTTTTTGAAAGGGTCTGGGAAAACTTTTTTCCAAAAAAGTTTTCCCAGATATTCCCTCTTCTTCTTCCGCCCCCTCTTCTTCCTACCCCCTCTCCCTCTCTCTCTTTCATCTTCATGTGTTCACACATGAAACTTCTGAAATTGCTTAGTGTTGTTGGTGCTCGTCCTAATTTCATGAAAATTGCGCCTCTTATACGCGCGTTTAGAAAGTATCCGCAGGTTAACCATTTCCTTGTACATACTGGCCAGCATTATGACTCAAACATGTCCGATGTTTTTTTTCGGGAGCTGGACATTCCTTGTCCTGAGATCAATCTGGAAGTGAAAAGTGGAAGTCACGCCATCCAGACTGCACGTATTATGGAAGGGTTGGAACCGATTCTTCTCCATGAAAAACCAGACTTGGTTATTGTCGTTGGCGATGTGAATTCCACGATGGCCGCAGCGATCGTCGCAAAAAAATTATGTATCCCTGTTGCCCATGTAGAAGCTGGTCTTCGGAGTTTCGATTCACGAATGCCTGAGGAAATCAACCGTAAGCTCACCGATGCCATTTCTGATTTTCTTTTTACCCCCTCTCCAGACGCGGATGAAAATCTTCTCAAAGAAGGCGTGAACAAAAAAAATATCTTTCAAGTGGGCAACTGCATGATTGACACATTATTTTTTGAGCTAAAAAAATTAGAGAAAAAAAAGCAACCCATCGATTTTTCTGAACCCCTCTCCCTTGAGGGGAGAGGGCAGGGTGAGGGTGATCCGCATCGCTATGCCGTTCTAACCCTGCATCGCCCAAGCAACGTGGACAATCCAAAAGTTTTCAAAAATCTTCTCGAAACCTTCGGGAAAATTTCAAAAAAAATCCCCATCCAATTTCCGATTCATCCCAGAACCATGGAACGCATGAAACATTTCGGGCTTTCCACAGCAAAAGACATCACTCTCTTAGACCCTCTCAGCTACGTAGATTTCTTAAAGCTGTATAAAAATGCTGCCTTCGTCATCACGGATTCAGGCGGTATTCAGGAAGAAACCACCGTCCTCCAAATTCCTTGCATCACCCTCCGTGAAAACACGGAACGCCCCATAACCGTCACCCATGGCACTAATCACTTAGTAGGAATAAACCAAAAAAAAATCCTAAAAACTGTTGATACTATTTTGAAAAACAAAACACGAAAAACAACAAAAATCTGCCATTGGGACGGAAAAACAGCAGAAAGAATTGCAAAAATTCTGGTAGAGAAACTTGGGGGATCGAAAAGAGGAGAGAGAGAATAGAGATAAGAATTGGGGGAACTTTTGTGAACAAAAGTTCCCCCAAACCCCTTCAAAAAACTTTGATTTGGATACTCGTCGTGAACGGCGAGTATCCAAAAAAATTGATTGAGGAATAAAGAACAATATTTCCCGTGTATTTTTCAATGAAAGTTTTTTGAAAGGGTCTGGGAAAACTTTTGTCCACAAAAGTTTTCCCAGCTCCCTTCTTTTCGAATTACAGGAATTGGAGTTCTTGTCCTTTCACTTGTTCAAAAAACTCTCCTTCACGGAAGACTAGATTGCCATTCACAAAAGTCATTAGGGGCCATCCTTGTAATGTCCAGCCGTTGTAGGGACTCCAATTGACTTTGGTGTGGAGTTTTCCATTTTCGATTGTTTTCTTTTTCTTGAGGTCCACTAAAACCAAATCCGCATCAAATCCTGGGGCAATTTGACCTTTGTTTTTCACCTGGTATAAAAGGTATGGATTTTCGCACATCCATTTTACAACTTCCTGAATCGAACATTTTCCTACATTGACCAGGTTCAGCATCAAAGGCAAGGAAGTTTCAACGCCTGGCATTCCTGAGGGTGCTTCTCCATAAGGCAAACTTTTTTCTTCATAGGTATGCGGCGCATGATCCGTGGCGATGCAATCAATCACACCTTCTTTCAAGGCTTTCCATAAGGCTTCGCCGTGACGCTTATCGCGCAACGGTGGGTTCATCTGAGCAAAACATCCTAACTTTTCATAAATTTCAGGAGCCTGGAGCAAAAAATGTTGAGGACAGACTTCGACAGAAATCAAGCCCTTTTCTTTTTCAAGAGCTAGGAATTCTGTTTCCTCCGCAGTACTCAAATGGAGAATATGAAGACGGCGTTTATATTTTTTTGACAGACTCACAGCAGTTTGGGTAGCTTTCAGGGCTACTTGTGGACTACGAATTTCAGGGTGACTCAAAATTCCACCGCGCACTCCGAATTTCTTTTCATTCTTCAAAAGTTCTGCGTGGTCTTCTGCGTGCACTGCAATCAATCGCCTGCCATTTGAAAAAATAACCTCCAGATCTTTCTTCTCAGACACCAGCAAAGAGCCTGTGGAACAGCCCATGAAAATTTTAATTCCGCAGACATTTTGCACCGCATTCAACTCTTCCAAGTTATCGGGAGTAGCCCCGATAAAAAAATTATAATTCACCAGGCTTTTTTGAGAGGCGCGTTGTTTTTTTTGTTTCATGGTTTCACGCGTTGTTGTTGAAGGAGCCGTGTTTGGCATTTCAAAAAAACTAGTCACGCCGCCTGAGGCAGCGGCCCGTGATCCTGTTTCAAAATCCTCTTTCCATTCCAATCCAGGATCACGAAAATGCACGTGGGGGTCCAACACTCCCGGAATCAAATGTAGTCCCGTCGCATCAATCACCTGGGAAGCCAGAAGTCCCTCGCCCACCTGTTTGATTTTCCCATGCTCGATCAAAACGTCTGCCTGAAAAATCTTCTGAGAAGAAACAATCTGTGCGTGTTTAATTACCAGAGAAGAATTCATGTATTTTTTCCTTAGGGAAATGGATGGAGAGGAAGCTAGAAACACTTTGACTTGGAGATATTTTTGGTTCTTTCTCATTTCAAGGGGTAATTTGCTCATCTAACACACCCCTGGGTCCCCTCTTTTTAGAGGGGATATGACATTCTATCTGATAGGGCTAAAATCTTTTGAGTCTTCAAGAGGATATCCATGGGGTCCTTCTGAATCCCCTCTAAAAAGAGGGGACCAAGGGGTGTGTAGGTTCCTTCTCTGCCTCCCTAATAAATTTTTGGTTCTTTCTCAAACGGAGTGGGTAATCTAAAAAGGAGAGAAAGAAAAGAAGTAATTCATGGAAAGATTATGCTGACAAGAAAACTGAACTATAGCAAAGTCGGATTACCCACTTGAAATGAGAAAGACCCATATTTTTGTTCCTAATATTGCCTGTCACGGCGAGTGACCAAAAAACTTTAACTGGGAAATAGTTTTTGTTACAGTTTTTTTTTATAAAACTCTCAAAGGACATTCTCATGTTACGGAATTGTTTTTTTATTTCTTTTCTTTTGCTCTGTTCTTTTGTTTCTGCTGAAGACGAAACTCTTCCTATTGAAAACATCAAAATCAGTCTTACTTCACCGGAAGAAATCAGCCGGGCTCTTTTTGAGATAAAACAAAAGGACCCTGAATCTTTCAAGGAATTGAGCGCTCTCAAGGAAAAAAACGACTCTAATTTTTTATCTCGTTTACACAATCGATTTTACGCTCTCAAACATAAAGAAACACTTGAAAAAACAATTCCCACACGTCCTCTCGGTTACTATGAAAAAATCAAGGATTCCAACGCAAAAATCAAAGCATTGCGTGACACTTTTCGAAAAGCTACTGGAGAAGATCAAAAAGCGGATATTGAAAAAAAAATACAAGAAGCTGCTTCTGAGCGATTTTTTATTGAACTGGATTTTAGAAAATCTCAGACGGAACGCCAAGAAGCCCTATTGAACGTTCAAAAACAACGCCTCAGGGAATTTGAAAAATCTAAAGATCAATACATCCAGAGTTTAGTGACCAAAACTAAATCTTCCTGATTTCCTTTTCCTGCGATTCAGACAGTGGCAAATGACGAAAAAAAACTATGGGAAAGAAAATTACTGGGAGATGGGGGAACTTTTGTGAACAAAAGTTCCCCCAACCCCCTTCAAAAAACTTTAACTGGAAATATGCGAAAAGCCATTACTCTGCATCCAGGATAATTTACTATTCAATGGCTGTTCCTCATTTTACCCATAAAAGGAATTTCTCATGTCCACTACTACAAATACAAAGCTATCTCAGTCACTCACTCAAACTTCTGAATGGAAGGCGCTTGCGGAGCATTATAAAAAGATTAGAAAGATTCATCTCCGAGATCTGCTTCGAGATAAAAACAGACACCAAGATTTTTCTCTCCGTGTCGGCGATTTTTTTCTGGATTACTCAAAGAATCGCGTAAATAAAGACACTCTAAAACTTCTGTTTCAATTCGCGAGAAAATCAAAAATCCGAGAACAGACGGAAAGGATGTTCCGAGGAGAAAAAATTAACTGGACTGAAGACAGAGCTGTATTACACACCGCGCTCAGAAACTGTTCTTCACACCCTCTTGTGGTAGAAGGCTTAGATCGGATGCCGCAAATTCGGGTTGTTCTTCAAAAAATGAAACGATTCTCTGAAGATATTCGTAAGGGATTCTGGAAAGGAGTCCCAGGACAACCCATTCAGGACATAGTCAACATAGGGATCGGAGGTTCTGATCTTGGTCCGCGCATGGTGTGTGAAGCTTTAAAACATTATGCCTCTGGTCCAAGCATTCATTTTGTATCCAATGTGGATGGAACAGATATTAGTGAGACACTCAAGAAGTTATCTCCGGAAAGCACTTTATTCTTGGTGGCCTCCAAGACATTCACCACTCAAGAAACCATGACCAACGCATTTACAGCGCGCACCTGGCTGACTCAAAAATTGGGATCAGACGCTGTGAAAAAGCATTTTGTTGCCCTGTCGACAAACTCACAAAAAGTTTCTGAATTTGGCATCCATCCTGAGAACATGTTTGAATTTTGGGATTTCGTGGGGGGACGTTATTCTGTCTGGTCGGCTATTGGTCTTTCGATTTGTTGTTTCCTGGGATATTCCCATTTTGAAAATTTTCTAGAAGGTGCCTATCGGATGGACCAGCATTTTCTTTCTTCCCCTCTGGAGCAAAACATGCCTGTGATTTTGGCTCTTCTGGGATTTTGGTACAACAATTTTTTTAATGCTGCCTCACACGCGATTCTTCCTTACGACCAATACTTACATCGTTTTCCTGCTTATCTGCAGCAATGTGACATGGAGAGCAACGGAAAAAGCGTTGATCGTTTTGGCAAAAAAGTAAATTACCAAACAGGTCCCATTATTTGGGGGGAACCGGGCACCAATGGTCAGCATGCTTTTTATCAGATGATCCATCAGGGAAGCAAACTCATCCCTGCGGATTTCATCGGATTCAAAAAAACTCTGAACCCTCTAGGACAACATCACGACATTCTGATGTCCCATTTTTTTGCTCAGACCGAAGCACTTGCTTTGGGACTGAATAAACAGGAACTCAATAAAGAACTCAATCTCAGCAAAACACTACTTCCCCATAAAATTTTTGAAGGAAACCGTCCTACGAACACTCTCTTGATAGATCGTTTAACTCCCAAAACTTTGGGCTCATTGATAGCGTTGTACGAACATAAAATTTTTGTCCAAGGCCTTCTCTGGCGCATCAATAGTTTTGATCAGTGGGGGGTCGAATTGGGAAAAATTCTTGCAGGAAAAATCCTCACTGAAATTCAAACCAAAAAAATCGAAGCACATGACCCCTCCACATCAGGCCTCCTGTCAGAGTATCTTAAAAAATAGCAATTAAGAAAGAGGAGAGGGGAATTGGGAAAACTTTTGTGGACAAAAGTTTTCCCAAACCTTTCAAAAAACTTTGACTGGGATACCATTCCGGGAACGCCGAGCGTCTGCTCGGCTCTGTAGAAATGCCGAGCATACGCTTGGCGTTCCCAGCAATTACCTAAAAAATAACCAAAAGGTAAATAAAATTTACTTAAAGGTAAAAAATCTGTTGTTATGGGAATTAGTTAAAATCTATAAAATTTTAAAATAGAATCTCTTACAGCTTAAAATTAAAAATAAAATCAAGGCACAGGTATTGCTTTTAATCTCTGCCAAACAACCTTAAGGAGATTCAAGAATGCAGTCCCCTATTCTTCCTATTCAAAAGAAAAAAGGTGTCGCCCTTATTTTGACCTTGGGTGTTTTATTCATGATGGGTCTGATCGTGGGTTCTTTTGCTTTTTTCACAACTTCTGCGAACAGAAGCACCAGCGAATTTATGAACACCATCACTGCCAGCAATCTAGCAAATTCAGGTTACAACTACATCGTAGGTGCCATTCAGGATTATTTTAATACCCTTATTCCTGAATTTATTAAACTTCGCAGCACTGCAGACTATAATTCAGCCCACTCCAAATGGAAGGAAAAAAAAGAGGATTTAGATGGTAAAAACAAGGATTTAAAAAAGAAAAAGAAAGCATTAAAATGGAAAACGGACGAATTAAATAGGAAAGAAAACAATCTGATAACAGAAAAGAAGAAAAACAACCCGAATCAAACAAAAATTTTTAACTTGGAAAAAGATATTGCTAACCTGAAGGAAGTGCTGATTCTTAACCTGAACAAAGATATTCTTAGCCTCCAAACAAAGATTGACTCCTTCACTCTTGGTGAAGAGCCCACTGTGCAAGCCAAGGCTAAAATCTCTAGCAATGAATTCAATGCTTTACAATCCTCTTTAACCAATTTCTTAAACGGTGAAGACGCTTCTTTTGCTAAAACAAACTTCAAATCTATCCAGGCACATGGTGTGAGTCTGGACAAAGTCATGTTTACTAATGAGGATAGTTGGGCGCATAAATACAAATTTATAAAATCAGGTGTCTCAAATGCAACCAAGGGAAAATATGATATAGATTTGGATGGAGTGAATAATTATTTTGATCCGGGTACACAGTTGGCATGGGCTAAAAGTGTTTTAAATGTTGTTGATGGTTCTTTGCTCTCCTCCACCTCCAATACTACTACTAATACTGCTCCTCCTCCTACTCCTAAACAATTCGCCGAGGAAAATGTTGCTAAAGAACAAAAAGATGCAGATTGGCATACTTTTCTTAACGAACAAGGGAATGCGTTCGGGCGTTTTGCCGTCATGGCAAAAGACCAATCCTCTTTGATCAATATAGAATCCACTTTGAGTCAAGCCAGCCTTACAGATTTGATTGTGGCTGCAAAACCTGATGCTGATGATTCTGTCGTGACCACTCAAATCGATGAATTGACGACCGATAGCCAACAAGAGGATTTGAACACGATCATGCAAACCATTGGTGTGGATTCAAAGAGCAATCCAGGAGCTTACACCAGTTCTTCGACAGACAACTCAAATCATATTGACGTCAATACGGCATCCCCTATGGATTTTTTTCAGTATCTCAACGCCGATCGCGATCCGACAGCAGAGGTAGACGCAATAAAAAAGCGTGCGACTACTAACGCTAAAATCGCAGCAAATTTAAATGATTATACGGATTCAAACTCCATTCCTTTTGCGCTCACGAAATATAATTGGACAAAAAAACAATTAACGGATGACGCTCCTTGGGCAGGTCTGACAGACACCGATATTTTTTACGGCATGGAGGGAATACGCATTTCAGAAGTGATGATACACCCGGAACAGGCATTTAGTTTTCCTAATCCCCTCACGCTCACTATGAAGTGTTAGGG
>Ga0213870_1000752_pt1 | contig 15140 bp, 25 predicted proteins | sample WICALVC2017_Meta_FD_160119 | JGI IMG/M metagenome (GOLD analysis project Ga0213870, IMG submission 160119) | Freshwater microbial communities from subterranean cave lake in Wind Cave National Park, South Dakota, United States - WICALVC2017 | ecosystem: Environmental > Aquatic > Deep subsurface >... | reverse complement strand
GGAAGCTATTGTTGCTGTACAGTACGAATCTCCGTCAACTCGTGTTCAGAGAGATGAGTCCCTTCGTGGAGTCGAGTTGAACTATGTTGGTACTGTCGGCCAGGGTATGTATGACGGCTCATGGGCCTTCGAGCTCTTTGCCGATGCCAGCACACCCTCTGTGTAAAATTTAACAAAAAAATAGGAGTTAAAATGCCTGGAATAAGCTCTGGGCTGGACCCGAAAATTCTCGCTCTTCATAGCGATCTTTCGGCTACAACCGTTGTCCCCGTTTGTAAATTCCCATCCATTCACACTATGTTGGATGCCTTCTGGATTTTCCAGACGGCTATGACCACTAATACTTCAACTACCCACGCACGGGTGAGGGTTATTGATGGTGCGACCACTGGGAGTGGCACTGCCAATGCTGGCCTACGTTCTGGTACGTGGGTAGCATATACTGGGGCGACCATCGGCACTAACTATACCTTCGCCGCTAACGATTGGGCACTGTGTAGGTATAGTGAGGCTGGAACTGTCGCTCTTGGTACTTGGGCGCAGGTGATTCACTGCGTTAATGGAAATGTCTAAATAGCTGGGGAGTAGACTAAAAAACTACTCCCCACTAAAAAAACTTTGGAGGCTCCGTGAAGATTCTATTAGGAATATATACTGGGGATGTTGTTCTGGAAAGTGCGCTTGCAAATGTTTTGAGTTTGCAGGCTTCAATGATTTCCAGAGGGATACAAGACCCTGTGTCTAGTTATATTCAGAGAACATCCTGTAGAGTAGATGCTAATAGAAACTACATAATGCATTATTTCCTTAACAAAAGCACCGCAGATTATTTGTTCATAATAGACCAGGATGTTAGCCATCCCGCCGATGCTCCTTATGTACTCGCCTCCCGTGATAAGCCGATTGTTTGTGGATTATATTTTAAGCGAAATGAGGCTGGGATCCACCATCCGATGTTTTATAAGAATATCGGGACTGGTGTGGAGGATCGCCAAGGGTATAAAATTGGCGAATTTTGTGAAGATAACTACTCACCAAATCCCTTTATACCTATTGTAGCCGAGTTTTTGCATAATTCTAAAGCCCCCCTTATTGATGATCCTTTCCTACTGGCTAAAGAGGACGGAAGTCTACCAATGACTGGAGGGATTATAGAAATAGACGCCTCTGGATTTGGATGTGTGATGATCCGCCGAGATGTGATTGAGGCAATGAGTCCGCCTTATTTAATTGATGAGCCACATTTGAATGGCGATTTAGTTTTTTACAGAAATGCTAAGAAGTTAGGTTTCGACATCTGGGGAGATATGTCAGTCGTTTGTAGCCATAGGCAGGTAAAACCTATAGGTCTTAAAGGATTTCAGGATTTTGTGTGGAAGGAGGTTAACGAGTACAATGCCTCACGAACACAAGAAATTCGTACAGAGATTTACTAAAGAGGATTTACTATCCCTAGAGTACACTTACGGCGGAGAAATACGGGTTCAGATCGAGCACGGAGATGGTACAACCGAATTAGTTTTACTAAATAACTTATTGGGGATAATAAGCAGATTTGCTTCAGATGCTTTGGGAAATAAGCATGGAGGCTATATGATAATCCCCAGGAAAATATGGGCACAGCTTCGGGAAGAAGCTTCAGATAGACTGGGGAGAGAGAACTTTAAGCAAACGAAGGATAAAGGTTTTGTAGGTATTTTGTCAAACTGGACTATTTACCTTGCAGATGTTGTTCAGGTTTTTATACGCACTGACCACAATGGCCTTTGTTGGGCTTTTGATATTGGTAGTATTCATAACCTACTCCGCCGACCTGAGATTTTACAGCTAGTGGGAGAAGGAGTGGGTTTTGATGATAAGTTTGTATTTCATCCACTTCTAGGTGGCTATGCTCCGCCCCTGGTCTTACGAGCCTGGGCCGATGATGGGTACAAACCCGCCCTGGATGCCCTTGAGATTCTACAAATTCCTGAAAAGGCTTGTGATTTAGCAAAGGGTATTGGGGTACACCCTGACTGGTTGGCTGAACACGCAAAGAATGGTTATGAACCTGCAATTTCACTACTGATAAACCCACCAGATAGTGTTGATAGAAATTGGAGAATTCGTGCTCAGGAGATATTATTCCAATTAGTCAATGGTGATAAACTAGGACTTCTTCCCGAAGGGGTAGTTGAAGGAGAGTATAGTGAAGTTCCTAGTAGGCTATGATCATCATCCTGTCTCAGTTGCTCGGATGTATGTTAGAGCAATGAGAAAATTAGGTATTGAAGTGCTTACTATTGGCCCCAGGTGGAAGGGTAGGTATTCTCATCCTGAATACGACGATATTCCTGATATTGAGATTCCAAGAGGCTCTCCTGTTTGGCGGACAAATTTTCTTACAGATGTTTCCCAAGTAGATCAAGTATGGAGTTTTGATAATAAATTTCGGCTCAGAGGGAAGCTTGGAGACGGGCCCGCAGTGATATACTGTACGGACCCCCATGTAGTTGATGCAAAGTTTTACTTACGAGAATATGATTACAAATTCTCGGCACAAAAAATACCTGGGACATCTTGGATCCCACTTGCCTACGACTCCGATCTGCATCCTTGTTTTAATAATATAAATAATATAAGTCGGCCAATAGATGTATGTTTTATTGGGATGACTGGAGCAGGTTATGAAAACCGCCGTGCAGGGCTGAAGGTTTTAGACAATCTGGAACTAAATAATTTTATATCATCAGGATTAGTTTTTGAAGAGTATTACCGCCCATATAATAAGGCAAAAATTGCCTATAATTGGTCTAGTTCTTTTGATATACCAATGCGGTTTTTTGAAGGAATGGCAATGGGTTGCTGTGTAGTAACCAATAGAATACCATTTTTAGATGAATTGGGTTTTGTTGAGGGCGTACACTATCTGGGGTTTTCAAATATCGGTGAACTAGAAAAAGTAGTCCTAGAGGCTTTGAATAGTGGTCGTTGGCAAGAGGTGGCTAAAAAGGGTAATCTTGCCGTCCAGGAGCACTCCTATCCTAATAGAGTCATAAAAATGCTTGAAAGGATTGACTACAAAAGGGGTTAATCAACTAGGGAGGCAACATGAAGGTAAATATAGTTGAGATGTATCATTCCGATGCTATGCTAAGGATGGTTCGCCCTCTGGTGGAATATAGGCCAGGATGGGTTGATTTAACCATTAGTGAAATCACTGATCCTAATGCAGATGTTAATATATATATTCCCTGGCATAGTCTAGTAGATTCTCCTAAGAGTAATCTCGATATTATACTCTTCACCCATGTAAACCCAGGAGTGGAGGGAAAATTGAAATTAGCAGCAGCAAAAGCCGATCATATTTTTGCTATGTCAAAGCACGGTATTCATACCCTTCGTCAGAACGGGATTCAAAATTCAGTTAGTATAATCACCCCAGATGTAGAGGGATATATCCCCAGGAAGATAAAAGTGGGGATAGTTGGGACGGAGCAACCCAATGGCCGTAAACGATCTTGGTTGCTTGCTGAGCTTGCCTGGAAATATAATCTTGATCCATTTCATTTTGTAATACTTGGGAAAAACTGGGATAGCATAATTCCTTATGTCTCAAATCTGGGTGTTAGCGTAGAAAATATCCAATCAGTAGATTCAAGTTATAACTTCTATCATGGCATTGACCTATTGCTATGTACAGGATTTGTTGAAGGTGGTCCTCTGCCACTAATTGAAGCTCTTGCTTGTGGTGTTCCTGTGTTATCCCCACCGTATGGCTACGCACTAGACTATCTTCCTCCAGAGAGTATTTATAACTCGATTGAGGAGCTATCAATGTGTTTGAAGGAATTCTCTTCTCCAATTATGGAGCGTAGAAATAGAGTACAACATTTAACTAAGCAATCCTATGCAGGACAAGTTTATGAAGTATTGCATAATATTTGTAAAAATGCAATAGTTTGTCGCTATGATAACATTCCTGCAATTATACGAGAGATTAAAGCAACAAAATTACTAGAGGTTGGTACTGGTAATTGTGAACGTGCTGAAGTGATGATTACGGCTGCGCTGGAAAATGGTACTGACGTTATTTACAGAGGTTACGATTATTTTCGTCCACTCAGCCCTTTTGAAATAAGCTCAGAGTTCTCGAAACAGCCTATGAGTATTGATGAAGCTGCTAAGAGACTACTCCCCTATGATGCCGAGGTTATCTTAGTTGAGGGGGATACTAAAGAGACAATTCCGAATACTCCCGACACAAATACTTATGATTTTATTTATATAGACGGAGGCCATTCCTGGGAGACTATAGAAGCTGATTGGAAAAATCTTCAAAGATTGGCTCACGATAACACGGTATTTGTACTTGACGATTACTACCCAGAGATTAACCGTCCAGTTGGGTGTCAAAAATTAGTAGATTCCCTTGATCGCAATATCTGGTCAGTAGAATTTCTCGAACCTCTCGAAACTTGGGGGGAGTTAAAAATCCAAATGGTTAAGGTCCAAAAATGCCTTACATAAATATTCTTCCTCCTGGGACACTAATTCTTCCTACCCATGTTGTTGAAAGTATACAACGAAAACGGTTAGAGGAAATTAAGCAGATGGTTAAGGAAGAGAAATTGGCTAATGATCCAGGATACCAATACGAGCAGGAGAGGGCCAAGAAGGACACAAAACCTATTACTGTTATGGATAGCTCGGATCGTAATAGGCCAGTAATCGTGGTTGGCGGCGGTGAGTATTACGAGGATTTGAAGGATAAGGCCAAAAGATTAAAAGAAAAACCAGATCCAAAATTGGATCCTGATAGAAAGTGGAAAGCTGATCCAAAAAGAGATGTTGGGGAGGCATTGGATAGGCACTACAGGAGAAATCGTGGAACAGCAGTATTTCATTTTCCTAATAATCCATTAGGTAAGAAGGGCGGATAAGGAGGACAAATATATGGTTAATAAAAATATAGATGCAGAGGGATGGGAAACCCTCGATGACGAAGGTACGGTTGTTGAAATTGTAAACGTTGAGCACTTTGCGTCTGAGAGGAAAAATCTTAAAATACCCTGGCCTGAAGGCGCACAGGGATTAGGCGGAGGTTATAGAGCTAAAGCCTTTACAACTCCTGATGAGATAGTAACAATGTATGGGCCAAAGGAATTCAATCAAGGGGCCGTTCCAAGCAACATTCCTCGCTCACAAATGTCAGTGTTTTTAGGCAGAGGATTTACACTCAGACCCACGCAGAAGGCTATAGAAGCTAAATTTCCTTGTAATACAATTATGGAAGATGGTAGTCTATGCCCCTGGATCGCTTCAAGTGAGCTTTATCGTTTTGCCCATATTAGGGGCTACCATCAGATGATCGCTGATATTGTTATCCCAGATTTTGCCCAGCGTCGCCTACGTGGTGAAATGGTTGTTTCAACGGATACTAGAGAAGGAGAAGTTGCTGTATTACGGGAGCAGGTTGCTGCGCTAACAAAACTTGTTGTTGAGAATACTATGAGTAATAAAAAGAAAAAGACTAATATCCTAAGAAATGATGCTGGGCTTACAATAACCGTTCCGCATACCTATGAGTGTACTACTAAAGGTAGGCTAGGAAATTATGATCTTAATTGTGAACGGTGTGTTTTACTTCAGGAGCGGGCTCGTAAACTGGCTGCCGAAGTAGATACTAATACTTAAATGCCTTCTTTCATTTTACCGAAACACATTGCAGAGGCCAGACGGCGGGCTCTTGAAAATGGGGAAGCTCCGCCACAAATAACGACTATTATTGGTGCTAATGGGATCAAAAACTTCTGGACAGAGGTTGGAAGAAACGGCTCACTTGAAGGCTTAGATAAACATAAAAATCTACAAAAAGGTTTTCGTGTGTTTCATTTCCCTCGAAATCCTTTAGCAAAGGAATAAATTATGGGAATCCCACCTATCCAAAAATTTACTACATTACTTCGCTCTCTAATTCTTGGGCGGGATACGGCCACGAACCAGCCTGTTGTTAGAGTCTACGGAGAACGCACAGGTGAGCTTTTTCACAGGGAAGAAATAATTGGACGAACGGAAGACGGACTTCCCGTTTACCTTCGTCTGGATCAGGAGGGAAAGGTTATTCTTTCACCTACATCAATTACCTATATTGATGATACTCGGATTTTGGATTTATTGAAAAACATAGATCAGAAACTTGGCGAGATGCTCGCCCACTTAGAAGAGATAAATAGCAACTAAAATTCCTAGTGGTATATCTAGGAAAAAAAGGAGAGAAATGGATCTAAAAGGTATAGTTGGAGTCCTCGGCGCAAAGAGCAGGGGATCCTCTCAGGATGTTTCTGTATCTCGTTATGGGGAGCTAGTCGGCCCTATGTGGAGAGAGGCTACCCTTGCGGGTAGAGTGTTTGGTGGGGAGACTGCTGCTGCTGGTGTTGCCCCTGGAACTGCTTTGGGAACTACAGGGCCTTTTACTCTTGCTAATCCCGCAGGCAGTGGGGTAGCACTGGTTGTAATTCAGGGGTCTTATGGATATGTCTCTGGGACTCTAGGCGCAGGTTTGATTGTCTGGGCTGCTAATGTGAACCCTGTTGCTGCCGCTGTAACTGGGACAGCAATCACCGTAAATAATATGTTACTTGGTGGGGCTAGAGCCGACGGCCAGGGGCTTGCTTTCACAACCTCAACCCTTCCCGTTGCTCCTGTTGGAATTCGCCCGGCATTTAATTTGGATGCTTCATTGGCGACTACGGCAGGTATTGGCCTAAAAGCTCTTGTTGACTACGTGGACGGAGCGATATGTATTGCCCCAGGCGGCGCACTAACCCTACAGGGTATAGCTGCTGCCGGGACTACCCCACTTGTTATTGAAGGATCAATCTGGGAAGAGGTAAGTTTATAATGGCAACGTGTACCTACTGTGGTGAGTCAACTGTTGATTATGTCGAATATGCTCGTGGTAATGTGTTCTGTTCCCCCGAACATCGTATTTACAACGAGAAAAAGGATAATGTTTACGATAACAGAGGTGATACTAGGACTACAGAGGAGAGAAACTGTGCTTCGGGAGAATCCAATGCAGGATACATCTGGAAGCCTACAGGAGATTCTACAGCTTTTTCCCCTGGTAATTGTGCATACTGTAACACAAAACCTATTAACTATGTAGAACACTTTCAGGGGAAAGTTTACTGTAGTCCAGCCCATCGTAAATACCACCAGATTAAACTAGGGCTTGTAACAGGAACACTAAAAACGCAAGAAATGAATAGTCATTCGAGTGGCTCCCACAGTGGGTATAACTACCATAACTAGGAGAAAATTATGGCGTTAAAAGTAAAAACTCCTGTTACAGTAGGCGGAAGAACTTTCCAAACACCCTGGATTACTCCTGCTATAAGCACGGGTGCCTATACAGCAAAGGACGCTATGGGGACACCATTCACAGTGGACTTTGGGTGTACGAGTGGGATTATACAAACAATTATTCTAACCGATATGGACCTAGAAGATGACGAGATTGATGTGCTGTTTTTCCGATCTGGAATAACACAGTCGGCTGATAATGCTGTATTTGATCTAACAGACAGTGAAAAAAGGTTATTTATCGGCGCACAGAAGATTGCTGCATCTAATTATTTTGATCTAAACGATAACTCTGTTGCCTGTGTCCCTAATGTTGGCATTGCCTTTGCAGATTTAATAGATCAGAGGGTTACAGTCCAGCTAGTTAATCGTGGTGCAGGGACTTATGCTGCTGTTGACGATTTACAAATATCCTTTGTAGTTTTACAGGATTAGTATATGAGTGGATTGGTCGTAGCACGTAGAGCTTTGCTCTATCCTACTTTAGACCTTGAAAGGTATCTAAAAGAGTTTAAGTCTCTTGAAACACTTTATACCTTCCGAGAAACTCAAGGGGCAGTTGCTTTTGATAAAGGCCGAGCACGTCTGGATGGAACAATAACAGGGGCCACTATTGCCACCTTCAAAGGTGGTAAAATGGGTTATTCTTTTGACGGCGTCAATGATGATGTGTCTAACTCAACTGGTGCCTTCGACTATGCTACTGTTACAGATTTTACAATGATGTGTCTGTTTAATCTAACCGATGCACTAACCTTTGGAACTCTAACATCAATACAGACTGCGGATGCGGCTATAAACGCCTACTTTTACCATAGCAACGCAGAGTTAGCATGGAGAGTTGATAAAACAGGAAATATACAACGACGCCAAAGAACTACCACACTAAGCCTCGTTGCGGATACCTGGTATCTTGGAACGCTAACCAAAGTTGGAAATGATGATGTTACGGTGTATCTAAACAGAACAGCAAATACAAGTCGTCTCGACCAAACTTCTGATGACGGTGGGCAAGCTGCTGCTGCTACAAGGGTTGGAGTTAATAGAAGTGCTGTAACCCAAGCTTTTGGTAAGGGTGTGGTAGCTTTAGCAGCCTTCTTTTCTGACGATCTAACGTCGGACAATATATCTCGTGCGGTAGACCTTGCAAGGGTTTAATCTATGGCAAATCAATACTGGTTAGTAGACATCTTGGCCTTGACAGGATTGGGATTCCGTGATTTTATAACCCGTAGTGATCTCCAATGGGAGTCTGCCCATCGTAATATCCACTATCGTCTTAGCAACGACGGAACAAAAGCGATTATTCAAGCAGATTTTCCCCCTAGTGTTTTAGCCATGCTTGCCACACGGCCTTGGGCAACATACCTTGGGGAGTATCAAGACGGTACTGCAAGCCCAGGGGTTTTTGCATACATGGCTGCCAATCCAAATAATTGGGGGAAAGTTCGAGAAGTATAAATAGGAGTAAAAAACCAGTGCCGATTGTCAAAGGAAAGAAATTCCCTTACACTCCAAAAGGGATAGCTGCTGCTGAAGCTCTAAGTAAGACAAAGAGTAAAAAAAGAGGCTAAATATGCCAATAAGACCAGGTAGAATACCGACATTAGGGCGTGGAAAGGTTGCTCCACCGAGACCTCCACGAGCACCCGTACCTATACCACGACCACGTAGGCCAGCACCGACAGAGCCACCTCCAGACGAAGGCGGGGAGTCTGGTGAGCATCTGATTGGTGGGCGACGCCCACGTAGAGCAAAAACCCGTAGGCTTCTTTAAGTAGATATTAAATAATATTTAGGAGAATCAGTTGCCAATAAGACCAGGTCCAATACCACGCCTTGGGAGCAATAAGAAAAGACCGTCTCCACCGAGACCCCCACGAGCCCCAAGAGAACAACCCCCAAGACCGTTACCAGAAAGACCGTTACCGGAAGGACGTGGGCCTAGTGCTCCTAGAGGGCCAGAATCACGATTACCACATCCCCCAGGACCTACCCGCTCAGGGCCTATAGGATCTGCTGGCCCAGATCGTGGAGCAGCCGCCGCCGAGGAGATTGGGCGTAGATACCTACCTCTTGCTGTGCGTCCTGGAACGGGGGTTACAGCAGGGACGGTTCTGAGGATGATGCACAAGGCACGTGGGAGGCGTCGCTCCTCAGCACCATAAACTATAGAAGTCCAAGAGGTATTAAACAACATTTAGGAGTAATAAAATGCCCGCACCAAGAGTACGAGCACCAATACCGAGGCCACCAAAGCTATAGGGTGTTATACGTCCAAAACGGACACCTATGCCAGGAGTACGAGCCCCAAGACCGAGGCCACCAAAGCTAGAGGATATTATACGGGCCCCAAGGAAGGGTAAGATCCCAGAGGCGTCCAAGCGATATTAAACTTATTTTCCGCAGAAAATAAGCGGATGAAACCTTACCCCCTCCATCCGTATCCTGGGGAGGATGTAGAGATTGCCTCCTCTCTTATCCTCCCCAAAGATTTATAGAGGCATAAAAAGAGAAAAAAATGGCAGCACCAACAATTAGCCGAACTTTACTTCAATTACGGCAACGTATATCCCGCCGAATAGGTGATCTTGAGGATGGTACTGCTTCTGGTGGGACGACAACGACTATGACCGAGACAGGTGATCCCAGTAGCAAACCCGCAGGTTATTATGCTGGGGCTGAAGTAAGCATAATCACTGGTACAGGATCGGTTCAGAGTCGTATTGCAACAGCATCTACAACTACTGGCGGTACAGTAACGATCACCGTCCCAACGTGGACAGCCCCCGATAGCGCAAGCACCTATGAAATACACAAACTCGCTGGTAGAGGGTTTTATAAAGCCGATTATGACGGAGCTATAAACTCGGCTATAGACGCCTTAGCAGATGTTTATTTTACCGATACAGATTCAGTACCCTTTGGTGTAGAAAGGGTCGGTACACCTGCCGATACCTATGGTGTCCCACGCCACGAATATCCTATGCCCACTGGATTTAACTACCTCTACGCAATTGATTACTTAGATAGTGCTCCCAGTGTATCCTCTCCTATGTCCTATTTCGATACTTATAGAAACATGGGAGATGTAGCTGCCAGAACACGTCTCTGGCAAGGATTCCAGGTTGACCAAGCGGGATGGTATGAGTGGTTCTCCCTGGCCTTAAATCTGGTCGGAACTATCACTGATAACCTAATTTTAGATGTAATGACTGATTCTTCAGGAGTGCCTAGCGGGACAACTGTTACAGATGGTACTTCGGATACTCTAACAGGGTCAACTCTTGACGAGAGACTTAAATATGTTGTATTTCGATTCAACCCCCCAATTTATCTAGCTGCCAATACACAATATCACATGGTATTAAGGAGAAGCGCAGCCGTAAGCTCAGCAAACTACTTCCGTTGGGCAGAAGACACAGGAAATACTTATGGCGATGGCACAGCAGGAACAGGGGATGGTTCCAATGTTTATACTGCCGTTAGTGGATCCGATTTTAGCTTTGCAATTTTTCCAGCATCAACAAAATGGGTTGAATTACCTCCTTCTGGATGGGGCTATCGGCGTGTTGGTGGAGATTTCATTCTCTTAAAAGTCCTTCCATACGATGGTACTCCTATAAGATTAAGAGGATTAGCTGCCATAGCCGAAGTTTCAGTGGAAACAACTGCTATCCCTGTTCGGGCAGATTGGGTTGAGGCTTATGCCCTTGCAGAACTATTGAGCGGCCATGCTGGAAAAACTTTATCAGATAACTATGCCCAGGCTGCTCGAATTTGGTCCGAGAATGTTTTACATCGGCCCCGTCCTTATAGAATCCTCCCTCCAAATTCTATAAAGATTTATGCCTAATGGGAATCTTTTGGGATAAATTAGGGGGATGGTGGGTAAGGGGGTCATTTGCCAGCACTGTCCTTGATGGTGCAATATGGGCCTATAATTCTGCAAGTACGTATTGGGAGATAAGGCTTAAAAACTTTTTTGTTGCTACAGCTTCAGCAACAGTATCAAATACAACTACAGAGACTTCGATTGTCGGTACGGGATTGGGTAATCAGAACCTCCCAGCAAGTTTTTTTGTTGCAGGAAAAACAATTCGTGTAAGGGTAATGGGGGTCTACGGAACACAAGTTGTTCCCGTTAGTTTAAGAATCAGAGTTACCTTAACTAATTCAAGTGATGTTGTTGTAACGGTGCTCGATACTGCTGCTCAAGTTCCTAGTGGTAGCCTTTCTAATAGGCTTTTTGATGTAGAAGGTTTGATAGTTTGTCGAACAACAGGAGCTACTGGAACAGTATTTGCACAAGGGCATTTCCTTCATGCAGTCTCAGCCACCGATTTTGCTGATTGGGATATGGAAAATTCAGCAGTATCAACAATTGATACAACACTAACCCAGAAAGTGAATGTTACGGCGCAATGGGCAGTGGGAGTAGCCGCAAGTGATACAATTACGGGATCAGTGGTAATCTTTGAGGCGTTAAACTAAAATTATGGCCTTTACAGTTATTAGCTTCAGCCCCGAAATGGGCAGTATGCACAGGAGGTATTACCACTGTGATACTGATTCGGATCGAACTTCAATTCCTACAGGATTATTAACTCCTGGGGATTGTGTCTATGTTCAATCAACAAATACTGAATGGTTTGTGAACTCAAGCTTAATCTGGAAATCACGAGTGGTGTCCCATAGCGATCTCAGTGGTAACGCAGTCCTCGAAAGCCATATAGTGCTACTAGCGTTATTTCAGGAATCAACTTTTTGAGAGGAGGAGACTATGAAGATGAACAGCTTTATCATTAAGCTGCCTATAATTGGGCGGCTGGCATTGGTGCGAGACAAGGGTGGAGAGGCTAATGGCTTCCCTGGAGGGTTAGGCTTCCACTCTAATCTCAAAGCCACACTCGTTCGTGCTGGAAAGGTTGTAGAGGAGCATGACCTGGGATCTGGCGTAGTTACGAACGCAGGCGTGGCGTTCATGGCAGATGACTGGGTGGACGCCACCCAGGAGATTACCAACTTCAACTTTCATGACAGTGGCACAGGCACAGTGGCGGCAGTGGTTGGTGATGTTGATCTTGGTGTAGTAGCTGGGCCTGTTACAAGAGCTACAGGAACTAAAACAAATCCAACCGCACCAGAAGTTAGGTCAGTGGGGACAATCAGCTATACTGCTGCATTGGCAATTACTGAGTGGGGCTTGTTTAATCAGGCAGCCAGGGGTGCAGGCTCTACGCTGTGGGATAGGAAGGTCTTTGCTGCGATAAACGTGGTCAGCGGCGATAGCATACAGTTCACGTACACGCTAACTATTACCGCTGGAGGGTAGATAAGTAACTGTGGCCGTTACATTTCGGGCTGCTGGTGCGCTAGCCACAAACGCTGTCACAACGACCCTCAACGTCGTTGCGCCGGCGGGACTTGTCGCCAATGACATCCTGGTTGTGGCCGTCTTGGGCAAGGATAACCTAGTTATCACCTTCCCAGGTGCTCAAAACGGTATCTCTGCCTGGACGAAGTTTGTTGAGGTAAATAACACCACTGCACAACGACTTACTTTAGGCTGGGCAAGAGTTACCGATGGGGGCCTTGCTAGCGGCAGCACGATAGCTGTTACGAAGCCTACCGACAATAACCTCCTGTTTTGCGGCGTCTGTTCCGCTTGGATTGGGGCTATCACAACTGGCAACCCCACAACAGGTGCGGGTACACCGACCACCAGCGCAAACGCATCGGCAGATGCCGTAACCTATGCTACCTTCGACCCTCTGATAGCCTCTCATGTGGTTGCAGTTGGCGTCTACAACGATGACGCTACGACAGCAGGGGCTATCTCTGGCACAGACCCAACTTTCACCAACCGCTGGGATTTGGAGACTCTCGTAGGCACGGATGGCTCAATCTTTGGATACAGCGGTGATTCTACTGGGGCCGCAACTGGAGCCCGTTCCCACAGTACAACATCTGGGGTTGACGCCATCAACATTGGTTGTCTCTTTGGGCTTGAGGCAACAAGTGGAACCCAGTTTACGCAGACCGTATCAGGAGGACTTACCTTCGCTGGAAGCGTTGCGAAGGAAGATCGCAAGCCCCTCACTGGTGGGCTCACCCTTTCAGGGGCCTTCTCAAAACTGGTAAACCGCTCGCTCACTGGTGGACTTACCTTTGTTGGAAGCCTTACCAAACTATCACAACAGGCGTTGACGGGAGCTTTGACCTTCGCTGGCTCTGTTGCGACATCTGTAGTCAAGACTATTGCTTTTACCGCCTCACTCTCTTTTTCTAGTGGTTTTGGTAAACAAACAAGTAAGGCACTCACAGGTAATCTCTCGTTTGTAGCCGCTGTTGTAAAAGGAGCCCAGAAGGTCGTAACGGGAGCCCTAACGTTTGCTGGTAGTCTTACCACTCTAAAACAGAAAGTTATCGCCTTTACCGCAGCCCTTACCTTTTCTGGAACAGTAACTAAGCAAGCTGGGAAAGCGGTAACGGGAGCTTTATCTTTTATAGGAACACTTCTCGGAAAGCTAGCAGTCCGTAGAGGTAGCCCATTCTTGTTCACTTCGGCCAACTGGGGTACTCAGTCGTTTTTCCTGGAGGTCTATATGCGGGCCACCGTTGGCACCGCCGAGGCTGAGCTTTACAACGTAACAGATAATGCGACAGTAGCTAACTCAGGAGTATCTACGACTAGCACCAGCTTAGTGCGCCTTCGCTCTACTGCTATTACCTTAGTAAATGGCAAGGAGTACCGTGTGCAGCTTCTCCACTTGGGGCCTGATGGTGGGGCCATTGTAAGTGCAAGGCTTATTGCGGTGCCATGATAAAAGAACTATTATAAAATTAAATAAAAATAATATACCAAAGAGTGGAGAGAGGTATGGGTACTGCAACACCAAACAACTGGGGTAATTTTGTAGCGACATCAACGAGTTATCCACCGCTCTGTGAATATTGCAATGGAGGACATTGGCCCACGACCATTGATTGCCAAAGGTGGATGATTGATGTAAGCGGGAATCTTATACGTAGTAGTGAGGAGTATCCACTGCCTCGTCAGTGATGGAACTTACCAATCGGAAGTCGCTCAGCTATTACCTGTAAAGTCGGATTATCCCTTGAATGGTAACAAATGGACTAGAAGGCTGGGGCGAAATGGAAAAACACAATTGGGCGGAGAAGATAGAAAGGGCTAAACAGGCGAGAGATATTGGAAAGCAGGTACGTATTGGCAAACCCCCCGTGTTTATGCCTAATAGCTTCGGTGGGATGAAGGCCCCCATTGGTACTTTTGCGTTTGGTATATGTTATTAGTATAGGAGATGTAAGAGATGAACAGATACCGTATTATTGACATAGACTCCGCCCTGCTCCTAGAATGGTTAAAATCACGAGAATACGATGTACCCACCCGCATTGTGAGCGAGATACCAAATGATGCGGTGATCGTGCGAATCATGGTCAACGATAAGATGGGTTGGCCTGTCGTGAGTCTCTTGGTAAGCAGTGCAGAGTTCGATGACGTAGTGCCTAGAGAACAGATTCCAAGATGGTTTCCTAACTTCACCGTCTATCGGGATTATGCGTAGACGCCACAGGCAAATAAGTTCTGAAAGTAATAAATAACCAATGGCTGATTTTGTAAGCGCACCTCAAGTTTTAGATGAAAACGAAATCCTTCTTTATGGGGATTTCTACAAAATAAAACCCCCTCTTAGAGTCTCCTTGGCAACCCAACTACCAGGGAAGATTGTCATAGGAGACTATGGCCCACGAGATAATCCACTCGT
>Ga0213870_1000751_pt1 | contig 15141 bp, 8 predicted proteins | sample WICALVC2017_Meta_FD_160119 | JGI IMG/M metagenome (GOLD analysis project Ga0213870, IMG submission 160119) | Freshwater microbial communities from subterranean cave lake in Wind Cave National Park, South Dakota, United States - WICALVC2017 | ecosystem: Environmental > Aquatic > Deep subsurface >... | reverse complement strand
TGGCGCCACTGCAAGCGCAGATAACAGCGCGATTTCTGCTGGGGCGGTATATATTTTTGTAAGGCCATAGGGGGAAAGAAGAAGGCACAGAGGGGCAGAGGCACAAAGTTAGGGAGGAAGAAAATAGGACTACGACAAAATCGTGTTTGTCGTAGGGGCGGTTCGCGAACCGCCCTGGGAAATAGGGTCAAATTGGGACTGGTGCGCGTTCCTCACGCTTAGCCAGTCTGGCGACTTGGCTGCCTCACTTTTGTGTGCCATCATTTCCATAATAATACAATAGCGCAAGCCTGACCCCTACACAATAGCGCAAGCCTGACCCCTACATTCGAAGTGACAAAGTCCAGAGAAAAATAAAAAAACTTAATCACAGTAACTTATCTACCACTTTGCCGTAACCTTGACTACTACTGTGGTAGTCTCTGTTGCATTTTATTACTGAACTGGTGTATCTTTCCGGCTTGAATTCTATAACCCGTTAGAACCTAAATAATGATAACAAAGACGAATTTCTAACAACATACCAAAGTATGAATATCAAAATCTCTCCATCAATCTTATCAGCCAACTTTGCGCGGCTTGGGGAAGAGATTAAATCCGTTGAGGTTGCAGGCGCTGATTTTATCCATATCGACGTGATGGATGGCCGGTTTGTCCCAAATCTCACAGTTGGGCCTCTGATTGTAGAAGCCGCTCGATCCGTTACGACACTGCCTCTTGATGTACACCTTATGATTGTAGAGCCGGACGATCTTATTCCGGAGTTTATAAAAGCGGGTGCCAGTATTGTCACGGTGCATATTGAGGCATGTCCTCATATTCATCGAACGGTTCAAAGGATTAAGCAGTTGGGCGCGAAGGCGGGGGTTTCATTAAACCCCGCAACGCCGCTTGGAACGATTGAGGAAATTTTAGAGGAGATTGATCTGTTACTCATTATGTCGGTTAATCCCGGTTTCGGAGGACAGACCTTTATTCCAAAGACGCTGGATAAAATCCGAATGGCTAGAAAAATGATAACTGCGAGTAATCTGAATACGGACTTAGAGGTGGATGGCGGAATAAAAGCAGAAAACGTGAAACAGGTTGTTTCTGCCGGTGCCAATGTTCTTGTGGCTGGCTCGGCTATTTTCCAATCTACCGATTATGCAAAAGCAATTTCCCAATTGAGGGCAGGTGGGCAGTGACATCTCCCGACATCATATTAAACCTAGCGGAATCCCTTCACCCTCTGGAAAAGAAGGTCTTGGCCCACTTTAAAAAGGGCGTTCCTGTGTCCGAACAGGCGATCTTAGTTGCCGATCCTTCTTTACAGCCCGCCCAACTTTCTATGGCATTGGGATGGCTTCAAACAAAAGAGATACTGGCCATTTCCGAGGAGACAAAAGAGGAGTGGGTCTCGCTAACACCTTTAGGGCAAACTTACGCCAGAGAGAAAAACCCGTTCCTTCAAATTGCTAATGAGATCGAACAAAAAGGAGAAACCCCGCTCCAGAATCTAGGTGGGATGTTAGAACCAGAAGAGAGAAGTTCGGCTATTGGTGCGCTAAAAAAATGTGGTGCGTTACAGCTTGGCACGGGTGGGGTCGTCAAGCATATTGACCCGTCGAAGATGGGGGAATTTATCGCGCTTCAAAAGACAATTTATTTTTTGGCAAAGGCAAATCAAGAAATAAAAATTGAGTCGCTCTCATCAGAAGATAAAGAAGTTATTTTTTTATATCATCGCAAACGTGGGAAATCAAAAGGTATTTTTCGTGTGGATGAGCGAGTCTTGCGAAGCTTTATTCCTACAGATTGCTTTGCTCCTGTTTACGAAAAGATGATAGCAGGGAATTCAGATGAAGAGATCGGAGATCTAACACCGCAGATGTTGAAAGATGGAAGTTGGCGCGGCAAGAAATTTCGGAAATATAATATTAATCTTCCACCGCCCCGGATTTGTTTTGGGCGAAGACATCCATATCAAAACTTTCTGAATGACGTTCGAGAAAAACTTATCTCCATGGGATTTTCAGAAATGGATGGGCCGATCATCGAATCTGAATTCTGGAATATGGATGCCCTCTATATGCCGCAGTTTCACCCGGCACGCGAGATCCACGATGTTTATTTCGTTAAAGGGCCTTTATATGATGAGAAGATTACAGAGGAACAGATCAGTCGTGTCGCATCGACGCATGAAAGGGGCGGGGGAGAAGGCTCGTCTGGTTGGGGCTATCAATTCGACTCAAAGCGGACGCGCCGTCTCATTCTAAGAAGTCAGGGAACAGCCGTTTCAGCTAGGACGCTCGCCTCGAAACCTGCTATTCCCGGAAAGTATTTCTCGATTGCCCGCTGCTTTCGATACGATCAGGTCGATGCCACCCACGCCCCCGATTTTTTTCAAGTGGAGGGGATTGTTTTGGGAGAAGAGATCAACTTCCGAATCCTTTTGGGTCTGTTGACGCTTTTTGCGAAAGAGATTGCCAAAGCCAAAGAGATTCAATTTTTGCCTGCCTATTTTCCGTTCACAGAGCCTTCCGTGGAGATGCATGTTGCCCATCCAAAACTCGGCTTCATGGAGTTAGGCGGTGCGGGCATTTTTCGTCCTGAAGTGACCAAGCCGTTGGGCGTAAACGTGCCGGTTATCGCATGGGGATTGGGGCTAGACCGCTTAGCGATGATGGCGCTTAAAATCTCCGATATCCGAGATCTATTTTCTTCCGACCTTTCGTTTATTCGGCGGTAGGAACACAGATTCCAACGGAATAACCTGTTTTATAGTTTAGACACTCGCCTCTTTTTTAAAATTCATTGAAACCTTTGTAGGCATCCAATTGTTTAACCAATTGGATACGATTGAGATCATGAGGACGTGGCATTGCGGAGGAGTCAAAATTTAAACCGTAAAGGAGGTCTGATATGAGCTTATTATGGGAACCAAAAGAGGAGAGGATTAAGAAGATAGAAAAACTAAAAGCATTGTCCAGTACGGTTGAAGGTTTACCCCGATTGCTTAGAGGTGTTGGTGACGAGATTGGAAAACAGTTTCATGCCAGTTTGAATGCCCTTCAGGGCTATCAGGAAGAACAACACAGAGAAGTCACGCTGGCCCAGTCAACTTCAGAGAAGAATATTATGGTGGCCACTATGGCTGCCATAGAGCGTCAGAAGATTGAATTTACAGAGCAATTACAAAATGCGCAACTCCAGACAATAAGAAGTGTTGCAGAGATGATGCAGAAACTGGATGAGAAAATGGGGACGCTGTTAGAGACGGGAGAGGAATCAAGGGCGATTGGTTTTGGTATTGCCGACATCATTCAGAAGACGATTGATGCGGTATCGGAAGGCATGTCGAATCTCGGCGCGATCACGCCAATGGTGTCTGCTATCAAAGAAAAACATGCTGATAATCACTCTGACAGTCAGATGGTGGAAGCAAAATATTTCTCCCGAAGTGATAGGATGTAGAACCCGATGCGTTGAAATCTTCAAATAGGGATGCCATTTTCTCCAGCTTCTCACTATACACACCTCCCAGATTAAACCGACAACACTTCTCACTCCCGACTTTGACGTTATCGTGCTCAGTATTTGACTCGGCTACCAAGAACAAAGTAGTATTGCCCACGGGCCGATCTTTAGACCTTTTTGTACCCCATTACGGAGGCCGTTGATGACAAAGCATAAAAGACGTGTATTCCGATTCACTTCCGTTCTGGCTTTTCTCATGGTATTCGTTCGCGGGGGCATCGAAAGAGTAAAGCGTCATAAACGGCCGTTGTTAGTGTTGGCGCTCGTTATTTTACTCGTAGGCTGCGGATCCTTTTTCTCTAAATCGTTCAGGGGAGTGTACCATCACAAAAAAGGACTCACTGCGTTAGAGGGGGGGAAATATTCGGCGGCGGTGATTGAGTTTAAAAACGCAATCCAGTTAAATCCCAAAAATACGGATACCTTATACCCGTTAGGCATGGCTTATCTGCAGTTAGGAGGCATCGGCAATCTTCAAAATAGTTATAGGACATTTTCTGTTCTGGAATCGAAAAAACCAGAGAGAGTAGATGTCAAGTTGAAGCTTGGCGAGCTGCTACTCGTCGTAAATGAAACAAATGAGGCATTAAAGAAAACAGATTTTGTTATTCAGAAAGAGCCTAAAAACGTTGATGGGCACATGCTTCGTGCCAGAATTAAAGGAAGAGATCGGCAATTCAAAGAGGCGAAAGAAGAATATCAGAAGGTCATTGACCTCAATCCAAATCTCCTCCCAGCCTATTACGAGTGGGCTAGTATTTTGGCGATAGAAAAAGATTTTGAAAAGGCGGAGGCACTTTTGAATAAAGCCATCTCTCTTAATCCAAACATGCAGAACAGTTATTTCGTTCTTGCCAATTTTTACCAATCAATAAGAGCGCCTCAAAAGGCAGAGGAGCAGTATCAAAAAGCAATCAAGATTGCGCCGAAGAGTAAAGCGGGATATCTTGTTTTGGCGCGTTTTTACTTGAATCAGAAAAGACCAGACGATGCAGAAAAGGCATTGACAACGGCCATTCGGATTGATCCAAAAGATGAGGAACCGTTTCTATCCCTTGGCGATTTTTATCTGCAACAAAGACGGACAGGTGAAGCTGAAAAGGCATTTCTTTCCGCAAAATTGGCCCAGCCAAAAAGTGGGAGGGGTGGTAAAAAATTGGCCGCGCTTTATCTTTCTTTACTCAAGAGAAATGAAGCGGCTTCTGAAATTGCATCCCTTCCTAACGATAAGGAGTCTGACAGTGACGTCCTTTTTCTCAACGGAGGGTTATCGCTCTTGGATAAAAAGAGCGCTTTAGCGATTAACCAGTTTAGAAAGGTACTGGCGACAAACCCTTCTTATCCTGAAGTCCATCACTATTTAGGAGTGGCTTTTGCGCTGGATGGGAATTCCCTGCAGGCCAAAACAGAGTTCTTAGATGCCATTAAAGAATCTCCCAACGACATTCGGCCTCATCTTGCATTGGCCACGTTGTATATGCAGTCGCATACTTACAATTTAGCGGATTCTGAAGCCCGTGAGGTATTAAAAAGAGATCCAAACAATGTTGCGGCCTATAACCTCTTTGCTGATGCTGCGATCGCTCAAAAAGACCTTGTGAAGGCAGAGGGCATTTCTCAAAGGATACTATCGCTGTCCCCGAAAAACCATGCAGCATTTTACCGAATGGGAATCATTCGCAGAACTCAAAAAAGAGACCAAGATGCAATCTTGTTTTTTGAAAATGCGTTGCTGGAAGACCCCGATGCGATGAACCCCATTTCTCAGATCGTGTCTATTTATTTGGGAGATAAGAGACCCCAGAAGGCGATTGACCTCGTAACCCAACAAATTACACTGGCACCCAAAAACCCTCGCCTTTATGCCCTTCAAGGAAGGCTTTATGGCGGACTGGGACAATTGGAAAAGGCAGAAGAAAATTTTAAAAAGGCGATCCTCACTGATTCGCTTTTTATGGACAGTTATATTGATTTGGCCTCGCTCTATTTCGAGGAGAAGAAATTTGATCAGGGCATTGCGGAATTGGAAAAGGCGCTCAAAATCAATCCCAAATATGTGCAAGCCTATATGTTAAAGGGAAAGATCAATGACAACCTCGGCCATTTTGAAGAGGCCCGTGCAGCTTATGAAAAGGTCATGGAACTTGAGCCGCGCCATTTCTCTGCGGCCAATAATCTTGCTTTTATCTATGCTGAGCAGGGAGAAAAAATAGATCGTGCGCTTGCACTGGCCACGATTGCGAAGGAGAACAGCCCTGAAAATCCCTTTATTTCAGACACGTTAGGGTGGGTCTATTACAAGAAAGGGGTTTATTTTAAGGCCGTATCCATTTTGAAGGAGAGTGCGGAAAAAGTACAAAAAAACCCGATCATTTATTACCATTTGGGGATGGCTTATGCGAAACGCGGGGAAGCAGGAGATGCAAAATTGGCTAGGGAATATCTTGAAAAGGCAATTAGTATCGATCCGAAATTTTCAGGGTCGGATGTTGCTAAAAAGACGTTGGCGTCGTTTTAGATGGGCAGTCCACTTTTTATGGCAGTGGCGTTTTCAGCCATCGGGCTTTGGATAATTCTCCTCCTTTTGCCCGGATTGCGTAGGCCGCCTCCGGGCTTTGAGTGGCGTGTCTGTTCTCTGTGCGCCCAATCCAATCAGCCGGATGCTGTTGTTTGCAGTCAATGCAGCGCTTCTCTAAAAAGTTAAAAAGCGAAACTAAAATGGAATGGGATTTTGGAAAAACAGCCGCTATTATTATTACGGGGAACGAGATCCTTTCTGGAAAAGTACCCGAGCAAAATGCCCAATATCTCGCACGAGAGCTTCGTGCGCTGGGTGTCAATCTAAAACGGGTCTGTATTATTTCAGATCAGATAGAATCGATTGCCGAGGAGATCGCCTTCTGTAAAGATCGATTTAACTTTGTTTTTACGAGTGGCGGGATTGGGCCGACACACGATGATGTTACCGTGGAGGGGATTGCTCTAGGACTAAATAAACAGATGACAGAGCATCCCGTGCTTTCTAAACTGTTAAGAGACAGTTATCCTGATCGGGTCAATCCGGCCTTGATGAAAATGGCGGCTGTTCCAGAGGGCACTGAATTGATTTATGGCGCAGGATTAAGATCGCCCGTGCTTCTGATTGGAAACATTTATATCTTTCCCGGCGTGCCTGAATTTTTAGTAAGAAAATTTACGGCCATTAAAGAACGTTTCCAAGACGCCCCCTTCCATCTCAAAAAGATTTTTCTCTGTTTGGATGAGGAGAAGATTGCAGATCCACTCAACAAGACGTTAGAACAGTTTCCGAGACTGCTCTTGGGATCGTACCCTATTTTGAATCAAAAGGAGTACAAGGTGGTGGTGACAGCCGAGTCAAAAGATGCAAGTTTGTTGGCGCAGGCCACAAAAGTGCTGCTGTCTTTATTGCCCGAGGAATCGGTCTTTAAATTAGAGGAAGCTAGGCCCGTAAAGGAGCATTAAATGCCGTCTAAAAAAAGCGAAACAATCTTGTTGGAGTTTTCGATGTCCCCGCTTACAAAGGGGGAAAGCGTGGGGAAATATGTGGCGCGATCCATTGATATCATTGAAAAAAGTGGGCTTCCTTATCGCCTTAATCCAATGGGAACCGTTATTGAAGCCCCTTGGGACGAGGCGCTTGCTGTTGTGAAAGACTGTCTCGTTAAGATGGCGAAGGATTGCAATCGGGTTTCTGCGATTGTTAAAATTGATTACCGAAAGGGGCGTCAAGGGCGTCTAACGAGCAAGGTCGCCAGTGTTGAAAAACACCTTGGAAGAAAACTTTCGACTTAGGAATGAAGTAACGACTCAGGTAGGCACAAAGAATACGCACCCCCGGCCCCTTTCTACAATATAGAGAGGGGAGGGTTGCATCCGCCTTTCTTATATGACGCTAAAACAGATACATAAATCGGTAAGTAAGGCTAAGTTGAGCAAACGATCCTCGCGTTTAAACGAACAAAAGAGACCCCCATCTCTGGAAGGTCTGTTTGCGTTGATTTTAGCGTTGATGGTTGTTTTTTGTGGCCCCCAGTCTGTTTTTGCCGCATCAGCCGATGACGGATTTAATCCCAATGCAAATGGAACTGTCTCTTCCATGGTGGTGCAGGCCGACGGCAAGATCGTCGTTGGCGGTTTATTTACGAACATTGGCGGGCAGGCAAGGAATAATATAGCCCGTCTGAATACAGACGGCACAGCGGACGCAACTTTTAATCCCAATGCAAACAGTGATGTCCGTTCCATAGCGGTGCAGGCCGAGGGCAAGATCGTTGTTGGCGGTTTGTTTACGAACATTGGCGGTCAGGCGAGGAATAATATAGCCCGACTGCATGCAGACGGCACAACGGACGCAACCTTTAGTCCCAATGCAAACAGTGATGTTAATTCCATAGCGGTGCAGGCCGATGGCAAGATTGTCGTTGGCGGTTATTTTTCGAATATCGGAGGACAGGCGAGGAATTATATCGCCCGACTGAATGGTGATGGTACAGTGGACGCAACCTTTAATCCCAATGCAAACGCTAATGTCCGTTCCATCGTGGTGCAGGCTAATGGCAAAATCGTTGTTGGCGGTTTGTTTACGAACATTGGCGGTCAGGCGAGGAATTATATAGCCCGACTGCATGCAGACGGCACAGTCGATACAACCTTTAACCCCAATGCCAACAATTACGTTGACGCCATCGTGGTGCAGGCTGATGGTAAGATCGTCATTGGCGGTTTGTTTACGACCATTGGCGGGCAAACGAGGAATTATATAGCCCGACTGCATGCAGATGGTACAGCGGAGACGACCTTTAACCCCAATGCAAACGATAATGTCCGTTCCATAGCGGTGCAGGCTAATGGCAAGATCGTCGTTGGAGGTGGTTTTACGAGTATCGGCGGGCAGGCGAGGAATAGAATAGCCCGACTGCATGCGGACGGTATAGTGGATACAATCTTTAATCCCAATGCAAGCGATTACGTTTATGCCATCGTGGTGCAGGCCGACGGTAAGATCGTCGTTGGGGGTGATTTTATAACCATTGGCGGGCAAGAGAGGAATAGAATCGCCCGACTGCATGCAGACGGTACAGCGGAGACGACCTTTAACCCCAATGCAAACGGTAATCTCCGTGCAATAGCAGTGCAGGCCGATGGCAAGATCGTTGTTGGCGGTTTATTTACGAACATTGGCGGGCAGGCGAGGAATTATATAGCCCGACTGCATGCGGACGGTACAGCGGATACCACCTTTAACCCCAATGCAAACCATTGGGTCTTTTCCATAGCGGTGCAGGTCGATGGCAAGATCCTCGTTGGGGGTGTTTTTACAACCATTGGCGGGCAGGCGAGGAATCGGATCGCCCGACTCAATACAGACGGTACAGTGGATACAGCCTTTAATCCCAATGCAAGCTTTAATGTCCGTTCCATAGCGGTGCAGGCTGACGGCAAGATTCTCGTCGTGGGTGAGTTTACAACCATTGGTGGGCAGGCGAGGAATCGGGTCGCCCGACTCAATACAGACGGTACAGCGGATACGACCTTTAATCCCAATGCAGACGACGAGGCTATTGCCATAGCGGTGCAGACCGACGGCAAGATCATCGTCACGGGTCGTTTTAAGCAGATTGGGAATCAGGCAAGGAATAATATAGCCCGGTTGCATGCAGACGGTACATTAGATGTAACCTTTAATCCCAATGCAAGCAATGTTACCTATCCCATAGCGGTGCAGCCTGACGGCAAGATCGTTGTTGGCGGTTATTTTAAGAACATCGGTGGACAGGAGAGGAATTATATAGCCCGACTGAATGCAGACGGTACAGCGGATACCACCTTTAATCCCAACGCAAGCTATTACGTCAATTCCATAGCGGTGCAGACCGACGGCAAGATCGTCGTTGGCGGTTATTTTACGAGTATCGGCGGGCAGGAGAGGAATTATATAGCCCGACTGAATGCAGACGGCACAGTCGATACCACCTCTAATCCTAATGCAAACGGGCCTATCTATTCCATAGCGGTGCAGGCCGACGGCAAGATTGTCGTTGGAGGTCTTTTTACGAATATCGACGGGCAGGCGAGGAATCATGTGGCCCGTTTGAGTGCTGATACTGCTGCACTTCAGGAGCTTAGGGTCTCTTCAGACGGCACAACGGTGACATGGATGCGCGGACAGTCATCACCGGAGGTATATGATGTCATATTTTATAGTACCAATGATTTAATCAATTGGATCAATCTGGGTAGTGGCTTGCGCGCTGCTGGTGGTTGGCAGATCACAGGGTTGTCCCTGCCATTGAATCAAAACAGTTATGTCAGGGCAATCGGCAAGTCTTATGGTGGGCGTTATAATGGGTCAACTTCCATCATAGAATCGGTGAGGCTTTTTTACAATGCAACCGATACGAATACAGCAAATCCAAGACTAACAGTGACCAAGATACTGATTCCGAATAATGATACGGGTCAGTTTAACCTCCGCATCAATGGGGTGATTAAAGCAAGCGATGTGGGCAATGGCGGCACCACAGGTCCCGTGATCCGGCCTCTTGGCCCTGTGACCGTCAGTGAGACTGCGGGGATAGGCACTATGCTGGGCAATTACACGAGGGTCATTGGTGGGGATTGTTCTGTAAACGGTACTGTCACGCTGGCAGCAGGTGATAATAAGACCTGTACGATTACCAATACAAGGAAGCCGAGGCTAACAGTGACCAAGATACTGGTTCCGAGCACTGATACGGGTAAGTTTAATCTTCGTATGAATGGGGTTATTAAGGCAACCAATGTTGGCAATGATGGCACCACAGGCGCCATAATTAGAAACCCCGGCCTTGTCACCGTAGATGAGACTGCTGGCACAGGCACCAGTTTAGGCAATTACACGAGGGTCATTGGTGGGGATTGTTCTGTAAATGGGACTGTTACGCTGGCAGCAGGTAATAATAAGACCTGTACAATTACTAATACAAGGAAGCCGAGGTTAACAGTGACCAAAATACTGGTTCCGAGCACTGATACGGGTAAGTTTAATCTTCGTATGAATGGGGTTATTAAGGCAACCAATGTTGGCAATAATGGCACCACAGGCGCCATAATTAGAAACCCCGGCCTTGTCACCGTAGATGAGACTGCTGGCACAGGCACCAGTTTAGGCAATTACACGAGGGTCATTGGTGGGGATTGTTCTGTAAATGGGACTGTTACGCTGGCATCAGGTAATAACAAAACCTGTACGATTACCAATACGAGGAAGTGATTGCCTTGGATCTACATGACTGTTGATGCATATCAAGGAGGCAGTCAGTGAAGAAATCTGTATTTCTGCCGTTGTGAGAGATGTTCAGAAAATCTTTTTGATCTGTTTTTTGTGATTTTGGGCCTCGTGTAACTGAAAAATGCCTACTTACTAAGCAAAGCGATGGTTTTTTGACAAGGAGATTTAAAAGCCATACAATGGCCACGTAATGATTGAGGTTATCAATTTATATAAATCGTTTCCGCTGGCTGGAAAAGAAATTCGCGTTTTAAAAGGGATTTCACTCGCATTTAAAAGGGGAGAGATGGTTGCCATTGTCGGGGCATCTGGCGCTGGGAAAAGCACATTCTTGCATATCCTCGGCGCACTGGACTCTCCTACTTCAGGTAAAATTCTTTTTGAAGGCATAAACATCAGCGATCAAAATGACGAAAAACGCGCCCAATTCCGAAACGAGCAGGTTGGCTTTGTCTTTCAGTTCCACCACCTCTTACCCGAATTTACCGCACTTGAAAACGTGATGATGCCAGGACTGATTCAGATGGGACGCCGAAAAACCCAGCACACGATAGAGGCCGATGCCCTTGATCTGTTAAACCGCGTGGGCCTTTCAGAGAGAATCTCCCAGCGACCTGGGGAACTTTCCGGCGGGGAGCAACAACGGGTTGCGGTGGCACGCGCGTTGGTGTTGCGTCCGCAATTGGTATTGGCCGACGAACCCACAGGCAATCTGGATACCCATACTAGTTTGGAGGTCTTTGGCCTACTGAAAGAAATCAACAGACAAAACGGGGTTACTTTTGTCATCGTGACCCATAACGAAAAGCTCGCACAAGCAACAGACCGCGTGGTTAAAATGGTTGATGGAAAATTAGAATAACAGTGACTACTCATCCCCGACCCTCTCTATGCATAAAGAGGGGTCTGGGGTGAGTAGTCACGAATAAAATGGAGGAAAAAACATGATGAGACGAAATCAAGTAGTGATTACCAGCGTGCTTTTGGCGATAGCCTGTTTTGCGTATCCCCTCTTAGTCAAAGCAGATGCAACCGATCAGATATCCTCATCGGGTTTTTTGAACATCATCTATAATGATCCCATTCCAGACTCCGCAGAGAGACCGACTATTACCTATATGCTTACGGATGACAATGGCCGTAAAAGCCAACTGCTGCTTTCCGAAACGCTGGCCCTTCCGCCTGGAGGAACACAAGCGTTGGATCGTAAAAGAGTACGGGTTGTCGGCAGTCTGGCGCCCTTTCCTCATGATCGTATTCAGGTGCATTCTATTGCGTTAGTAGCACCTAAACCTGTTCCATCCGTTTCGCCAATGAAGGCTGCACCCTTGGCAACGGCTCCCCTGCCAAGCCCCCAGCCGTGGGTAACAATTTTGTGTCGCTTTTCAGATTCAACAGGTGTGACCCCGAGTAACCTTGCTTGGGCTAATGGGTTAATGGGTAGCGTGTATCCCGGGTTAGAGCACTACTGGCAGGAAATCTCCTACGGCAATATTAATTTAATGGGTAGTGCGCAGGTAGGCTGGTACAACCTGCCCCAGCCAAGATCGTATTACGTATATGACCAAAATGGGAACGGAACGCCCGATCTTGACTTTGATAGGACAAGCGATGACTGCACGGCTGCTGCCGACCTAGACATATTCTTTCCGAATTTTTCTGGAGTCAACTTGGTATTCAACCAAGCCTTGGACGGTTTCTCTCATGGAGGCGGAACGACTTTGACCCGAGATGGCGTAACCCAGAACAACTACCCAATGACGTGGAACTCGCTTCCTACCAACCAATCTGTTGTGGCACATGAGATGGGTCATGCCCTTGGGCTTCCTCATTCTTCTGGGCCATACGGTGTCTCCTACGATTCCAAGTGGGACGTCATGAGCGGAGGAGGGGTTTGTAGCCCTTATCATGCCACGTATGGTTGTATCGGTGTTCATACTATTGCGTATTATAAGGATCTCTTGGGCGTTATTCCTCCTGCGCGTAAGTATGTCGCGACGCCGGAAATGAATCAGGCCATTACTCTTGAGCGGTTGAGCCAGCCGATATCAACGGGTTATTATCTGATGGCCCAGATTCCAATCCGTAGCTGGACAACGCAGTTCTACACCGTGGAAGCACGGCAATTTTCGGGGTATGATGCTCAAATACCGTCGGAAGGGATTGTGATCCATAAAGTGGATACAACCCTAGGATGGAATCGTCCTGCCCGAGTCGTCGATACGGATAACAACGGAAATCCAAACGATGCTGGTGCACTGTGGACTCCCGGCGAGACGTTTACTGACACAGAGAACGGGATATCTGTTTTTGTCGTCTCACGTAACGGAAGTAGCTTCAATATCGTCATCAACTTGGTTCCGCCTCCATCTGCTCCACCGATCATGGTCAACACGATTTCTGACGGGTTAAACGCCAATGGCAACTGCTCGCTGCGGGAGGCTATTGCCGCAGCGAACACAAATACGGCTGTTGATGCTTGTACGGCAGGTGATGCTTTTGGTGCCACCGATACGATCATTGTGCCCGAAGGAACCTATTCCTTAAGCCTCTCTGGGGCCGGTGAGAATGCGAACGCTACAGGAGATTTGGATATCCTTGAGAGTCTAAACCTCAGCGGTGTCAGTGCGACGTCAACGATTATTGACGGTGCTGGCATAGACCGCGTGTTTCATATCATCGGTGGTATTACGGTCAGTATATCTGATGTGACAATCCGAAATGGCGTCGTCTCTGGCGACATTGGTGGCGGGATATTCGATAAGTCAGGCACGCTGACCCTCACCAACAGCACCGTGGGTGGCAACAGTGCCAGCTCTGGCGGTGGGATTGCTGTTGACAACGGTACGCTAAACTTAACCCGTAGCACCGTAAGTGACAACAGCGCCAGCTCTTACGGTGGCGGGATACAGAACAAATATAGCACCATCAACCTCACCCAGAGTACCGTGAGTGGAAACAGTGCCAGCTCTGGCGGTGGGATTGAGACCTACTACTGGTCCGGTAGCACACTGCCACTGATCCTCACCAACAGCACCGTGAGTGGTAACAACGCCACATTTTTTGCCGGTGGCATTCACAGTGGCTCTGGGATACTGACCCTCATCAACAGCACCGTAAGTGACAACAGGTCTGGATATTACGCTGGCGGAATTGTTGCTGGCAGTGGCACGGCCACCTCTACAATCATAAAGAACACGATCGTTGCAAACAACAGTTCTGCCTATCAGTCTTCTAATTGTTCTGGCAACATTGTTTCTACTGGAAGCAACATAAGTAACGATAGTAGCTGTCGTTTTACCCATACAGGTGATATGCAGAACACCAACCCCCAGCTTAGCCCACTCTCTGACAATAGCGGGCCAACAAAGACCCATGCGTTGCTTGCTGGCAGTCCCGCCATTAATGCGGTTTTGCTTGCGGATTGTTCCGACGTCAGTGGCCCCATTGCCACTGACCAGCGTGGTATTGTCCGACCACAGGGTGGGGCCTGTGATGTTGGTGCATTTGAATTTGTGCCAACCCTAAACCCAACACTAACAGTGACCAAGATACTGATTCCGAGCAGTGACCCCGGGAGGTTTAATCTCCGCATCAATGGGGTCATTAAAGCGAGCAATGTGGGCAACGGCGGCACCACGGGTGCCATAATCAGACCTCTCGGCCCTGTCACTGTAGATGAGACTGCTGGCACGAGCACTATTCTATCCAACTACACGACTATTATTGGTGGAGACTGCGCCTCAAACGGCGCTGTCACGCTAGCAGCAGGCGATAATAAAACCTGCACCATTACCAACACAAGGAAGCCGAGGCTAACGGTGACCAAGATACTGATTCCGAGTAGTGACCCCGGTAAGTTTAATCTCCGTGTCAATGGGGTCATTAAAGCAAGCAATGTAGGCGATGGCGGCACCACGGGTGCCATAATCAGACCTCTCGGCCCTGGCACTGTCAGTGAGGCTGCGGGGTCAAGCACAAGCTTGACCAATTACACGACCGTTATTGGTGGGGACTGCGCCGCAAACGGCGCTGTCACGCTAGTGGCGGGTGATAATAAGACCTGTACCATCACCAATACAAGGAAGCCGAGGCTAACAGTGACCAAGATACTGATTCCGAGTAGTGACCCCGGTAAGTTTAATCTCCGTGTCAATGGGGTCATTAAAGCAAGCGATGTGGGGAATGGCGGCACCACAGGTGCCATAATCCGACCTCTCGGCCCTGTCACTGTCAGTGAGACTGCGGGGACAAGCACAAGCCTGACCAATTACACGACCGTTATTGGTGGGGACTGCGCCGCAAACGGCGCTGTCACGCTAGCAGCAGGC
>Ga0213870_1000750_pt1 | contig 15191 bp, 16 predicted proteins | sample WICALVC2017_Meta_FD_160119 | JGI IMG/M metagenome (GOLD analysis project Ga0213870, IMG submission 160119) | Freshwater microbial communities from subterranean cave lake in Wind Cave National Park, South Dakota, United States - WICALVC2017 | ecosystem: Environmental > Aquatic > Deep subsurface >... | reverse complement strand
GTCACCATGACCACATTATTTGCATCGGTTGTAGAAAAGTGATTGAGTATCACAATGACGAGATTGAGGCATTGCAAACGAAGGTCTGTAAGCAATATGACGTCGAGCTTGTTTTTCATGACCACAAGCTCTTTGTCCGGTGTGCCAAATGTAGGAAATAAAGTTCGGAAAATTAAGTTTTTTTGCTGTTTTATTGAGACAAAATCTTAATTGAATTATATCTTAACATAAGCGATCGAAAAGGAAATTTTGTGCAAACAATGTCAGAACGAGACAGGACAGATTTCATTCTAAGAAAGGTAACGTATCGGCGGCCAACCCAAATTATCTGACCAGATAATGGCTATTGCATCCTCGGTGAGAGTTCCGATAAGATTTCAACTTAAGAATTAAACCGCGCAACATTTAACCAAAAGGAGGTCAATATGTTATCGAATAAAATACAAGATGCATTAAACAAACAAGTTGGGGATGAGAATTATGCTTCTCATTATTATCTGTCAATGGCTTCGTGGTGTGACAAAACAGGTCTTCATGGGTCGGCTACATTTCTCTATACCCATGCCGAGCAGGAAAGAGCTCACATGATGAAGCTTTTTAGATATGTGAACGATGCCGGAAGCCATGCGCTTGTCCAAGCTATTCAGGCGCCGACGCATAACTTCCAATCGCTTTCCGAGATCATGGAGCTGGTCTTAAAGAATGAACAAATTGTGACAGCGTCTATCAATGCGCTTGTAGATACTTGCCTTGCAGAAAAAGATTTTTCGACATTTCACTTTTTGCAATGGTACGTTGCTGAACAGCATGAAGAGGAAAGGCTTTTTAAGTCAATACTCGATCTCATCCGACTGGCAGGCACCGAAGGCAGAAGCCTTTTCCTCATTGACAAGGAAATCGGAGGATTGGCCCGATCAATGAAAGACTGAGGTGCAGATGGGTATCTTGAAATAAGGGAGACCCCCTTTGAAACTTAGATCCTGCGTGAAAAATCACGTTTTCACGCAGGATCTAAGTTCTTAAATGACACAAGAAATAAAAAAATTTGACATTTTAAAAAAAAGATGGTAGTCTCCCAGAGATTTTATATGTTAGAGAAAGGTTTCTTCCGCTTCCATTAACAATTCGTCCTAAGATATCTGAAACCTTTTCTGACGCTATCGCTTAAATTATCCTATCACTTAAAACTAAAACACCAGATTGATTCTTAGGGAGAAATCATAAATGATTATGACTGATTTAAAAGAGAAAACGCTCACTGAGCTTAATGAAGTCGCCAAAGATTTGAACATAGAAGGGGCCGGCAGTCTTAGAAAGAATGAACTCATTTTCTCCATTCTCCAAGCCCAGTCTGATAAAAACGGGTTGATATACGGAAACGGGGTGCTGGAAACACTACAAGAAGGATTTGGTTTTCTGCGTTCCCCTGATTGTAATTATCTTCCCGGATCAGACGATATTTATATCTCTCCCTCTCAAATTAGACGGTTTAATCTCCGCACGGGCGATATTATTACCGGAACGATCCGCCCTCCCAAAGAAGGAGAACGCTATTTCGCGCTCCTCAAGGTCGAGCAAATCAATTATGAAGCACCCGAAGTCGCCCGCGATAAAATACTGTTCGACAATCTAACACCGCTTTACCCCATGGAAAAAATCAAACTGGAATATACCCCAGACGATTATTCCATGCGTGTCATGGATCTTTTTACCCCCATTGGAAAAGGACAACGCGGATTGATTGTGGCCTCTCCCCGAACAGGAAAAACCATGATCCTGCAATCTATTGCGAAGGCGATCATGAAGAATCATCCTGATGTGGTGTTGATTGTCCTGCTGATTGATGAACGTCCAGAAGAGGTGACGGATATGCAACGGCACGTGAAAGGCGAAGTGATTAGTTCTACATTTGATGAGCCTGCGACACGGCATGTCCATGTGGCCGATATGGTGTTGGAGAAAGCCAAACGGCTTGTAGAGCACAAAAAAGATGTGGTCATTTTACTCGATTCCATTACGCGGCTTGCCCGCGCGCATAACTCTGTGGCGCCGTCTAGCGGAAGGGTTCTTTCAGGAGGTCTTGATGCCAACGCATTGCAGCGCCCCAAACGTTTCTTTGGCTCTGCGCGTAATATCGAAAATGGAGGTAGTCTGACGATTATTGCGACAGCCCTTGTGGATACAGGAAGCCGCATGGACGATGTGATCTTCGAAGAGTTTAAAGGAACAGGCAACATGGAGGTTCATCTCGACCGAAAATTGGCGGACAGACGCCTTTTTCCTGCAATTGATATATCATCGTCAGGTACGCGAAAAGAAGAATTGCTGGTAGATCGGGACGATCTTAATAAATTATGGATTCTTCGTAAGGTGTTAAGCCCTCTGTCCACGATTGAATCTATGGAATTTTTAATGGACAAAATTCGGGGCACCAAAAAGAACAAAGACTTCTTAGACGCAATGAATAAATAGGGGCACAGGCCCCCGAAGGTTTAGCAGCCTCGTTGGGGCAACGTGGCGTTATTTGTTTCGCCATGTTGCGGGGCCGCTTGCAATATGAATCTTACAGATAGGAGTTTATAAAAATGAAGACAGACATTCATCCAAAATATCATGATGTCGAGATATCCTGTGCCTGTGGCGCGGTCCTCACATCCAGATCAACGCAAGCGGAGATACGGCTTGATATCTGCGCCGCGTGTCATCCTTTTTTTACCGGCACGCAAAAAATTGTGGATACAGAAGGCCGCGTAGAACGGTTTAACAAGAAATACGTTAAAAAGTAAATGACTGCAGACAATCCCCTCGCGGGGCACCTTGCCCTGATTGCAAAATTAGAGGGGATCAAAAAAAGATACGACACCTTAACCGCGCAGTTTTCTGATCCTTCTATAACAGAAAAATTTTCAGATCGCATTCGGATCGGGAAGGAGCGCGCGGAGCATGAGGAAGTCGTTCAGCAATACGAAATCTACAGAAACATCTTACAGCAGATTGCTGAATGCGATGAAATGCAGAAAGATGAGGCCGCAGACAAAGAGCTAAGAGAAATGGCTCAATTGGAATCTGCTGAATGCCAAGAAAAAAAACAACAACTTGAAGCCTCCATTAAAACGCTCCTGATTCCCAAAGGAATGTACGACGACCGCAACCTGTTTCTTGAAATTCGCGCAGGAACAGGCGGGGATGAAGCCGCTCTTTTTGCCGCAGACCTGATGCGCATGTATATGAAATTTTCAGAACGGCGCAAATTTAAGTTTGAGATGATGACTTCCAGCGAAATCGGAATTGGCGGTGTTAAAGAAGTTGTTCTGGGTATTTCCGGTAAGGGCGCGTTTCGTTCACTTCAGTACGAAAGTGGTGTACATCGTGTTCAGCGTGTGCCTGTTACAGAGGCCTCAGGCAGAATTCACACCTCTACCGTGACGGTTGCTGTCTTGCCCGAAGCAGAAGAGGTGGATGTTCAAATTGACCCAAAAGATTTGCGCATTGACACCTTTTGTTCCTCGGGCGCAGGCGGGCAGAGCGTGAATACAACCTATTCCGCTGTTCGCATTACCCATATCCCGTCAGGTCTTGTAGTGTCTTGTCAGGACGAACGCTCTCAGCTTAAAAATCGCAATAAAGGAATGCGGGTTTTGCGTTCTCGGCTGATGGAATTAGAAATTAAAAAACAAGAGATGGAGATTTCAAAAAATAGAAAATCGCAAGTCGGGACGGGCGAAAGAAGCGAGAAAATACGAACCTACAACTTTAAAGAAAATCGGATTACCGACCATCGTATCAATGTCTCTGTCTACCAGCTTCCTGCTATTTTAGAAGGGGGAGACGGGTTAGACGGCCTTATTGGCGCCTTGATTTCGTGGGACGAAGAGAAGAAGTTTGAAAACCTTAACGCAACCGAAACTGCATAACAATACCGTTTTTGATCTGATCGCGAAAGGCACGCGTTGTCTTGAAGAACGCGGCTTTGAAACCCCGCGTTACGAGGCTGAAGAGATCCTTTTTACGCTACTAAAAACCACGCGAATTGGTCTTTATCTCAATGCAGATTGTCAGATTTCAGATGCGGATCAAGAGACATTCCTCAATCAGATTGTCAGACGCGGCGCATACGAACCGCTTCAATATATTACTGGACAGGTTGATTTTTGCGGTCTCACCTTATCTGTTGCTCCCGACGTTTTTATCCCCCGTCCTGAAACTGAAATGATTGTGGAGCAGGCGAGTGATATGACTTTTATACCGATGTCTATTTTGGATGTCTGTACCGGAAGTGGTGCGCTGGCGATTGCGCTTGCCAAAAAGTTTCCATCGGCTTCTATGACGGCCATTGATTGCTCTGATATCGCATTAGACATAGCAATGTTAAACGCACAAAAGCATGAGACCGCCATTGCTTTCTTACAAGGAGATTTGTTCGCTCCTCTTATGCCCAAGCAAGATCAGTTTGATTTGATCGTATGCAATCCCCCTTATATTGCCAAAGACGATCAGCAGATCGGCCAAGATGTCTTGTTGCATGAACCTGCGTTGGCACTGTTCTCTGAAGATTCTGGGCTTGCCCATATCAAACGTGTTTTAACCGATGCCCCGTTATTTCTTGCGCCCCATGGCACATTGATGTTGGAAATAGGCATAGGGCAATCTATTGCGCTGATAGATTTTATAAAAAATAATATCCCTTTTGATGTGAACGTTATACAAGATATTGCTGGTATAGACCGCATCTTAATCTGCCGATGGACAAAATAATTATTTCTGGAGGCAAACCCCTTTGTGGGGAAGTCATCATCAGTGGCGCGAAAAATGCCGCGCTTCCTATTTTAACTGCAACCCTTCTTTCTTCTGAACCGCAATATCTTAAACGTGTTCCCAATGTCGTTGATCTGTTTACACTGAAAAAATTACTGCGCACCATGGGGGCGGAGATTACAGATCAAAACGATCTTTGCGCCATTTCCGTCAAACAGATTACAAGTTGCGAGGCACAATATGAATGGGTGAAGACGATGCGCGCGACCGTGCTTGTATTAGGGCCTCTACTGGCGCGATGCGGAGAGGCGCATGTGTCTCTTCCGGGCGGATGCGCGATTGGCGTACGGCCTGTCAATCTTCATCTTTCCGCGCTTTCACAAATGGGTGCTGAAATTTTAGTGGAACACGGCATGATTCACGCCAAAGTCAAAAAACTAAAAGGGTGTGCAATTCACTTTGAGACATCCACTGTGACGGGCACTGAAAATATTATGATGGCGGCAACCCTTGCGGACGGCACAACCACGCTCACAAATTCGGCCATGGAACCAGAGATTATAGATCTAGCCTGTTTTTTAAATGGTTGCGGCGCGAAGATTACAGGCGCAGGCACAGAAACAATTGTGATTGAAGGGGTTTCTCGTCTGACGGGTTCTTCCTATTCTATTATGCCCGATCGGATTGAGACAGGCACATTGATGGCGGCGGCGGCCATCACAGGCGGGGATTTAAACTTACGCGACTGCGTTCCCGATCACCTTGCAAGTGTGACGCGACTCTTTAAAAAGATGGGGATTAAAATCATATCTGGAAAATCATCACTGCGTGTTCAAAGACCAAAAGCGTCTCTCATGCGCGCGGCCGATTTTATAACCGCCCCGTATCCGGGATTTCCAACCGATATGCAGGCGCAAATGATGGCACTCCTGTCGGTTTCAGACGGGGTATCCAAAATCACAGAGGCTGTTTTTGAATCACGATTTGCGCACGCCGCTGAGCTTAGAAGAATGGGGGCGAAAATCTATTTAGAGGGAAGTCATGCCATTGTTGAAGGGGTTCAAAAACTTTCTGGGGCGCAGGTCATGGCATCTGATCTGCGCGCATCCAGTTCCCTTATTTTGGCTGGATTGTCTGCAGAGGGAGAGACAGAAATATCACGGGTCTATCATCTTGATCGCGGATATGAGAGGATAGAGGAGAAATTGTCAAAGGTGGGTGCTGATATAAAACGGGTGCACGGATGATGTTACATTCAAAACCAAATATCAAAAATCCGCTTCGCATTTGTACATTGGCGTTGTCGAAGGGAAAAATTCTCACACCGACGATTGCCTTTCTCAAAAAATTAGACATTGAATTGCCGTTCATGGGGCATGATGATCGCAGACTTATTTTTGATACGTCCAGTAATAACCAGACGTACCGAATTCTTTTGGCGCGGGCAACAGATGTTCCGACTTACGTTGAGCATGGTGTTGCGGATATCGGCATTGTCGGAAGCGATCTTTTGGCCGAGCAGATGCGCGAACTCTATGAGTTGGTTGATTTAGGATTTGGACAGTGCCGTCTTGTTGTCGCCGAACCAGAAAACGCTAAAAAACGGCAGGGTCTGAAACCGCGTATTGCCACAAAATATCCCAATATGACCGAACGGTTTTTTGCTGAAAAAGGCGTGCCAATTGAAATTATTAAACTCTATGGTTCGGTGGAACTTGCCCCCTTGGTGGGGCTTGCCGATCAAATCGTTGATCTTACGGAAACAGGAAGAACACTCAAGGCGCAGGGACTAAAAATCGTAGAAGAGATTGCATCGTGTAGCGCGCGAATGATTGTGAATCGCGTCTCGTTTAAGTTGAACTATCCGCAAATATTTCATTTTATAGAAGCCACAAAAAGAGCAGTAAAATGAAACAGATTTCGGTAGACGATAAAGGTTTTAATAGGGTTTATACAAAAGTTTTAAATCGTCTCCCGACATTGGGAGGGGATGTAGATATTGTTGTCCAAACCATTTTAAACGCTGTACGCAAAGAGGGCGACCGTGCGGTATTTCGTTATACCCAAAAATTTGATCGCGTGACGCTGACACAAAAATCTATCAAAATTACAAAACAAGAAATTGCATCGGCCTATCAGCAAGTGCATTCTGATGTGGTTAAAAGTCTGCAATTTTCTGCAGATCGGATTTTTGCCTTTCATGAAAAACAAACAACAACAGGATGGACCATAGAAAAAGACGGTATTTATTTGGCGCAACGTGTCTTTCCCATTGACCGTGTGGGGCTTTATGTGCCGGGAGGCAAAGCGGCCTATCCTTCATCGGTCTTGATGAACGCAATTCCTGCGGTTGTTGCAGGATGCAAAAACATTCAGATCTGCACACCGACCCCAGACGGTCTACTGAATCCAACAATACTCATCGCCGCAGATATCGCGGGTATTTCTGAAATTTATAAGGTGGGCGGCGCGCAAGCGATTGGCGCAATGGCTTATGGCACAAAGGCCATTCCAAAGGCCGATAAAATCGTAGGGCCTGGCAATCAATATGTTGCTTCTGCAAAACGATTGGTGTTTGGTTTGGTTGATATTGATATGATTGCGGGGCCGTCAGAACTTTTAATTGTCGCGGATAAGGATGCGACGCCTGCTTATGTTGCGTCTGATCTGATTTCTCAAGCCGAACATGACGAAGAAGCGGTGGTTATCTTGCTCACGCCTTCTCGCGCCTTAATCAAAAAAGTGATGCCTGAAATAATACGGCAACAGGCATTGCTCCCCAGAAAAAAAATCGTGTCTGCATCGCTCCAAAAACATGGTGTGATTTTTATCACCCGTAACATCGCTCAGGCCATTCAAATGGCGAACGAAATCGCGCCTGAACATCTTTCCCTCTTTGTGAAAAATCCAATGATGCACCTTGATCAAATTGTTCATGCCGGCTCGGTTTTCCTTGGGGAGAATACCCCGCAGGCGTTGGGGGATTATATCGCAGGGCCAAATCATGTTCTACCAACCGGCGGCACGGCGCGGTTTTTCTCACCTTTGTCCGTGGACGATTTTATCAAAAAAAGCAGTGTGACTGCTTATACCAAAGAAGCATTACTAAGAGACGGCGATCATTTAATACAAATTGCCGAAGCAGAAGGACTCACCGCCCATGCCAACATGGTGCGGCAACGGCGGCAAGCGGCAACGTGCCGCGGCGGGAATAGCGAGCTCGTTGGCTCGCTGAAAGAAAAATAAAACTGATGGCAAGTTCCATGCGTAAAGTAAAAATACAACGTCATACGAAGGAGACACAGATTTCTGTTCATTTGAATCTGGATGGGGGCGGGGAGTATAAGATTGAGACCCCGTTTCCGTTTTTAAGTCACATGCTGTCTGGGTTTACCAAGCATGGTCTTTTTGACCTGACCCTGCTTGCAAAAGGAGACACGGAGATTGACGATCACCACACGGTCGAGGATATGGGGATTGTTTTAGGAGACGCTATTTTAAAGAGTCTTGGAGAGATAGGCAACGTAACGCGATTTGGATACGCCTCCATTCCATTGGATGAGGCGCTGGCACAGGTCACGGTTGATCTTTCAGGACGACCGTATCTTGTCTATAATGTTGCGCTTCCCAGACGTAAGATTAAAATGTTTGATCTTGATCTGATCGGCCATTTTTTTAGGTCATTGTCAGACCACAGCAAGATTACATTACACATCAATCTTTTGTATGGCAAAGATCCGCATCACATTCTAGAGGCGATCTTCAAGGCGTTTGGCCGCGCCTTGCATCAAGCCACGCGGCTGAATCCGCAATTAAAAGGTGTGGCCTCCACCAAAGGCACCCTGTCTTAGGCAGTGGAAATCAATAAAGTACACATTCTACTGAACCACTGTGTTTAAGGTGCCATGATCACTGTGTGTGGAGAAGATGATTGCGTTGACAGAGTAAACGAGGGTCGCTATAATGCCCAGATATCATGATCAGGATTGCCGAAGTGGTGGAATGGTAGACACGCACGTTTGAGGGGCGTGTGGGGCAACCCGTGGGGGTTCAAATCCCCCCTTCGGCACTCAAAATTGCAATTACATGCTGAACGACTATGGCTTATCTCGTCAAAGGTTTCTTGCCCGAAAATGATCCAATCTTAAAACTCCCTGTGGGTTTTGAGGCTTGGGATCGTCTTGCTTTAGAACTGCCTAAAATCTTAGTGGGCGCGGATATTCGATCCACTATAAAGCAAATGCCACCCTTTGATACTACAAACCTAAAAGAGTCTTCCGAGTGGGAACGCGCGATGATGATTCTCTCTTTTTTAGGACAGGCTTATGTTTGGGGCATGAACCCTGTTGTATCAGAAATTCCCAAAGAACTTGCTGTTCCGTGGCACGCCGTGGCTACGAAACTAAAACGTCCTCCAATTCTTTCTTACGCCTCTTATGCCTTGCACAACTTTCGCCGTCTTGATCCCAAAGGCCCCATTGCCATTGGGAATATCGCGTTGATTCAGAATTTCTTAGGCGGCATTGACGAAGAATGGTTCATCCTGATCCATGTGGATATTGAGGCAAAAGCAGAAAGCGCGCTCAATGCGTTACTGCCTGCTCAATCAGCGGTGCAAGAGAAAAACGACGACGTACTGATCTCACATCTTTCTGCGATGGCGCAATCCCTTACCGCAATGTGTGAGACGCTGGATCAGATGCCAAAAAATTGCGATCCGTACATCTATTTTACGCGGGTGAGGCCGTATATTCACGGCTGGAAGAATAATCCTGCACTGCCAAACGGCATAATCTACGAAGGGGTTTCTGAATATCAGGGCATCCCTCAGAAATTTCGGGGAGAGACGGGGGCGCAAAGCGCTATTATTCCTGCATTGGATGCGGCACTCGTTGTGACACACGAAGATGACCCATTGAAACGCTATTTAATGGAGATGCGAGACTACATGCCAGAGAAAGACCGCGCCTTTATTCAGAAAATTGAATCAGGGCCGTCGGTGCGTGAATATGTCCAGAGCCGTTACAAAGAAGTTCCGATCATGCGGGACAGATACAATGAAACGATAGACCTCATGGAACGCTTTAGGTCTACCCATTTGCGATATGCCGATCAATATATCAATCAGCAAAGTCAAAAGAGCATGAGCAATCCCAACGCAGTGGGAACAGGCGGAACCCCTTTTATGACCTATTTGGCCAAGCACAAAGTTGAGACCGATAGACATCGTATTTAGAGGTATTGGACTATGCAGATTGAGATTGGGCAGATTGAGATTGGAAATCGTAAATTTGGCGCAGGACGATTTTTTATCATCGCAGGGCCTTGTGTCATTGAAAGCGAATCGCTTGTTTTAAAAACCGCCGAGGCGATTTCTAAAATTGTAGAAAAACACCCATTCTCCTTTATTTTCAAGTCTTCCTACGATAAGGCAAACCGAACTGCCATTGATTCTTATCGTGGCATGGGCATGGAAGACGGCCTTCGCATTTTGGAAAAAGTTAAAAAGGAGATTGGCGTTCCGGTTGTTTCTGACATTCATTTGCCAACCGACGTGAAAGCCGCGGCTGAAGTTTTAGACCTTCTGCAGATTCCCGCTTTTCTATGCCGTCAAACAGATTTGCTTATTGCGGCAGGGGAGAGTGGTGTTGCTGTGAATGTTAAAAAAGGACAGTTTCTAGCACCTTGGGATATGGCGCAGGTTGTGAAAAAAATAGAGTCTACTGGAAATAAAAGGATTTTCTTAACAGAACGAGGCACCACATTTGGTTATAATAATTTGGTCAGCGATATGCGTTCACTGGTGATTATGCAAAAATTTGGCTATCCTGTCGTGTTTGACGGAACCCATTCTGTTCAACTTCCGGGGGGAGGGGCAGGTGGCGCGGTCTCATCAGGTCAGCGTGAATTTGTTGCCCCGTTGTCGCGTGCGGCGGTTGCTGTTGGCTGTGACGGCCTTTTCCTAGAGGTGCATCCTGATCCTGACCATGCCCCCTCTGATGGGCCGAATATGATTAACCTAGAAGGACTTGACCGCTTATTGAATGAAGTTGCGTCTATTTTGAAAGCGATGGGGCGTTTATGATTTTAGAAGAAGGATTGCGTGTTTTAAAAATAGAGGCGGAGGCGATCTCACGACTTGCGCGTTCTTTAGATCAGCGTTTTGTGGATGCCGTTTTGCTTTGCGATGCTTGTCGCGGCCGCATTGTTGTTATTGGCATGGGAAAATCTGGCATCATCGGAAGAAAAATCGCGGCGACATTGGCCTCTACGGGAACGCCTTCTTTTTTCATGCACCCTGCCGAGGCGCTTCATGGCGATCTTGGAATGGTCTTAAAAGATGATATGGCGTTACTGCTTTCTCATAGCGGCGAAACATCGGAGGTACTCCATTTAATTCCATCGCTCAAGAGGCAAAATCTAAAAATTATCGCGATTACGGGTGATGTAAAATCAAGATTAGCAAAAATGAGCGATATCGTTTTGGATGTTTCTGTTTCCGAAGAAGCCTGTCCATTAGGGCTTGCGCCCACGGCCAGTACCACCGCCGCGCTTGCGATTGGGGATGCGTTGGCCATTGCCCTTTTATCAAAAAGAGGGTTTAAAAAAGAAGATTTCGCCTCTTTTCATCCGGGCGGAACATTGGGAAGAAATCTACTCCTCAAGGTAGAAGATGTCATGCATCAGGGCAATGCGATTCCCAAGGTTTTTGAGGAGACCCCCATGCGTGAAGTCATATTAGAGATGACCGCTAAAAAAATGGGGATGACCACTGTGCTTGCCCGTGATGGAAAACTGGCAGGTATTATCACAGACGGGGATTTGCGCCGCCTGATTCTGCCTTCATCCGATACGGAAAGTCTGCATATTTTTGCAAAGCCTGCACATGAAGTCATGAATCACACCCCCAAAACAATTCGGAAAGAGGCGTTGGTTGTCGAGGCCATCAACCTCATGGAAAGTGCTTCTATTTCTACTTTGGTCATGATCAATACGATGGGTTTTGTTGAGGGGGTTGTTCATCTACAAGATATCCTCAAAACAAAAATGATCTAAATGGATGCGGCGGTATTAGAAAAGATTAAAAAAATTCGATATATTTTGCTTGATGTGGACGGCGTTCTAACAAATGGCACTGTTTTTTTAAATGAGCGCGGCGAGGAGATGTTAGGCTTTTCGATCTACGACGGACTGGGCATTGACCTCTTGATCAAGGCAGGTTTAAAAGTCGGTTTTTTGTCGGGGCGAGATTCTAGGGCTGTTGCCAAAAGGGCTTTGATGTTGGGCGTAGAGGATTGTTATCTTGGCATTTCCGACAAACGCAACACCTATCAGAAGATACTCACAAAGCATGGACTCAAAGATGAACAGGTTTTATACATGGGCGATGATCTCATTGATTTGCCCGTACTGCGGCGTGTTGGGGTATCTGTCTCTGTGCCCAATGCCGTTGATACAGTGAAAAAAGAAGTGGATTGGGTGACCGAAAAAAGAGGCGGGGAGGGCGCGGTCCGAGAAATGATTGACATCATTTTGTTCAGCGCAGGAAAGACTTCTACACCATGACGATTCGCAAATACTCCTCCCGTTTAACCTTTGCCCTTTTGATCAAAGGGATTGCAGGGCTTGCGCGACTGCTTCCATGGAAAACGGCTGTTTTCTTAGGCGGAAGCTTGGGTATTTTTTTGTATTATATTTTAGGGCGATATCGCAAGGCCTCTCTAATGAATTTTAAAACGGCTTTTGGCGATACAAAAAACCAGACCGAATCTACACGTATTATTAAAAATAGTTTTATCAATTTAGGAAAATCGCTGATCGAAATACTGGTGCTTCCTAAATTAAAGCCGCACGAGATAGATTCTCTGGTCTCATGGGAGGGGGAAGAATATCTCAAGGACACGGACGGAAAAGGGGTGATCCTGATTACAGGGCATATCGGAAACTGGGAGTTAATGGGGGCTTCTATCGCGAATCATGGATACCCCATTCATGCGATTGCCACCCCTTTGTACAATTTTAGGATTGACCAGTTCATTATAAATCTGCGGTCTCTTTTTGGCGTGAAAACCATCAGCCGCGGAACCCCCTCTTCGTCTCGAAAAATTTTAGAGGTTCTCAGGAGAAAAGAAATATTGGCCTTACTGATTGATCAGGATACACGGGTGGATGGTGTCTTTGTTCCATTTTTTAATAAAAAAGCCTATACCCCTTCTGGCGCGGCGCAACTCGCCGTCAGGGTAAATGCCATTACGGTCATGGCTTTTATGACACGGCTTCCTAATAATCGTCATCGGATTACCATTGAAAAGCCGATGACACTTTTTATGACTGGCGACAAGAAAAGCGATATCGAAAAGAATACGATGTTATTCACATCCCGCATTGAGCAAAAAATCAGGATGCATCCTGATCAATGGGTCTGGATGCATTCACGCTGGAAAACGGAGGTGCCCTCATCCGATGAATCTGCCTAATTTCTTAACCTTAACGCGAATCGGGATTGTTCCTTTTTTTGTGGTTTTCTTCTACATCTCTTTCTTTCACACGCCGCTTGGATCAATCCTGTTTGCGATTTTTTTCTTAGCGGCCTCTTTGACTGATTTGCTGGATGGATACCTTGCGCGGCGACATTCTCAAGTCACCCCATTTGGAAAATTTTTAGACCCCATTGCAGATAAAATATTGATTATCTCTATGCTCATATTGCTTGTTTCTGATGGCCGTGTTCCTGCGTGGATTGCCATTATTATGATTAGCAGAGAATTTATGGTGACGGGCTTAAGGATGGTTGCGTCTTTCGAAGGGGTCGTGATTTCTGCGGAATATTTGGGGAAATACAAGGTGTTTTTTCAAAGTGCGGCCATTGTTTTTCTTCTCGTGGTCATTGACCCGCCGCTTTATTTTCATGAGATCGGTTTTTTTCTCTTACTGCTTTCAATGGTCTTTTCAATATTTTCTGCGTGTCAGTATTTTTTTAAATTCGGCCAAAAGTTTCAGTTGTTGAAGGCAAAATGATTGTTTTAATCGTCATGGCCTACAGCATCGGGACGATTCCGTTTGGCCTTTTGATCTCCAAATCCATGTCTGGGATTGATCCAAGAAATGCCGGGAGCGGAAATATCGGTGCCACCAATGTATTGCGTGTGGCAGGCAAAAAAGAGGCTGTTCTCACATTAGCCTGTGACATTTTAAAGGGACTGCTTCCTGTTTTGTTAGGATTTTTTTGGGGCATTGAAAAAGAAGGTATTCTTTTGATTGGATTTTCTGCTATATTGGGGCACGTTTTTCCAGTGTTATTACGTTTTAAAGGGGGAAAAGGGGTTGCTGTGAGTCTTGGTGTTTTTTTAGGCATTGCTCCAAAAATAGCTTTCATTGCGCTGATAATATGGCTTGTTGGCGTTAAGCTTGGCAAATATTCTTCAATAGGGGCTCTGTCTGCATTTGGCGCGCTTCCCTTTATCGCCCTCTTGTTTAAAACAGACCCTGTATTTATTTTATTTTCTTTCGCGGTTTCAGCGTTGGTTTATTTTCGGCATCAAGACAATATTGTCCGTCTTATGCGAGGGGAAGAAAAACATTCTTGAAGAAGTTATCTGCTATTCTCCTGACGTTATTGTTTATATTCGTTCATTTTCAAGTGGATGCAAAGCGTCCTGTCCCCACCAAAAAGACGCAGAGATGTGAAACTTGCGAACAGATTTCAGGGCGTGCCGCCTTGAGAGATGCCGTTTTGAAGAACACGCTCTCGAAGGTTCAGGTTGATAGAAAAATTGGTCAATCCGATCTGATTGTGAGTACTCTTTTGCTTTCTGCAGAGCATGATTTACGGAAGTGGGATTTAAAATCTGCTGTTGCAAAGGCCAATCAGGCGATTTCATTTTCTGAAAAATCACCGCTTCCTCATTTTTTCTTAGCGCATCTTAATCGGCTAACGGAAAAAAAATCATTTTTAAGCGCGTTGGGGGAGTATGCCACAGCGATACAGCTTTCTATAGGCAATTTTTTCATAATGACCACATCCATTGGAATTTTTCTCCTTGTGCTCATGATCACGTTTCATCTGTGTTTACTAACATTTTTGCTTTATTGGTTTGTTTATTACTTGCCGCTTTGGGTACATTATGCAAAAGAGAGTCTTCCTCTTTCCATTCAAGGTGCTATTCATCGTCACGTTATTCTGGGGCTGATTGTTTTTCTTTTATTGGTTTTATTTTTCCTACTACCGCCTTTCTGGTTTCTTTGGATTTCCTTATTGCTCTTTTGGTTTTTTTATCAGCCGCAAGAGAAGCGTATTGCTGTTATTTTTTTAGTGGGTCTTCTCCTTTTTTCATTTTTGTCAAAACCGATTCTGATGCTTCTCACTGCAAAACAATCTTATCTGTTAGACCAGATGACCGCCAATCAATCTGGGAATTTTCTTTGGTCTGCCCCGC
>Ga0213870_1000749_pt1 | contig 15199 bp, 13 predicted proteins | sample WICALVC2017_Meta_FD_160119 | JGI IMG/M metagenome (GOLD analysis project Ga0213870, IMG submission 160119) | Freshwater microbial communities from subterranean cave lake in Wind Cave National Park, South Dakota, United States - WICALVC2017 | ecosystem: Environmental > Aquatic > Deep subsurface >... | reverse complement strand
GTTATGTTGTGCTTTTCAAAGCGCTTTTCGTCGTAGACATGAATGATTTTGAATCTATTGCGTTTTAATTCATCAGCAATGTAGCGGCGGTGGCATTTAAAATAAAGCAGTTCTGCGCACATTACTGCGGCAGTGTGATTAGGAATAAGTTCCAGCAATTCTTGGAAACCTTGTTTCCACTCTGCTGTCTTGACATATTTTTTATACCCGCCTGATCGGAAGCCGCCCAGCTTTTCTATCCAAATATATTTTATGCCGAATCGTGGCAGTTCTTGCTCTAGCAATTCTTTGTTAAACTGCGGGTTATGGCGCGAGCGCGGGAAATGGCGTGTATCAATCAAGATAGAAATACCATAGTACTTGAGAACGTTAACAAAATCATCCAAAGAGCGCGTGGAATGGCCTATTGTATAAACAACTTTTTTCATGATTTTTGTTTGTTGTAAAAATTATTAAGGTGAAAAGAAAGATACGATTTTTATCCTTTCATTTTAACATTATTTCATGAAGCGATGCAATATTTACGTTTCTGGTAGAGTGCAAGGCGTCTTTTTTCGGGCATTTATCAAAGAAAACGCCGATATGCTTGGATTAAGCGGCTTTGTGAAAAACCTTGATGATGGCAGAGTTGAGGTCATTGTTGAAGGAAGCGAGGACAAGATAGAGCAGCTCATAGAAAAAATAAAGCAGGGTCCGCCTCGAGCAAAAGTTGATGATGTTTCTGTTACATGGGAAGAAGCGCGCGGCGAGTTCAAGGGATTTAATGTGAAGCTCTAATTTATATATACCGCTTTGCACAAGCATAATCCATGGTTGTTCATACAAAGAAAATCTGGGTTAATGGCAAGTTTGTTGATTGGAAAAAAGCTAACGTTCATATCTTAACGTATTCTCTGCATTACGGCTTTGCTGTTTTCGAGGGCATTCGTTTTTATGTCACGCCCAACGGGCATGCAGTTTTCCGGTTAGACGATCATATGGAGCGTTTGTTTTTCTCCGCAAAGGCTGCGAAGATAAAGATACCTTTTTCGAAAGAAAAGCTGAAAAAAGCCATATCTGGCTTAATTCGAATAGATAAATTGAAAGCAGGTTACATAAGGCCTATTGTATATCTTGCTGGAGAGATGGGATTGAATCCTAAAGGCAATAAAGTGCACGTTGCAATAGCTACATGGCCCTGGGGCGCGTATCTTGGAAAGGCATTGAAAGAAGGCGCCAAGGCAATAATAGCAAAGCAACGCAGGCCTGACAAGAATGCAATGCCTATAAATGCAAAGGTTTCCGGTAATTACGTTTCCTCGGCTCTTGCGAAGCTGGAAGCTATTGAAAAAGGATATGACGAGGCTATAATGCTCGATAAGAACGGAAACGTAGCTGAATGCACAGGCGAGAATGTTTTCATTGTTAAGGATAATGTGCTCATAACGCCGCCGCTTGATTACATACTCTCCGGAATTACCAGGAAATCTGTAATGCAGATAGCAAAGGACAGCAGTATTCGTGTAAAGGAAAAATTCTTCACGCCACCTGAACTGCTCAAAGCTGACGAGGTTTTCATAACAGGTACAGCAGCAGAAGTTACGCCTGTCGTCGCTGTTAATAAAAAGAAAATAGGCAACGGCAAGCCAGGAAGGATAACGTTAACCCTGCAACATGAGTTTTTCAAAGCTGTGCATGGAAAAAATCCCAAATACAGGAAATGGCTGACAAAGGTATAAATTAATACGAGTTGCTCACTTAGTTCTTTGTAACTACTTCGACTTCCCAATTTTCATTTACCCATAAGCCTAAAACGCTCACAGGAAGGTTCCATGACTTCACGATTTCAACACATTTTTTATCTGTCGCCAATGCTCTCCTTTTGCCACAGGGTTTCCAGTACAATCATGATGCGCAGATACTGCAACCAAAGAAGAATGGTGCGCATTCACAGAAATTATTACTTTTTGCTTGATAGTTTCTATTCTTTCCACAGAACCATTGCATAAAATTTTATCAGGCCCGGGCTCTGTAATTGTGTCAATAAAATCAACACCGAAAATTTTTCTTACTCATCCGTTAAAGGCAGCTGAACTCGCCCGTCAATACAATTAATAGCTGTAGCGAATTTTCCTGCCATTTTACTTACTTATCTTCTGCTTTATTTTTTTGAGGCGGAAAATATTTTCTCTATCCATTTCTTCAAGGCGGAAAGCAATGAAGGCTGCTGTAGCTTTCAAACGCGGTATCACAACATATTCCAGAGAATTAACACGTCTCTTTGTTTTTTCTATTTCTATTAGTATATTGCGCAGCTTTGTTTCTGTTTCAGCTGTTTTCACTACAAGTTCCAGTAATTCTTCATAAGCCTTTGCTGTTTCTTCTATTCTTATTGAGGAAGAGTAAAGACCGTAGCCGCGCTCCATCAGGCTTTTTCTTATTGTGCCATGCTTTATGACAGGTATATTGACACCCATGACATTCCTTACTTCTAATTCAACCGAAGGTCGGTCTTTCAATGCCATGGAAAGCGTTTTTATCTCCACAAGACCGTCTAATGCAATAGCAAACCGCAATTTTTTATAAGCCTCTATGTATTTCTCGTTTAACTCTTTTCTTACATCTTTAGCATCTTTCAGGGCATTGAAGAATTCTAAAATCAAACCGTCGCGCTTTTTTTTGAGCAATTTATAGCCTGACTCGGCTAATTTTATATTTTTCCTTAGCTTGATCAACTCCGAACGAGTCGGCTTTACATCCATTAATGCCATCAAAACACCTTACTAAATGGAAAAGCGGTCAGATTCTTCTAACATGGGAATATTGCAGAAATAAAATTTCTGCAAATTGCGGAAACTTCGTTTTCGCAATATAGTTATGTTTTCCTTTCTATTCTTTTCGTTGTTCTGTTTTTACTTGATTTTCTATTTCTGCCTTTACATCATGGAACTGCTTTTCTCGGATAATATTTCGCTTTGAATTCTGATGATATTCTTGTAAGTTCTTCTTCCGGCAGCATTGAAAGCAAATCCCAAGCAAGCTGTATTGTTGTTTCAATTGAGCGGTCCTCTCTTATTCCCTGGTTAACGAAACGCAGCTCAAATTGTTCAGCAAATGCCAACAGTTTTTTATCTTTTTCAGATAACGCTTCCTCACCCACAATGGCTGCAAGGCTTCGCAGGTCGCGCCCTTCGGCATAAGCAGCATAAAGCTGGTCGCTTACCTGGCGATGGTCTTCTCTTGTCTTGCCTTTGCCAATGCCGGCGTTCATGAGACGCGATAACGAAGGCAAACCATCTATAGGCGGGTAAATGCCTTTTCGGTGCAGATCACGCGACAAAACTATCTGACCTTCAGTAATGTAGCCTGTCAAATCCGGAATAGGATGCGTGATATCGTCGCCGACCATTGTTAAAATAGGAAACTGCGTTATGCTTCCTTTCTTTCCCTTTATCATTCCTGCCCGCTCGTATATTGTTGCTAAATCTGTATACATATATCCAGGATAACCGCGTCTTGCTGGTATTTCCTCGCGCGCGGCGCTTATTTCTCGCAGCGCATCGCAATAAGTGGTCATGTCGGTGAGTATAACAAGAATATGCATGTTCTTTTTGTACGCAAGAAATTCAGCTGTTGTTAACGCGAGACGAGGAGTTATTAATCGCTCTATTGCCGGATCATTGGCAAGATTAAGAAATACAACAACGCGCTCCAATGAATTGGTTTCCTCAAAGCTTGATATGAACTTTCTTGCCTCTTCGTTGGTAATGCCCATGGCCGCGAAAATAACAGCAAACTCTTCTTCATGGCCGAGGACCTTTGCCTGCCGGGCTATTTGCAATGCAATATCATTGTGAGGCAATCCTGAACCAGAAAATATCGGCAGTTTCTGCCCTCTCACCAATGTGTTCATCAAATCTATTGTTGATATTCCTGTCTGAATGAATTCTTCTGGCGGTGCCCGGGAGTAAGGATTTATTGCTGAACCGAAAATATCTAGTTCATATTCCGGTATAATGTCAGGTTTTCCGTCAATAGATTTTCCTGTTCCGTCGAAAACGCGGCCAAGCATTTCCTCGCTTACCTTGAGCCTGATTGTATCACCTAAAAACCTGACGCGTGCTGACTTGTCTATACCTCTTGTCCCTTCAAAACTTTGAACAACAACAATGTCGCGCGATGTATCAAGAACCTGGCCTAATCTTCTCTCACCGTTGGGCAATGATATGCTGACAAGCTCACCATAACCAATCGGATGTGTTTTCTCAACAAATATTAATGGCCCTGTCACACTTGTAATCGTTTTATATTCTTTGAATAACGTCATGTCCATTTTCAAGCACCTTTTTGCTAAGACATAAATGTTGTCTCTTTTTTGAAATTTCTAAAAACGGAAAGTATGATTAGGCTAAAATTCCCTTCCACTTTTATAATTTCTTATTTTTTCTTATCACTTTACTTGTTTTTGATTAGTGTTTCAATTTCTGCAGCTATTTCCTTTTCAGACTCGCTTAATATTTTTTCGTAATCGCGGTTGAATTTTGCCTCGCCTATTTTTGATTTAGCTTTTATTGCAATGATTTGTTTAACAGGCACACCTGCTTTCAAAGCATTTCTTGCTTGGTCAGCATAGTACAAAATGGACTTCATGATACGATAACTCTTCTTCACATCGCTGTAGCTATCTACTTCATGATAAGCGCTTTGCTGGAGGAAAAATTCTCTAATGAGGCGAGCAATTTCAAGTGTTAATTGCTCTCTTTCAGGCAAGGCATCGCTTCCTATCAATTGCACTATTTCCTGTAGTTTCTCCTCATCTGTCAATATTTTTTTCATTTCACGCGTGTAAGCAGGCCAGTCAATAGCGACATTCTTCTTATACCATTCGTTTATTGCATCTTCGTATTGACTGTAAGAAGTGAGCCAATTTATGGATGGAAAATGTCTTCGGTTAGCAAGCCTTGAGTCAAGTGCCCAGAAGACTTTTGTAACGCGCAGCGTTCCTTGCGTGACCGGCTCGGACAAATCGCCGCCCGGCGGAGACACCGCGCCGATTACTGTAATCGAACCTTTGTTGTTATTTAGCAGGATAGCTTTGCCTGATCTTTCATAGAATTCTGATAATCGTGCGGACAAGTAAGCAGGGTATCCTTCCTCGCCAGGCATTTCTTCTAATCGTGATGATATCTCACGCATCGCTTCTGCCCAGCGCGATGTTGAATCAGCCATCAATGCAACATCGTAACCCATATCGCGAAAATATTCAGCAATGGTTATTCCAGTGTAAATGCTAGCTTCACGCGCAGCAACAGGCATGTTGCTTGTATTAGCGATTAAAACAGTTCTTTCCATCAAAGGCTTTCCTGTCTTAGGGTCAATAAGAACCGGAAAATCTTTCAATACTTCTGTCATTTCATTGCCGCGTTCGCCGCATCCGATGTAAACGAAAACATCAACATCACTCCATTTGGCAAGCTGATGACCCATTACGGTTTTTCCTGCGCCAAATGGCCCTGGTATAGATGCCGTACCACCCTTGCTTACAGGAAACATTCCGTCAATAACACGCTGGCCTGTTAACAGTGGTGTATCAGGAATCAATTTTTCCTTTACTGGGCGCGGAATTCTTATCGGCCATTTCTGATGCATTTTTATTTCATTGTTATTGACAATAGCGACAACATCATCCACAGTGAAATCGCCTTCCCTAATTTCTGTTATCCTGCCAGAAATGTGCGGCGGCACAAGAACTCGATGCTCGATCACTTCGCTTTCTTTTACAACGCCTATAACATCTCCTGCATTAACATCATCGCCTTTTTTCTTTTTCGGAACGAAGTGCCATTTTTTCTTCCTATTCAAAGCAGGAACAGATGCGCCCCGCAAGACAAAGTCGCCCATAAGCGATTTCAATTCTGGCAGATGTCTCTGTATTCCATCATAAATGCTTCTTATCAATCCAGGACCTAACTCTACAGTTAAAGGTAATCCTGTATTTTCAACGGGCTCTCCAGGTTTCAGGCCGTTCGTATCTTCATAAACCTGTATTGTGACTCTGTCGCCCTTTATCTGGATTACTTCGCCCACTAATTTTTCCTCGCCTGCTTTCACTACGTCGTACATTTTTGCTTCAAGACCTTCGGCAATCACAACAGGACCTGAAACACGATATATTTTTGCCAGATTAATCACCCTTCCACAAATCAACGCCTAAAGAGCGTTTAATCATTAGGCGCAAATTGCTTTCGCCTCCTATGTCATGTGATAGCGTGACAACAGTCGGCTTTACCTTTGTCATTGCTATTTCTTTGTTTCTTTCACTTAGCATTTCGAAAGTTTTCTTTTCAATGGCGACTATACCAATACCTTCGGTATTAATCAAATTCTCAAAAGCCTTGTTTACCGTATCCCTTTCAACAACAATTCCTTTGTTTACCCCTGCTATATGGAATCCCAATACAAAATGCTCGTCACCGATTACTGCTATCTCCATCTGAACCACCAAGAAGAACAGAAACGAAACAGCTTGAAGTTTCTTCGAAACTTCGGTTTCTTTCCGTTTCTCTCTTTCTAATCTCATTTCCCTTTTTGATAAAACTTTTTTCTAAAAAGTTCTAAAGTTCCTCCTGCAACCTTGTTACTAACTTAGTCAAACCATAATCAAATTTTTCTCTATGAATTCTTCTTCTAGACCTGATATTTTTGAGTTTATAAGCAATCCTAAGTTGCGCACTTCGATTTCCTTCGCAAGCAGGTAACCAAATATAGGTGATATAGACATCGACTTTGAATGCAAAAGTTTTGAGGAATATTGTAGCAAGAAATTCTCTATATTATTTTCTAGGTTTGCCGGATCTTTTTCAATTCCTTCAGCAAGCGCCGAATATTTGCTTTTTTCCAGAACATCTTTTATGTCGCCCTCAAGAAGTTTTGTAATAACACTTCCCTTATCACCAATTACAAAATCTTCTATAATTTTTTTATCTATATCTGAAATTTTAAGTTTCACAACATTTCTTATATTAATTAGCTCAACAAGATTTTGCAGGAATTCCTTTATTATTTTTGATTTAACATTTTTCGAAGCCTCGTAAAGCATGTTATAATACTGTTTATCAAGCATGTTTTCTATTGACGTTAAGTCACTTTTTCTATAAAAGTCAAGAAATTCGTCAGCGTCTATAGGCAATATCTTTTCTATCTCTTTTGCCATGGTCTTTTCGTCAGCATTGTAGAGCGTAATGCAAAAACCGTGCGTTGTGGGTGCTATTGGAATTATCCCGTAGTGTATGAATTCCTTGTCAAGCCGATTTATTTTCACCCGTATGATTATTTTCAGATTGTTTACAACCCATTTGTTTGAGTAAAGCTTTATCATGTTTTTTACTTCTTCGTTTATGGATATTCTCAATAACTTGTTAACATCATGAGCAATGCTTGCATTAAGCGCGAGATTTATCAGCTCAATACCACGAAAACCTTTTGATAAAGCGTCTATTTCTTTTTTGTAATGTCTTTCCTCAAGAAATCTTGTAGTTTCGTTTATCCCCATTTTCTGCATCTTCATGTAATCTTCTTTTTTTAGCAGCAAAGATTTCATAGCCAGAACGCGCACAGCAGTATAAGGATATGTTCTGAAACGTAATTTGTTTCCAAAAAATCTTTTTTCTTTATTCTTACTAATCATTCAACCGCCTTGAAAAGCATTTCGTAAACTTTCGGAAATGTGCGCGACTTGAAAATTTCGTCAATAATTTCCATGCTCAGGTTTATGCTTTCTTTGCCGTCCTTGCTTTCTACCACAAGTCCGCCCTTAATATTTCCTTTTTTAACATTAGAAAAAATTTTCTTTGCAACATCAAAATCATTTTCTGAAACATACACTAAGCCAACTTCTTTTATGTGTTTTCTCGCAAGGTCGTACATTGTTTTAAGCGTTTTTTCTTTGTCAAGCTCCGAATAAAATTCATGGTAAATATTTTCAATTAAACGCATCTTGGTTTTTTGTATAATTTCCTTTGAGTTCATTCTTGCTTTTGTCATTTCAATAGTTTCTAATCTCTCTAAAGTTATCTCTGTTTCCCTTTGAATCTCTTCCTTTTTTATCTCTACTTCTTTTTTTGCTTCGAATAGTATTCTTTCCTTTTCTTTTTCACCTTCTTCGACTATTTCTATTGCTTTTTTATTCGCTTCTTTTATAACTTCAACAGCTATTTTTTTGATTTCTTCTGCCATAATTCCAAACCTATCTTTGCTTACCAAAAATCGGTACTAAGCATCAAGTTACAATTCGTTGCTTTGTTGCGTTTTCTTTAGGCTGCTAATATCTGGAGAGCCACAACAAGGCCGAATATTACGATCGTTTCCGGAATTACCGTGAGTATCAGCACCTTGTTGAATAACTCCTCCTTCTCTGCTAGTGCACCTATGGCGGCAGAACCTATTTCTTTTTCTGCCCACGCTGTAGCTAGAGCACTAAGTCCTATAGCTAATGCTGCTCCGATTGCATTTACTGCCTCAACCATTTTTTTCTACCTCCACCATCTTTTGATCGTTTTCAATAACGAATATCATTTCTTCTCACCGAATGGCTTGTAAGGTTTGCCTTCGCCGTGGTAAAACTTCGTGAACAGTTCAACATAATGAAGACGAAGCGATTGCAGGAAAGAGTCGATAATACCAAGAGCAAGGTTTATTGTATGACCGACAACAAGGACAAAAACGCCTAAAGCGATGAAAAAGCCGCCTGCTGAGAAAAGGCCACCTGCCATTTTGTTTACTACTATTGCAAGAGACGCTGATGCCAGGCCAATAGCAGTAATACGAAGATAAGACAATACATTAGCAATGAGTGAAGGAATTTCTATAATTCCACGGAATCCTTCGCCTTTCAAAAGCCCTAATATTGAAACAAGTATTATTGCTGCTGGGATAATTGAGTCTATTCTGAGATAATTAAATTGATTAAGGCCGAAAAGTATCAAGCCTATTTCAAATGAAATCCATGAAAGCTTTGCTGTTATTGCCTTCACGATGCCATGGCTTTTGAATTCATTTATGAATCCTAAAACGATACCGATATTAATGTGCACAAAACCGAGGAGCGCGGAAACAACTATAAGCTGGTTAACATGCTCAAGGCGATGAAGGTAAGGATAAAGCTTATAACCTAAAAACTCCTCTGTGCCAAAAAATTCGCCGAAGATAAAGCCGAAAATTATTGTTGAAATAGCAGAAAGTATTGTTACGTCTGCAAGAGCGCGGATTTTTTTCACCTTGTAGCGCAGAATCGATGCAACCAAAAGCAAGACAAGACCGTAACCGATATCGCCGAGCATCATGCCGTAAAACAACGGGAATGTGAGAAATATCAGGAAAGTTGGGTCTATTTCATCATATTTCGGCAATGAGTAAAGGTTAATGAAGAATTCAAAGGGCTTTATTGCATTAGGATTCTTCATTTTTGTCGGCGCTTTTTCGGCTTTTTCTATTTTCAGATAAATGTTCGGGTTTATTTCTTTTATTTTTTTCATAAGAATTTCTGTATTCCTTTCAGGGACCCACCCTTGCACGATGAAAACGTATTCGCTTAAAGCGAATTTTAAAGGCGCTTCAGCGCATTCTATCATCGAAAGCAAGCTTTCTTCTATGCCGTTAATTACAGGTCCGTATTTTTTTCCGAGGTCTTCTAATTCCACAAGAAGCTTCTTTTTTTCTTCGTTAAGCTTTTCTAGTTTTTTTCTGGATTCTTCCAGAGATTTTTTTACGTTTGCTTCAGGTTTTATTTTCAGTTTGTATTCAGTGAATTTTGCTTTTTCCAGTGCCTTGAGAATCGCGCGATTTTCTTTTTTGAAAAAGATTACAACCGGAACGTGTTTTTCATTCACGTTTGAAAAAATAATTGCTTCATCGACTTTCAGTTTTTCAGGGCTGTTTAAATAGCCTGAAAGCATTTGCAGGGTCTTGTAATCACCTAAAACCTTTGGATCATTTATGCCGCATTTTGAAAGAAATTCCAATTCTTCCAAAATTTTTTTATTCTCATTTATTGCATAATCTATTTCCTTTATTTTATTGCTTATCTCATCTGCATAAGATTTTATTTTTTTAACAAGCGTTGAAATTTTTCGAAGATTTTTATCAATTCTTTTTTTGCCCCCAGATGGAAGCAATTTTTTGAGTAAGTGTATATCAAGAAGAAGTTCTGAGATTTTCTCTGCGTCTTTCAAAGGAAATCCTATCGGAAAATCGCCTTGATTGCGCGGAGCGTATTCCTGTATGTGAAGCGCTTTCATTTCATAAAGCATATTTATTACAGTATTTATGTGAACCTTGGGTGCTGCTATCGTAACTTTGGACATTCTTTCGGGATAAAACATTTATTCACCAATCAAGATATTGAATTCTTTTTTCAGATATTCTTTTGCTGACGCTACTTTCCCTTTATCGGGATTAAGTTTCTTTGCCTCTTCTTCTGATTTTTTTGTCAAAGAATTTGATTTTTCCAAAATTCTGGATGATTCCTTTTTAATCCGGTCTTCTAAATGTTTTTTGAATTTTTCTATTTCTTTTTCTTTATACCTTGTAGCTTCTAGTTCAGCTACACGTATCATTTCTTCCTTTTTCTTTTCAGCTTCTTTTACAATAACTTCAGCTTTTTCTTCCGCTTTTTTTATTTCCAGTAACATTTCTTCTTCCATCTTAACCACGAGTCGTACCACAGGTTCTTTTTCATGCCCATCATAGTAAATAGAACCCGTTTTTAATTCCAAGGAAGAATCTCTATCATAAGAATAAAAAACTAACTCCTGATGCTTGTTACATGTGGAAAAGTTAGGTATAAGAGTTTTTTGATGCAATTTATTGAGAAAAATATTTTAGTTCTTTATCTGCAGAACCCATTTAGCAATTACGAAAAGAAGTGGGCAGCTAGTGGGATAAAAAGATACACGTTTTTATATTTTCTGAGCCAATTTTTTGTGTTACGTATGGCATTAGTTCTCCCAAATTATAAGACAGAACCTTATAGAGTGATTCCCGGAGCTACGAGAACAAGATTTACTGACAACGGTTTTGTGCTTTATCTAATTCCAATGCCATACAGAATAAATTACTCAGTGAGATTAAGGATATGGACAGGATACGCCTATGAAGGGAAACGCGTTGGAGCTACCGAGTGGCTTGAACATGTCTTTGTTTTCGCCCCAAAAATAAGCTCTGGTCTAGTTCCACTTGAAGGAAGTGTTTACGGGGATGTCGATAGACTTTATACAGACATACACATAGTCGCAGCAAAAAGTCCAGAAATTGCGATAAAGCTGCTTTTTGGCGCTATAAAACATTTTGAATCATATCTGGAAATTTTTGAACGCGAAAGAGCATCGAGAAGAGACGAAGACAAAAGAGTTCACGATAATCCTGACGAATTGCTGGAACATGCTATGTTTTCTGCGGTTTTTGACGGAACAAAGCTGGGAAAATCTAGTCTTATTTTTAGCACGGATTCGGGCTACAGTAGAGCCGTAGATATAGAAAGCATGCTAAAATACAAGGAAACATGGTTGGTTCCTAATAATATGAGAATAGCTGTCGCAGGTCCTATTCAGAACCCGCGGTCTATAATTGATGAGACAGCCTGTACTTTTGGAAAAATGAAGAGACATCTTATAAGAAGACCTTCTACAAGCGTATCTCTTACAACACCAAATACAGTAAAGGAAGTGGACAGACCTTTTCTAAGGCTCAGTACAGCAGCAGCATGGAGAACATATCCACATATAATAAGCAACAGCGAAGTTCTTGCCTACCTTATCGGATTAAAACTTCTTCAGGGAGTTTTAGCAAGCGATAACGGCAGATTAAGTTCTTTAAGAGACGTTTCATACGACCCTGGCGCAGAATATCATGAAATCGGAGCGTTCTCTATAGATTTTGGAACCGATCCTAGAAATTTTAGAAGTGCTAGAGAGAGAAAACTTGAAATTGTTGATGAAATCAGAAAAAAAGGAATTACGCAAGAAGAATTGAAAGCAGCCAAAAGTTATGTTTACAGCGAGCTTAACAGAATTTTAGATGATCCAGAAAAAATGACAGAGATGGTTCTAAATAATCAAAATCCATCGTCCCTACTTCATGATCCATCTGAATTCAGAAGATTGATTAGAAATGCACGAAGAGATCCCGTTGTACAGGCTGCACAAAAATTTTTGGATCCGCAAAATTATGCTTCTGCAGTTGTAGGACCACTGGAAAAAATAAACAGATAGTCTAATCGAGAGCGCGAAACCTTTTAATATCTGTTCTGGTTATTTAATTGTTGGTGTGGTGCATCTAGAAATAAGATGCACGAAAGACGGGCAAGATTAAGTTTGGCGCTTCTATCTCATTGCTCGTTAGTATCGCAGAAATTATCAATTTCTGCGATTTGCAGATATTCCATATCTGCAATATCTAAAACAAACCTATGCATCATGCGCTTGCCAACGGCTATTTCATCAAAGCTTAGTTGGATTAAATAAACTAGATGACACACTTTGCTTCAAAAGCGAAGCGTGTCAAAAATTAAATTCAAATTTTCATGCATCAAAGGCGTTGTTTCGGATAAAGTGAAGAAACACTTCCGATGCATGAAAAACATGAGCTTGTGATTTCATAATCATAAGTGAACAAAGGTATGGGTAGGCAAAACTCTATCGAATGGTAGGGACATGCAAAATGCATTCCCGCACAATTCCGGTTGATCCCGCCGGAGACTACCTTTATCAGGGTTCGGCTAAGCCATGCGAGACGTTGCAGCAATGCAAGTCGCACTGCTCAGTAACACGTAGTTAACCTGCCCTCAGGACGGGGATAATCGTGCGAAAGTGGGAATAATATCCGATAGGCGATAATGGCTGGAAGGCCTCTTCGCCTAAATCCCGCAAGGGACCTGAGGATGGGACTGCGGCGGATTAGCTCGTTGTTGGGATAATTGCTCAACAAGGCTATAATCCGTACGGGTCGTGAGAGCGATAGCCCGGAGATGCGTTCTGAGACATGAACGCAGGCCCTACGGGGTGCAGCAGGTACGAAAACTTTGCAATGGGTGAAAGCCTGACAAGGGAACCCTGAGTGACAGCGCTTAGCGCTGTCTTTTCTCCACTGTAAAAAGGTGGAGGAATAAGCGGTGGGCAAGCAGACATTCGTGGTATATAACAATAATATGAATGCGAATGTCTGGCTCAAGACGGTTGCCAGCCGCCGCGGTAATAACCGCGCCGCAAGGGGTAGTCACGTTTATTGGGCCTAAAGCATCCGTAGCCGGCCTGATGTGTCTTTGGTGAAATTCTAGAACAGCGGAGCTGTTCTGAATTGCTTCATAAAACAAATGTTTTCTGAGCTCTCGAAGAAATTTTATTTCTTCGCAGATGCTGTTCTACGAACACCAAATCTTGCAGCAAACTGTAAGGCTTGCTGGAGATACTATCGGGCTTGGGACCGGGAGAGGTCAAAGGTACTGTACGGGTAGGGGTAAAATCCTTTAATCCGTACGGGACCACCTGTGGCGCAAACTTTTCCGAAAAATTTGATCAAAAGGGAAGGAAAAGTTTTCACATAAGGCGTTTGACTGGAACGGGTCTGACGGTGAGGGATGAAAGCTTGGGGAGCGAATCGAACTAAGACGAAAATCTTGGTCGAGTTCATTCGGGATTAGATACATCCAGTGTCTAATCGATACCGGGTGATAAAGACCCCGGTAGTCCATGCTGTAAACGTTGCCCGTTTGGTGTCACGAATCCTTCGGGGATCCGTGGTGCCGTAGCGAAGGCGTTAAACGGGCCGCCTGGGGAGTACGGCCGCAAGGCTGAAACTTAAGGGAAATTACAGAAATAAAATTTCTGTAACCCGATTTGGCGGGGGAGCACTACCAGGGGTGGAGATGCTGGAAGGAGAAGTTTAAAAATCTTCTGGTCTTAGTAATTGGAATGTTTTTTCCAAGAATGATGTATTCACAAAAGACAGAAGACATGACAGCCATCAAGTTTGGTATTGAAACCATTTTAGAAAGATTAGATTGGCTAGAACGTCTTCTGCAAGAAACTCCAGCAGAACATAGGCAATCAGTATTCCAGGCTTTTACTTGATAGGAAGATCTGTTGGCAGAACAGAGGAAGGCTTTAACAGGTCGTTAGAAAGGTACTTAGAAAATGTAGGTCCGGATCCAATAGCTGAACAATATGCACAAGATACGCATCGTACTGATGATAGACTTAGGGCATTGATGAAAAAATATGGATTAAATTGGCCCGAAGAATTCAGACCAGAATAATAATCTCTTTCTAGCACCACTAGCTGCGGTTTACCGAGTTCAGTGAGAAATAAAAACTTACTAAACAAAATAAAAGGGTGAGCCAAGAACTTGCCTATCTTCTAGGAGCTTTCAGAGACGGAGGCATAGGAATCTATTCCGGAAGAAGAAAAAGAGATTATAGAGTCTAATCTCGCAATATAAAAGTGGCGCAACACAATGGCTAAAGTTTATAGAGCAAATGTTTCAGCGCGCATTTCACAAACATGTAACTGTGGTAAATGGATTTCTATCTATCTCAAGCAAGGAAGTTTTTACTTCCTTCACTATGAATGCGGGATAGAACCGAATGGAAAAGGGTGGAAAACTCCAAGATGGATTTTCTATTCGAACAAAGAAATAAAGAAAGCATATGTCAGAGGCTTTCTAGATGCCGAAGGCTCTATTCTGATAAAACCCAATAACAAAATAGAAGTACAAATATCTCAGAAATTTAAGATCGTCCTAGAAGAATTAAAACAGATTTTATCCCAACTAGAGATAAATTCATCTGTATGCAAGTCTGCTGATATTTTCAAGTTAATAATTTCAGGAAAAAGATCCGTTCAAAAGTTCCTAGAAGAAATTGGTTCTTTACACCCTTCTCATCAGAAAAAGATTGAAAAATGCTCATTGGCTTGGGCCGAAAATTGGATTCAACGCCAGGAAAACTTTTAGAAAAAGTTTTATCAAAATCTAAAAGTTCTGGAGACCTGACCCGCGAAGACAGCAGAATGAGGGTCACTCTAAAGGGGTTACCTAACAAGCTGAGATTTGAAGAATAGATAAATCTATCTTGAAAACAGCTAGACGCACGTAGTGCGTCATTCAGTATTTGTTCTTCGAACAGTAAAAGTGCTGCATGGCCGTCGTCAGCTCGTGCCGTGAAAACTT
>Ga0213870_1000748_pt1 | contig 15204 bp, 14 predicted proteins | sample WICALVC2017_Meta_FD_160119 | JGI IMG/M metagenome (GOLD analysis project Ga0213870, IMG submission 160119) | Freshwater microbial communities from subterranean cave lake in Wind Cave National Park, South Dakota, United States - WICALVC2017 | ecosystem: Environmental > Aquatic > Deep subsurface >... | reverse complement strand
TGCAGGCAGCCAGGTTTTTCCCTAAAAAAATTTTTTTGAAAGTTGGAGGATATGATGAAAATCTTGTTGCCGGAGAAGACTGGGATATAACAGAGCGGCTCCGCGATGAAGGCCTTCCGGATCTTTATACTAAATACTCTTTTATTACCCACCACGAACCAGATATCTCACTATTAAAGCTTCTTAAAAAAGAAATGTTTTACATAAAGCATATCGATAAGTATGCGCAAAAACACCCTCTCTCCTTTTCTTATCAAGGAAGTTTACTGTACAGAATGTTTCTGTGGACGAGACATTGGGGTGAACTTCTCCGCCAACCAATCTTAACAACCGCATTTTTTTCTTACAAGTTTCTAGTTTGGCTTATTTGGCAATGGCAGAGAAAAAAGCTCAAAAATTGACAACAATATTATTAGCGAGTTGATTATTTACTAGACGATCGTCTTATGTATAATAAAATTCATAGCTAAAAATCCTGCATTTTTATCAAGCATTTTGAAATGCTTCTTTATATACCTTAAGTAGTTTCTTATTTGTCACTTCTGCCCAATAATTCTTAATAAATCTTTTTTTTGCAGACCTTCCCATTTTCTCTCGTAAACTTGGATTTTTAATCAATTTTTCCAAGGCATCAACAAGGGCTGATACATTGTTGGGCCCAATAACAAAGCCTGTTTTCCCATCTTCAACTATTTCAGGCAATGCGTAAACTGAAGTTACGACTGAGGGAATCCCAAAAGAAGCTGCTTCCACAACAACCAGACCGTAGCCTTCGGCAATAGGAGGAGCCAGGACGAGGATATCAGCTTTTGGATATATTGACTTTATTAATTCATCCCGAGTTATATAAGGCTTGTGATATGTGTCTTTTGGCAACTGTATATTCTTAGAAATATCACTGATAACTGTTAAACTAGTCCTGGGATATTTTTCTTTAAGATTTCTATATGTTTTTAACAATAGCTCGCCGCCTTTTCTTTTGAAATCAGTTCCGATAAACAATATATTGCATGATGTATGGATTACTTTTCTTATTGGGGATTTGGGAATCCCTGGCGGCACAACAATTATTGCTTCGTTTTTGCGACCATACTTTACATGATGTTTTTTTGCGAATTCTGACCAAACAACAAGTAGCGCTCCTTGTTTGTTAAGCAATTGATCATATATAGAAAGAAATTTAACAATTATTTTTTTGAAAAGATACTGAATATCAATTCTTTTTCTTGTCCATCCAAGATAATCTTTTAAAAATAAATAATTGCTTGAACTGTCACTCAAAACCACAGGCGCTTTAATACCGGAAAGCAACGCATTATATCCGTGTATGTGAATCAGGTCAAACTGTTTGTTTACAACAAAACACATTAAGCTTGGGCCTGGCGGTAAAATTCTGAATTTTTGCAAGAATGCTAATAGTTTATGCAAAAAAGAATATTCAATATAATTTTTCTCTAATGCATCCGCATAAAATATATATTGCACGCCTTTAGGCGGATGAAAAAGTAAATTACGAGTATAGGTGTTTTCGCCCCCCATTAAAAACTTAAGATTTGCCTTATTATATTCGTCTCGTGGGCTAATAAGCAAAACTTTCATGCTTCGATTACCTCAGCATGACCCTGAGCGAAGGGATGCACCAGACGGTGCGTCCCGTAGTCGAACGGGTCACGACATTCATTCTACCACAGCAGCAACTGTTTGTGCTAAAATTACAGTCGATGTCAAAAATCCAAACATTAGCAAATAAGAAAGGCGAGGTTGAGTTTAGGAGAAAACTTGCTATTCAATTTGATGGCAAAGCAACTTACTATAAAGGCGAACCAACAGATCTTGAATATAGATCAATTGTTAAAGACAGGATAAGGGACTATACGGGATATTTTGAAAAACTCAAAAAAAACAATATACCCCTTGGGCCTTACTTAGAATTAGGAGGCGGCGTTGGCCAGGGCGCAATGCTTCTTGAGAATAAGTTTAAACAACAAGGCTTCACCTGTGATATTTCTTATGATACATTAAGATTAGCTAAGAAATATAAAAATATACTTAGATATTATAAAATGCCGATTCGGATTTGCGCAGATATGTATAATCTGCCGTTTAGATCAGAAAGTATTCCTTTTATCTTCACTTTTCAAACGCTTCACCATCTTCCCGACCCAAAACCTGTTCTTAAAGAAATTAAAAGAGTTTTAGCGCCTGGCGGATACTTTTACTTTAATGAAGAACCAATAGCTCAAGCATTTAACTTAAACTTATGGCGGCGCGATCGGCATTTGAGGTGGTTTGAGAAGCTCTTAAAAGCAACAATAGTTCTCCATTTTATTTCCCGAATCGGAAAAAGCGAGGTAGATCATAATGTTTTGGAAGAAACATTTACGCTTTCTACATGGGAGAAAGCCTTAAACCAATTTAAAAATGTAACGGCTCAATTAAAAATTTTCCCTTTTGGATATATGTGTAATCAAGAAAAGAAAAGAAAAGACGGGTGGATTAAGCCGTTTTTTTTGAAACGGTTTTTTTTGCAATTTCTAGGCGGGGGCATTGAGGCACTGTGCCAGAAAGAGCATGACCGCAAATGGAGACGACCGCACTATACAACGGTCTTTAATCTTTTGGCGTGTCCTAATTGTAGACATAAACCAAAGCTTACACTTCAAAACAATCAGACATTACTCTGTCAGTCATGCTTATCCGTATATAAAAAAACAAACGGAATATTTGTCTTACTTTCAAACGACCAAAAAAAAGCGTTATACAAAAAATAATGAAATCACTACCTTTAGTTTCTATTATATTTCCAAATTACAACGGTGGTATGCAACCTGTTGATTGTATTTCGTCTATAAAAAAACTTAACTACCCAAAAGACAAAATAGAAATTATAGTTATTGACAATCACTCGACGGACGGATCGTTAGAACAGTTAAAAGTTAAAAGTTCAAAGTTAAAAGTTGAGGGGCGAAGGTTAAAGATTCTTGGGAATAAGGAAAATGTGGGGTTTGCAAAGGCCATAAACCAAGGAATTAAACAGTCGAATGGAGAATATATATTTATTGGCAATGACGATATTGTATTCGAGAAAGATAGCGTTAAAAACCTTGTTGCTTATGCCCTCATTAATCCTAATGTTGGAATCTTAGGAGGAAAGATATTCTCAAAAAATAAACCGTCAAAGGTTATCTCTTGCGGCTACATGATGAATAAATGGACTGGGAATATTTATCCGTCTTCCAATCCAAATGTCATCAGGGAACCCGATTGGATTCAGGGCTGCGCTATGCTTGTTCGAAAATCACTGTTTGATCAAATAGGTATTTTTGATGAAAATTTCTCGCTTATTTATTTCGAAGATTTTGACTTTTGTCTGCGAGCAAAAAAAGCTGGATATACGATAATATATCTCCCATCCGCACATTTTTGGCATGGACAATCAAAAACAATGGATAAGGATTTGCAGCGCAAATATTATCAATGGTATAAAAATAAAGTGAGATTTATAATTAAAAATTTACCAATTTTTAATATATTAAGCATTCTTTTGATACAGTTTTTTATTATTACTCCGTATAGAGCGCTGGTATTAAAAGATGGAAGATTTATTCCCTTTTTGAAAGGACTATTTTGGAACATAAAAAATATAATATGAAAATTGTTCTTGATATCGGTTGCGGACATGAGAAGATAAAAGCAAGAAAAAACGAAAGGGTCATAGGGATTGATGCGTTCAAAAGTAAGAACGTTGATATTGTTCACAACCTCGAAAAACCTTTGCCCCTTCGAGATAATTATGCAGATAGAATCTATTCTAATCACTCGTTTGAACATGTTAAAAATGCGAAACAGCTTGTTGAAGAGTGCTGGAGAATAACAAAAGATACAGGAGAAATTTACATAAGGGTCCCTCACTACACATCAACTGGGATGTATACCGACCTCACTCACAAGACCTTCTTTTCAAGCCGTAGTCTAGATTATTATATTGATGGTACCTACCTTTCTACTATGTCTGGCTACGGCTCAAAGATTAGGTTCAGGGTTATTAAAAAACGTATTATGTTTGATATTCCCTATAAACCAATCGGATGGATTGTTAATTTGAGCGATAAAACAAGAAAAGTGTACGAGTATTTTTTTTGTTGGATATTTCCAGCCCAAGATATTGTATTTATATTACAACCTGTTAAAAAAAAATCTAAATGAACAAGCTCCCATTTATTTCTATTGTTTGTCTAACTTGGAATAGTCGTGAAGATGTTTTATCTCTATTGCGATCCATCTACCGCTCTTCATATCCAGAATCTTTCTACGAAGTAATTGTTGTTGATAACGCATCCTCTGATAGCACAACTGAAGCTATAAAACAAAAATTTCCGAAAGCAAAGATCATTAAATTGAATAAAAACCTAGGAATGCCAGGGTTAAATGTTGGATACAAAAAAGCACGAGGAGATATCATTTGCGAGATCCAAAGCGACGTTACAATCGCAAAAGATTTCTTAAGAATTGTTGCTGAAAAAATGCAGTCTGATAAAGATATTGGACTGCTGGGCGTAAAGGTTTTTGATAAAAAAACTCACAAAATTCTCCCGCCAACCACACTGTTCAATTTTTACACAGGCGTTATCTCGCCTAAGTATTACGATCATGAAACATCAGATTTTGATTATCTTGAAGGTCTAGTTCACGTATTTCCTAAGGAAGTGCTTAAAAAAGTAGGGTTTATCGACCCAAAATATTTTTTTTATGGAGACGATCCTGATTTCTCGCTAAGAATCAAGAAAAAAGGGTATAAAGTTGTATTTTTCCCCGATACGCATGTTTATCATGGCAAAAGTAAATCAACACCGCGTTACTTTAAAAAGAAATACCATAACTACTATAAAGCAGTTTTCCAAATCGTGTATAGATATGGAAGCATCTTGCAGAAAATTTCAGTAACCTTTTTTCAATTACTGATTGTGCCTTTTTATGTTCTTGCCAAATATAAAAGAAACTCGTTTGGAGAGCGTTTTTGGGGATTATGGTGGAATATCAAAAACTCTCAATTTTATACCAAAATCTTCTTAGCTTCCCTTACCATTGGTATCCTTTTAAGAATCTATGCTTTATATACCAATGACTTTTGGTTTGACGAAGCATTTACGTATTATGTTGCCAAACTCCCCTTAAGAGAGCTTCTAGAAGCTATCTTAACTGATAATAATCCCCCGCTCTATTATTTGATGATTCATTATGTTTTGAAGGTTAGTCATAATGAGATATTAATTCGGCTTTCTTCTTTAGTTTTAAATTTAGCAACCATCTATTTCTTATTTAAATTCCTTCATGATTATATCAACCGAAAAGCAGCACTCATCGCTACCTCCTTATTTGCCTTATCCCCTCTTGCAATATACCTATCCTCGACTGTTCGCCTTCATTCACTTGCAGTATTTCTCGTAACTTTAGAGGTTTGGCTTTTTTTTAAGCTTATTAATAATCTAAACTTGAAAAATGTTGTTTTGTTTGTCCTATTTGCGATATTAGGAATGTATTCTCAATATTATTTTGCGCTTCTCTTTATACCTTTTTCCTTGCTTGCGATACAAAAAAAAACGAAACTCTCTTTTCGATATTGGACAATAATAATTTTGTTAATAGCAATCGCATTTCTTCCATGGCTATTTTTATCAGCTCAAACCATCCACAACGGGTGTTCTTGTCCAAACGCAATTTTTTCTCTACCATCAACGCTTGTCTCCCCTATATTAGGAGGTATTGGAGAAGTTTCACTTCGAAGTTTTCCCAACCTTCCTTTTTACTACATCATATTTTTCCTATTTACAACGATTTTTTATTTTATATTTTTTTTAAGAGGGCTAGCTAAGTATAAAAATCTGGCTCTCCTTTATATTTTACCCCTCTTTCTTCTTGCATTTTTCGGATTATTTCTGCCTATCTTTTCTCCCAAAGGATTTGCCATATTTAGTCCAATCTTTTTTGCAATTACAGCAATGGGCATGTTGTTGTTTAAATATAAACGAAAACTTGCCTTTATCTCATTCATCCTAATAGGAACAATTTCTGTTATACAAACGGTTGACCCATTTTTTTCTGGAATACCTCTTAAACGCATGCTGCCGATTATAAAAACACACCAGAATGTACCTATTGCTCATGTCTCATTTCTCTCTTATTATTCTATGCGTTACTATACTCAAGATAAGCAAAAAAATATACTACTTACAAAAAACCTTTTGCCTGAGGAAACAGTAAAAAAAATAGGCGGAAACATGCAGAAAATTGATAAACAAACTATACGACTATGGCTTATAGATACTGACAAATGGGTTGACCAAAATGACAGAAAAACTCTTTTAAAAAGTATTTATAAAGATTTTACATTAATAGAATATTACGAACTCGACAAAGCATCAATAAGCTATTTCGTACAATTAAAAACAGTCAAATGAAAAAATTGATCCTAAATACTATTTTTTCCTGTCCACGGTGTAAAACGGCTATAAAAGCAAATTACTCAAGAGGAATGTGTAGAAAATGTAAGTTTACATTAAAAAAAATAGATGGTATTTGGCATTGTTTGTATATTTCTAACAATCAATCTAAGGAATCGCTTAAGCAATATGAATCTATGCACGCAAAACAATTTGGCGGTCCAAATGATGGATCGTATGAAATATTGTCAGCCATTGCTCGCGGCAATAAAACAGTTGATATTGCCTGCGGTGAAGGAATAATTGAAAAATTAGCGCCCGAAACAGTAGGAGTTGAGTTCTCGCTAAACGCGTTAAATAAGGCAAAAGCAAATGGAGTAAAAAATCTTGTTCTCGCAGACGCACACGCACTTCCTTTCCGAGATGACGCATTTGACATTGCGCTATCGTCTGGCAATCTTGAGCATTTTGCGAATCCACAATTAGCAATAAAAGAGATGGCTCGGGTCTCAAAAATCCAAGTTTTAACTGTACATCGATACCCGCCATTCCCATTTGCGCCATTACTCTATGACTTGATGACCAGGATATTCAAGATAATCCATCAACCAATAGAAAAACCAGTAAACCAGAAATCGCTAGAAAAGATGTTGCAAAAAGCAGGATTACGTATCGTATTTAAAGGCGTATGGACATTACCAGTTAATTACGGACGACCTATTAAGTTTCTGCCCGAATTAAAAAACATTCCGAGTTGCTTGTTTGTTATATCGATCAAAAAATAGCCAATATGATTTACTTTATATCTGTAGTTATTGTCGGGACGGTTTTACGAATTTTTTCCCTGAGCCAACATGATTTTTGGTTTGACGAAGCATTCTCATACCATATTGCACGACTTCCTGTCAAAGATCTTATTGCCGTAACTCTTACCGATAATAACCCTCCCATCTATTATCTACTTTTACATTATATTCTTAAAATAAGCGACAATGAAATAGTGCTTCGTCTTCCTTCGCTTATTTTAGGTATTTTAGCGATTCCTCTTGTCTATATAGCTTTAAAAGAACAAATTAATAAAAAGGCAGCCATAATTGCCGCATCGCTTTTTTCCGTTTCTCCTCTTGCAATATACACAGCCGCTGAGGCTCGTCCTCATGGGCCTGCCGTTATTTTCACACTTCTTATTTCTATGGCATTTTTTACGCTCATTAAAAAACCAAACATAAAATATGGTACTGTCTTCATTTTTCTTGCTATTCTTGGTATTTATTTTCATTTTTATACCCTTCTGCTTTTTTTGCCTTTCACTTGGATGGTTCTATTTGGTAAGAGCCGAATCAAAATTTTAAAATGGTTGCTTATTCTTGCCATAATACTTTCAGCTCTGCTGCCTTGGTTCTTTATCTCAATCCAAAACACACACAGCGATTGTGCATGCCCAAGCACGATCCTTTCCCTTCCAGCTTCTCTTATTTCCCCAGCAATTGGAGGGGTTGGAAGCGTAACCTTGCGATTTTTCCCCTTTCTTCCCTTCCCCTCCTATCTCATCCTCTTTGCAGCAACCTCTCTTCTTACTCTCTTTTTATTTGTGAAAGGGCTCAACAAACATCTTTCTATCATACCTGTCTATATACTTCCGCTTATTATCCTCTCTCTGCTTGGGCTATTTTTACCAGTGTTCTCACCAAAAGCATTTTCTTTGTTCTCTCCATTCTATTTTGGTATTGTTGCTCGTGGAATTTACTTCCTAAAAAAACCTATACTTGCACTCATCCTTTTTATATTGCTTAGCCTGATATCACTCATTCAGATCATTAATCCTTTTTTTGCTGGCACAAGATTAAAACCCATCGATGCTATTATAAAAAACAGCCGGTCTGTTCCAGTTGCCCACACCTCGCTTCTAACTTATTATTCTCTTAATTATTATTCGCAGGGAAATCAAAAACATATACTTATTACTCAAAACCCCCTCTCTGTAGAAACTCTGAGGTTTATCGGTGGGCAAAAGCAAGAAGTTGATCCAAAATCAGATAGACTTTGGCTGGTTGATACTGAAAAATGGACAGATACAAAGGATCGCGAAGCAAATCTCAAAAAAGTTTTTAGCACTTACCACGTTGAAAAAACCTATAAAGTTGATAGAATCTCTGTTAAACTACTAAAACGAAAATGAAGATTGCAATAGTGGTTGAAATTATCAATTATCACTCAGGTGCTCGAGCGCCCCTTGAAATAGCCAAGTATTTAGCTAAGCGTAACCATACTGTTACTGTATATGCGTATAATTATCATCAAGATCAAGATGCCCTGAACGATATGTCAAGGAATAACGTCTTTATTATAACTTGCAAGGGCTCATCTTTACCGCTGATCGGGAAGTATATCACAGCCTTTTCTCTTTTTAGGATACTAAAAAAATCCTCCCCGCAGATAATCGCTTTTGCGGGTACATTGCCATTTTTTCTAAGCTCTAGACTAACCCGCATACCTACTGTTTTAATGTATCACGGTATACAACCTAATCCATATTTGGAAAGAAAAAATCCTGATGAGAAAACTACTATAAAAGATAGAGTGCTGAATCAAATATCTAATCTATATATTTACCTTATAAATGGTATCATCATATATTTATCAAAAGAGGTCATCGCAATCAGCAAATTTGCCGCAAAGGAAGTAGAAAGGTTATACCATAAGAAAGTACTCACAGTCATTTATCTTGGCACAACGTCCCTTCCTACGAGAAACCGATTGACAAGAAAGAAAAAAACATCTATTGCTATCCTTTCTGTTTCAAGAATCACTCCTTATAAAGGGTTCCATCTGATTATTGAAGCAATAAAGAAAGTCAAGACAAATAAAAAAGTCATTCTAACAATTGTTGGTTCACAACCAAAACATAAATACGTAGAATATCTAAAAAAAATAGGCGGCAACAGCGTAGTAATAGTATTAGATCCTTCTGACAAGAAACTTTCCAAGATGTATCAACAGTCAGATTTCTACGTAAATGCCGATCGTTACCTTTATTTTGGGTTACCGATTCTTGAGGCCGCACAATTCTCAAAACCTACCGTATCATTCAATTTTGCAGCCGCTTCAGAAATAATAGAGCACGGGAAAACAGGTTATGTTACAAAAAACATTCATGATTTTTCAAGCTATATCAAAAAGCTTATAGAGGATGATGCTTTAAGAATAAGACTTGGTAAGAACGCAAGAGAAAGATCAGATCAATTTTCTTGGGAAAAATGCGCGCGAGAATGGGAAGAAATCCTCTCCAAAAATGTTATAATATATCGTTAAACGAATAGCATCTTAATTTTTATATGAAAATTTGTATTTTTGGCGGTTCAGGCTTTATTGGAACAAATGTTGCACTTGAAGCCACAAAACGTAAACATCAAGTGATTATAATGGATTCGTTAGCAAGAATTGGCAGCGAAGAAAATCTTTATATTGCAAACGCAACCTACATACGAGGAGATATCCGAAATCAAGAGGATTTTGAAAGATTACCTAAAAATATTGATGCTATCATAAATCTTGCAGCGAATTCTGGCGTCCCATGGTCTTTTTCTTACCCATTATACGATTTTAAGATAAACGCATTAGGCGCACTACACGTTTTGGAGTATGCGCGAAACAACGGAAAAATTCCCATTATCTTTGCGTCAACCAACAAAATATATTCAGATAAATTAAACGAGATTGCTATAAAAGAAAAATCTACTCGATACATATGGACAGACAAAAAATACGTTGGGGTACAAGAATCATTTCCAATGGATGGTGTTGGGATATATTCACACTCTCCGTACGGCGCCTCAAAGTGTGCTGCCGATCTATATCACCAAGAATACTATCATGCCTACCATATTCCTACAGTAATCAACAGAATGAGCTGTATATTTGGATATTACCAAAAGGGCGTTGCAGATCAAGGATGGATTGATCACTTTATAAAAACAATTACACTTGGGGATGGAAAAATCGATATCTTTGGAAATGGAAAACAGGTAAGGGACATGCTTTGGGCTGAAGATGTTGCAAAATTGTATCTCGATGAATTAGAACAAATAGATTCTATTAAAGGACAAGTGTTTAATATTGGAGGAGGAACACAAAATACTCTTTCACTTCTAGAAGCAATTAGGATCATTGAGCGCTATACGGGAAAAAAAGCGAAGGTAAGCTTCAAAGATTGGAGACCAGCTGATCAAAAAATCTATATCAGCGATATACAAAAGGTAAACAAATTCTTGCACTGGAAACCTACCGTATCCCCAGAAGAAGGGATCAAAAGAATGATAAAAAGACTCAATGAGCACTCAGTATAATGAACGATATTTTTCCGAAAGAGACCGTCTTGATGTTAATATTGCAAAGTCAATAAAGATCTTAATGAAAGACAACCATCTTAAAAAAGTTTTGGACGTTGGTTGCGGAACAGGAAAACTTGTCAAATTTTTAAATGAGAATGGTTTTCAGGCATATGGTTGTGATACTGCAGAAATAGCTGTTAAAACTGCACAAAAAAATAATAAGAAAAACGCAATCCTAAAAGCTTCTGCAACGAAATTACCTTCTAAAAATAATTCCTTTGATCTTATTGCCTCTATTTCCACGATCGAACATTTAACACAAAAAGAAATAGTATCTTTTCTGAAAGAAGCATATCGTGTATTAAGACCTCAAGGCTTCCTTTTTATCATAACTCCAAATTTTGCATCTCCATGGCGATTTATACAAGGGAGAAAATGGTTTGGTTATTCCGATCCGACCCATATCAATTTTTTTACTCCCCTATCACTTGCCAAACTGTTGAAAGACTATGACTTTTATAATCCGAAGTTCTGGTTCAAGACGAATTATAAGAACTATTGGAAAAATTTCGTTTATTACCTTCTATTTTCAACCCCTTTTTGCTTTATAAGAAATAGCTTTTGGATCGCAGCTCAAAAAAAATAGGGGCCCTATTGGGGACGGTCCTGAGAAAGACTGATATTGCAATCCAGGATTAACATAGTTTTTATTTGGTTTTATGGTTTTTTGGTATTAACAAGTACTAAAGCTAGTCAAACAAGTTGATGTATCTGCTCTGCCTGATAGAAAATATTACGCTATTACTTTTTTGGCTGACTCCCACCTTGCCAAACACAATTCGAGACAGTTGATGAAGGGGATTCCTCAAAACCAAATCCTAAGTTTTGGGGGAAATTAGCTAGCTGGGGTTTGCGCCCTACTTTACCTATTGACAAATAAGCTTTAGTCCTATATATTTGTATATACAGTGTATATATAATATATGGCTGTATCGAGGTTAATAAATGTTGATGCTTTTGAATGGGATGAGGCAAACATCGATCATATAGCCCGACATAATGTTACGCCGGCTGAATCAGAAGAGGTATTTTTCGATACAAAGAATGTTTTAGACGAAGACATAGAACATTCCATAGTTGAAGACAGATTCATTATCATCGGGAAGACAAAAGAAGGAAGATTGTTGTATCAAGTATTTACCAAAAGAGGAAATAAGATACGCGTTATTTCCGCAAGAGACATCAACAAAAAGGGGGTGGAATTATATGAAAAAAAAGCTCGTCGTTCCTAAATTTAAAAGTGAAAAAGAAGAATCAGAGTTTTGGGCAAAACTTAATTTGTCTGAATATTTTGACCCATCTGATTTCAAAAGAGGAATACGCTTTCCTAACTTGAAATCCAGTAAACGCTTAATTTCTATTAGATTCCCTGAAGAGCTGATTGGAAAAGTAAAAGAAAAGGCAAATAAATTGGACGTTCCGTATCAGAGCCTAATTCGTCAATACGTCAGACAAGGAGTATCTAAATAGCATCCTCTCCTAAAACAAAATAAATAACTTCCTTTGGGGAATATTAGCTAGTTCGATTTTGATGCCTCAAATTCCTGATACTATGCGTATAGTCTTATTATGCAGTATAATTCACACATGAAAAAAAAATTAAAAATTGGAATCGTCACCGATCAACTTCTAGCGGGAGGAGTACAGCTTGGCGCGATTGAACAGGTAAAAGAGCTTAATAGATTAGGACACAATGCCAAACTTCTAATTCTGATGAGGAAGAAATACCCGACTGATTTTTCGTATCTTGTCAAAGATATTCCTTATCAATTTTTGTCCGACCTCTATCCGTTGATCTTTCAAAAAACTATCAAATTTCCTATCTTTAGTTTTCTATCTACTCTCCACCTTATTAGCCCGATTTTAGCGCCTAGAGTACTAAAAGCAAACGATTACGATATATTGATTAGCCTTGGCACGACAACTTGTCTTACCACTCAGGCAATCTTTCGATTGCTCAAAATTCCCTACATTGCTGTTATCCACGATCCTATTGTTTATATCTTAGAAAAGACATACTCTAATACACTCCTAAGGTACTTTTTCCCCATTTTAAGACCCATAGCAAGATATTTTGAGCGTTCATTTGTCAAAGATGCACGTAAAACTTTGATTATTTCTCGGGTTCACTTCGATTATATTAAGAATAATTATAGCGTCACGCCTCAAATTCTTGGGTTTGGCACAAAAACGCTTGATAAAATCCCCAAACAAAGAGGCGATAATCTTTTATCATTTGGCCGCTGGCAAAAAGAAAAAAATCCCGAGTTTCTATTAGATTTAGTTAAAAGTATTCCTAAAGTTAAACTAATTATTGCAGGGCACTGGATCGATAATTCCGAATTAAAACAATTTGCATCCAAAATAAAAAAATACAATCTTGAAAAACGAATTAAACTCATCCCCCATTATGAGAATGAGGAACTCGCAAAGCTTTGTGGCAAAGCACGAGTCTTTATCCACCCACATTTTGAAGCTTTTGGTTTGGCAGCTTTGGAAGCTGCTTCTTATGGATTGCCAATTATAATTCCAGAAAAATCAGGAGTCACCGAAATGTTTCAACATGGAGTGCATGGTTTTTTCCCAAAAACAATCGACGTAGATACATACAAAAAATATATTACTAGGCTTCTTATCAATCCGCAGCTTGCATACAAGATGGGTTTTGAGGCATGGAAGAGAGTTTCTGAAAAATCCTCGTGGGAGACAAATATTAAGGACTTACTTAAGATAATCAATTCCGCTTTACATTTGAATGAAAAACCAAACATACTCATCCTCGAAACCGGTCACGCATTAGGAGTTCCCTTGGCCGGAGGTGATAAATTAATGGAACCAATGGCAATACGCCTAAAAGACAAGTATGCATTTTCAATTATTGTCTCTTCTGTTGGCGCAAAACATTGGAAAGACGCGCGGCTTGATAAAGAAATGGTAATTCTTCCAAAGACAAGATTCGACGAAAGCGGTAAGCCTATTCAAGTATTCCTTGCCTACTGCATAAGAATGTGGCAAACCTACAACATTCTTAAAAAAAGAGTTGATGTAAGGTCAATTTTTCGAAAAGTTATTTATTCTTCCACAAATATTCTACCAGATGTATTACCAGCCTATTTAGCCAAAAAGAGAAATAAACAAATAGTATGGATAGCAAGAATACATCATCTTATTCCACCCCCAAACAAACGGGAAGGAATATTTATTGTCAATGCTGTCTCTTATGTAATGCAACTCCTTTCTCTTATTATGATAAGATCAAAGTCTGATTTGACTCTCGTATTAAATGAGCAACTTCGAATAAACTTACAAAAAAATGGGTTCTTAAGCGAGAAATTGAGGGTTCTTGGTGGAGGAATTGAATTTGATACGATCACAAATTTAACCCCAAAAGAAAAAATTAAGTTTCAGGGAATATTCTTGGGTAGATTTCATGTAGCAAAGGGGGTTTTTGACACTATTCCAATCTGGAAAAAGGTTGTAGAAATAATTCCCAATGCTAAACTTGCAATTATAGGAGACGGACCCTCTAGTATTAAGGATAGCTTAGAACAGAAAATTAGAGAGAATAAATTGCAAGCAAACATTAGATTATTAGGCTTCCTTTCTTATAAAGAAGTTTACACAATTATGAAACAGGCAGACATTTTTCTCTTTCTTGATCATGAGGCAGGTTGGGGGCTCGCAGTAGCGGAAGCAATGGCATCAAGACTCCCTGTAATAGGTTATGACATAGGAGTTCTGGGAAATATTTATAAGAAGGGGTTCATAAAAGTACCGCTGAGAGACTATAAACGATTTGCCCATTACATAGTTAAACTTCTTAAAGATCAGAAACTTCGAATGAAATTAGCACAAAAAGCATACAGGGAAGCTTCTCAATTTGACTGGCGAAAAACAACTGAAAAATTTAATCAAATCCTGCGGAAAACATTGTTTACAGATTCGCGATAATATGAAAGAAATAAAAATTGGTATTATCCTTGTAAATTGGAATGACAGTAACAATACAATACAGGCTCTTGAATCTGTAAGACAAACAAATTTTACAAATCTTAGGATCGTCGTTATTGATAACAATTCATCATCAGATAACATTGCTAAGCTTCAAGAATATTTAGACAAAAACACTAAGCTTATTATAAATAATGATAACTACGGTTTGCCTTATGCTGTAAATAAAGGAATAAAATATCTCTTAAAGAATTTTAGTATAACTCATATATTATGGCTCGATAGCGAAGGACGGCTGGCAAAAAATTTTTTTCAAGAAGTAATTCCATTTATCCAAAAAAATACACACATGGGAATAATCGCAACAAAAAACATTTTTAAGTTAAATGGAAATGAACGTATTGCTTCATACGGAATGTATT